>Ga0066789_10001317_pt1 | contig 10668 bp, 6 predicted proteins | sample OrgsoiDNA2013049_FD_70960 | JGI IMG/M metagenome (GOLD analysis project Ga0066789, IMG submission 70960) | Permafrost soil microbial communities from the Arctic, to analyse light accelerated degradation of dissolved organic matter (DOM) -... | ecosystem: Environmental > Terrestrial > Soil >...
GTCTGGCATCCAGCGTTCGCGCTGCCTTGGAGCGCCGCAACGAGATCGGCCTTGCCGTCTCCGTTGACGTCGCCAGTGGCAACCCAGAACACCGGATTGCTCGTGCAACTGGCGGTGGCAAAGGAAGTCACTCCCGGCACACCGTGCGAGCTGCCCAGGCTGATTCCAATCTTTCCGCTCTCGTTAACCCCGCCTGCTACCCCACTTGACGACTGTGCGATGTCCGGGAAGCCATCGCCGTTAAAATCGGCGGTCACGAGGTTATGCACCCCAAGATTTGCGTTGTAATCGTAAAGCTGGGTGGTCTGAAAGCTTCCGTCGCCGCGGCCGAGAGACACGGTGTTGGTATTGAAACCGTTGGTATCCAGCAGGTCGAACGTACCGTCACCGTTGAAGTCGCCGACAGCGACAAGGAAATTGCCGCCCTGAGCCTGGAGTGGGTACGCGGGCCCGGCTGTGAACGTGCCTTTGCCGGTCCCATAAAACGTGAACACGTCTCCAGCTCCGTCGGGGATGACGATGTCCAGCTTCTTGTCGTTGTTGATGTCGGCGAGAACAACGTTGTTCGTGGGGTAAAGAGGAACGCTACCGACCGTTCCTTTTACCGCGAACGTGCCGGCCCCCTGATTCAGATAGACAATGGCACTGGCAGAACTGCTGGCGACGACCACGTCTGGTTTCTTGTCGCCGTTCACGTCACCGATGGCGATGCCGCCGGAGGCAAAAACACCTGCGATCCCGACAGGGTAGTATGTCGCCGTTCCAAAAGTGCCCGTGCCATTGTTCAACAGAATGCTTATCCCGCCACCCGTTGTATCGTTGGATTGGAAAGCGAGATCGGGCTTGCCATCGCCATTCAGATCGCCGACAGCCAGTGAGTTGCAGCCCCCAATACTGCTTGTGCAAACTGTGGTGTAGGCCACCGGCGTCTGGAGAGTGCCATCGCCATTGCCCAGGTAGATGAATACTCCGTTGTAGGGAGTCATAGCGACCAAATCGAGTTTGCCATCGCTGTTGACATCGGCAGCGACAAAGCTGTTCGGGCCGGGATTGAAAGTGCTGCTGTTCGGAGCTGCATAGGTGCCGCTGTAAGTGAGGCTGCCAGTGCCATTACCCAGGAAAATGTGGACTTCCGAGTTGCTGGTTGTAGCGTTCGTCGCCCATACGGCAACGTCGAGCAGGTGGTCGCCATTGAAGTCGCCCACGGCGATGGCTTCCGGGAAAAAATTGGCGGTAGCGATGTTGAGCGTGATGGGCGTTTGGAAGGTGCCGTCCCCGTTGCCTAACAGCACGTTGAGACGGGAACCGGAATCAAGGTTGACGGTATCCAGCTTGCCGTCCCCGTTGAAGTCCCCGGTAGCGACGGCCACGGTTGAGCTAGTGGTATCCGGGGCTGGAGCCGAAAGGAAGATCGTGGGCTCCGGGAAGGCAATGGTTTGGGCCTGCGCCGGGACAATCATCCCGGCGAATGTAAGGAAAGCGGCGAGCATGATCGGCAACATTGCGATCATGGCCGAGCGTACATTTTGACGATAATTCGACATCGTTGTTGTCTCCTGAGAGTGAATTACGTGTTGTCCTCTTTCGAGGGGGGGGATTTTTTTTGCCACAAGTGGCGACACTTTGCCTAGGGACCACAGCCTTACGGCGTCCGCAAGAAGCCGTGATACACACTGCCGGAGTCGAGGTAGTAGCCTGCGACATTCCCCGCTGTGTTGATGCCCATCTCGAAGCCTCCCGGCACGAGGGTTCCGAGCGTTCCCGTTCCCGGCGCGTCAAAGGTGGTGATCGTTCCATTGGTGGCGCGCACGAAGCCGTGAACCCCGCCGCCGGCATCTTGGTAAAGTCCCGTGATCACTCCCGCCGTGTTAATAGCCCAGCCGGCGGTTTGCTGTGGGTTGTTCGGACCGTCGAAGCTGGTGAACACACCTTTTTTCGTGCGCACGAAGCCATGCGTTATTCCGTTGGTGTCTTTGTAGAATCCCGTGATCGTGCCCGCCGTGTTGATCGCCGTGGCCGAGGTTCCGACCGCGCTCGGATAGTCGAAGTCGGTGATCGTGCCGTTGGCAGCGCGCACAAAGCCGTGATAATGGCTTTGGGCGTCAAAATAGACCCCCGTGATCACCCCCGATGAGTTGATGACAGCGCCAAGCGTTCCTTGATGGTTGCCAGTGCCTGCGACCGGCGCTTCGAAGCTGGTAATCGTCCCATTCGTGGCGCGCACGAAGCCATGATGCACGCCAGTGGAGTCCGTGTAATAACCTGTGATCGTGCCCGCCGTGTTGATGCTGTAGGGCTCGGTTCCCTGTCCTGAGTTTGTGCCTGCGCCGGGCGCGTCGAAGGTGGTGATTGCACCGGCCTTTGTGCGCACGAAGCCATGCATTACGCTGGCGGAGTCAATATCGAATCCTGTGATCACACTTCCGTTGTTGATCCCCGAGCCAGCGGTGACTTGGACTCCACTACCCGGCGCGTCGAAGCTGGTGTACTTCCCAGCGGAGGTACGCAGGAACCCGTGTGCGACATTGCTCGAGTCGATATAGGCCCCTGTGGTCGAGCCCGCCGTGCTGATGGCGACGGCAACGGTCCCCTGACCGGAGGCTGTGCCCGCGTTCGGATCGTCAAACGAGGTGATGGTTTGAGCGGGCGAGGTGATGGCAGTCGCCGCGCAGAGTATTCCTGTGAAAAGCATTCCTGTTAGGCGTTGCAGTCGTTGTGACCATTTGAGGAAAACGGTGGGCCTGGTGAGCGCCACGGCGTTCATGCCCTTGTGGAGTTGCTGACGGATCGAGTTCATTCTGCTGTCTCCTGGAAGATACTGTGCTTGGTTCCCGATTGATCTGGCGCAGGGGATCTGTGCCCCCCACATCCGCGCCGACTTTGCCCGGAATGTGCCGCCACGTCAATGGTCTGGGGATAGCGGGTGCATGGCGGGGATCTAGCGAGATAACTAGTTCAATTACATATACGTAGATGAACTTATTGCCTGGAATGAGGAAGCCTGCACCCAGCCCGAAAGTGCCAGTTTCCACGCACTACATCAGGTGGTAACCTATAGGCCCCCCCGATTATTCTTATGGGCTCTCCGCAGGCGCCTCCGGCTCTCGTTCGCTTCGGTGTGTTCGAAGCCGACCTCCGTGCGGGCGAACTCCGGCGGAACGGCGTCAAAGTCCGTCTTCAGGACTTGCCCTTTCGAGCGCTGACGCTCTTGCTCAGCCGCCCCGGGGAAGTCATCGCGCGCGAGGAGTTTCGCCGGACTCTCTGGCCTCCCAATGTCTTTGTGGATTTTGAACAGGGCATCAGTAGCGCCATGATGCGCCTGCGCGACGCGCTGGGAGACTCCGCCGACAACCCGATTTTTATTCAAACCATCGAACGCCGCGGCTACCGCTGGATTGGACCCATACTCAGCCAAACCCTCGAACCGGTAGTTCAGGATCAAGCCCCGGCGCAAGCGGCGGAAACGGAGAGCCGAGATTTTACGGCGCGCTATGAGATTGGACTGACGACGCCCACCCGGAAGCGCGGCTCACAACTGCAGCTGTGGCTGGCTGCGGCAGTCTTCGCCGTAGCCATATTGGGCTTGGCTGGGTTTTTTCCATGGCGGTGGCGGCGACCCGTTCCGATTTCATCGATTGCAGTCCTTCCGTTCGACAATCTCAGTGCTTCGTCTTTCAATGACGCTTTCAGCGATGGATTGACGGACGAAATCGCAGCTTCCATTTCCCATCTGGATGGCGTCCGAGTGGCAGGGCGCCGCTCCGCGTATGTGTTCAAAGGCAAGCACGACGACCTTCGCGATATCGGTTCACGCTTAAATGTCGAGGCCGTGGTGGAAGGCAGTGTGCAGCGCGCCGCTGATCGCACCCATGTCACCGTGGAGCTGAATCGTACCCGCGATGGGTTCACGATTTGGAGCCAGACCTACGACGGTACAACTAGCGACTGGATGCAGATCGAATCGCAGATTGCCAGCTCGATTGCGGGGGCCCTGGCACGCAAGATTTCTCCCAAGGATGCCCCGGCCGCCCGCGACCCCGAAGCCCACGCTTTGTACCTGGAGGCCCGCTATCTCTGGAACCAGCGAAACTTTCCATCTGAACTGAAGAGCGTGGATCTATTGCAGCAGGCGATTGCGCGGGACCCCAACTATGCCCTGGCATGGGCTGGGTTGGCTGATTCTTTGATTGCCATCGGCGACGTCGAAGAAGTAGATCCGGCCGCATACCTGCCGCGCGCCCGCGATGCCGCGCTCAAGGCTCTGCAACTTGACCCATCGCTCGCTGAACCGCACGCCGCGCTGGGGATGGTGGCCTGCCATTACGACTATGACTGGCCTACCGCCGAGCGCGAATACAAGAAGGCGTTCGAGTTGAACCCCAGCTACGCAAGCGCGCATCAGTACTATGCTCTGGGCCTGATGGCCCACGGCCGCTTCGCTGAAGCAAACGCGCAACTGGAAACTGCCCGCCGACTCGACCCGCTGGCGCTCATTGTGGACGTCGATCTTGCCGTCCTGCGCAAGTACCAGCGTGATTTCGACGGCGTGATTGCGGTTTCGAAAAGCATCCTACAACGGGACCCCAACTACCATCTTGGTTACAGTATGCTGACCACGGGCTACTATTGCGAACGCCGCTGGGACGACTGGCGGGCCGCTGACGCAAAAGTTCCTCAGGGAGAGTTCTTGCGCGCCATGGCGAACGGGCACCCTGACGAAATCGAGCGTGCCTTCCGCAAGTTGACGGACGAAGCCAAGGCCGGCGCTCGTCGGCCATATGACGTTGGGCACTATGGCATGCTGAAGGGAGACCGCTCCATCGCGCTCGAGTGGCTGGAAAATTCCTATCAGCATCACGACTACTGGATGCTATTCATCAACGTCGACCCGGAGTATGACGCAATCCGCTCCGATCCGCGCTTCCAGGCGATCGTTCGCCGTCTCGGCGTCGGCTGAACCGGTCTTCGGCAGGGGTGAGTAATATCCGCGGGCAGATGCGGAAAAAAGCAAACGCCGGAGCGCGAATCCCTCTCTCGACAGCTGCAACCTGTTGCGGGAGTTCTCGCAATGCCGGGGAATGAGGCCTATTTCAAAGCGTTTGCCGGGTTCCGGCACCATCGGGCCGAGTAACGTGCGTTCCGCCGGAAGTCCTGCGAACAGAATGTTGCCTGCCACTTCCGATGGCAAGAATCAGTTCGGACTCGAAGCCCCCTCCCATTCGCGCCCCAGTTTTCCCCGCCCACTGCTAATCCCCGCACCCTCAAAGGCTTACATTGACCCAGGAGTGTATCTTTCGATACTCTTAGAGCATCTTTTAAAAGGGAAAGTGTACCCTGAGTGGGTGGGGGATACGACTTGTCTGAGACCAAGACCTTACTGCTGTTGAAGCCGCGTGGGTTCTGCGCCGGGGTGGTGCGGGCGATCGACATTGTACGTATCGCGCTGGAGGCCTTTGGGCGGCCGATTTATGTGCGCAAGGAAATCGTCCACAACCGCTTTGTGGTTGAGGAACTGCAACAGAAGGGCGCAATTTTTGTCGACAACGTGGACGAAGTGCCTGAGGGCGAACGCGTCATCTACAGCGCCCACGGCGTTTCTCCAGAAGTGCGTGAGGCCAGCAAGCTGCGGAAACTGCGCGTGATCGATGCGACGTGTCCGCTGGTCACCAAGGTCCACGTGGAGGCGGTGAAGTTCGCAAAGGAGGGCTATTCGCTAATTCTTATCGGCCATCGCGATCATGACGAGGTAATCGGCACGCTCGGCGAAGCGCCCACAGTGACTCAGGTAGTGGGGTCGCCTGCGGAAGTAGCGTCGGTGACGTTGCCCGACCCCAACCGAGTGGCATACCTGACGCAGACGACGCTCAGTCTGGATGAGACGCGCGACATTATCGGCGCACTGCGCCAGCGGTTCCCGAATATCAAGGGTCCGGCCGCGCAGGACATCTGCTATGCCACGGAAAATAGGCAGGTTGCCGTGAAGCACGTGGCCTCCGACGCCGATTTGCTGCTAGTGGTCGGTTCCGACAATAGTTCGAATTCGAAGCGGTTGGTGGAAGTTGCCCGCAGTTTGGGCACCCCCGCGCATCTAATTGATGATTGCCGCGACATCCAGCCGCAGTGGTTGAATGAGGTGAAGACAGTGGCCCTGACCGCAGGAGCATCGGCTCCCGAGCACCTGGTGCAGGAAGTGGTGCAGTACTTGGCGGGACAGGGCTTCGGCGACGTGCAGGAATTGGAAATCATGCCGGAAAATGTTCGCTTTGGATTGCCGCCGGAGATCGTCGAAACGATCGCCGCGGCACCGGCCGTATCCGCGCAGATATAGTTTGGAGCCCATAGATGGAAGAATCCTTCCCTTATAGTTCGGCTCAAAATAGTTCGCCTCAAGGTTCGGCCTCTGCGCCGCAAATGCGATTTGGAAAGATTGACGACCTGGTCAGCCGGGTCGCAGTTGCTGTCGATGCAGCGCGCAAGTATCTCTTCTCGCAGCAGCACGAAGAGGGTTACTGGTGCGGAGAACTGGAAGCCGATACCACCCTCGAATCCGATTACATCCTGCTCCATACGCTGCTCGGCACCGGCAACCAAACCCGTTTTGACAAGGCCGCTCGCTACATCCTGAATCACCAGAATGAAGACGGTGGCTGGAGCATCTACGCCGGCGGGCCTTCCAACGTCAGCGCTTCGGTGAAAGCGTACTTCGGGCTGAAGCTGGCTGGATTCACCGCGGATCATCCCGTGCTGGCACGCGCCCGCAAGAAGATTTTCGAGATGGGCGGCGTGACCGAAGTCAATACATTTACCAAGATCTATCTCTGCTTCTTTGGGCAATACGATTACGACGCGGTTCCCGCGGTTCCGCCGGAAATCGTGCTCTTTCCCAACTGGTTCTGGTTCAATATCTACGAGATTTCTTCGTGGTCTCGCGCCATCCTGGTGCCGCTTTCGATTTGCTACGCCAAGAAGCCGTTCAAAAAAATTCCTGACGAAATGGGCGTAGAAGAACTCTTTGTCGGCGGGCGCGACAAGTCGCGCATGCATCTGCACTGGGCCAAGAAGTTGATTTCTTGGCGCAACTTCTTTTTGGTTCTGGACCGGATTGCCCATTGGGCAGAGCGTGTGCACATCCGTCCGCTGCGTTCGATTGCGCTGCGGCAGGCCGAGAAGTGGATGCTGGAGCGCTTCGAGATGAGCGACGGCCTGGGAGCGATTTATCCCTCGATGATGAACTCCATCATCGCGCTGCGCTGCCTGGGGTATTCGGTGGACGATCCGCAGTTTATCCGCGCGATGGATGAGTTCGAGAAGCTGGGGATCGAGGAGGGCGACACGTTCCGTATGCAGCCCTGCATGTCTCCCGTGTGGGATACGGCATACGCTCTGTTTGCCTTGGGCGAGGCGGGAGTTCCGGCGAGCGATCCGCGCCTCGTGAAGTGCGCCGACTGGATCCTGCAAAAGCAGGTGCGCAAGCCCGGCGACTGGAAAATTAAAAATCCGAAAGGCGAACCGGGCGGGTGGTACTTCGAGTTTAACAATGAGTTTTATCCTGACGTGGACGACAGTGCCATGGTGTGCCTGGCGCTGAGCCGGGTCGAACATCCGAACGGGCGTTATCAGAGCGAGTCGGTGCAGCGGGCGATTGATTGGATATTGTCGATGCAGTGCAAGGACGGAGGCTGGGCTTCTTTCGACAAAGACAACGACCGCATGGTGTTCCAGTACGTGCCCTTCGCCGATCACAACGCCATGCTCGATCCCGCAACCGTCGACATCACGGGCCGCATTCTGGAGTGTCTTGCAACCTATGGATACGACCAGAACCATCCGGCAGTGAAGCGGGCGCTCAAGTTTATTCGTAAACAGCAGGAGCCGGATGGAAGCTGGTTCGGACGCTGGGGCGTGAACTATATCTACGGCACGATGCAGGTATTGCGCGGTCTGGAAGCGATGGCCGTGGATCGTAACGACCCCATGATCCAGCAGGCGGCGGAGTGGATGCGATCCGTGCAGAACGCGGATGGCGGCTGGGGCGAGACCGTGGGATCGTATGACGATCCCAACCTTCGAGGGCAAGGCGACAGTACGGCTTCGCAGACCGCGTGGGCAATCATGGGACTGCTGGCCGTCGGCGACACGCGCAGCGAATGCGTGGCCCGCGGGATGGCATATCTTCTGCGCACGCAAAACAAAGACGGTTCCTGGGACGAGCTTTTCTACACCGGAACCGGTTTCCCGCGCGTGTTCTATCTGATGTACCACTTATACCGCGAGTATTTTCCGCTGATCGCGCTCACGACCTATTCGAAGGTGATGGCGGAGAAGAGCAGCAGTTAGCCGTCAGCCGTCAGCTTTCAGCCATCGGCGGCTCGCACCAGCGGCTGATACTAAGCGCTGAAGTTAGGAACCGAAAGCTGAGAACTGAGAGCTGAATGCTAGCTTTCGTTACTGGCGCCACCGGATTTTTGGGCAGTCATGTTGCGCGCGTGCTGGCGGAACAGGGCGCCGAGTTGCGACTGCTGGTGCGGTTGACCAGCGATCCGCGCAATCTTGAGGGTCTGAAGGCTGATCGAGTTGTCGGCGATCTGCGCGACGCGGCTTCGATTGAGAAGGCGCTTTCGGGCTGTGACGTTGTCTTCCACGTGGCGGCGGACTACCGTTTGTGGGTGCGCGATCCCGACGAGATGTATCGCTCGAATGTCGAGGGCACGCGTTCCCTGCTCGAAGCTGCAAGGAAACAAGGCGTACGGCGCGTTGTGTACACGTCGAGTGTAGCGACCATGGGCTTCAGTTCGAACAATGGGAACGCAAAGCAGGGGAACGTAGCGAATGAACAGAGCCCGGTCGGTATCAAGAACATGATTGGGTACTACAAGCGTTCGAAATTCATGGCGGAGCAAGTAGCAGTTGATGCCGCGAGATCTGGAGTCGATGTGGTGATAGTGAATCCCACGACGCCGATCGGCGAACGCGATATCAAACCGACTCCGACCGGGCGGATCGTCGTCGATTTCCTGAAGCGAAAGTTCCCAGCGTACGTGGAAACGGGCTTGAACCTGGTGGATGCGACCGAGTGCGCCCGCGGTCATGTCCAGGCGCTGGAGAAGGGAAGATCGGGCGAGCGCTACATCCTCGGCGGAGAAAATCTTACGCTGAAGCAGATTCTGGACCGGCTGGGCGCGATCACGGGATTGAAGTCGCCGACCGTGAAGCTGCCGTACATTTTTGCGCTGGCCGCAGGAGTCGTCGACGAGGTGGTGACGGGCCGGATTCTGGGCCGCGAGCCGCGCGCGACGATTGACGCCGTGCGCATGGGAAGCAAGATGATGTTTGTGAGCTCAGCGAAAGCGGAGCGGGAACTGGGCTGGCGTACGGTTCCAGTCGATGGTGCCTTGCGCCGCTCGGTGGATTGGTTTCGTGACAACGGATATGCCTAGGATTGCCATCATCGCCGCCATGGAACGCGAGGTGCGCCCGCTGATCCGAAGCTGGAAAGTCAGGACAATGGAACACGGCGGCCGGCCATATCGTCTCTTTGAAGATGGCGAAGCAGCGTTGATATGCGGAGGGATTGGAGCCGAGGCCGCGCGCCGCGCTACCGAAGCGGTGATTAGGGAAGTTAGCCCGGTGCGGGTGATCTCCGTCGGGTTTGCCGGAGCGCTGAATCCGTCTCTCCCGGTCGGGCATGTTCTGGAGCCGCGCACGGTGATCAATGCTGCCGATAGTGTCAGGACGGAAGTCGGCTCGGGTGAGGGAATACTCGTGAGCTCTGCGAATGTGTCCGGCAAGGAACAGAAGACTTGGCTACGAAAAGCATACGCCGCAAGTGCCGTGGACATGGAAGCCGCAGCCGTGGCCCAAGGAGCGCAGGCGCGGGGAGTCGAGTTCGCGGCTGTGAAAGTCATCTCCGACGCCGCCGACTTCAGCCTTCCGGCGATGGATCGTTTTGTGGCGAGCGACGGGACCTTTCATTCCGTCAAATTTGCGTGTCATGTGGCACTGCGCCCGTGGCTGTGGGGGACTGCCATTGCGTTGGCGCGGAACAGTTCCAAGGCAAGCCATGCACTTTGCGGCGCGCTCGTGAGTTACCTTGGTCGTGAGACGCTCCCTCGTCAGACTTCGACTGGTGAGCCTTTGCTGGCCGATTTAAATCCAACAAAACTTGGCCCAGAGTTCGCTGGCGCACATACTCGTACCGGTGCTCAGTCTCATACTCAAGCCGACGGGAAGCAATAGGGGAACAATAGAGTCTGCTATGGCAATTGCTCGGACACTGACTGCTGAAAAGGCCATTGGAACGGCCGTTGACAAAGAACGGTGCGAGAACCCTTCTATCATGCGGGCCGCGGTGTATCGCGGCGTGAACGATGTGCGCCTGGAAGAAGTGCCGGTGCCCGAAGTCGGGCCCGGAGAGATTCTGGTGCGCGTCCACACTTGCGGCATCTGTGGGACCGACCTGAAGAAGATCGCCACCGGCTCGCATTCCGCTCCGCGTATTTTTGGTCACGAAACTTCCGGTGTCGTTGCGAAAGTGGGGGAAGGCGTTCAAACGTTCGGCGTTGGCGAACGCGTTGTGATGTTTCATCACATCCCCTGCGGACAATGTTATTACTGCCGCCACAAAACCTTCGCGCAGTGCGCTACGTACAAGAAAGTTGGCTGCACCGC
>Ga0066789_10001319_pt1 | contig 10663 bp, 6 predicted proteins | sample OrgsoiDNA2013049_FD_70960 | JGI IMG/M metagenome (GOLD analysis project Ga0066789, IMG submission 70960) | Permafrost soil microbial communities from the Arctic, to analyse light accelerated degradation of dissolved organic matter (DOM) -... | ecosystem: Environmental > Terrestrial > Soil >...
GCGGCCGTGCCGCTGCCGTTCGGCGGCAAAGTTCGGCAAATCATGGTGGATATCGATTCGCGGGAGCTGCAGGCCCGCGGCCTGTCGCCGGCGGATGTTGTCAATGCCGTGAACGCACAGAACCTGATCCTGCCGGGCGGAACGGCCAAGATCGGCGCGCTGGAGTACAACGTCAACCTCAACGGCAGCACCCCGACGGTGGCGGCTCTCAACGATCTGCCCGTGAGCACCTCCGGCGGCCGCGTGATCTACGTGCGCGATGTGGCGCACGTACGCGACGGTTATGCGCCGCAAACCAATATCGTGCGCACGAACGGCTCGCGCTCCGCACTGCTGCAAATCGAAAAGAGCGGCAATGCATCGACGCTCGCGATCATCGCGCAAGTGAAGGCTATGCTGCCGCAGATCGCGGCGGGACTGCCGAAGGCGCTCGGAATCCAGCCGGTGTCCGATCAGTCGGTGTTCGTCAGCGCCGCCGTCAGTGGCGTGGTACGCGAGGCGTTGATCGCCGCCGCCTTGACCGGGCTGATGATTCTCCTGTTCCTGGCGAACTGGCGCGCCACCTTGATTATTGCAGTCACCATCCCGCTCTCCATCTTAACCTCGTTGATTGCGCTGTCGGCGCTGGGACAGACCATCAACATCATGACTCTGGGCGGACTCGCACTGGCGGTGGGCATTCTGGTCGACGACGCCACGGTGGCCATCGAGAACATCAGCCATCATCTCGAAGCAGGCACCGAAAAGCGCGAGGCGATTCTCACCGCCTCCGCGCAGATCGCCGTGCCGACGCTGGTCTCGACATTGTCCATCTGCATCGTCTTCATTCCGATGTTTCTGCTGTCCGGCGTTGCGCGTTATCTGTTCGTGCCCCTCGCCGAGGCCGTGGTATTCGCCATGTTGGCCTCGTACTTCTTCTCACGCACCTTGATTCCGACATTGGCCATGTATCTGCTGGGTCGCGCCGCGCACGGCTCTGCCGACGCCGGCAAACCGCTTGGGTTCTTCCTGCGAATTCAGCGCCGCTTCGAGGGCGCCTTCGAGAAGTGCCGTGATTATTACCACGTGGCTCTGGAGCGAGGATTGGCACGGCCCCGGGTCCTTGCGATTGGGTTCTTGTGCGTGTGTCTGGGTACCGCGATGCTGGTGCCGTTTTTGGGTCAGGACTTCTTCCCGACCTCGGACACCGGAGAGATTCGCCTGCATTTGCGCGCCAAAACCGGAACGCGCATCGAGGAGACCGCCCGCATCACGGACAATGTGGAAAATCGCATTCGTTCGCTGATTCCGAAGGCGGAGCTCACCGGCATACTGGACAACATCGGTCTGCCGGTCAGTGGCATAAACCTGACCTACGATTCTGCGTCGCCGATCGGCAACGCGGACGCCGATGTCCTCGTCACGCTCAATGCCAAACACAAGCCCACGTCGCAGTACGTGCAGAAGCTGCGGACCGCGCTCAACACCGATTTCCCCGGCGTCACCTTCGGCTTTTTGCCCGCGGACATCATCAGCCAGATTCTCAATTTCGGCTTGCCGTCGCCCATCGACATTCAGATCGTCGGTGGAGACGTGAACGGCAACCGGGCGGCGGCGGCGCAATTGCTGTCGCGGCTCCGCAAGGTGCAGGGTCTGGTCGACCTGCGAATCCAGCAGCCTGCCGATGCGCCGGCGATCAATATCGATGTCGACCGCACCGAAGCGATCAAGGCCGGCTTCCAGCAGCGCCAGATCGCACAGAACCTGCTCATTGCGCTGTCGGGAAGCTCGCAGACCACGCCAAATTTCTGGCTTAATCCGAAGAACGGCGTGAGCTATCCGCTGGCGACGATGACGCCGCAATACTCGGTGGATTCGCTGCAGGCGCTGCGCAATATTCCGCTTGCCGGCGCCGCTGCCGGTGTGGCTGCCGGCGCGGCAGCGGGCGCAGCCCCCACCGTCCCAGGAGCGGCGAAGTCCCAGATCTTAGGCTCGCTCGGCACGCTCGATCGCGGCGCGCAGGAGGCGGTGATTTCCCACTATAACGTCCAGCCGGTGATCGATATTTTCGGGTCCGTACAGGGACGTGATCTCGGCGGGGTGGCGCATGACATCACGGGCTTCGTCAATCAGGCTCGAGGCAGCTTACCGGCGGGTTCAAGCATCGTGCTGCGCGGTCAGGTGCAGACCATGCAGACTTCGTTCTCAGGCCTTCTGACCGGGCTCGCCTTCGCCGTGCTGCTCGTGTACCTGCTCATGGTGATCAACTTCCAATCGTGGATCGACCCGCTGATCATCATCAGCGGGCTTCCGGCTGCCTTGGTCGGCATCGTATGGATGCTGTTCGTCACCGGCACGACGGTCAGCGTGCCGGCGCTGACCGGCACCATCATGTGCATCGGCATCGCCACCGCCAACAGCATTCTTGTCGTGAGTTTTGCACGTGAATCGTTGGCGCAAGGCGCCCTACCCCTGCGCGCCGCGCTCGATGCGGGCATCGGCCGGTTTCGCCCGGTGCTGATGACCGCACTCGCCATGGTCATCGGAATGTTGCCGATGGCCGTAGGGGTGGGCGACGGCGGCGAGCAGAACGCTCCCTTGGGGCGTGCCGTGATCGGCGGGCTCTTGTTCGGAACCATGTCCACCTTGCTGTTCGTGCCCGTCGTATTTTCGGCGGTTCACGGATGGCTCAAGCGCCGCGAGACGCATTCGGCCTCGCCGGCCCCTTTGACCGCGCATTCTTAATGGGAGAAGCAACGTGAACGCTAATGATCCAAAAGCCACCCTAACCCTGAAAAAAGCTTGGCTGCTGCGCCTGACGCCGCTCGCGCTCGTGCTGCTGGCCCTTTGTGTCGGGATCCTGCCGCGGCTCAAGGCGCACGCCGCGCTGCGTACGCAAACCGCCTCGTTCAGCATTCCCGTGGTCTCGGTGGTGCAGCCGCAGGCGGCGCCGGCCGTACAGCGCATCGAGTTGCCGGCCGATGTGCAGGCGTATCAGGAAGCCTCGATCTTCGCGCGCACCAACGGCTATCTCGCGCATTGGTACAAGGACATCGGGACCCAGGTGCCGGCCGGCGAGCTGTTGGCCGACATCGAGACGCCCGAAGTCGACGCGCAGCTCGAGCAGGCGCGTGCCGATGAGAACACGGCAAAAGTTCAGTACGACATCGCCAAGGTGACCGCCGACCGCTGGGTCGGTCTGCTCAAGACCAATGCGGTCTCGCGCGAAGTCGCCGAACAGGATGTGGCCACGATGAAGGCGCAGGCGGCCACTCTCACGGCCGCCCAGGCAAACGTGCACCGGCTCCTCAAATTGCAATCCTACGAAAAAGTGATCGCGCCCTTCGCGGGCGTGGTCACCGCGCGCAATATCGACGTCGGCGCGTTGATCGATTCGGGCGCCGCCGGCGGCTCGAAGATGGAACTCTTTCATTTGGCGGAAACCGACAAGCTGCGGGTCTTTGTCGACGTTCCGCAAGCCTACGCGCAGGACATGCAGCCCGGTGTGCCGGCAACGCTCACTCTTCCGCAGTCGCCGGGTCACGCCTTGCATGGCAGGGTCGCGCGCACCTCCGGAGCCATCGATTCGGCCAGTCGTACCTTGCGCGTCGAGGTCGACGTCGACAACAAGGACGGTGCCGTTCTGCCCGGCGCCTACGCGCTGATCGAGCTGGATGTGACCGCCTCCCACCCCCGTCCGTCCATACCCGTGAATACGCTGCTGTTCAGGCCAAATGGGGTGCAAGTGGCGGTCGTCGATGACGCCGGCAAGGTGACGCTGCGAACGATTACCTTGGGACGCGACTTCGGCACCACCGTGGAAGTGGCGTCGGGGCTCAACTTGGACGAGCGCCTCATTGCCAATCCGGGTGATGCAATCGCTCCCGGTGATTCCGTGCGCGTCGTCGAAGTTCCTTCCAAGCCATCGGCCTAGCCGGAAGAAATGTTGCAGGTCCCATGCCGCAGGAGAATGTCATGAATGCCGGACTTGATACCAAGAATCGCGTGGGCGCCGGGGCGCTGGTCGTGTCGGTGCTGCTTGCCGGCTGCGCAACCGGGCCCGCCTACGTGAGGCCCGGCGTCGATGTACCCGGAGGGTTCAAGGAACGGGCCGCCGGCGTCGCGGCAACCGTGCCGCCCCCAGGCTGGAAGCCCGCTGCTCCGCAGGATGCGCAGGATCGCGGTGCCTGGTGGGAGATCTTCCATGACACGTCGCTCAATCAGCTCGAGGGGCGCGTCACCGTGTCCAATCAAACCATCATCAAGGCAGTGGCAACCTTGCAGCAGGCGCGCGCGGCGGTGGGCCAAGCGCGCGCAGCCTATTTTCCGACGATTCAAGCGGGGATCGAGCCCAATCGCAGCCTCACCTCTCAGACGGTGGTGGGGCGCGCGGGTCTCGCCGGCCAGACGGTGTGGGACAACACCGCGGCCCTCAATGCCTCTTGGGAGCCGGATTTATTCGGCAAAGTGGGCCATGCCGTGGAAGGCGCCAAGGACCGGGCGCAGGCGAGCGCAGCCGATCTGGCATCGGTCGAACTCACCATGCACGCCGAGCTCGCGGTGGATTATTTCGATCTGCGGGGGCTCGACACCCAAACGGAGCTGCTGCAACAGACCGTCGCCGCCTTCTCGTCGGCACTCGACATCGCGACACAGCGCTTCAGCGCCGGCGTCGCATCGGAATCCGACGTCGCCCTGGCGCAGACCCAGCTACAGACCGCGCGCTCGCAACTCATCGATCTTGGCGTCATGCGCGCCCAACTCGAGCATGCAATTGCCACGCTGATCGGCGAAACCGCCTCGACCTTCGTCCTGCCGGCGAGTGCCATACAGCTCGCGCCGCCGGACGTTCCCGCCGGCGTGCCCTCGCAACTGCTGGAACGGCGGCCCGACGTGGCAGCGGCGGAGCGCCTCGTGGCGGCCTCCAACGCGGACGTGGGCACGGCCACCGCCGCATTCTTTCCCGATCTGATCCTGTCCCTCACCGGCGGCTTCGAGTCGGGGGGCTTTGCGCAATGGGCGAGCGCCCCCAGCCGCTTCTGGGCCGCCGGCGTGCCTTTACTTGGCACGCTGTTCGACGGCGGTCTGCGCAAACAGAAGTTGAACGGCGCCCAGGCGAGCTATCAGTCGGCCGTGGCCGACTATCGTCAGGTGGTGCTGACGTCATTCCAAGAGGTGGAGGACAATCTCGCGGCGCTGCGTATTCTCGCGGATGAGTCGGAAGCACAGCAGTTGGCGGTGAGCGCCGCGCAGCACGAGCTTGACTTGGCACTGCAGCGCTATCAGGCCGGTGCGGTCGGGTACCTGGAGGTGGTGACTGCGCAGAGCATCGCCCTCACCAATGAGCGTACCGCCATTGAGATTGCGCGGCGCCGGCTTGACGCGAGCGTGCTGCTGGTCAAAGCGCTGGGTGGGCTCTGGGGTTGATGATCAATAAAGAATTTCAACCGGCGCGCTGAACGAATATCCCACGCCGCGTTCCGTGACGATGTACTGGGGTTGGGCTGGATCAGCCTCGATCTTGCGGCGCAATCGCAACACCTGAACGTCAATGGAGCGGTCGTAGACTTCATTGTCGTACACACGGCTGGCTTCGAGAAGCTGATCGCGGGTGAGAACCCGTTGCGGAGCAGCGAGTAGCGCGGCGAGTAGATTGAATTCGCCGTTGGTCAGCTCGAGCCGTTGCCCGGGGTGCTTTGCGAGGCGGCGCGTACGCAGGTTCAGTTCGAATTCGGCAAAGCGATAGGCGCGAACCGCTCTCTGCCTTGCCTCGGTCAACGCCGCACCTTTGGTTCGCCGCAGCACGCTGCGGATGCGCGCAAGCAGTTCTCGAGGGCTGAACGGCTTGGTCAGGTAATCGTCGGCGCCGAGTTCAAGACCCATGATGCGATCAGCTTCATCGCGGACACCGGTGAGGATGATGACGGGTATCGCCGACTCCTCGCGCAGCTTGCGGGCCAGCGTCATACCATCCTCGCCCGCGAGGCGCAGGTCGAGAACCACGAGATCGATGGCGTGCTCGGCGAGGAGCGTCGACATATCCCTGCCCGTCGAAGTCACGCTGACACGCAGCTCGTTCTGTGCGAGGTACTCCTGCAGCATCTCGCGGATCTGGGGATCGTCGTCGACGACCAAGATGTGGGGCTGGATTGTCTCAGGCATTCCTGCAGTCTCCGTGGCCGAGAATCGCTACTGTAGCACCGGAACCGTGGGAATTCCCCGGCCGACGCTCATTGGATGGATCTTAGATTGCGCGCGAACGACTCGGCGAGGTCGCCGCGCTGCAGCGGCTTGTGCAATACCTCATTCACGCCGATTTCGGCCGCACGATTCGCAAGCGGTACGCCGCCGTGGCCGCTCATGAGGATGATGGGGACATCCGGGCGAATCCGCCGGATTTCGCGTGCCAACTCCATACCCACGAGATCCGGCATCGCTTCATCGGTGAGTACCAGGTCGAAGCGCGCCGGCTCGGCGCGAAATGCCTGTAGCGCGGCGCGGCTTGAATCGAAACCCAGCGGCTCATACCCCAGTTCGGCAAGCATCTCCTCCGCCAGCGCCACCAGCATCGGTTCATCATCAACGATCATCACCGTCTCACCGTGCCCGCGCGGCAGCTCGCGCACCGTCTCGACGGCCGGTTTTCCGGCTTCGGCCGCGATCGGCAGCCAAATCTCAAAACTCGCGCCGTTACCGGCGGTCGTTTTGACGTCGATCGCACCCCCGATATCGGTAACGATCCCGTGCACCAGGGATAGACCCAGGCCGGTGCCTTCGCCGACATCTTTAGTGGTAAAGAATGGATCGAATATGCGCTCGAGCACGGCGGGTGGAATGCCGGGGCCCGTATCCTCGATTACGAGCCGGGCGTAAGTGCCCGAAGTGAGCGCGCCGCGCGAAAGCAAACGGCCCTCGATCATTCGAACGCGTTCGAGCAGCACGGTGAGCGTACCGCCCTGCTCCATGGCGTGTACTGCGTTGGTACACAGATTCATGACCACTTGATGCAAATGCGTCGAATCGCCGATCAATGCGGCATCGCCGGCGTCGAGCTTCTTTTCCAGGCGTATGTTTGGCGGCAGGGACGCCGCGATGAGTTCCAGGGTCTCTTCGATGACTGACTGAATATGCACGTGGACGCGTTCGCCCAAGCCGCTGCGGCTGAAGCCGAGAATGCGATCGACCAGCACCTTGGCCCGACCGGCCGCGTGCATCACGTTGTCAACGTAGCGCCGCAAGGCGCTGCCCTCGACGGCGTGTTCCTGTGCAAGCTCGCCATACCCCAAAATCGCCCCGAGTATGTTGTTGAAATCGTGGGCGATGCCGCCTGCGAGGGTGCCGATCGCCTCCATCTTTTGCGATTGCCGCAATTGTGCCTCCAGATGCTCCTTGTCGGCCTGTACTTGTTTTTGAGCGGTCACATCGATGGCCGATCCGACGAAGCGATACGGCTTGCCCGCCGCGTCCCGAAGGCAGCGCCCTCGCGCGAGCAGCCAGTGCCAGTCGCCGTTGCGGTGCTCGACGCGGTATTCGCATTCGAAGCCCTGCGTGCGGCCCTCGAGGTGATCGTTGGTTGCGGCGTCCAGACGCGCCCTGTCGTCGGGGTGAATGAGAACTTTTGCGTACCATGCTGCACGCGTAGTAGCCAATTGGTCATCGCCTTGACCTTCGAGAATTTTGAAATTCGACGACAGGAATAGGTCATCGGTCTCGAGGTTCCAGTCCCAGTGTCCTTCGTTCGCTCCCTCCATGGCCAGTGCGTAGCGCTCTTCACTGGCCCGCAGCGCGCGCTCACCCCTCTCAGCCCGCCCTAGTTGGCGCCATAGCGCCGCGATCGCCGCCAATCCCAGCACGGTGACCAGAATGGTGCGGGCTGCCAGTCGAGCCGCCTCATCGCGCCACGGCTGCAGGGCCACGCTCTCCTCGCGGGTGACCGTGAGCACCAGTGGAGTGTCCCGTACGCGTGCCACCGCGATGAAGTCTCGCCGGCCGTCGATGGAACTTCCGAGACGAATTGCCGGCGCATTCGAGGTGGCGACGAGTCCGTGAAAAATCTTGCCGATTGCCTCCGGCGCCGCTGGATTGCGCACGAGCAGCGTGCCATCGTCGCGCAGGAGCTGGGTTGCGCTGCCCTCGCCGAGGGTGACCGAGCCGTAGAACTGCTCCAGATCCTCGAGGTCGACGATGGCAGTGATGACCCCGGCAAACTCGCCTTTGTCGCCGTTGAGCCGGCGCGAAAGGATCACCGCGGCGCGATTCTCGGACCGGGTGATCAGCGGCTCGCTCATGAAAAGCCCCGCCGCGGTGCCGTCCCGCTGGGCGGTGAAGTAGCTGCGGTCCGACACGTCGAAATTCGGCGGCGAGGATCCGCGCGAGCGGTGCCGCTGTATCCCTTGGGCGTCGACGATGGTGATCAGCCGTACCTGCCCTACTCCGGCCGTCCGGTTTGCGAGGACCTCATCGAGGCGCTCGGGCGGGACCTTGGAGCTGTCGTTGCGGTACCAACGCGCCGTATCTCGAAGCAATAAATCGATGCCCTGCCAAGTCCACGCGGTTTGCTCGGCGAGCGCCTTTGCGACATTACCGATTTCGCGATCGGTCGCAGCGAGTGCGTTGCGATAGGCACGCCCGGCGTCGTAAGCAGATGAGGCGGCAAACGCACCCACCACCAACAAGCCCAGTATCAGGATCCCGAGCCGCAGCCGATTGAACCGGATGGAAGCGGCGGGCTGCGTAATGAGATCCTCGGACTTGGGCATTCGTTGCGTACCGTTTCAAGTCGGTGCGCCGATGATACCGCGTACGGTCGCAAGCAACGACTCACGGGTCAACGGCTTTGCGATGACCTGGGCCACGCCGAGCGTCTGCGCGGTCGCACCGTTGGTCGAGAGACCGGAGCGAAATTGCGCCGAAATCCCAATCAGCGGCGTTCCTGGATAGGCTGCCCGGGTTTCACACACCAGCGGTACACCCGCGTGTTTGGGCATGTAAATGCTGACGATCACAAGATCCGCGTTTTCCTGTACGGGCGCGCTGAGTGATGCGGCACTGTGAACCCGGTAGCCCGCGCTCCTCAGCCATTCCTCGAGTAGGGCCCGCATCAGATCATCTTCCTCGTATATGACGATACTCGACATAATAGGAGGTTGTGCGCCGCCGATTTCGCAGCTATTGCGGGATCGACCGGGAGGATTTCAGGTGTAATCAGGCTTCCGCTTGAGGCCACCGCGCCAAAAGCGAAGGGGCCGCATGGGCCCCTTTTTTCAAATCACTAGCCGTCATTCGGCCACGCCACCCCTGCTACACGAGCGAGGTCGCCGGCTGACTGCGGGCCGAGCCTGCCGCGGCGACGTCAATATCCATGACGACGTTGGTGACACCGTCAACGGCACCGGCAGCGTGTTCGGCGTTTTTCTTGATTTCAGAGTCACTGACGCGGCCCGCGAGCTTAACGACCCCGTGATGTACCTCAACGCCAATTGAGCCGGCAATGACATTCTGTTCGCGACCGAGCCCAGCGAGGACGTCTTGCTGAATTTGCATATCGTTTTTCATCAGGCAGTTCCCTCTTTAAGCCGAGCGATGGTGCGTGTGCGCGCAATCTCGTATGAATGGACCAACACGCCACAGTACCTCATGCCTATGACGGCGGATATCCTCCTATTGCCGTCAACGCATGTCGCCCAAGGTCCTACAAAACTTCACGGGCGGCCGCACCGCGACTGCCAAGCAGCGCTCGTTGCCGCGCGATTCCAGCAGCGCGGTGTTCAATCCTTTCCTGCGACCGTGCGCGTAGACGCTTCGGTCTTCCGCTTCGCCTCGCGCGCCGCCCTGGCAACTCGGGAAGTATTGGATTATGACCCAATCACCTTGAACCCTAAAACTTGTAGCGGGCGCCAACGGTCGGGTTGATGTTGGTCGTGTAGAAGTAGCCGTTGGCCACACCGTCGTGCACGCCGCTATACATGGCGCCCAAGTAAGCGTCGAAGTGCACGTTGAATCTGTAGTCGGCGTCGAAGGAAAAGGCCTCGAGGCTTCCACTGCAAACGCTGTACTTGGACGTGGAGCAGCCCGCTTGATTTCCGGTGCCGTAGGCATCCTGATGATAGCCGTAGTAGGCCACAGTCAGGTCGAGGTGAGGAATGACGGTGAAGCGGGCGCCGGTCCAATACACCTGCAGAGTCTTGGATTTGCCGTAGGCAGTGTTGCTGACGAAAGCCAGAACGTAATCACCGATGTCGTTGAACCCGGCGCGGAGCGGGCTCGTCGGGTTGGAATACTTGATGTGCTCGTAGCCGGCAAAGAATATCAGCGGGTCGAATTTATACAACGCCATGAGGGCATACGCCGTATTGTCCGAGATGGTCGCGGCCAGAGAATTTGATACCGAATACCTCAATGCCGGAAGCTGAGCGACTTGAGCGGCGGTCAGGGACGTCGTCGTGATGGCACTGTTGGCCCTCGAATAATACGCATCGACCGATGCGCCCGCGAAATTACCGCCAATATCCGCTTGGAAAGCGGTGTTGCCCGACCCATTGGAACCGTTGAGCTTGTAAAGAGCACCGAGGTGCACCAGATGGTTGAAGTCCACAACATATTTCACCATCGAATCGAGCCGGTTATCTTCCTGGCTGCCGCCACCGGAATACGTGTTTGACGCGCCGAGCAGGCCGAACGCTGA
>Ga0066789_10001321_pt1 | contig 10662 bp, 7 predicted proteins | sample OrgsoiDNA2013049_FD_70960 | JGI IMG/M metagenome (GOLD analysis project Ga0066789, IMG submission 70960) | Permafrost soil microbial communities from the Arctic, to analyse light accelerated degradation of dissolved organic matter (DOM) -... | ecosystem: Environmental > Terrestrial > Soil >...
CTGAATCCTTCGGACATAGCGCGAGGCACGACATGCAAACGCGATGGCAAAGCGGCGTCGACGTCGCCAAGCTCGAAAATCTGCGGCGAATGCAGGGGATCGCCCTGGCGCTGCTGCTGACTATGATGGCGCTCCTCCCTGCCACGTCGTTCAGCATTGCCGCGCATCCATGGACGACATGGCTCAAGGCCTTCGCCGAGGCGGCCGTAGTGGGCGCGGTCGCCGATTGGTTCGCCGTCGTAGCACTCTTTCGCCGTCCTCTGGGATTGCCGATTGCGCACACGGCGATCATTCCGAGCAACAAGGACCGCATCGGCGAGAGTCTTGGCCGGTTCGTGGAGGAGAATTTCCTCACTCCTGAGAACGTGATGCAGCGCCTCGCCCTGGTGAACTTCGCCAAGGCTAGCGGGACTTGGCTGGCCGAGCCTGCCAACAGCGATCGTGCCGCGGTCGGCATCTGCGGCCTGGTCCCGCGCGTGCTGACGATGTTCCAGGACGAGGACGTGACACGATTCCTCACGCGCTCCCTATTGGGCGAGCTAGAGAAGATCAACCTTGCACCGGTCGCAGGCGAAGCGCTCGAGCTCGTTACCTCGGGCGAGCAGTACCAGGCGCTGTTCGACGATGCCGTCAGAGGCATCGAACGCTTGATTGCCGCCAATCAAGCGCTGATCCTGGAGAAATTCGGCGAGGCGTCGAAGTACACACCGGAGTTTTTCGACCGGTACGTCGTCGATCGCTTTGTCAGCGGCATCCTCGCTCTACTGCAGGGAGTCATCGCCAATCCGCAACATCCCCTGCGCATGCAATTCGCGCATGCGACACGCAAGCTCATCGAAGACCTGAAGACGTCGCCGGAAATGTATGCGCGCGGCGCGGCGATCAAGCGTCAGATCATCGAGCACCTGCGTAGCAAGCCTTACTACGCAGTACTCTGGAACGACATCAAGAACCGGATCCTCGCCGACGTCGCGTCCGATCAATCGCGGCTGCGCGGAGCCGCCTCGTCGCTCCTAAACGCGCTGGGCTCCGGGCTCGTCAGAGACGAAGCGATGCAGGGCAAACTAAACCAGTGGCTGCAAGGAGCGCTAGAGACGCTGATGCTCGCCCACAGGCACCAAATCTCCCTGCTCATCACCGAAGTCGTAAAGAGCTGGGACGCGCGGGAGGTGTCTGAAAAAATCGAGCTCGAGATCGGCAAAGACTTGCAATACATCCGGGTCAACGGCACGCTGGTCGGCGGTTGCGTCGGCGTGTTGCTGCACCTGCTGGGGATGCTGCCTGGCTACTTGCAGTGAGGCGCAGGCCCGTCATCCTGTCGGAACCTGCCGCGGCGGGTAGATGCCAGGACTCGCGGCCGTACGCTTAAACGGTTGCGAGTTCGCGAGGCGATTGCATCAGTTAGGGGATGGCCACGCTATTGTCCAAGCCCAGGGCGCCTGAGCCGACGACGCTCGCGCTTCTCGGATTGGGCGTTGCCGGTCTCGGCTTCTCGCGCCGCAAGCACTAACAAACTCCACTTTGACATCGGCCCCGTTTCGGCGGGGCTTTGCGTTTTGCGGCTAGGCACTGTAGGCAAGCTCCGCAAGTCCGTTCGATAGGAACGGCCGTTTCCGGGCGAATTGACCGACGAGGCGCAAGGTCTGACTGGCCGAACTGAGCCCCGAGAGATCGGGCTTTCTATTTCTGATGCCCATCGTCACGTCGAGCACGCGCGGCGCGCTGTTGATAACAATTCGTTCGTACCCAAAAAAGTGCCGCTTATTTGCTGGTCATTTAGCGCACGTTTTGCGCATGGCAATATCGAGCTAGTCACAATGAGGCGTCAGATGAAAATTGTCCGCCAGCGGTACCGGTATCAAATGCAGAACCGTTGATCAGGCTCACGTTGATCAATACGCACCTAACGCGCGAGCAACTTGAATGCTTGAGTCGGTGCGCGAAAGGCATTTCCGTCCGGTTTGAACGTTGGGAAATCGTCGACGCTCTAATTGTCGGGGATTATGCTGAGAAAGGTGTTGCAGGGACCGTCACTGTGACAGCCAAGGGTCAACAGTACCTACGGACGCACGCTAGTTGAGTTGCTTTCCTGTTTCGAAAAAGAGGTTACACCACTCGATGTGTGCACCGTCGCTGCCTGCTTCTGAGACGAACGCTCAGACCTTCAACGACTACCGAGTCGATTTCGGCGCTGAGCGCTATCTTGAAGGGATAGGAAGTCCAACCCCACGAGGTGCCTGTTGAGGCAGCGTATCGCGGGTTGACGCGGGCGGGCCGACGGGGAGATCGGGCGGCCGGCGCGAAGGCGGTAACCACCGCGCGCAGGGTAAGCACGCCCTCGCTAGCCTCGGTTCTGCGAGCCGTTGCTGCCCATCGCGGAGTCCAGACCGCTGTCGTCCTCTGGATCGTCGGCTACGTGCTCGTGCTGTGGCTTGCCCATGGACTGCTGCCGTTCGATCGTCCAGCTGTCGCGCGGCTGCCTTTCGCTGTGCAAGTGGCGGCGCCCACCATCGGGATGATTCAGATCTTCGTGCTGATGTTCGTAGCATTTGTCGTGACCCGCAAGCGCGTCATACCCGACATGGCGGCTCGCGCGCCAGAGCGTCGGCTTGCGCTGCAAGAGACGATTTTCGTCTTGGTCTACGCGGCTCTTGGGCAGATCGGTGGCTGGGTTGTCGGCCCGGCGCTGGGTTACCGCCCGTTTAGCTTTCATATCGCCGGCACCGTCTTTGGCTGCAGCGTAACGCCGGGGACGACCGAGGTCTGGATATGGGCGTTCTACAATTTTCTGGTTTTTGCCGTGGCGCCCTACCTCTACTTTCGGGGCCGTTACAGCAGCACCGATCTCAATCTTCGCTCAAGCAACGCCCGCAACGACACATTGCTGATTTTCGTCGTCTTGGCAATCGAGTCCGCCTTCGAGTTGAGCGTGTTCGACCAAAGCATTATTCGCCTGGACGCGCATCAGGTATTGCTAGGCGCACCGCTCACGTTCGCGGTTTTCTTCATCGGGACGGTCTTGCCGACGATGGTATTGATCTATTCGATCTTGCTCCCCCGCTATCTCAAGCTGACGGGCTCCACAATCAGTACCGTATTGCTCGGTGGTATCACGTACGCCGCGATGCACATCGTCGAAGGATGGTCGGCCTTCGATTCGCCGCGCGACACCGCACTGTCGTCGATTTTCGTACTACTCACGTATGTTGGGCCAGGGATGATGAAGAGCGTGCTTACCCTGCGTACGGGCAACGCCTGGGTCCACGCGATTAGCTACCACGCCATCGCCCCGCACGTCATTGTGGACACGCCGCTGGTGGTGAAAGTCTTCGGTATCGCCTGAATGGATGCAGACTCGCCAGCACTTCTTCCCCTAGTTGAGCGACTGCTTTGCGGCAAGCGCGGAAACTTCCGCTTTTGGCCGGACCGCGCCATTCAGCTCTAGGCCGCCACGCTTAACTGCCTAGCGCCAAACCGGTGCAAAGCGGAAAAGATGCGCTTTTCGGTCTCGCGTGCTCACGCACTACTGACTTTTCGCGGGCGCACCAGGAACGACAGCAGCCACGCCTTCCGGGTTGATGTTGAACGCCAAGAATGTCAACGGCACAGCGCCCGGATTTCCCCATTGGTGCACAAGACCGAACGGTTCGTAGATCAAAGAACCGGGTGACTTGGCCTCTACCTTACCTTCGACCGTGTTTGCGCCCGTTCCGGAGATGATGTAATAAAGCGCCGCGCCTGATCGATGGTGCGGCGAGTTGGACGGCATCTGCGCCGGAAAGGTAACTCGCGTCAAGTTGAGGTCATAAGGGCCGGGCTTCAGCGCGGGAAGCGGTGCTACAGTTCGATAGAGCTCATGCACGACGGCGGGTGGCGCTTCGAGCGGTTTGTCGAGATCCGCGCTCGAAGCCAGCAGGAAGTGGAGAAAGGTCGAAGGCCCACCGTCTCCCGCCTTCAGCGTCGCTGCGTTACCGCTGGCGATAAACAAGCCCTCACCCGGGATTAATGTCTTGACCTCTCCACCGATCGAAACCTCAGTCGACCCCGAGAGCTGGTAAAGGATCCCGTTGTTCGAAGCGACGCTGCTGCTTATCCCTAAGGGAATGGTGACACTCACTGCCTTGAAGTGGACCGGCGTATCTCCGATCGTCGGCAACTTGGTTGAGGCCACTACGGTTCGCGCAGTTGCCGGTACAGCAGGCGGCGTTTGTCCTGCGGCGGGGGCGGCGAGTGCCACCGCGCAAACTAAGAAACTTCCAATTGTTGTGGATCGCATGTGGCGCTCCTTGAATAGGTTCATCATCAGTCGAAGCAGGATTTGATTAGCGGAGAAATCGGCGCTGCCACCTGTCGTTCAGTCTACGCTAGTACGCTTATGCCTCAGATCTCAGCGCCTGAAAGGCGCACACCTATATTGCAGCATTCAACCGCCTCGTGCCATCGTAAGAGGTTCGCTAAGCAGCGAAGCTTTCGAGGAGCTCCGGTCTGAGTTTCCTATGGTGAGTGGCTGAGGCGCGAAGGGTTGCAACTTAGAAACAGAAATACCAAGGACGCAGGTGCTGAGCGAGTTCCTCAGGCATAGTTACTCTGCGCCGCCGGATTTGCGACCGGCTCAAATCGACCCAATCCAGCCGGTCAGCCTATTCGGAAAGCGGTCGTTCAACGACTATCTGCAGTCTATGCTTCGGCCGCACATTTGGCGGACCAGTCCTTTCATGCAGCCTCGCCAGATTGGCAAGCGCGGTCGCTACATCGGGATGCTTGGGGCCGAGCGCCTTCTCCAGCACTGCCAGCGAGCGCTTCAAGAGCGGTTCTGCCATCGCGTATTGGCCCTGATCAACGTACAGCGAACCCAGGTTGTTGAGGGAGATCGCTACATCGGGATGGTCGGGGCCGAGCGCCCTCTCGTAGATTGCCAGTGCGCGCTTGTGGAGCGGTTTCGCCAGCGCATACTGGCCCTGGCCGCGATGCAGCACTGCTAGATTGTCGAGCGAGGTGGCTACATCGGGATGGTCTGGACCAAGCACCTTTTCCCGGATAGCCAGTGCGCGCTTGTGGAGCGGTTGCGCCAGCGCATACTGACCCTGGTCGCAATAGAGCATCGCTAGATTATCGAGCGAGCTTGCCACAACGGGATCGTCTGGACCGAGCACCTTCTCCTTGATCGCTAACGAACGCTCGTAGAGCGGTTGCGCCAGCGCATATTGGCCCTGGACGCGATAGAGATTTGCCACATTGGTGAGCGAGGTCGCTACATCGGGATGATCTGGACCGAGCACCTTCTCCTTGATCGCTAACGAACGCTCGTAGAGCGGTTGCGCCAGCGGATACTGGCCCTCGACGCAATAGAGTACTGCTAGATTGTTGAGCGAGCTTGCCACAACGGGATCATCTGGACCGAGCACCTTCTCCTTGATCGCTAACGAACGCTCGTAGAGCGGTTGCGCCAGCGCATACTGGCCCTGGTCGCAATAGAGCACCGCTAGATTGTCGAGCGAGGTCGCGACATCGGAATGGTCTGGACCGAGCACCTTCTCCTTGATCGCTAACGAACGCTCGTAGAGCGGTTGCGCCAGCGCATACTGGCCCTGGCCGCGATGCAGCACTGCTAGATTGTCGAGCGAGTTGGCTACATCGGGATGGTCTGGACCGAGCACCTTTTCCCGGATAGCCAGTGCGCGCTTGTGGAGCGGTTGCGCCAGCGCATACTGGCCCTGATCGCAATAGAGCACCGCTAGATTGTTGAGCGAGCTCGCCACAACGGGATCGTCTAGACCGAGCACTTTCTCCTGGATAGCCAGTGCGCGCTTGTGGAGCGGTTGCGCCAGCGTATATTGGCCCTGGACGCGATAGAGATTTGCCAGATTGGAGAGCGAGGTCGCTACATCACGATGGTCTGGACCGAGTACTCTTTCTCGGATTGCCAGTGCGCGCTTGTGGAACGGTTGCGCCAGCGCATACTGGCCCTCGACGCAATAGAGCACCGCTAGATTGTTGAGCGAGCATGCCACAACGGGATCGTCTGGACCGAGCACCTTCTCCTTGATCGCTAACGAACGCTCGTAGAGCGGTTGCGCCAGCGCATACTGACCCTGGTCGCAATAGAGCACCGCTAGATTGTCGAGAGAGGTGGCTACATCGGAATGGTCTGGACCGAGCGCCTTTTCATCGATGACGAGCACCTTTTTCGCAACAACCACGGCTCCGTCGTACTGCCCTACTGCGCGGAGCCGCTTGGCTTCGCTCCTTAGCGTATCGCAATCGCTACCTTGGCTTTTCATAAAGTTCTTTCAACCAAAATGAATCCGCTTCGGTGCGTAGTTCTACACATTCGTAATGTAGGGATGCTCCATTTGGCGGCCTTTTTGGGGCACCCGTATAGGACGCTGGACGGCACTTAATACCGCCGTGCGGCATCGACATTTGGTGCTTGCCCATGTTAAGCAGCCATTTCCCTGCGTCAGGCAATCAGTAAGCGATTGCTGTGCCATGCGCGCCCCACCCGGTGGCTTGTTGTTTTGCGGCGTCAGGCTCTGTAGGTTGCGCCGCGAGTTTGTTCAGCACGAGCGGCCGCTTCACGGCAAGTGGGCAGGCGACGCTGACCGTCGGCGATTGGCCGATTCGAGACCGTGATCGATGCTGGGTTCACCAAGTGTTGCGCAGTTCGCGGAGCTTCAAGAACACTGTGCGTTGGTCAGGCTTCTCAGGCAAATCGGGGAAAGCGTCGCGCAGTTTCGCGATCACCGTGGGGCTAGTCAGCCGAAAGAACGTGTTGATCCGCCCCTCGACTTCAAGCGTCGAAATATAGGCGCCGTTTGGGTCTTGACCCGCGAGCTTGTCGAGCATCTCCGGGGCGCTCTTGTTATCGGGCTCGCGATTCAACGTGAAACGCAGATTGTTTTCTATGTAATCGTGGCCCGGATAAATCAATGTCGATGGGGGCAGCTTGGCGAGCTGCTCGGAAAACGTCTTGTAGAGCTCTGCCGGATGACCGCCATTATGGCAATTCCCGGCGCCGGCATTGAATAGCGTATCCCCGCAGAACAGTGCCAGCTGGTCAGTGTGCGACAGCAAGCACACGTGACTCATGGTGTGGCCTGGCGTATCCAGCGCCTCGAGTTCCACCGTCTTGCCCACTTTGACGACATCTCCCGCGCGCAAGCCTCGGGCCATATCGGCGATCTTGTCCCTGGCATTCTCGTGGGCCAGGATCTTGGCTCCGGTTTTCCGGACCATAGCCTCGTTCCCGCCCGTATGGTCGCGGTGTTCGTGAGTGTTCAAGATCTGGGTAATACTCCAGCCTTCTTCCTTGGCGGCCTTCAGACACTTCTCGGAATCTAAGGGGTCAATGGCCAGGGCCTCGCCGGTTTCGCTACAGGCGATGAGGTAGTTGAAATTGCGGTAGGCGTTGGCGGTCCAAATCTGTTTGACGATCACGGCATCATCCCTTTCGGTCAGCGTTTTGGACAATCATAGCGCTGGAACGGGCCGCACGCAGCGTGAGCAGAACGTGTACGCGGCAACCTTGGCGATCCACTCGACGCGGCGGCTCGGACAGAGGAGCTGGCCGATGCCCACACTCATCCACCAATGACGCTGTCTGACCTACCCTCGCTCATATCCAGCATCAGCCGGTTGATCCGCTTCACGAATGTCGAAGGATCATCGAGCTGCCCGCCATCGGCGAGGATCGCCTGATCCAACAACACGGCGGCCCAGTCGTCGAATTCCTTGTCCTCGGCCTTGAGCCGCAGCACGAACGGATGCTTCGGGTTGATCTCGAGGATCGGTTTGGAATCCGGCAGGCGTTGACCGGCGGCCTTGAGCATTCGTGCCAGGTTACCGCTCGCATCGTGTTCGTCGGCGACCAGACAGGCTGGTGACTCGGTCAGTCGGCGGGTAACGCGGACATCCTTGACCCGCTCGCCCAGGCTGCTCCTGATTGTGTCGATCAACGCCTTGAGTTCGGTCGCCTCCTCATTGCCTGCTGTTCGTTCGGCCTCGTCTTCGAGTGCGCCAAGATCGAGGCCGCCCTTGGCGACGGACACGAGCGCCTTTCCGTGGAACTCGGTGAGATGGCCCACTACCCATTCGTCGACACGGTCCGACAGCAGCAGGACTTCGATGCCCTTCTTGCGGAAGACCTCGAGATGCGGGCTGTTCTTTGCCGCGTTGAACGTCTCTGCCGTGACGTAGTAGATCTTATCCTGCCCCTCCTTGACCCGTGCGAGGTAGTCGGCCAGCGACACCGTCTCGTCGGCCGAGTCCGCATGGGTCGACGCAAAGCGCAGCAATCCGGCGATCTTCTCTCGGTTGGCGAAGTCCTCGCCGACGCCCTCCTTCAGCACGCGGCCGAACTCGCCCCAGAACTTCGCGTACTTGTCCTTTTCGTTCGCCTCGAGGTTTTCGAGCAGCGCCAATACCTTCTTGGTGCAACCGGCACGGATCGCCTCGATGTCCTTGGACTCCTGCAGGATCTCGCGCGAGACATTCAGAGGCAGGTCGTTAGAATCGACGACGCCGCGAACGAAGCGCAGATACGCCGGCAGCAGTTGCTCGGCGTCGTCCATGATGAAAACGCGACGGACGTACAGCTTGATGCCATGGCGGGCGTTGCGGTCCCACAGGTCGAACGGCGCTCGCGCGGGAAGGTAGAGCAGCTGCGTGTATTCCTGGCGACCTTCGACCCGCGCGTGAGTCCACGCCAGCGGATCGTCAAAATCGTGGCCGACGTGCTTGTAAAGCTCTTTGTACTGCTCGTCGCTGATTTCGTTCTTCGGACGCGCCCACAAGGCCGACGCCTGGTTGACCGTCTCCTCTTCGGCGAGCTTCTGATCCTTGCCCTCCTTCCACGCCTCCTTGGGCATCACGATCGGCTGGGCGATGTGGTCGGAATACCTGCGGATGATCGACCGCAGCTTGGTACCTGAAAGTAGATCGTCCTGGCCCTCGCGCAAATGCAACGTGACCTCGGTGCCGCGACGAGGCTTCTCCACCATCTCGATGACGAATTCACCGCCGCCGTCCGACTCCCAGTGCACACCCTGGTCCGGGGATTCCCCGGCACGCCGGGTCAGCACTGTCACTTTGTTGGCGACGATGAACGACGAATAGAAACCTACGCCGAACTGCCCAATCAGGTGGGCGTCCTTCTGCTGGTCGCCGGTTAACTGCGAGAAGAACTCGCGCGTGCCGGACTTGGCGATAGTACCGAGGTTCGTGATCGCGTCGTCGCGGGACATGCCCACGCCGTTGTCGCTAACGGTCAGCGTCCGGGCCGTGGCGTCGTAGTCGACGTGGATCGAAAGTTCGGGATCGTCTTCGAACAACGCGCTGTTGTGCAGCGCCTCGAAGCGCAGCTTGTCGCAGGCGTCGGACGCGTTCGAGATCAGTTCACGTAGGAATATTTCGCGGTTGGAATAAAGGGAATGGATCATCAGCTGCAGGAGCTGCTTGACCTCGGCCTGGAAGCCGAGCGTCTCGCGCCCCGCGTGCGCGGTTTGGGGGACGGTCACGGTGCTACTCCGGTGGCAGGGGTCGGCGACGTGCGACCCGATGGCGTGGGATTCTAGCGCATGAGGCCGAGCGCCCGGGCCTGCGGCGTTCGCTTACTGCCGCAGTGTCCGCGCGTCGAGTGCCCCCGACCCTTGTCGGCCAAAACCGCCGCCGCCGCCGACGAAGCACGAGCGACGGACTGGCAAGGCCTTGTTGCGAGTCAGCGCCCAGCACGAAAGGCCGGAACCGACCCAACGGACATCAATTCAAAGCTCTTCGCCAGCGGCCCTATTCGACTGGAGTTATGTGCAGGCGAGGCTCCCCGCGCGTTAGCTCGGTTGCAGAACTCTGCGGCTGCCTCATCTAAGCACACTCCTACGGCAGTACACGGCACCGTCCGACTGATATCAACCCGCCGACGGCGTAGACTATTGAACCGCCCCGGGATTCCAGGAGACTCCATTATTTGAGAGGATGGAGTCATGAACAAAGCGACGAGGTATGCGCCGGAGGTCCGCGAGCGGGCAGTTCGGCTGGTCTTTGAACAGCAAGGGGAGCACGACTCGCAGTGGGCGGCGATCGGCTCGATTGCAAGCAAGATTGGCTGCACGGCGGAGACTTTGCGCAAATGGGTTCGTCAGACTGAGCGCGACCAAGGAAAGCGCAGTGGTTTATCCAGTTCGGAGCGTGATCGGCTCAAGGAACTCGAGCGCGAGAATCGCGAGCTGAAGCGGGCCAACGAGATTCTACGCAAGGCGGCGGCTTTTTTCGCCCAGGCGGAGCTCGACCGCCGACCGAAGTGATGGTGTCGTTCATTGATGCCCACCGTGCTGAGTATGGGGTCGAGTCGATCTGCGCGCAGTTGCCGATCGCCCCATCGCAATATTACGAGCACAAGGTGCGCGAAGTAGATCCGGCGCGCTTGCCACCGCGGCTGCAGCACGACCAGACACTGGTGCCAGAGATTCGCCGGGTGTTCGAGGAGAATTTCGGGGTATATGGCGCGCGCAAGGTCTGGCGGCAACTCGGCCGCGAGGACTTCGCGGTTGCCCGCTGTACGGTCGAGCGGCTGATGCGCGCGCTTGGTCTGCAGGGGGCGGTACGCGGGCGCAAATGTCGCACCACCATCGCTGATGACAGTACTGAACGACCACTCGATCGAGTCCA
>Ga0066789_10001322_pt1 | contig 10655 bp, 14 predicted proteins | sample OrgsoiDNA2013049_FD_70960 | JGI IMG/M metagenome (GOLD analysis project Ga0066789, IMG submission 70960) | Permafrost soil microbial communities from the Arctic, to analyse light accelerated degradation of dissolved organic matter (DOM) -... | ecosystem: Environmental > Terrestrial > Soil >...
GCCATTTGCGATTGCTCTTTGTGGCCGGGCCGAGAAGTTGAGCAGTAACCAGAAAGGGAGCTCTTGAAAGTCAAAGTTTTTTATCATGACCGGTGTTTTGATGGCGCTTCTTCCGCGGCTTTATTTTCGCGTTTTTATCAGGAGCGGATTCGCAATGACGTCGAGTTCGTTTACTCCGGCCTGTTGCATCGCGCCGGCGCTTTGTTCAACGAAGTGGACTTCGACGGGCAGGAAAACGCCATCGTGGATTTCAAGTACTCCAGTTCGCCGAAGATTACCTGGTGGTTTGACCATCACGAGAGCGCATTTCTGTCGCCCGCTGATGCGGCGCACTTTGAACAGGACCAGAGCAACCAAAAGTTCTATGATCCCGGCTTTAAGTCTTGTACCAGCTTTATTGCCATGATTGGCGAGCAGCGCTTCGGGTTTAATCGCGCAGCCGTTGCCGAGCTGGTGCACTGGACTGACATTATTGACGGGGCGCTTTATCTCGATGCAAAGACCGCGGTGGAAATGAAAGCTCCGGCCATGCAGTTGACTATGGTGATCGAAACCATGCAGGACCCCGATTTCATTCCGCGCCTGATTCCGCTACTGGCGACGACGCCGTTGGTGGAGGTGATCCGGGCCCCATTCGTAGCTCCGCTTCTGCCTCCCTTGCTCGAGCGGCACCGGCAATCCGTCGGCGTGCTGGAGGAGCGGACGAAATCAAAAGATGGGACGCTCTTTTTTGACATCACCGATCTTGACCTGGAAGGCTACAACAAATTTGTTCCGTACTATTTGCACCCCGAGTCCGTCTATAGCGTTGGGCTGAGCAAGAGCAGCTTCCGGGTAAAAGTTTCCGTGGGATCGAATCCCTGGGCGCCATCGCCACCGGTGGTGAACCTGGCGAAGATTTGCGAACGCTACGGCGGCGGTGGACATGCGCGGGTGGGAGCGATCTCCTTTGATGTGAGCCAAAGCCAGGAAGCGCGACGGGCGGCGCAGGAAATCGTCGAAGAGCTCCGCGCCAGCATGCGCGACTCCACTCCATGAATTCAGGTACTCAAGCATCGCAACCTATCCTGGGCAGCAAAGAGCACCGCGCCCGGCTGCAAGCCCTGCGCACCGTGGCACTGATGGAATTCATCAAGGGCCTGGTAGTGCTGGGGGCAGGGCTAGGGATCGCGTTTTTTGTGGACGCTACAGATGTGGCGGAATGGTTTCTCCGCCTGCTTCACATCAGCCCTGACCACCATTTTGCGCAACTGCTCTTGCAATGGGCGGACAGGTTAAGCGACGCCAAAGTCTGGGTGGTAGTCACGGTCGCGTGCGCGTATTCGGGATTACGTTTTGTAGAAGCCTATGGGCTCTGGCGAGCCCGGGCCTGGGCGGAATGGATTGCGCTGGTTTCCGGCGCGCTTTATCTTCCCTTTGAAATCAGACTGCTGATGCATCGCGTGACTCTGCTGCACGCGGCTTTTCTGGTGGTCAACGTTGCGGTGGTTGCATTCATGTTTTACCTGCGCATCTATCTCCCCGGGCGTGCGCGGAGGAACTCCCCGGGAACACCCATCGGGTAGAATTCATTTCAGCCGCTGCGCGATTGAGCCGCGAAACCCTTGCCAACTTCAGGAAAGTTAAGCCGAAGAAAATTCTTTTACACCGGCGCCATCGCGGCCGCCGGAGTCGCAGTTACCGGCGCTTGGGGGCTTTCGGAGTCCAACCATCCGCAAGTCACCCGGCTCGAAATTCCGCTCGCCCGCTTGCCGCGCGCTTTTGATGGCTTCACCATCGCGCAGCTGAGCGACTTCCACTACGAGCACCGTTTTTCGGTGACACCGATTCGCACAGCGGTCGAAATTGTTAACGGCCTGCATCCGGATGTGCTTGTGCTGACCGGAGATTTTGTAACCGTGCCGGTGCTGGTCGAGGGCAACGTCAGGCGGTTCGCCGAGGCCGCCGAGCCCTGCGCGCGTATTCTTCAGGGCCTGAAGGCGCCCATGGGAAGATTTGCCATTCTGGGTAATCATGATGCCGGATCCGATCCAGCGCGGGTCACGCGAGCGTTGCGCGATCATGGGCTGCCGGTTTTGATGAACCGTTCAGTCCCGCTGCAACGCGGGAAGGACCGGATTTGGCTTGCTGGAATTGATGATGTGCTCGAGGGCAGGCCGGACATCGCGCTGGCGCTGCAGAATATTCCGTCCGCAGAGGCGACGATTCTGCTGGCGCACGAGCCAGATTTTGCGGATGAGGTTTCGGTCACGCCGGTCGATCTTCAACTTTCCGGCCACTCGCACGGCGGGCAAGTCTGGATTCCCGGAATCGGCGCGCCCTGGCTTCCTCCGCTGGGGCGAAGATATCCGCGGGGACTCTACCAGATTCGAAACCTGACCCTCTACACCAACTTTGGACTAGGCACCATTCGCGCGCCGGTGCGCATCAATTGCCCGCCGGAGATTACGTTGATCACGCTAAGAAGCAAAACCGTTTAACCGCCGAGACGCCGAGATCGCTGAGAACAGCGATTTCTTCTTTCTCTGCGATCTCGGCGTACTCGGCGGTGAAAGGCTTTTTGCTGGTGCCGGGAGGAAGCCGGCGGTCACGCAATCAGCGAAGATCCAAACAAGCTGTAGAGAAGCACCGCAAGCACGAGCATCGTAAAGAACACGTACATGCGGTCGCCTTCGATGGAGAAGGCCGCCACCGAAAACATCACGCGGACGATGGGAGTTGCGATTAGTAAGAGCAGGCCGAGCTGCATGATAGCGCGCGAGTCACCGGAAAAGGCCGTGTGCACGATGCCGTGGACCGTGCGCAGCGGGTCGGGCACGGCGAGGAAGGTGCGATAGTCCACGTGCGCGGCGGGATGCGCCCCGAGGTAAAGCACGGCGCCCAGGATCACCACCACCGCCGCCGTCAGCACGCCGGCACGTAACAGGTAGGCGATCACGATCTCGGTACGCTGCTCGTACCAGTCGTGATCTTGAGGACTTCGATTTCGCCGATCTGGGATCCGCCGGTCCATCCAAGTCATTTAGAAGCCTCCCCGGAATCCTTTGAACAACATTTCCAGCCCCAGCAGCACGATCACGACGCTGAAGACCAGGCGTAGAGATTTGGTCTGGGTCTTCACCAGAACTCGCGTGCCGATTAGCGAGCCGAGTAAGACTCCCAGCATCACCGGCATAGCCACCGAGGGATCAATGTACCCGCGGCTCAGATAAACACCGGCGCTAGCGGCTGCGGTTACGCCGATCATGAAATTGCTGGTGGTGGTCGAGACTTTGAATGGGATTTTCATCGCCTGGTCCATGGCGACGACTTTGAGCGCGCCGGAGCCGATGCCGAGCAATCCGGACAGTGCTCCGGCGCCGAACATCACGCCGAATCCTGTCGGAACGTTATAGACGTTGTAGCTGCGCAGGCCACTGGTGTCGGGGAAGATGCCGTTCATTTTTAATTTAGTGGCCAGCGGGTCCGGAGGCTGCTCGACAGCGGTCCGGGGACGCACGCGCCGAGACACGTACGCCGAATACGTCAGTACGACGCCGAAAATAATGGCGATCGCGTTGGCTGGAACCTTCGCGGTGAGGTACGCGCCGAGCAGCGCACCCAGCGTGGTCGCGATTTCGAGAAACATCCCGATGCGGATGTTTGAGAAGCCTTCTTTTACATAAGCGGCGGCGGAGCCGGAGGAAGTTGCGATGACCGAGACCAGCGACGCGCCGATAGCGTAGCGGAGATCGACGTGGAAGAAAATTGTGAGGAGCGGGACCAGGACCACGCCGCCGCCGAGTCCGGTGAGCGCGCCGAGAAAACCGGCGGCGAGAGAGCCGATCCAGACGAGAAATGTGAATTCGAGAACGTTCATTCGAATTGATTTCCGTTCAGCGTACCGATTGCGCGTCAGGGTTCGTGTCAGGGCACGCCTTCAGGCGTGCCGCAAGAGCGCGCGATGAAATCGCCTTTAGGCGCTGCGGCGGCTTAAGCCGCCAACTCTTTCATCGTCGGTTTCGATACGCTGAAGCCGTATCCTGACACGAATCTGCTCGCTAGGCTCGCGAGACCTCCCGTTTAGTTTGACACAGTGCGGCGTCGGCGTAACACGCCGACACTCCGCAGTTACTTCTCCGCGGCGCGCTGACAGTTGAATCTAGTTGCATGACACATGAGAAACTTGTCGAGAAGGCCGTCGCCTGGCTGCGCAGTTATCGATGCGGCGTAGTGCTCTCCGAGCAAAGTTGCGCCCGCGGAGAGACTCCGGACGCGATCGGCTGGAATCGCGGCTGCCATTCGGTCACCGTGGAGTGCAAAGTCTCGCGTGCTGATTTTCTGGCCGACCGGGAAAAGCCATTTCGCTGCAAGCCGGAAAAAGGCATGGGATGTGAGCGGTTCTACCTGACTCCCGCCGGGCTGCTGCGTCCGGAAGAATTGCCCGCTGGATGGGGACTGCTGGAACTTCGGGGAAGAATGGTCGAGATGGTTTGCGAGTCGTCCGGGAAGCTGCGTGCCGCCGTCGGATTCCGTCGCGAGATGAATCTGCTTCTCGCCAGCCTCCGCCGCGTGGAGGTGCGGATCGAGCCGCAATCCATCACCGACTTTCTCAAATGGAAAAACCGCATGGCGGAATATAACCGGGGGAGTTTGCCGGAGGGGATTGTGGCGGCGGGGGAAGAGGCGAATTGCTTTCTTGGGGCGGAGGCGGTGGAGGGCGACTAGAGGCTGCATGGTAAATCCCGAGGTGGGACAAACTATGAAACGGTGTTTAGGACAGTCAGTGCTTCCGTGCGGCCTGTGATCTAGGGGCAATCGCCAAGGTAGGCAGGCAACTGCAGGAAACGTATCACTTAGTTCGATTGCATGAGTGTCACGGCCAGTACAGATGCCAATACCAGACGACCATGGAAAATGGGAGCAGCGAAAGTGGAAGGAGGATCGAATACCTGGTTGGTGTCTTGCACGCAATGAAAATTGAGGCAATGAAGAGCGCTGGTAGCGCAGTTCCCAGTGCCAGAAAGCACTCAAGCGCGAGCGGTAATCCGAGAATCAAGTTGCTCGGGCCTATGATTAAAACTGTCGCAAGCCACCCCACGCCATAGACCAAAGTAATTCCGTAGATGAATCGACTGAAACGGCGACTCTTGACCATTCCAAAGATGAATACGCCGAGACAGCCGAAGTAGCAGACGACTGCAATCCATCCTGTTTCAATCCAATGAATTTTTTCTCGCGCCGGAGATCCTGGCTCGACGATAAAATGCTTCCCATCGCTGGTAAGAAACGCAAGTGCCGGCCCACCATTCTCTCGGCAGCACTAACAGCCAGCCATGCGAGTCCAGCGGCGAGAACGGGAAGCCAGAAAACTCCCGCTGTCAGTATCGTAACGCGAGTGGAAAAAATCAGCCCCAGAAGGAATCCGCCGGCAATGATGAGGCTGACACGCGACCAGGGTCCAACCCCGTCCAGCATTTCTGCTGAAAACAAGTCTCGCCAACGGGCCTGAAGTTCGTAAAGTGCTTGGCGCTTATGGCGAAACATGGAGCCCATTCGACGCCTCGCTGCCTTTCGAGCTTCTGACACCGGAAACCCCGCCCGCAAGTACTGGTCAGCAAGTTGTTCGAAGTGAAAATCAAACTCCTCACGCACCCGACGCCGACTATCGATCCATTCGCTCACATGGCGTCGCAGCATTTCACTTCTCCGTTCCCGAGAGAACCTTGTCTACAGCATCGGTGAAGAGGTCCCAGCTCTTTTGTTGACGGCGAAGTTCCTCGCGTCCACGGCGCGTGAGGCTGTAGTAACGAGCGCGACGGTTGTTTTCTGAGAGTCCTAGTTCAGATGTGATCCACCCTCGTCGTTCCATGCGATAGAGGCAGGGGTAAAGAGAGCCTTCTTCCGGGTGCAGGACTTCTTCTGATTGCTCCGCGATTCTTTCGCTAATGGCATATCCATGCAATTTCTCACGCGAGAGCGCATGAAGAACAAGCAAGTCCAGAGTGCCTTGAAGAATCTCGGATCGCGGGCCCGTCTCCATTAGGCCTCCTAGGGAAGAAGCCTATCCCGCGCCCCCTAGAATGTCAAGGGGAAGTAGGAGGCGTCGGTCGAGGGGTACATTTCGGCATCTAGTTTGAGCCGCCGCGCGATAACTCCAGCTTCCGGCAAATCGGACTATCGCTACCAACCACAACCTGACGGTGTGCGTCAGGCGCTACAACTCCCGCCGCCCCTCCATCGCTTTCAGCATCGTGATCTCGTCGGCGTACTCGATGTCGCTGCCTGCGGGGATGCCGGTGGCGATGCGGGTTACTTTCAGGCCGACGCGGCGGAGTTGGCCGGAAAGATACGTCGCCGTGGCCTCGCCTTCGACGGTGGGATTGGTGGCGAGAATGACCTCGTCGGCCTGGCCGGCCTCGACGCGCTTCATCAGGTTCGCAATGCGCAGTTGCTCCGGGCCCACGCCGTGGATGGGCGAGATGGCTCCGTGCAGCACGTGATAGACGCCGTTGTAGTGCCGCGTCTTTTCGACGGACGCGATGTTCGTGGGCTCCTCGACTACGCAAATGAGGCGCTGGTTGCGCGTTGCACTGGAACAATAGACGCAAGGATCAACGTCGGTGATGTTGTTGCAAATGGAGCACAGGCGCAGGCTGGCCTTGACGTCGTGGATGGCTCCGGCGAGTGCGTCGGCATCGGCGTTGCTGGAGCGCAGAATATGGAACGCCAGCCGCTGCGCAGACTTGCTGCCAACGCCGGGAAGTTTTTTCAGCTCGTCGATAAGACGGGCCATCGGTTCAGCGAAGCGAGACATATTTTGATCGGGTAATTTGGTGATCGGGTCATCGGGCGATCTGAACTCCCGCGAGGCGGGTTTAGATCGCCCGATCACCAGATGGCCCGATCATCCAATTCCGGGCAGGTTCAACCCTCCCAACATGCCGCCCACGGTGGATTGCATGGCGTCATCAATCTTCTTGGCGGCGCCGTTGACGGCGGCGGCGATCAGGTCTTGCAGCATTTCGATGTCGCCGGACTTCACCGCCTCGGGGTCGATCTTGATGCTTAGAACTTGCTTGCGGCCATCCATTCTTACCGTGACCGCGCCCCCACCCGAGGAGCCTTCGACGACTGTCTCCTGCATTTTCTTCTGCAGGACGTCGTACTGCTTTTTCGCCTGCGACATTAATTCTTGAATATTCAATCCGCTCATAAGGGCAGCTCTTAGCTGTTAGCTCTTAGCGCTCGGCTCTTAGCTTTTAGCTGTTAGCTTGCATCGTGTGATCTTGGCTAAAGGCTAAGAGCTAATGGCTAAGAGCTTCACTTTTTGTAATCAATAATCGTTCTGATCTCAGCGCCGAATTTTTCTTTCATGCGCTGGACTACTGGTTCCTGTTCGGCGCGTCCGCGGCTGCTGCCGTTTCCGTTTCCTGCGGGCTTTGGCGCAGAAGGCTGGGCCATCGTTGGTTGAACATTCGCGCCGGAGACGATTTGCAGTCTCACGGTGCGTCCCAATGCTCCGCTGGCGCTGGCGATGATCGTCCGCTTGGCGTCGTTGCTGACCGACATGTCGATCAGCGTCGCGGAACTTGCAACCCGGATGATCAAGTTGCTGCCGTCAATCTGCCACTCTCCGGTTTCGAGCATCTGGGAGAGCATGCTCAATCCGGCGGACGCGAGCGCGTTCAGAATCGCGGAGCGAACGTCGTCCAAGGTGGCCAGCTTGGCTTCGGGCTTGGGCTGGTCTTCGGGTGCGGGAACTACGGGTGTGGGGACTACCGCGGGGGCGGCCGATCCCATCACCACCTGTTGAGTGCTCGGCGCTGGTGAGGGGCGCGAGAAAGAGCCTGCGTTGTCCCTAGCCTCAGATCGGGGCGTTCCCTTGCGCGCTGAGTCGGCGGCGAATGGCGAAATGAAAGGCCGCGGAGCTGCTGGCGGATCCGGCTTTCTGGCTTCGGGTGCGATTGTCAGTTTGCGTTCTGGCGCGGCTGCACGGTCCGGAGTTGCTCCGCTCAGCAACTGCTCCATGGGCAGCAATCGCTGCGCGTGCGACAGTTTCAAAAGCCCAAGCTCCAGATGGAATCGTTGCTCCTGGCGATAGCCGAGTTCCGAATGCGTCCGCAGCATGATTTGCAGATGGCGTGACAGGTCTTCTTCGGAGAACAATTCTGCGGTTCGGGCGACGCGGGCGCGTTCGTCCGAAGAAATCTGGAGCAGGGAAGAGTCCGGTCCGGCGACTTTTGCGACTACAGCGTTGCGCAGGAAGCGAACCAATTGCTTCGCAAAGTGGACGGGATTCTGTCCGTCGGTGAGCAGGCGGTCGGTGATCTGCAAGATTTCCTGGCTGGCGCTGCGCGAAACTGCTTGCATGATTTCTTCCAGCACGCCGGTCGGCGCCGCGCCGATTAGCTGCCGAACTGATTCCGCGCTCAGGCTGCCCTGGTTCTCGCTCGAAGCGATGGATTGGTCGAGGAGCGAAAGCGCGTCGCGCACCGAGCCGTCGCCGGCCTCGGCCAGCAGCGCGAGAGCATCTTCGTCGGCGGAAATGTTTTCTCGTCCACACAAATCTTTGAGTTGCTCGACGATCTGCTCGAACTTTACGGCGCGGAAACTGAAATGCTGGCAGCGCGAGCGGATGGTTTGCGGAATGTCTTCCGGAGCCGTGGTTGCCAGCATGAAGACTACGTGGCCGGGCGGTTCTTCCAGCGTCTTGAGCAGGGCGTTGAAGGCCGCGTCGGTGATCTGGTGCGCTTCGTCCAAGATGTAAATCTTGAAGCGGTCGCGCGCAGGACGATAGCGGGTGGCCTCGCGCAGCTCGCGAATTTCATCAATGCCGCGATTGGTGGCGGCATCGATTTCGATGACGTCCACGGAATTTCCAGCGCGAATTTCAACGCAGGAATCGCAGATTCCGCAAGGTTCGGTGACCGGCTTGTCCGAGGAGCGGCAATTCAGCGCCATGGCCAAAATGCGCGCGATGGTGGTCTTGCCGATGCCGCGATGTCCGCTAAAAATGTAGCCGTGGGCGGTGCGTCCCTGCTCAATGGCGTTTTTCAGGGTGCGGGTGACGTGGTCCTGCCCGATGACTTCGGAGAATTTCTGAGGGCGGTATTTGCGGGCCAGGACCTGGTAGCTCATGAAGGAGTTGAGGTGATTATACGTGATGGCGAAGGGCGGAAAATCCGGCCTTGACGGCCATTCTCAGCTTGCGGAGACGCCCCTGAAGATATACCCTTGCTGGCTGGATTATTCTGAGGTGTGCTATGCAGTTGAAAATTGGCGTTCGCACGCTCAATGATGGGATCGTGGTGGTGGACTGTGCCGGCCGCATTGTCTTTGGTGAAGAAACCGCTGAACTGCGCGACAAGGTGAAGGCCCTGATCGCCGCAAATAGCCGCATCGTGCTGAATCTTGCCGACGTGACTTACATCGATAGCGGCGGGCTGGGAACGCTGGTCGCGCTCTACACTACGGCGCGGAATGCGGGTGGATCTGTCAAGCTGGCGCGGCTGACGCAACGAGTGGGCGATCTGCTGCAGGTCACCAAGCTGCTGACGGTATTCGAAGTTTTCAATAGCGAAGAAGAAGCGGTACAGTCGTTTCGCAACGAGGCTGCCGCGTAGGCCTTGACTCCCCGTGGGCCGCGACCGAAGCTGTCTCGGCAAGCGGGCGTCGGTGCGGCCATCCGTGCAGCCATCCAGAAAATTCCCCAGGGAAAGGTTTCTACCTATGGGGCCGTAGCTCGCGCGGTGGGCTTGCCCACCGGCGCGCGCCAAGTGGCTCGGGCTCTGCATAGGTCGTTTGGCTTGCCCTGGCAGCGGGTGCTCGGCGCTGGTGGAGAGATCAAGCTGGGCGGAGATTCGGCCATCGAACAACGGCTGCGACTGGAAGCGGAGGGAGTACGCTTCCGGGGGCGGCGAGTGGACATGAAAGCGCACGAATTCAAGTTTCCGAAAATTCGGAAGAGTTGACCACGCAAGGTTTTCTGGGTTTCATCTATCTCTGACTTGCCTCACCCGCCAGCACTCTCCGATTGAATTCCGCTGACTTGCTTCGCGGCACGCTGAGCGATTTCCACTCGCTGGCTTTGAAGTGTTTGGCCAGGAACACGATTTGTCCGCAGTGATATGCGTAATGCGCGATCTGGCGGTTGATGGCCTGCATCACGGAATGCGGTTCACCGCGAATCGTGATCGTGCGACCCAGGTCGGCATCGGAAAGCGGCGTGAGGGCTTCGAATAGCGTTTCCCAGGCGCTGTTCCAGGATTGCATCAGATCTGTGCGGGTGGCCGGGGGGGCGACAAATCCGGTGTCGCGATCGCGGTCTGGCTTCTCGCCGTCGCTGGTCAGGAAATTAGTCCAGCGCGAGCGCATGTTGCCGGTCATGTGCTTGACGATGATTGCGATGGAGTTCATCTCTGCGTCGAGCGTGGCGAACAGCTGTTGGTCTGTGACCTGGTCGATTGCTCCTTCCGCCATTTTCTTGTAGTAACGAAACAGGGCGATGGAGTCTTCGAGATAAGAAGTTGTGAATTTGTGCGCCATTTCACACCTTGAACCGCGGATCAATTTCAATTTGATATCCGGCGGAAAGGCGATTGGTTTCATTCGCCATGCCGACGACCGCCATCAACTCCTTGAACATGTCGTCTGTCATGCCCTTGTTGCGCGCC
>Ga0066789_10001323_pt1 | contig 10649 bp, 12 predicted proteins | sample OrgsoiDNA2013049_FD_70960 | JGI IMG/M metagenome (GOLD analysis project Ga0066789, IMG submission 70960) | Permafrost soil microbial communities from the Arctic, to analyse light accelerated degradation of dissolved organic matter (DOM) -... | ecosystem: Environmental > Terrestrial > Soil >...
GTTCCGACGGCGACGTTTCGCGTTCTGTATGTCTTCTTCGTCTTGGCCCACGATCGCCGCCGCGTTCTTCACTTCAACGTCACCGAGCGCCCCAGCGCGACCTGGACCGCCCAACAGATTGTCGAGGCCTTCCCCGAGGACACCGCGCCGAGGTTCATGATCCGCGACCGCGACTGCATTTACGGCGACCAGTTCCGCCGTCGCGTCCAGGGTCTCGGCATCGAGGAGATCCTCACCGCACCGCGGTCGCCTTGGCAGAATCCATATGCTGAACGCCTCGTGGGATCCGTACGGCGGGAGTGTCTCGACCACGTCATCGTCCTCGGTGAGCGCCATCTCGGCGGGATTCTGAAATCCTATTTCGCCTACTACCACAGGTCACGGACGCACCTCTCTCTCAGGAAGGAGACGCCCGTCCTGAGACAGACTCACCCGCCTGCCATGGGTGAGATCGTGGCTCGCCCCGAGGTAGGCGGCCTGCACCACCGGTACGAACGCCTCGCCGCCTGACCGGCGCCCCCCACCGTCTCCCTGCCCAGATTGATCGCCAACGTCTGCCCGGTCCACGACGACACGCTTCGACGGCCGCGTGGATCGACTCCTGAGCACCACGTCGAGCCTGCCGGCCATCCAGAATCAGCCTCCGCCCGGCGCCCGGATGACCGGTTGGCGATGGACAGGCGAAAGCCGTCCTGCCCCACCTCGATCCGCACGATCTGCGCACCGCCGGTCTCCGCCGCGCCCCGCGGCGCCGCGCGCGAGTGGCATCCCGCCCCGGAGATGGACGGCAGGGCCAGGACCGAGAAGGCGCACGCGGCGAGGAGGCGGTTGTTCCCGGTCAGCCGCATCAATCGATGACGATGATCGGATCGGCGATGTGAAAGCAGCTCGCGTCCGGCAGCAGCCAGTGGAGGGCGTTGTACCAGAACTGCGGCACGTCGTAGATCTCGCCCGCCGTGTGGCCGGCGCAGTCGGCCCCGTGCGTGTTTACCGCGCCCCATTGGCTGGTGTAGGTGACCCATTCGTCCGACCAGACCAAGACCCGGCCTTTCCCGACCTGCTTCGCCACGCCGACGATGCCCGCCTGCGGATCGCTGGCCACGATCTGGCAGGGTCCGTCGGCCGTGTCGACGCAGGTGATGGGCCGGCCGTGGAGCAAGCCGACCGCGCCCGGACCGCCGTCGGGCGCCGTCATGTGCGCGCCGAGGAACGAGCCCGCGGTCCAGCCGGAGAACGGAATCGAAGAGTCGGTGCAGTAGCAATAGTTGTCCGGGCAGGAAGCGAACGTGTCGCTCTTGCCGTAGGAGATTCCGGCGAACGCCAAGAGCTGGTTGTCCGGATCGACCTCGTCGGCATTGCCGCCGTAGCCGGTGAGCGCGATGAGACCGTTCCCGGCCCTCACCCAGGCGGCCAGCGCGTCGATCTCGTCCTGGCCGTAGCTCCAAAAGCCGATGTACTCGCTGTCCTCCAGCGCCTGCAGGATGATCACGTCCGAGGAGGCCAGTAGCTCGGGGGAGAGCGTGGCCCGGCCCGTCAGCAGCGTCATTCGCGCGTTGCTCTTCGTGTTGAGGTACTGCTGAAAGGCGTCGGTCGAGTCGCTGTTGGCGCCGTAGTGCGCCACCTTCCCCAGCGACGAGATGTTCATGCAGGCGCAATTGCCCGCGTCGTCGCACCGTTCGGGCCGCGCGTCGGCGCCGGCGTACGGCGGCGCTCCCCCCGTGCCGTCGACGTACGCGCCTCCCGTCCCCCGCGCTCCGCCCGCGCCGAGCGCGCCGCCCGCTGCCGAGGTGCCTCCCCGGCCGCCCGTCGCGCCGCTTGCGCCGGGACGGACCCCGACGCAGGAGGCGAGCGCGAAAGCGCAGCACGCGCCGAGAGCGGACCTGGCCCAGCGTCGAAGCAGCGGCCGGCGGTAACTCTGGATCGCGCGTTTCATGAACGGCTCGACCAGACCAGCTCACCGCCAAAATCACTCTCGCGCCATGACCGCCGTCATGCCGCGCGACCCAGGTTTCTGGCATGTCGAATCCATGAAGGACAGGCCGCCGGACATCGTGGTGATCGGTGGCGGAATCGTCGGTTCGCTGGTGGCCCTGCGGCTCGCGAGGCGGGGGATCTCGGTCTCCGTCATCGATCGGGGTAACCCCGGTGGAGAAGCTTCGAGCGCGGCGGCTGGCATTGTCGGTCCACAGATGGAGGCGCAAGCGCCGGGACCGTTGCTCGACCTCGCCCTGGCAAGTAGGGCGCTCTACCCCGGGCTGGCGGCCGAGTTGCGTGAGACCACGGGAATAGATGTCGGCTTCGATCGCTGCGGGGTTCTGGCCGCCGCGCTCGACGAGCTCGGCGAGGCGGACCTCGCCGAACGCGCCCGGTGGCAGATGGCGCGCGGGCTCGTGGTCGAGCGCTTGTCGGGACGGGCGGCGCGCCTCCGCGAGCCCGCGCTGGGGGCGGCGGTACGGAGCGCGGTCGACTTCTCCGCCGATGCCAGGGTTGACGCGCGGGCGCTCACCCGGGCCTGCATCATTGCGGCTGCCAACACCGGCGCACGCTGGGTGAGCGGCCGCCACGTTCATCGGGTGATCGTATCCGGCGGTGTCGCGCAGGGCGTGGAGCTCGACACGGAGCGCATGGCTGCCACCGCAACGCTCGCGGACGGAGCGCATGTACTTTCTGTACGGTCCGCTTGGTGATCTTGAGGCCGAGCTTCAAGAGCTCGCCCTGATCCGTTCAGCAGCCCACAGTCGTTCGCGACCTGACGGACGTCAGTTGTCACGCGACATGACGGGTCCCTGACACAACCGTGACGTTGCAGGTGCCTCAATGGGGGCATGAAGATCCTGTGCATATCCCCCGCGTTCCCTGAGACCTACTGGGGCCAAGAGCGCACGCTCGACCTGGTCGGCAAGCGCGCGCTCCTGCCGCCATTGGGCCTGCTCACGGTGGCCGCGCTGCTGCCGCGAGCCTGGGAGGTCCGGCTTTGCGACATGAACGTGCGGCCGCTCGCCGATGCCGACCTCGTCTGGGCCGACGTGGTCTTCCTCTCGGGCATGCTCGTGCAGCGGCCTTCGATGCTGGAGGTGGCGGCGCGCGCGCGGGCCTTGGGCACGACGGTGGTCGCCGGCGGTCCTCACGCGACCGCCACGCCCGAAGCCCTCGCGCCCTACGTGGACAGCGTCGTCGTCGGCGAGGCCGAGAACCTGATCGCGCCGCTCTGCGCGGCGCTGCTCGCCGATCGGTCGGCCTTGCCCGCGCGCTTCGAGGGCGGCGGACGCCCGGATCTCGAGCCGCTCCCGCCGCCGCGCTACGACCTACTCGACATCGAGGCGTATCACGCGATCGGCGTGCAGTGGGGGCGAGGTTGCCCGTTTCGCTGCGAGTTCTGCGACATCGTCGAGCTGTTCGGTCGGCAACCGCGCACGAAGGCCCCGGCGCAGTTCTGCGCGGAGCTCGACGCCATCCTGGCCACCGGATTTCGTGGCTCGGTCTTCGTCGTCGACGACAACTTCGTGGGCAATCGCAAGCGAACCTTGGCGTTGCTCGATGCGCTGGCGCCGTGGATGCGCGCGCGCCGCTTTCCCTTTCAGTTCTTCACCGAGGCCAGCGTGGATCTGGCCGGGTGCGACGACCTCATCGCCGGCATGGTTGCGGCCGGCTTCGACTACGTCTTCTTGGGGATCGAGACGCCCTCGCCGGCGGCCCTGCGCGAAGCGCAGAAGCGCCAGAACCTGATCGTGGATCTGAACGCCGCGGTGGAGAAGCTGATCCGGTCCGGGCTCGACGTCACCGCCGGCTTTATCATGGGCTTCGACGCCGACGACGCCGAGGCCCTCGCTCGGCAGCGGGAGTGGGTCCTGCGCTCCCCGATTCCGCAAGCTATGATCGGAATTCTGACGGCGTTGCCCGGCACGCAGCTCGAGCGGCGCCTGTCGCGGGAGGGGCGGCTGGTCCAGCAGGCGAGCGGCGAGACCTTCGGGCGTCCGAACTTCAGGAGCAAGGTGCCCGAGGCCACCTTGCTCGAGACCTATCGCGCCACCTTGGAGCAGATCTACCGGCCGGAGGAGTACTTCGCCCGCTGTCTGCGCGCCCTGCGCCTGCGAGCAGGCTCCGATTCGCGAATGAGCCTACCCTGGCGCTACGCCCTTCGTTGCCTGCTTCGTTCCGTGTGGCGCCAGGGCCTGAGGGGGACCTACCGGATGGCCTACTGGCGCTTCATGGGAGGGGTGCTGCGCCACGCGCCCCGCCGTATCGCCCGCGCTGTGGCTCTGGCCATCGCCGGGCAGCACATGATCGGTTACACGCGCGAGGCGGTGCTGCCCCGGCTTGCGCGGGCCATCGACGAGCTGCGCCGGGAAGAAGAGGCGATCCCTCGGGCCGACCAGGCGCCGAGACAGCGCGGTTCCCGCCACGCGCCGGCCGCCGCCGCGAAGGGCGACCAGACGGTGGCCGGCGTCTGATCGGGCGCGCCGGCTGTGGGGAGCAAATACTCCGTCCGGGGTTTAAGCGGGTTTAAGCGTGGCTTAAGCGGCACGCAGTTCCTCCGACGGTGGTGCTCGCGGAGGCGCGGCAAAGCCGTAGCGATGGTGGAGACCGCCGAGGAGGGGGATTCCATCGATTGGGGTTCCCTTTGGCGGCCGAGGAGGGGGCAGGTGTCGGGCGCCGTCGGGCGGTTGCAATCGAAGTCCGCGATGGGGCCGGCCATGGTAGTAGGCCAGGTAGTCGTGGAGAACGAGCTCGGCATGTTTCTGGTCTTTGACGATAATGTGGTCGAAGCAGTCCCGGCGGAGGGTGCCGATCACGCGCTCGCCGAAGGGATTGGCCGTGGGCGAGCGAGGTGGTGTGGCGAGGAGTCGGGTGCCGAGTCCTCGGACGCGGCAGTGGAAGTCGGTGACATAGATCGAGTCTCGGTCGTGGACGAGGAATCTGGGGATCTGCTGGGCATCGCTGGTTGCCTCCGCGATTCGCTGGGCGGCCCAGCGGGCGGTTGAGCTGCTGGCGAAGGATCAGGTTCTCGGCGATCAGGGCTGCGCGGGACGCGACGAAGGCCAGGACGAGGTCGAACAGGAGGCGAAGGAGGCCGATCACGGTTCCGACCGCGTACCACGATGGACGTTTTCTGGCGCGGCGGGCGTCCGTCCGGGGAGGGTGGTCGGGCGAGGGGCGGACGCGGGTCGGCTGCCACGACGGCCCGGTCACCGTCGGGGACACCAGATCAGATCCAGCTCACTACGGAATATTTGCGCCCCACAGGCTCGCGGGTGACGGTTTGGCACGAGGGATTCGGCGCCCAGGCTCAGGCGTGCGAGGACCACGCGTTCGGGTGGGAAAGCGTGCTCTCGTGGCTCAGCTCTCACTTTCCCGCCTCCGCGTGAGGTGAACGGCGGCGCTATCGCCTACCCCCCGCCCAGCCGGCGGATGTCCTTGTTGGTGGCCGCGCTCGCGGCGCTCCACGCGGTCATGGAGCGCAAGCAGCTACGAACGATCAAACAACACGCGGAGCACTTGTACGCGGCGTGAGCGGCGCGTCCCGGCGACGACGGCGCCACCCGGACGGCTCGTTCAGCGCCGGGTCCAGTACCCCGAACGTCGTTTCAGATGGGCGACCGCAACGATCTCGACTTCGTCATCCGAGACCAGTCGATAGACGAGGGCGTAAGGGAACCGGCCCATCAACGTTCTTCGAGACCCTCGGGCCACGGCCCAGCGTTCTGGCGCCTCCAGGAGTTCATCCGCTTTCTTGCGGACGGCTTGCACGAAACGGATGCCGAGCCCCGGTGAGCGCTCGTCGTACCAGGCCGCAGCGTCCTGCAGCTCGGCCTCGGCCATCGGGTTGAACTGCAGCCGTCTACTTGCCACCGAACCGCTGCTCGAGACGCGCGAAGACGTCCTCGGCCGGGACCGTTTTCACCCGACCGGCGTCGACGTCCCCCATCCGCCGCGCGATCTCGCCCTCCCAATACTCGCCCAGATCCGTAGCGTCGAGGCTCGCCGACAGATCGTCGACGAGCTCTTCGCGCTCCTCCGGCGGAAGCTTCAGCGCGGCCTCGAGAACGGCCTTCGTGGCGGCGGACATAAATCAATTTTACCTAGTAAACGCGCTTCTGGCGAGGCCTCGCTACCCAGGTCGGGACAGACTGCCCTTGGAGGCTCTGCCTTGCCATGATGCCCCCGTGACCCCCGCCGAGACCACCGCCGCCTTTCTCCTCGCGCGCGTGCGCGCGGCGTGAGGGGCGGCGTTGGACGGCGATGAGTTTTCGGACGCTACGGGATGGGCGGCGGGCTCGGACCTGGTGCTCGGCTGTTGGCCCACGGGGCCGTCGGCGACCTCCTGGCGGAGGCAGAGGAGGTCAGCTCGCTAGCAGCGTTACTCTCGATTTCTTCCCACCACTTTTCACACCACCTCAGCGTTACGGGCTGGACGTCCAGGTTACGCCTCGGTCTGTGTTTTCGGTCGGTTAGCACGGCCCGTTACGGCCTGTTACGGCCCTTGTTCTCTTTCACACGGTGGAAGCCGTAGGTTTCGTCGCTTCGACGCTGAGCAGCCGGACGCGGGCTGGTCCCCAGATTCCGTCGATGATCTCCGCGACCAGATGCTCCGGCACCTCGTGGAAATCTTCGTGCGTCGCGGGACGCTCGGCCGAAATGCCCCGGCGTACGATCAGTCCATTCGGCGCCGCACCGGCTTGACGGTCACCGCTGTCCACGCTGCCGCGTCTGTGCAGGCAGGCGGCGGCACAGTGGTGACGAACGTGTTGCATCGGGGGGTACGATCGCTGTCGTCACTCCCAGGTGCTCGGCCAGCTGCTTTACCGAGAGCAGCCGATCTGGCGCTCCATCGCTCGCCCCGCCCGCAGACCCTGGCCCCCCTCTCCCAGACACAAGCCAGACACAAAATCGGTGCCAATCGCACGCTCCGACCACAACCCGGAAGCGTGGCGACCGCGACCAAGATTCCGCACAAACCATCGATGCGCGAGACCCCATTCGTGCCCCGGGCAGCAGTGAAACTCAGGCCTGTCGCCGTCGTGGTCGCGGACATCGCGAGCCAACACGGCCGCGTGTGCGCGGCAAAAATCGGTTCCCGTGGTCAGGCAACAGCGTCGTTCGAGGTCGGCGCCAAGCCGACGGGGACGAAGCCGTAGCGCTGGCGGAGCATACGAGAGCGAAACATCCGCCAGGTGACCGAGCGCCCTGGATGCGGCCCGAACACCGGAGCGAGCGCGAGCTACTACTTGTCCTTGGCGGCCGCAGGCGCTGCCGGCGTCGGCTTCATCTCCTTGGCCTCTTTGGCGGCTTCCTTTCGGCTCCAGGGCGGGACGATCTTGTTGGCGCGGGCATACGCCACGGACTGGCCCAGGTGCTCATTGATGTGACCGACCAGCGCAATCAATCCCCCACGAACCGTCACTTCGTTTCCGAAGAAACTGAATTTCCTGTCGAGATCCGCGTCGGGGACCGCCTTGACCGCCATCCGGACGTAGTCGATCGACTTCTCGAGGATCGTCTTGATCTCGTCCTTCTTAGTGGTCTTCTTGTCCCATTTGTCGGGATTCATTTCAAAGCCAGCGTCCGCAGGTGGCTCCTTGCCCGTCGCGAACTTGATGACGGCGTAGTTCGCGAACGCGATGTGCAGGTACGCTTCGCTGATCGATCGGACGCCCGGGCCCGGGCGCCAGCCGAACTTGTTCTGGGGAACCGCGTCCTCCAGCGCTATGACCTTCTTAGCAGCGTCATCGAACTGGACAAGCATGTCGGTCTGAAAGGCGCCCTTCGGGGCGGCCTCCGGCGAGGCCGCATGGGCCGCGGCGGTCAGGCTGGTGAGGGCCATGGAAAGGGCGAGGGTCAGGGTCGGTCGCGGGTGCGTTTTCATGTCGTGCGGCTCCGGTCGGGGTGAGAGACACTTCTTGGAGGCGGCACTCTAACCCAGCTGAAAGCGATCAGCTTTGTCCATGACGACCTGCGGACGCAGGTATCGGGACACGGCCGGACCACCGGGTCACCGTGCCAAGTCGTACTTGACCATAGTCGGCAGACGCCAGCGTCGACGGTTGCCCGTCGGTTGCGCCTTTTTCACACCCCTTTTCACACCCCTCAGCCGTAACGGGTGGGGACGTCCCGTTGCGCCCGTTCGCGAAATCCTCATGGATTTTCGCGGTTAGGCACGCCCCGTTATGGCTGGTTACAGTGCTTTTTCACGTTCCCATGCTGGATGTCGTCGGTTCGAACCCGATATCCCGCTCAAGAAAAGCTAAGCAGACGCGGCAGGTTGCAGGTCCGATACCTCTGACGCCTCTCTAGCGCTGACCTCGTTTCCCACCACTTTCCCACCACTCCTCGAGTTCCCACCACTTCGGGCTCCGGTGGAGGCGCCGCCGAGCAGATCGCGGTAGCCCGCCAGCGAAACCACCTTCCCGAGCGCCGCCTCGACCTCCACTTGCGCGACGGAGCTGTAGCGCTCCGTCATCTCCTCGGTGAGATGGCCGCAGATGCTGCGCTGGACGAGACCGTCGACCGCCGCCCGTCGGGCGAGGTCTTGGAAGGTCCGGCGCATCGCCTTCGGTGTCACCTTCTTGCCGAGCGAGAGGTGCTTGCACACGTCCTTGAACGGCTTGTCGAGCACGGTCGGGCTCCGAAACCCTCCGAGGTCGGAGGGGAACAGGAGATCGCTCTCCTGCATCGGACCTTCGGGCAGCCGATCGGTGTGCCAGCGGAGGATGTCCATGACCTCGGCGGGCAAGGTGACCCGGAAGCGCGTCGAATTCTTCGTCGCTTCCAGCACCTCGTCGCCGCGAGTCTGTGACCGCCTCGCCAGCACCACGTTCTTCGCCCACAGGACATCCGCCGACCTTCCCTGCCGTCGCAGAGGCCGCATCATCGAGGGCCGCCACCCAGTGGCAAAGCCGAGCGCCACCATCGCGAAGTGCTGCGGATGCCGGTCGAGCAGCGCCGCGAGGAAGGGATGAACCTCCTCGGGCGTGAGCGCGTTCGGCTCCTCCTCCGTGTAGGTGGTGCACGAGGTGGTGTCGAGCCCCTTCACCTTCATGACGGGGTTCTTCTCCAACCCTAGCTCCTCGACCGCCTCGTTCATGATGCTGCGAAGAAACCGGAGCCAGTTGTTCACCGTCACCGGCGAGCACTTGCCCTGGCGTACCTTCGCCGCCTCCTTCGACAGCCACTCCTCGACATCGCTCTTCGAGATCGCGTCCATGTACATCTCGCCGAACGCGGGGAAAAGATGAAGCCGCAACATCAGCTCCCAGTTTTCCCGTGTCTGCGCCGACGCCACCTCACCCTTCAGCACCTTTCTTTCGAAGAGCGACGCCGCGTATTCGCTGAAGCGCACGGTCTGACGCGCTTCCGTCACTCCGCTGCGCACCCCGTCGAGCTCGGCCTGCAGGAACCGGTAGGCCCCTGCCGCGTCCGTGTCCCTCACCGTCCTCAGAACCTCGCGCTGCTTTCCCGTCCGAAAGTCCGTGGTCCGACCCCGAACGAGAAACCCACCTCCTCTCAGGCGCCACACCCCCGGTCGTGAGGGCTTCGGCGCGACGTTGTACTTCCATCTCTCGACCCATTTTGTTTCTTCCATGATGTCCTCCAGCGTTCTCCGGAGGCGCACCTGGACGTCCGGACGGAACGATACCACCGCGCGCGCCGGCCAAGAACGCATCGAGCGCCTGGCGGGACCAGATATAGGTGCCCTTCCCCCCGCGCTTGCCGAGCGGAACGAGTCGTCCTTCGCCGAACGCCTTCCTGATCGCGGCCGTGGTCTTGAAGCCGCAGTACCGGGCGGCCTGCGCGGTCGTCATCGGTCCGTCGCGCAAGCAACTCGGATCAGGAGCCGTCGATAAAGGAGCGTCCGGGACGCCGAGCGCACGCAGTTCTTCGTGCACGGCGTCCCGGATGAACCGGCGAAGGAGCTCCTCTAGGGTCACGTCTGAATCCCAGGTGATGAATGTCTTCAGCTGCTCGTCTGCGATCCGATCCGACCGTCACGCCCACCCGGCGGTGGGAGTGCCGAGGGTGCGGGTGCGGTGCGGGACACCGACGAGGCCACCGCCGACGCTGCAATGGGCGGCGCCGGTGGGGTGTCCGCCGTCCCTGCTTGCCGCCCGCCAGCTCGCCGGTGCTCATGCCAGCACTTGTCGCGAGCGAAGAGGTCACTGACCGCGAAATCGACGGTCTTGGATACGGCCTCCGCGGGCGTCATCTTTATAGGCGCCGATTCCCTGACCCACGCCGCGTATTCGTTCAGCTCCTGTGCTGTATCGGTGGAAATCTCGGTGAGGATCGTCTCCCGTTTTTGAGTGCCCTCCAGGACCAGCGGTCCCGTGCGGGGCTCGGATTTAGGTCTGCCAGCTTTCTTCTTCGTGTTCTCCATGGATACGTTCCTTTCTTTGTGGGTGCAGGTCCGTGCGCTCCGCACGGCTCAGCGGGAAATCTCCGGACTGATCTGAATCGAGAGACGCTGCTCGCGATCGCGCGAGACGAGCACCCGCCGTCCCAGGAGCTGCTCCACATTCGGCGGCTTCGGTATCAGCGTGAACTGGCGTCGAGCCTCGTCGACGATTCCGAGGTATTCGCGGTCAGACCGCGCTGGGTCGCACAGAAACGCGCGCCCACGAAACGCCATCGGCTCGCTCACGAATGTGATGCCG
>Ga0066789_10001324_pt1 | contig 10641 bp, 8 predicted proteins | sample OrgsoiDNA2013049_FD_70960 | JGI IMG/M metagenome (GOLD analysis project Ga0066789, IMG submission 70960) | Permafrost soil microbial communities from the Arctic, to analyse light accelerated degradation of dissolved organic matter (DOM) -... | ecosystem: Environmental > Terrestrial > Soil >...
CGATCAACCAGCTCACGCCAATCTGGGTGCGGTTCAGTCTCGCCGAGTCGGATTTGGCCAAGATCCCCGGCGGCCGGATAGGACGCGGCAATCCGCCGGAGATCCAGGTTGTGCTGGGCGACCGAACGCCTTACCCCGGTCGTGGCCGGCTCAATTTCGCGGCGACCGCGATTGACATCAAGCTCGGCACGCAACAGTTGCGCGCCGAGTTCGACAACCCGCGTGAACAACTGCTTCCGGGGCAATATGTCAGCGTCAACATCCTCGCCGGCCAGCGCGACAACGTGTACCTGGTGCCACAGTCCGCGGTGATCCAGACCGAGAAGGCGAACCTCGTGTTCGTCATCGACGCGCAGGGGAATGCGCAGGCGCAAACGGTACAGACCGGCGACTGGATCGGCTCGGACTGGGCCATCATGTCCGGATTGAAGGCTGGCGACCGTGTGATCGTCGACAACCTGCTGAAGGTTCGCCCCGGCATACCGGTGACCGAGGCACCAGCCGGCGCTCCCGCCGCTACACCCGCCGCGGCACCGGCCAAGTAGCACCGCTCGCCCGCGCGATGTCGTTCTCGGAATTCTTCATCAACCGGCCGATCTTCGCCGGCGTCATCTCGATCATCATCACGCTTGCGGGCCTAATCGCCTCCCAGGTACTGCCGATTGCACAATATCCGGAGATCGCGCCACCGACGGTGGTGATCACGGCGAACTACCCGGGCGCGAGCGCCGATACGCTGGCGCGCACGGTGGCCGCGCCCATCGAGGAGCAGTTGTCGGGCGTCGAAAACCTCATCTACTACAACTCGACGGCATCGACCAACGGCTCGCTGACGATCAACTGCACGTTCGAGGTCGGCTCGAATGCCGACAAGGCGGTGATCGACACCAACAACCGCGTCGCCATCGCGCTGCCGCGGCTCCCGGACGTCGTGCGGCAGAGCGGCGTCGTCGCGCAGAAACGCTCCACCGACATTCTGCTCGTCGTGTCGCTTACGTCGAACGACCCGCGCTACGACACGCTATACCTGTCCAATTACGCGACGATCAACCTCCTCGACGAGTTGAAGCGCATCCCGGGCGTCGCCGACGCGACGATCTTTGGCGCGCGCGACTATTCGATGCGCGTCTGGCTGAACCCGCCGCGGATGGCGCTGCTCGGCATCACGCCGACCGACGTCGCCAATGCCATTGCCGCGCAGAATTTCCAATACGCGAGCGGCAAGATCGGCGCCGAGCCCGCTCCCCCGGGCCAGGCGATCGTCTACACGGTCACGGCACGCGGCCGGCTCGAGGAGGCCGTCGATTTCGGCAACATCGTGCTGCGCTCGAATGGTCCCAATGGGACGCTGCGCATCCGCGACGTCGCGCGCATCGAGTTGGGCGCGGTGAGCTACGACGCATTCACCAACCTCGACGGCAAGCCGGCGCTGGGCGTCGCCGTGTACCTGCAGTCCGGCGGCAATGCGCTGAAGGTCGCCGATGCGGTGCGGGAAGGCTTGCAGCGGATCGAGAAGGGATTTCCGCAGGGCATCACCCAGATCATCCCGTTCGATACGACACGCTTCGTCCAGTCGTCGATTCACGAGGTGATCATCACGCTGATGGAGGCGGCGACGCTGGTGCTGCTGGTGGTCTTCGTGTTCCTGCAGAACTGGCGCGCGACGCTTATCCCGATCATCGCCGTCCCGGTTTCGCTCATCGGCGCCTTCGGCGGCCTGTTCCTGTTCGGCTTCACCATCAATACGCTGACGCTGTTCGCCATCGTGCTTGCCACCGGCATCGTCGTCGACGACGCGATCGTCGTGCTCGAAAACGTCGAGCGGCTGATGGCGGAGAAGAAATGGACACCCAAGGAAGCCGCGGTCGAATCGATGCGCGAGGTGACCGGCGCCATCATCGCCATCGAACTGGTGCTGATCTCCGTGTTCGTTCCCGTGGCCTTCTTGGGCGGCCTGGCCGGCAAGCTGTACCAGCAATTCGCAGTAACGGTGGTCACGGCCGTCGCGATCTCCGGACTGGTCGCGTTGACGCTGACGCCCGCGATGTGCGCATTGCTGTTGAAGCCGCAGCACGCGGAGAATCGCCTCTTCCGGCCGTTCAACATCGGATTCGCCTGGCTCACCGGGCGCTATCTGGCTGGCGTGCGTCTTGCGGGCAACCGTCGCGTCATCGCGCTCCTCGTCTTTGCGGCCATTCTCGGCGCCGACGCGCTGCTGCTCAAACGCGTGCCGGGCGGTTTTGTTCCGCCCGAGGACCAGGGTTATCTGATCGGTTCGGTCACATTGCCGGACGGCGCGACGTTGCAGCGCACACAGGCGGTCGGCGATGTCGTGCAGAAATTGATCGCGAAAGACCCGGCGGTCGAGCACGTTTTCTTCGTCGCAGGATTCGACGTCATCGCGGGCGCGAACAAGACCAACGCGGCCACCATCTTCATTCCGCTGAAGCCCTGGGACGACCGCAAGGAGTCGGCGGAGCAAGTCGCGAAGTACATCTTCGCCCATGCCGGGGAAATTCCCGAGGCGACGCTGCTCGCGTTCAATCCGCCGTCCATTCGCGGCCTGGGCACGGCGGGTGGCTTCGAGGTGTACCTGCAGGACCGGTCGGACGCGGATCCGCAGAAGCTTTACCAGGCGCTGCAGAACTTCTTGGGCGACCTGGGCAAGCAACCCGACCTCACGGGGATAGCGTCGTTCTACAAGCCGACGGCGCCGCAGCTCTTCGTCGACGTCGACCGCGAAAAGGCGATCGCGCTCGGCGTGCCCGTCAAGGACGTGTTCGACGCGCTGCAGAGCACGATGGGCGTGCTGTATGTCAACGACTTCAACAAGTTCGGCCACACGTACCGCGTGCAACTGCAGGCGGAGGGTGCGTACCGTGCGAAGCCGGAAGACTTAGGCAACGTCTACGTGCGCTCGTCGGGCGGCGACATGATTCCGGTCAAGGCGCTCATCAACGTGACGAACACGACCGGACCGGACCAGCTGGAGCGCTTCAATGGCTTCCTCGCCGCGAAGGTCATCGGCAACAGCGCGCCGGGGATCAGTTCGGGCCAGGCGATCGCCAACGTCGAGGATGTCGCCCAGTCGCTGCCGACGGGCTACACGATCGCATGGACGGGACAGGCCTTCCAGGAAAAGCGCATCGGCCGGACGGCGATCATCGCCTTCGTGTTCGCGCTGGTCATGGTATTTCTGATCCTCTCGGCTAATTACGAGCGGTGGTCGCTGCCGGCGGCCGTCTTGCTGGCCGTTCCGTTCGGGCTTTTCGGGGCCCTTTCCGCCGTGCTCGTGCGCAATTTCAGCAACGACGTTTATTTCCAGATCGGACTTGTGGTGCTGATCGGTCTCGCGGCCAAGAACGCCATTCTCATCGTCGAATTCGCCGCGCAGGAGCAGGCCAAGGGATTGGCGCCCTTCGAGGCCGCGCTCGAAGCGGCGCGACTGCGTTTTCGCCCGATCGTGATGACCTCCCTCGCGTTCGTGTTGGGCGTGCTGCCGCTCGTGCTTGCGGGTGGCGCGGGCGCGGGAGCGCGGCGGTCGATGGGAACAGGCGTGTTCGGGGGGATGCTCGCCGCGACGTTCATAGCGACACTCTTCGTTCCGCTGTTTTTCGTGATCCTGTCCGGAAGCAAGGCGCGCTTTGTGCCGACGGCCACCGCTGCGGACGAAAGGCCCGCATGAATCCGCGCCCCCTGCTTTGCGCCTTGACCGCGCTGGCGCTTGCCGGTTGCATGGTCGGCCCCGACTACGAGCGTCCGCAAACGCCGCTGCCCGCGAAGTTTCCGGATGACAGCGCCGCGGGCACAACGGCGGCAGCCGCGCCCATTCAGGCGGACTGGTGGACGCTGTACCACGACCCGACGCTCGACAGCCTGCTCGCGAGCGCGCTCTCCGACAACCTCGATGTCGTGTTTGCGGTCGCGCGAATCGAGGAGGCCGACGCCGATCTGCGCGAAGCCAACGCGTCGCTGTTCCCGGAAGTCGATCTCGGAGCCGTCGGTGCGCGCTCGCGTTCGAGCGGCGCCGTCACGACGCCGGTGCCGATCAGCGTGAGCACCGATTTTCGCGTTGCGCTGTCGACATCCTTCGAAATCGATTTCTGGGGCCGCCTGCGGCGCATGGTCGAGAGCGCCCGCGCGCAGGCACTGGCGACACACTACGCAAAAGACGTGGTGACGCTATCGCTGGCCGGATTGACAACGCAGACCTATTTTTCGCTGCGCTCGCTCGACGCGCAGATCACGGCGACTCGCGAAACCCTCGCGTCGCGTGAGGACTACCTCGGCATCGTCCGGCGTCGTGTCGACAGCGGACTCGCCTCCGACCTCGATCTCAATCAGGCGCAGGGCGCGCGCTCGGACGCGGCAGCGCTGCTCAAGGACCTGGTGCGGCAGCGCGCGCTCGCCGAACACCTGCTCGGCACGCTGACGGGCCGGCTCGATCTCAGTCTGCCCGCCGGCGACTTGGCGCAGCTCCCCATGCCGCCCATTCCACCCGCGGGGCTGCCGTCGTCGCTGCTCGAGCGGCGACCGGACATTCGCGCGGCCGAGGAAAACTTGGTGGCCGCCAACGCGCAGATCGGCGTGGCCAAGGCAGCGCTGTTCCCGCGCATCTCCTTGACCGGGCTTTTCGGCGGCGAGAGCCAGGACTTGAGCACGCTGGTGACCAGCGGTGGAAGGATCTGGTCGATCGGCTTCGGGTTAGCGCTGCCGATCTTCACGGCGGGCCGTCTAAATGCCGAGGTCGTGGCGGCTACAGCGAGGCAGAAGCAGGCGCTTGCCACCTACCAGAAATCGATCCAGACCGGCTTTCGTGAAGTCGCCGATGCGCTGGTCAACGTCGCGCAAACTTCGGCGACCGAGTCCGACCTCAAGGAAAGTGTCGACGCCGCTCGCAACGCGCTGCGCCTCGCCACCCGGCGCTACGAGGCCGGCTATTCGGCCTACCTCGACGCCCTCGACGCCCAGCGCTCGCTCAACCTCACGCAGCTGGCGCTGATCCGCAATCGGCAGGCACAGCTGTCGGCCTCCGTGGATCTGATCAAGGCGTTGGGCGGTGGATGGCAAGACGAGCAGCACCGGGCGCAGCAATAAGCAACCCAGGTCAGAACGGGTAGTCGCGAGTCCGGCCGCCGTGCGCGACGTAGTCGACGCTGGCGCGGTCCATGCCGATGTCGATCAGCTCCCGATCGCTCATCCGGGCCAGCGCGTCGTGATCCGGTCCCGTATGCGGGCCTTCGCCCGCACAGCTGACATGGCGGCCGTCGATGGCCGCTTGCCGGAAGATTCCGTGACGACCACCAACGGCCGGTCCCGATTCACGACGTAACGATGGGTCGCCGAAAAGACCATCTCGGTGACGGCCACTTCAAAGCTCAGCGAGGAGAAACAATATGAAGACGATGAAAACCGCGACAGCATTGCTGGTTTCGGCTATGACATTCGTGCTACTGATGGTCGGCAGCGATTGCGCTGGTGACGCCGCCCTGGACCACTATTCCGCCAAAGCGGGTCGCGCGGGCGGCCTCCTCGTCGTAATGCAGCGGGTTGCGGTCACCGCTGATTTCAGTAAATAGCTCTATGTCGCGAGCTGTCACCGCCCTCGACCGCTGTGCCTTCTGTCCAATCTGGGGAATACCATTCGGCCACACGACGTCGTTCCTGTTACTCATGCTGTCATCCTCCTCGATCACCTCCAAGAACCGATCGCACGGATAAGGCGCAGACCCCGCGTAGGGCCCCGCGCAGTGGCCCCTGGCGGCATTCTCACGTTGACGAGAAGGAACCCAAAAGATGAACTCCGCAGCTCATTCGTGAAACACAAGGTAACGCAACGGCGCCGGTGTTGTACATGGCGTAGGACTCCCTGGCTCGTCCCCCGGGTCATCGACCTGGTTGGGTGTGTGCCGTGCAAAGGCTGCGTTCTATGGCGGCCTCGAGGACCACTCGGCAGCCAATGAACTGCAGCAATCGGCAACGCGCTATGGAGGCTGTGGGTCGGACTGAGCCGATTCGAATGACGTACTGAGTTCGGCCAACTTGAGACATTCGAGGGCTGCGCGAAAGTATCTCCGCCTCGCTTTTGACTTTGGGCACACCCTTTGCGGGTAAGTGCCTTTAGGTGCCGGTTTACTACCGTGTGAGTTACCCCGCTGACGCTGTTCGTCATAAAGCGACGACGGTGGCGCTCGCCGACCGCAGTCGCCGAGGCAAGGAGAATGCAATGGGTATCAACGAAATCGACTACACCATCCGCCCGTACACGGTCGGCCGTGAAGATTGCAAAGTTTTACCGCGATCGTTCAAGACGTTTGCCGAAGCCGAGGCATATCTCGCCGAGCAGGACAAGGGTGCGCTGGAGCGGGGCGAGTTTTATCTGGACGGACCGGAGCAGTTCGAGAGCAGCAATACGACCGCGTGAGTCAACAACCGGCCAATTGCAGCCTTTCAATACCTCTCCACATTTCTCGAAAACGGTTGTTAAGGTAATGGTCAATCGCCTCGCTTTGGTCGCAACAGATGGTAGGTCAGCCAAGAAAAGACCACGGCAAGGACAACGAACAAGCACTGGCCCGTTATGCTGAATGCTTCAAGATAGGGAGCCACTTTTACCAGCAACGGGTTATAGGAACTGCTGGCAAGGAAATACAACGCAACCCAAACTATCAAGGCAATCGTAAGACCGCTGAACGTGCATAGAAAAGCCATGTTGATGGTTCGCTGCGATCTCTACGACCGTTGTTCGCGTTCTCGCGGAATCTCACGATCTGGTCGCTTCACGCACGCAAGCCAAACGCGTTGGAACAACCTGCGCACGTTCTCCACCATCCGGGAGGCGCCGCAAAATTCGGAAGAATCATGCACTAAGGCCCCTTAACGCTCGGCGGTTTTGTGCGGCCACGCATCGATTGGAGGCATCGCGTCCAGTCCCCGCAGCCATGCATAGTCGGCAAGCGCGAGCATTTCTTGATCGCCCCGACTATCGCCGTATGCAAAGAGCACACGCGGCTGATCGTTGCCAAACCATTGCTGCAGTTGCCGTGCCTTCTCGGGCCCCCAGCAATTTGGCGAGGCCAGCCGGCCGGAGAACCGGCCGTCCCTGAGTTCCAGCTCTGTCGCGAGAACCGCGTCGAAACCGGTCGCTACAGCCCAGTGTTTCAAGTAGAGCGCGGGAGACGCGCTGACCAAAATAAGCCGGTGGCCGCGGCGTTTATGCTCGTTGATCCTCGCGGCCATTTCAGGACGTATCAGGGCTGGCAGCCGGCGGGCCGCGTATTGCTGTGCAGCGACTTCCAACTCGGTCCGCGCCATGCCACCAATCGTCGCGACCAGGAAGCGTGCTTTGGCCGTTGCTCTGTCACATAGACCAACTAGCATGCCAACGAGGGACGGCAACGCCAGGAGGACACCCATGGCGAATCGTGCGTTGCCGACCGTGTGTCGTACGAAATCACGCAGGCTGTCCGACGTGGTAATGGTGCCGTCAAAATCGAAGGCGGCAAGGGTCCGATTGATCTGCATTGGTCGATCAGCGGCGCAGTCGGATAAAGGTTGTTTGCCGGCGCCAACGCGTTGCGATACAAGATACGGAGACCCATCACGAGCGGCCTCGAGCCACGTCAACACGCCGGATGCAGCCTTCGGGACTTCGACTGATGCGTCACAATCAGTGCGCTTTTCTCTGTCCGCGAGGCTTGCGACAACGGCATGAATCGGCGTCCATTCCGGCATTGTGCGCCGCGATCGGACGTCCATTCAAACTACGCCCGGGAAACAGCGCAGCGACGCCAACGGCGCACGGTGACCTGCCCCAGGTACGTCGTCAGCGCTCCAACGGCCACGACCGCGAACACGCCGCTGGCTTCAATACCGCTTTGCATTGCGCCGGCAATAGTGAACGCCAGCAATGTCACTAGTATCCCAAGCATGTAGGAGAACGCGATGAGCGCAATGGCAAATCGTCGGTGATGATACCGACGCGTCTCGGCATCCGTACGCGAAATTCTGGATGATGCATCCATGAGGTACTCCACACGTTACGGCATTCATCACGGAGGAATTCTAGTGGGCGCCCCTTGCACCTTGCTTACAGCCGTCTTTCCGCCGTTCCGCGAAATCCGTGAATAGCTTTCGCACCTGCCAGTCTGGTTAGCGTCGAACTGGGACCGTCGTAAATCCGGCCGTTCACGGCCAGGACCGGCCGGTCAGGTGGTTGGCAGAATTTCCTCCAATGCAGACATTACAGTGCGGGAAGGAGGATCCACGCGGGGGCGTTGGGACAACTTTGCGTGTTACTGGTCACTCATCGCGGCGCACCTTCGTCGACGTGCGGGAATTGCGTCGCTGAAGCGAGCACGCTGGAGGGGTTTTCTGATGCGAGGTTCCTGCGGGAACCGAATTTGTGCGCGTACGCCCAAGTGAACTCTGCCCCCAGCAAAAAAATCTGGGCTGAGTAATACACCCAAAGCAGCACCACGACCAGAGACGCGGCAGCACCGAAGCCGGAAGCAATGCCGCTCCTCCCGATGTAAACACCAATCAGGAACTTGCCGACTGTGAATAGCAGTGAGGTCGCTGCCGCGCCGATCCAGACATCCTTCCAATCGATGCGCACGCGCGGCATTATCTTGTAGATCATTGCGAATATCATCGTGATCACGAGGAAGCTCGAGCCGAGTTCGATGATGCTCGCTGCCGCCGCCCAATCACCGAACATAGGGCCCCACCACTTTCTCAATGCGGCCAATGCGGCGCTCGCAACCAACGACACCATCAACAAGAACCCGATGCCGAGAATCATGCCGAAGGACAGCAATCGCGCCCGTATCAATCCCCAGAATCCGGATTGGCCTGCCTTGACCGGCACACGCCAGATACGATCGAGAGCATCCTGTAGCTCGCCAAAGACGGAGGTCGCGCCGATCAGTAGCAGGACGCCGCCGAAGACTGTGGCGGGCACGCTTTCGGTTGGCTTGCGCACGCTTTCGAGCAGGCCTTGCACCGCGAGCGCGCCAGGGGCGCCCAGCATCCCTTCAAGCTGACTGAAGATTTCGCCGCGCGCGGCTTGGTCGCCGAAGACAAGTCCGGCAATCGAAATAACGATTAGCAGCAGCGGTGCGATTGAGAACATCGTGTAGTAGGCAAGCGCCGCGCCCATGCTTTGGGCGTAGTCATCGACCCAACCTGATGCCGCGGCTTTGACCAGGCCCCAAAGATCCTTGACAGTCATTTGTGCCATCACCTCAGCCTGCCGCCGTGTCCATTCCAACGGCAGCCGGCGGATACATAAGATGTAGGCCCGGCCAGGACCGCGTCATGACGGCGCGCTACCTAACGTAGGTTGTTGACAGTCCTGGGCGAGAATGCCATTGTCGGTATCCGCCTTATTGCGACGATCTGAATATACTGCACATTCGTTCACGGATATCGGACGGCAAGTTGTTCCCGCATGCTTGTAGAATCAGATATCCGGCAGCAAGCTGCGCGCGCCGGCGCAGAGCAACGTGGAGCATCGGCGGATACCCGCTTCGTGAAGCGCGAGGAGTCAGGCGTTGGTAAGTATTTCAGCTATCGGCATCTCTGCATCAGTGTTCGTTTCGTTCGAGGCGCCCAAGTTGAGCGTGGCCGATGAACCGGTAGCGATGATTGGGTAGCGATTACCAATTCAGGAATCTTGATCGGTCTGCAAGCTTGTCAAATTGGACTTGGAGTTCCTAGGTCAACGTGAGGTTACTATGATCCGACGATTAATCTTGGCTGTCATGCTCCTCGTTTCCGCGACCTACGCGGGCGCGAACACGTTTAACGATGTCTTCTTCGATGTCGCCGAGCCTGGATGGGGGGTGTTTGTCAAACAGAGCAATACCTTCCAGTTTCTGGCATTCTTCATTTACGGTCCGAATGGGCAGCCGACGTGGTACACCGCGCAGCTTACCGACAACGGCGACGGCACTGGCCTTAACTATTCCGGCGCCCTCTATGCGACGACCGGAACGTATTTCGCCAACGCGTGGCAGGGCTATGTTGCCACCCAGGTCGGCACCGCGTCGTTTCAGGGGTCCCCCGTTCCCGAAGACTACTTTCACGCCACCCTGACTTACACGGTGAACGGCGTGTCGGTAACCAAGGCTATACAGCGCCAGACACTTACAGCCTTCGCTTTGAGCGGTACGTACAGTGGCTCGGTCGCGGGGTCGGTTTCGAGTTGCGCCAACGCGGCGAATAACACTGGGGTAGGTGCGCGCTTCAACCTCACGGTGGCGCAGGTTGGAGACGTCTCGGCAACGCTGACGTTCAATTTTGTCGACACCGCGCACAGCGGCATGGTCTGCACGCTTAGTGGGCCGCTAACGCATTACGGCGGCCTATATACGATAACGAGCGCACAGTACAGCTGCTCCGGCGCAGGATTCAGCCCGGGTGGCATTGTGTCGGCCAGCGTCAATTTATTATTACTATCTGCCGAGGGTGTCGAAGGCAAATGGACTGCTACCACGACTGCTGGGTGCTCACAATCAATTCGCTTCGGTTCGGTGTCCAACTAGTAGAGTGACACGTAAATAACGAAACATGACTATAATGGCCGCGTTCCCACTCTTGAGCGGAGGGTACGGCCATGCGCCAGACGGAGCTGAGGTT
>Ga0066789_10001325_pt1 | contig 10634 bp, 9 predicted proteins | sample OrgsoiDNA2013049_FD_70960 | JGI IMG/M metagenome (GOLD analysis project Ga0066789, IMG submission 70960) | Permafrost soil microbial communities from the Arctic, to analyse light accelerated degradation of dissolved organic matter (DOM) -... | ecosystem: Environmental > Terrestrial > Soil >...
TCCTGCGGAGCCTGCGGGAGCAGTTCCGCGGCCTCGATGGCCTGCCGTTGCAAATTGAGAAAGCGAGCCTCGATTTCCGGTGAACGCGTCGTGGGTTCCGGCAGGTGGACGACCCGCGCCGCGAGGAATGGAGTGCCCGGAATGAAATCAAGCACCCGGATACGCTGCACGCCCTGGCAGACGATATGGTGACTGTCATCAGGTCCGGTGAGGTAGCGCACGATATTGGCGAGCGTGCCAACGCGATACAGATCGTCAGGTCCCGCTTCGCTCGATTCCGGATCGCGCTGAAGCAGCAGGCCGATCTGCCGCTGTTCACGCACCGCCTGCTGCGCGGCGGCAATCGATTGCGGCCGTCCTATCGTGATCGGGAGCACGACTCCCGGAAACAGCACGGTATTGCGCACCGGCACGATGACGAGAGCGTCGCCTGGAATCGAAACCGGCCGATCGGAGGGCGAGCCAGAACTGGAGGGCTGTGTGGTTGCTTCATGATCCAACGACATCGAGCATCTCCTCAACTGGACTTGGCAAGGCGAAAGCCCACGCACCCGTCCGCGGCAAAGCGGGTGATGGTGTAGCGGCCCAGCGGCAGCGGAATGCGGCGTTCGAACCGTCCCTGCGGCAGTTCGAGACGGAGGATCCGAGCGTTGCGGAGTTCCGCGGGCAGGACCCGGCGCCCGCTGACCACGAGCATTCCCATGTCGAGCGAGGCTTCGACCTCGTTGGGGTCGACGCCCGGCAAGGCAATCAGGATGAGGACTTCACGGTCGGTTTCCAATACATCGATCGGCGGCTCCCAGATCGGCTCCCGCGTCCCGGTCAACGGCTGCAGATTGAGGAACTGCTGGTGCAAACGCTCGGCGCGGGCAAGCGTCTCGATCGCATCGGACAGCATCCAGTTGATGGGATCTTTGGTCGGCATCACGTCTCTCCCGCCATATAAGAGTTGGTACCGAAGCTGCCGGACCGACCGGCGCGACGGCAAGGCAAGCGGTTATACCCTATATCCGCGGACGTGCGGATTGGCACTGATCCGCGATGAAATATGTCGGGCGCTATCCGGCGCGGCACCGAGTCGACGCCGAAGGCGTCGATCTGCGGTACCCGGTGCCTACGGCCATGGCCCTCTCAATGTCATGTGAGCGACGGCTTCGCCGGATGAATGAACGTCCACGGGCTGACCTCGGAATCCCTGGGCACTTCGATGTCGATGAGGTAGGGCCCGCCATGCGCCAGCGCTTTTTCCAGCGCGGACCGAAATGTTTCGGGCGAGGTCACGCGTGCCGCGCCGACGCCAACGGACTCCGCAAGTTTCACGAAATCCGGATTGACCAGATCGGCCGCCACCACGCGGCCTTCAAAACGCTCGCGCTGGTCGCGCCGTACATTGCCATAGGCGTTGTTGTTGAACACCAGCGTCACCACGCCGATGTTGAACTGAACCGCAGTCGCCAGTTCCTGCACGCCGAACATGAAGCCGCCGTCGCCGGTGATGGCGACCACCGGCCGGTCCGGATGCGCCACCTTGGCGCCGAGCGCGGTGGGAAAACCCGAGCCGAGCGTGCCCTGATAGCCCGATGTGATGAAGGTGCGCGGCTCGTAGACCGGAAAGCCGTACCAGGAGGCAAAGCCGACCTGCGACAATTCGTCGGTGACGATCGCGTTTGAGGGCAGCACCTCGCGCAGAATGTTCAAGTAAGCCATCTGCGGCTGAACCTTCTGGATCTCGCGCAGCGCCGAGGCCGAGGCGTCGCGGATCGCGGCGCGGCGGCCGCTGGTTTTGGTGTAGCCGGCCTTTCTCACCGCCGCGAGCAATTCGCGCGTGCCAGCTTGTGCGTCGGCAATGACAGGAGCATCCGGCGTAAACCGGCGCATTTCCGACGGATCGATATCGATCCGAACGGATTTCAGGCCATCGGGGCGGAACGGCCAGCGGAACATGGTCGGCAATTCCATGCGGCTGCCGATCCCGATCATCAAATCGGTCTGCGGCCACATCCGATAGGCCGCCGCCATCGTCAGCCCGAGCTCGTGCGCATTAGAGACGATGCCGCGGCCGCTGCGGAACGCCACCACCGGTGCGTCGATCAGTTCCGCCAGTTCGAGGATTTCGTCGCGGGCGCGAATGGCGCCGCTGCCGACGAAAATCATCGGCGTCTTGCTGCCTGCGACCAGCGTCGCGGCGGCCTTGATGCGTTCGCCGTCGGGCTGCGGCGCCGGAAAAGGTTCGAACGGTTTTGCCGGGCCGGTTTCGGCGCGCTGCGTGAACACGTCCCAGGGCATCTCCAGCGCCGCGGGGCCGCGCCGGCCCGACAGCATTTCCTGAAACGCGCGGCTGACCAGCGTCGGCGCTGCGTCGGGATATTCGATGCGGTCGGCCCATTTCACAAAACTCCTGAGTGTCGCGAGCTGATCCGGCATTTCGTGCAGGTGGCCGCGGCCCTTGCCGAGATATTGCGTCGGTACTTGCCCGGTCAGGCAGAGCACCGGTTCGTTCGAACCGAAGGCGGTCAGCAAGGCAGCGCCCGCATTGAGCACGCCGGGGCCGGGCACGACGCTGAACACGCCGGGCCTGCCGGTGGATCGCGCATAGCCATAGGCCATGTAGCCGCAGGCCTGCTCGTGACGGGCGCCGATCACCTTCAACTGCGCCTGCTGGAACGCGTCGAACAGCCCGTAGATCTGCGCGCCGGGCAGGCCGAACACGGTATCGACGCCATGCGCGACGAGGCCGCTGACAATGGCTTCGCCGCCGGAACTCACAGTCATTGCATTATCCAATCGTTCGCGGGCTGCGTTAAAGGACCTCGTCGATCACGCCGTTGCGCAGCACGCCGATGTTTTCGGCCTCTACTTCGACGACTTCGCCGGGCTTCAGATAGCGCGGCGGATCGAACCGCGCACCGGCGCCGGTCGGCGTTCCCGTTACAATGACGTCACCGGGCACCAGCGTGCTGAAGGTCGAGATGTAGTTGATGAGATAACGAAAGCCGAAGATCAGCCGGCCGGTGCGGTCATCCTGCCGCGTCTCGCCGTTGACCCGCGTCGTCAGCCGGATATCCGCGATCTGCGCTTCACCGGTGTAGGGAACCAGCCACGGGCCGAGGCTGCCGGTGGAATCGAAATTCTTGCCCTGGGTGACGTTGAATTTCGCATGCCGGACCCAGTCGCGGATGGTACCTTCGTTGCACAGCGTGACGGCGGCGATGTGATCCAGCGCCGTGCTCTCCGGAATATGCCGGCCGGCCTTGCCGATGATCAGAACCACTTCGCCCTCATAGTCGAGCTGCGCCGACGCGCGGGGGCGGACCAGCGGCGTGTTGTGGCCGACAAAGGAGCGCGGCGTGCGCATGAACATGCTCGGATATTTCGGCGCGTCCTGGCCGTCTTTGTATTCCGCGTTACGGTCGGGGTAATTGACGCCGATGCAGATGATTTTCTCCGGCGCAGGAATTGGCGGCAGAAAGGTGATGGTGTCGAGGGCATGGTCCGGCTGATATCGCGCGGAGTCTTCGGCCAGTGTTGTCAGCGCGCCGGCGGCGATTGCTTCGCGGAGCGTTGGATAGTCCTTGCCGAAGCGCGCGGAGAGATCGACCACACCGCCATCCACGACAGCGCCATATTTGGTCGCGCCGTTGACAGAGAAAGTAGCGAGGCGGGGAGACGGGGTCATTCAAAATTCCTGCTGGATTGGGAATCGCGATAGATAACCGCCGTCATTGCGAGCGCAGCAAAGCAATCCATAGCGGCAAAGAAAGCATGGATTGCTTCGTCGCTTCGCTCCTCGCAATGACGGAAGGCGCCTATCATTTTGTTTCATTATATTTCATTATATTCTGACTAACCGGGCGTCATGCCCTTGGCCTTGATGACCGCCATCGCGGCGGGAGTAGTGAGATAGTCGATGAAGGCCTTGGCGGCATCGGCTTCCTTGGTCTCGGCGGCGACGGCGGCCGTGAAAACCAGATCCTGCTGCAACTCCGGGGGGAATGGACCGGCGAGATCAACATCAGGGGCCATCAGCACATTGACGAGAAACGCGCCCAGTTCGGCCTCACCTTTGGCAACGGCCGGGGCGATGTCAGCCGGCGTGGCCTGCGGCCTGGTCTTGGCCTTCATCGGCTCGGCAATGCCGAGACGGTCGAACACCTTCAGGACGTAAGCGCCAGCGGCACTTGCCGGCACGAAGGCGATGGATGACGCGTCGAGCATCGCTTTTTTCAGCGCGTCCGGTGTTGAAATCTCAGGCCTTGGCGCGCCTGATCGCACAATGACGCCGTAGCCGACGCGGGCGATGTCGATGGTGGACGCGGGAGCGAAGCGGGCCTTCGCGCCGGCGTCCTTGAAGACGTCGGCGGGAGCGACCACGAGGTCGAACGGCGTGCCTGACGTGACGCGCGAGATGATGTTGGGGGTGGAATCGAAGTGAATGACGAGCTTGTGGCCGGAGGCGCGCTCGAATTGAGGAGCGAGTTCGTTCAAGGAACCGGTCATCGAGCCACCGGCGATGACCTTGAGTTCGGCGGCCTTCAAGTTTGCGATCGACGACATGAAAAAACTCAGGGTCAGTATCGATGTGAAGCGGAGCGAAGTGAGCGATCGTGGTTTCATGACACCCTCATTGATCGCGCTGTATCCTAGTCGGCAATCGTGACATCGGCGACAAACAGCGGTTCGCGTATGGCCTGTCCCGAAAACGGCGATCCCTGCTCGAACCACGAGCGCGGCGCGGGCGCGCCCCACAGCGTTTGCCGCCGCGGATCCCTGAGCGACCAGCGCATCGGCTCATGATCGTGGTCCCCGGTAAAATAATCGCTGGTGTAAAGTTCGAGGCGATGGCCGTCGGGGTCGCGGATATAGAGAAAGAAGGCATTGGAAATGCCGTGGCGGCCGGGACCGCGCTCAAGGTTCTTGAGGAAGCCGCTCGAGGCCATCACGTCGCACAGATGCAGGACGTTCATCGCGGTCGGCACCCAGTACGCAAAATGGTGCAGCCGAGGGCCGTTGCCGTTGGTGATGGCGAAATCGTGCACGTTGCCCTTGCGGTGCATCCACGCCGCCGCGATGCGGCCATTCGGGCCATCTTCCTCGCCATATTCGGTCAGCCGGAAACCCAGCCGCGCGTAGAAGTCGACGGTGTCCTGAACTTCGGCGGCGAATACATTGAAGTGGTCAAGCCGCTGCGGATGGCAGCCCTTGTAGAGATCGTAACGCCGGAGCAGATGCGGACGCTTCTCCATGGTCGCATAGAGTTCGATCTGAAAGCCGAAGGGGTCGGTGAGCTGCAGCGTGCGGCCCTGGAACGGTTGATCCGCAAACGCGCAAGCGATGCCGTTTTCGGAAAAGAACGCCGCGGCCTTGTCGAGATCGTTTTCGTTGCCGACCTTGAAGCCCAGGCGGTTGCAGGCGGCACTCGCCGCCTTGCGCAGCACCAGCGAGTGGTGCTGATGCTCCTCGCTGCCGCGCAAGTATGCCGCCGTGTCGTCGCGATCCTCGACATGCAGCCCGACGGTGGTCTCATAAAACGCGCGGCTGGCGTTCAGGTCGGTCACGTCGAGCACGACATGGCTGGACCGGATGATGTTGAACGGCGGATTGAAGACGCGTTGCGGAACGGGCATGCGGTGTGTCCTTGGTCGGGTAGATATCTGCACTTTCGTCATTCCGGGATGCGCCCCTTGGCGCAGGCCCGGAATCCATACTCCCTGTCGTGGTTATGGATTCCGGGCTCGCGCTTCGCGCGCCTCGGAATGACGATTTCAATTTAAATTCCCAGCCGCTGAATCTTGTGCGTGCCTCGCGCCAGCGAGACGTGCTTGGTTTCCATGTAGAAGTCGAATGAATAATCGCCGCCGTCGCGGCCGATGCCGGACGATTTCATGCCGCCAAACGGCGTCGGCAGATGGCGGACATTTTCGGAATTCAGCCAGATCATGCCGGCCTCCAGCGCATCCGCGACGCGCAGCGCGCGGCCCATGTCAGCGGTCCAGACATAGCCGGTGAGGCCATACTGCACGGAATTGGCGATCTCGATGGCGTCATTCTCGTCGCGGAACGGAATCACCGTCAGGAACGGACCGAACACCTCCTCCTGCGCGACGCGCATCTTGGCGTGCGCGCCGGTGACCAGCGTCGGCTGCACATAGTGCCCGCCGCCGGGTCCGTCATGCGGCTTGCCGCCGACGGCGATGACCGCGCCATCCTTTCGCGCGACATCGAAATAGGAGCAGACCTTTTGCAGATGGCGCTCGTGGATCAGCGGTCCGATTTCGGTGGTGGGGTCGAGCGGATGCCCGACCCGGAGCGCCTTTACCCGCGCCGTGAGTTTTTCGATGAACTGTTCCGCGATACCCTGCTGAATGAGCAGCCGGCTCGACGAGGTGCAGCGTTCGCCATTGAGCGAGTAGATCATGAACACCACCGCATCGAGCGCGCGGTCGAGATCAACGTCGTCGAACACGATCACGGGGTTCTTGCCGCCGAGTTCGAAATGCACCCGCTTCAGCGTCGGCGCGCCCTGCGCCATGATCGCCGCCCCAGTCGAACTTTCGCCGACGAAGCCAATCGCCTTGATCGCGGGATGTTCGGTCAGGGCCTTGCCGGCTTCCTCGCCGATGCCATGCACGGTGTTGAGCACGCCGTCGGGCACGCCGGCCTGCTTCACCAGTTTTGCCAGCAGGTCGGCCGTCACCGGCGACCATTCCGCGGGCTTGTGGACCACGGTGCAGCCGGCGGCCAGCGCCGGCGCGATCTTCCAGGTCGAGAGCATGAACGGCGTATTCCACGGCGTGATCACGCCGACCGGGCCGATCGGCACCCGCGTCGAAACGTTCCAGTGCTCCTCGCTCGGCGTGTTTAGGCCGTCGCGCGCGTCGGCGCATTTGTCGGCGAAGAAGCGAAAATTCTCGGCGGCCCGGATCGCGGCCTTGGCCATGAAGCGATGGGCCTGGCCGGTGTCGATGCATTCGAGCACCGCGATATCTTCGGCGCGGTCCTCGATGGCGTCGGCGACCCGATGCAGCAGCTTCTTTCGCATGGTCGCGGGCATGTCGCGCCAGGGCTTGAACGCCAGCGCCGCCGCCGTCGCCGCGCGGTCGATATCCTCGGCATTGCCGCGCGCGACCGAGGCGAGCACCGCGCCATCGACCGGCGACTTCGTTTCAAAAGTCTCGCCTGAGATCGACGGCACGATCTTGCCGTCGATCATGTGCCCGATGCCATCGGCTTTTAATTGCTTCAGCAGCGGCGCGACGCGGTCGCGATTGGCCTGAAACACGTCGGATGATTTTGGGGTGACCTTATCCATGCGCGGCCTCCGCTTTCAGGACGTCGTGGATGTTGTTGCGCTTCCAGCTGGTTTCCTTGTCGTTGATCTGCATGTCGAACGACAGCGCGAACTTGCTATCCTTGAAAATTGGATCGAGACAAGCGGATAACGCCTTGAAAATATGTTCGCCGGCCTTCTTGCGGGTCGCGAGATCGCGTCCCTCGCCGAGCCGCAGCACCATGGCGAGAAAGCCGAAATGCGGCGTGCCGTCGGCGATGGCGTAATGATCGCAGCGCACCGCACGGACGCGGATGCCGCCGAGCGGGAAGATCCCGGTTTCCACCGCGGCCTTGCGGACCACCTCGACCACCTTGCCCATATCGACGCGCGCATCGAGATTGGCGGAATATTCGAGCGTAAAATGCGGCATGTCCGGATCACTCCTCTAACGGGGCGTATCAAGCGAAGTAGCAGCTTACCGTGCCATAGAGACGATGGTCGGCGGGAAAAAGAGATGCCGAAATATGATTAACATGTTAAGTGAAGCCGATCAAATCGATTTGGATTTTGTTGCAGCGCAAACGCGTCGCGTTGTAAAAGCTCAGATTCGGTGAATGCCGATTACGGACGATTGATGCGATGGCGCGAAATAAATCGCCCAGAGGCGCCCGCTCGAAACCGGCTGGCAATGCTGCCGCCCGGCGCGTGCCGATGCGGGAATTCTCCCGTTCCTTGCCGATGTCGCTGCTTCGCGCGCGCGAAGCGGTGATGCGGCATTTCCGTCCCTCGTTGCGCGATCATGGCCTGACCGAACAACAATGGCGAATTTTGCGCGCGCTGGCCTCGATCGACGCCATCGAGGTCACGGAACTCGCACGGGTTGCGTTTCTGCTGGGGCCCAGTCTTTCCCGGATCCTGCGCGACCTGGAAGCGCGTCATTTGATCGAGCGGCGGGCCGCGAAAGCCGATCTGCGCCGCGGCGTCGTATCGATCTCCGCAAAAGGCTTGAAACTGATCGAAGCGGTCGCGCCGTCCTCGGAAGCCATCTATGCCGCGATCACGCGGCGTTATGGCGTGCGTAAACTCGCCGAGTTGCAGGATATGCTGCACGCGCTCGAAGGCAGCCTGTCCGGACTGTGCGTCAGCGACCAGAAAAAGGCCCGGATCGGCGAATTGGAGTGAACGCAAATTTGCATAATACTGCGAAAAGGATGCATAGCTCTATTCAATGCACATTATTTGAGCATCGAATAGGCTCGATCGGCAGGCGTTAATCTTCTGCGGCAGGCGGGGCTGGCAACCTGTTTTACCGTTACAAGAAATCCTTGCGATATCAATTTACTCCAGACGAGAGAGCCCGTAGATACGCATTCGGTTTCGCATCCATCGCGGACTGCAAAGACCAAGAAAGGCCGACAAAGAAGCCCGGCCTCAGGGAGGATTGGATGAAACTTACGCGACGCGATTTTACGGCCGGGTTGGCCGTTGGTATTACCGCACCCTACATTATCGGCAGCGCCCGCGCGCAAGGCGCGACCATCAAGATCGGAATGTGCGTACCGGTGACGGGTCCCGCGGCGGAGCAGGGGCTTTGGGCGCAGAACGGTGCAAAGCTCGCGCTCACCGCGGTGAACAAGGCCGGTGGCGTCCTCGGCAAGCAAGTCGAACTCGTCATCGAAGACGACCAGACCACCAATCCAGGCATCGTGCTGGCGTTTTCGAAACTGGCCGCGCAGCCGGATATCGTAGCGTTTCTAGGGTCGATCCGATCGACCCAGGTGATGGCGATGGCGCCCGACGTGCTCAAGCTCGGCAAGCCTGTGATGATCGGCGGCACCAATCCGGACCTGACCCACATGGGCAACCAGTGGCTGTTCCGTTTCCGCCCCAATGACAGCTATTCCGGCCGCGTGATCGCCGACTACGGCGTCAATACGCTCGGCAAGAAAAAATGGGCGATCGTGCATTCGACCGATGCGTTCGGCACCGCCGGCGGCAAGGCGCTGTCGGATGCATTGGGCAAGCTCGGCGCGCCGCCGGTGCTCGACCAGGGCTATGCCAACCAGAGCCAGGATTTCACGCCGGTCGTGCTGGCCGTGAAGCAATCGGGAGCCGACGTTCTCGGCACGTACTTTACGTTCGAGAACGACCTCGGTATTTTCGCTCGCCAGCTGCGCCAGCTCGGCGTCAACATTCCCTGGGTGGGGTCGCCGTCGGTGGTGGCGGTGTCGTCGACCAAGCTGGCGGGGCCGGCGCTGTTCGGAACCTACGGCGTGGCGGATTACGCCGAAGACTCCAGCGAGGCATCCAAGGCCTTCGGCAAATCCTATCGTGACGCCTACAAGACCGCGCCCGATAACCAGAGCGCCTGGCCGTACGACGCCATCACCATCCTGTCGGCTGCGATCAACAAGGCCGGCTCGACCGATCCGACAAAAATCCGTGAGGCCATCCTCGCCGTCAAGAAATACGCGGGTGCCGAAGGCGAATACAATTTCGACCAGAACGGCGACGGTCTGCACGGCTACAACGTCGTGAGGAACGAGAAGGGGACGATCGCCTACGACAAGCATATCGACTTCAACGACTGATCGCGCTGCCGGCCGCTCCCGATCGGGAGCGGCCGGCAACCTTTCGATCCGCAGTTCGATCAGCAGGGCGACACTGGGTTGCCATCGGTCGTCAAAAGGCTCTGTGTTTCTAACCGCAAACGGCCTGTCGTTTCTCGTAACCGAGCGTTGTCATGGATCTCGTACTGCAATTGCTGTTTACCGGTATAGGCATCGGCGCGGTCTATGCGCTGGTCGCGCTTGGCTTCGTGCTGATCTTCCGCGCCACCAACGTGGTGAATTTCGCCCAAGGCGAATTCTCGATGGTCGCGGCCTATCTGATGGTGGTGTTCGCCGTCGATCTGCAATTGCCGTACTGGCTGTCGTTCCTGCTGGCGCTGGCGGGCATGGCGCTATTGGGCGCGATTTTCAATCTCGGGGTCTATTATCCGCTGCGTCACCGCACCTTCCTGCCGGTGATCATCGCGACCATCGGCGCATCGATTTTAATGGCCAATTCCGTGCTGGCGATCTACGGCCCGCAGCCGCAGGTGCTGGAGGGGTGGTTCGATACACCCGGCATCCAGCTCGGGCCGGTGTATCTCGATAGTCAGTATCTCCTGATCATCGCGGTCACGATAATCCTGGTGGCGTTCAACTACTGGTTCTTCGAGCACACCATGCTCGGCAAGAAACTGCAGGCGACCTCGCAGGACAAGGAGATGGCCTCGCTGCTCGGCATCTCCGTCTCCACCATGATCATGATCACCTTCATCTATTCGGCGGTGCTCGGCGGTCTCGCCGGCATTCTGGTG
>Ga0066789_10001326_pt1 | contig 10634 bp, 13 predicted proteins | sample OrgsoiDNA2013049_FD_70960 | JGI IMG/M metagenome (GOLD analysis project Ga0066789, IMG submission 70960) | Permafrost soil microbial communities from the Arctic, to analyse light accelerated degradation of dissolved organic matter (DOM) -... | ecosystem: Environmental > Terrestrial > Soil >...
TGCGAGGTCTGGTCGACGTCGCGATCATCGGGGCCGACCGCATTGCCGCGAACGGTGATACAGCCAACAAGGTCGGCTCGGTGAGTCTGGCGCTGGCCTGTCAGCGAGCGGGGATCCCGTTCGTCGTTGCCGCGCCGTCCTCCACGGTCGACCTGACCATCGCGCGCGGCGAGGACATCGTCATCGAGGAACGACACGGGGACGAAGTGCTCGCCTTTGCCGGAGTGCGGACGGCTCCGGCGGGGGTCAGGGGCTTCAACCCGGCGTTCGATGTCACACCGCATGACCTCATCAGCATCGTCGTCACCGAGCGGGGTGTCGCCGAGACGGCGACCCACGCCCACCCTGATCTGCTCGCGACCATCGCGGGCTGAGGCACGAGGGTGCGCAAAGGTAAGGGAGTCCGCTGCCGGACCGAGAGGAACGCCGACTTGCCGTCGGTGCCTTCGACCGAACCCGGCTACATCACAGCTCGCCGAGGCCTTGCTGATACCTCATCCCTCATGCGTGCTGGTGCCCTTGACGCCCGCGAGCCATCGTGAAGCACCCAAAACGCGGCGCCTCCCCGTCTCGTGCGGCAGGAGTGCCCGATCATGGAAGGGTGGCTGTCCGTCAACCAGGCCGCCGAACCACCGTTCGCTTCGTTCGTCGCCTCGTCGCCGAGCCTTGGCCTCGATTCATCCGGTCGGCCGCCCCGTCCGGATACACGCTGGATCACCTCACTCGGGCTGGGACCGTGGAACCGGCTGGTGGTGCGACCAAGCCACGGCCACGGCGACGCTCGATCAGGCAACGATCCCTGGCGCCCAAGCCTCTTTTCATAGTCAACTCACGTGCCCGCAGGGTTCGCGTGCCCCATGCTCATGGGTATGAGGCGATTCGCGCTGGTGCTGCTGGCAGGCATCACGCTGGCCACTTGGTGGCCAGGCGGCTCCGCCTCCGGCTCGCCGGCGCCTACGATGACCCCCAGGCTCAGCACGACGGCGGTCCCCCCCGTCGCCGTCGGCGGACAGGCCTGGGTGGCGGTTTCGGTGGCCACGCTCTGGCGTTCGCCCCGGTCCGCCCGGGTGGTTGACCAACCGGCGCTGACCAACCCGGCGGGCATCCGGACATGGCTGTCCCACATGACGCTGACGGACCGGCGCGGGCTCGACGGTCGCGCGGACACACAGGCGCTGCTGGGAGACCGGGTCATCGTCATCGCCCGTAGCGGGTCGTGGGTCAAGGTCGTCGTGCCCGACCAGCCGACACCGCTGGATCGCCGCGGATACCCGGGGTGGGTGCCCGCAGCACAGCTGACGGCACGGCGCCCCCTTACGACGACACTGGTTGCGACGGTAGTGGCGCGCACGACGTACCTGCGCACCGACACCGGATCGGCGACTCCTGTGACTGAGATCAGCTTCGGCACCCGGCTGCCGCGGGTGGGCCTGACCGGTGCATGGGTGCGGGTGCTGACACCGACCGGCCTGGTGCGCCGCCTCGCCGCCAGCGCGGTGTCGGTCCGGGCACAGGGGGTGGCCGCGCTGGCGCTGACTGGTGGGGACGTCGTGCGGGCCGCGCAGATGTTCGTCGGGCTCCCGTACCTATGGGCTGGACGCTCCGGATTTGGCTTCGACTGCTCGGGTCTGACCTCCCTTGACTATCGCGCCCACGGCGTGACCATCCCTCGCGACGCCGACGCTCAGGCGGTCAGGGGCAAGGCGGTGTCCAGGAGCGCCCTTCGGCCCGGTGACCTGCTCTTCTATGCCAGCGGCGGACACGTGCATCACGTGGCGATCTACGCCGGCAGCGGCCGAATGGTCCAGGCCCCCAACACCGGCAGCAGGGTCCAGACGATCGCGGTGTCCACTGCGGCGTACGCGCGTGAGTACGCCGGCGCCCGCCGCCTCATCGGCTGATCCTCCCGCGTTCTCAGAACCGGTCTGCACGGCTCTGGTGAGAGGGCCAGCTTCCGAATATCAGCCGGCGGCAGGGATGAAGCACCCGCTGTCAGCACGGGAGGACGTCATTCGGGACGGGACCGCCGGGTGGCCAGGTAGAGGTCATACGCCGCGGTCACGACGGCGGGTCCAGGAGTCCGGCTCGGCGCTGAGTATGTATCCCGCGCTGCAAAGTCCTCGGCGTACGCTCGCGCCTTCGGAACCGCTGGCCGGTAGACAGCTCGCGCTCTGGCCCCCGGGGATGCAGAGCCGTCAACGCGGATCAGCCGTGAGAATCACCGCCACGGCCGTTGCCGCTCGTTCCGTGGTTGAGTGGCCCAGGCCTGACGAAGCCGCCGGCGCGCCGCCGCGTGCGTATCTCGGTGCAGGTCATGGGAAACGGCCGTGATGGGGAGCTTTGGCCGGCCATAGCGGCCATCTTGCTGGCGGCTGGCACGTTCCACGTCGCAGACGGGATGTGCGCCCACAGTGTGCCCTCGCTGACTTCAGGCTGATGCCGCCCGTCCCGCGGCGCGAGCCTGCCATGCCGATCACCACCGATGGTGCCCCCCGATGCCGGCAGTCAACAGGCACCCAACGGGCGCTTCCTCATCTCGCGACCTAGGAGGTTTCCTCCTGCGACGGTGGAATCGGTAGCGGCCGTTCCGTCGTTCGCGCCTTGCCGCCGGGGGCCGTTGTTATCGTTACCCGGACGAGCCGGCCCGGATGAAGCGCCCCAGACGCAGTCGTGCCTCGAGAATTAATGACTCGACTGCACGACCCTGGGCGCCTTGCCGGCTCTCGTCCAGGACGGCCCGGACGATTTCGGCAACGAATTCGCGGGCGACGCTACCCTCCACTTCGGCACACAGGGTCGTGGTCATGCCAGCGGACAACTGCATGATGTCGCTGCTCAAGCTGCGCATCGGCCGCTGCGTGCTCGGGCGGGTCACAACACAGTGGCGAGCGTCCTTGATCAAGGTGGTTGAAGGGCTCGTCGCAGGTAGGTGGATCAGCGTTCCGGATTGGACCCGCTGGTACCCCACTGACCGGGCAGGGCGGCCCGAGTCTGTGCCTAGGGCGCCATCGGTAGCAGCGTCGTCGCAGAAGGTCGCGTGGCTTGTGTTCGGTGGCGGCGGGGTGGGGTACGACGGTGGGTGCGCGAGGGTGGCCGCGTTGGTGGACCTGCCTGCGTCCGTGGACGACATGGGCGACTCCTTAGGTGCGGTGGCAGCCTCGCGGCCGTGATGACAGGTCCGATAATCGCCGAAGACCTTTGAAACTCCATGTACAGGCCCAGTGAGTTTGCTGTGAGACGTCGCCGGCCGCCAAGACTGATCCTGCCCCTGACGCTCGGTGGACACCATGAAGCACCCGAAGTGGCACTTGCCCAGCCAAACAGGCCGCTGCCGAGACCTCGGCGCGTCGGCGCCGCGATCACGTCAGCTCGTTCACCGCAAAGCCCCAACCGGTTGCCTTTGTGGTTGCGATCTGAACGGTATTTGCAGGGTCGCCTCCTGTAAGCGGCCCTTGCGCCGGCCAGAACTGCCGCCCCAATCTCGCGAGCCGATCGTCAACCAGTCGCAGTTCGACGGTGCGATGCGCTTCAACGCGAACGCTGCATCAAACTCCGCAAAGTAGGCGCGAGCACACTGTGGCCTCAGCGGTAATTGGCCTGGTTCGCAGAGCACTATCTGGCGCGGCACCCTCTCAGTCGAGGATCCGGTGCGGACCGAGTGTCCCTTGACGGAGATCCCTTCAGTACTTGACCCGGAAGTTCCCGATGCAGGTGATCCTGTTGCCGTCGGGATCGGTGATGGCGAACAGTTGCACGCCCTTGTTCACAGTCTCAATCGCTCCTGGAGCCAGGCCCCTCCCGCAGACCTCGGCGATGTGCCGGTCCAAGTCGTCCACCGCCAGTTCAACAGGCCCGAACCGGCGCGGTCGGGGGCGAGGGTGACCTGGACCCAACCACTGTCGGTCACCCGCCATTCGACGAGGCGACCCGCCATCGGCAGGTTGTCGGCGGGACGGCCTAAGAGGCGTTCGTACCAGGCGTGGGCAACTTCAAAGTCGGCCACCGGCACGACGGCAAGAACATGCTCAATGGACATGGCCCGCTCCTTCTCCTGATTTTGACCCGACGCTTCGAGCGCGCTTGGCACCCGGTGGGTCAGGTGGATGTGGTCGTGGTGTGTTCCAGCTCGGCAGCCAGGGCATCGAGCCACTGTCCGGTTCCCTGCTGCCGCCAGGCCGGCTGCTCGTGGCCGTCCAGGTAGGCCCCGTGCTCAGTGAGGACCAGCCGGGTCGTATCGCCGTTGGCAGTGAGCTCGACCGTCGTGAGCGATACGGTCACCACGTTCTCTCCCACGGAAAGGGTCGAGGTGTAGGCGATTCGCTGGCCATCTACGCAGCGCCCTGTGACCGATCACTGTGCGGTGACGGCTTGGTCGGTGACGGCGCCATCCCCTCGGGCGACTCAGGTCACGAAGGTCAGTTGGCTGATCCGGCCAAGCCCAGCAGCTGCTGAGCCACCCGAAGGAGATGGGTTGAGTCGGTCATGAGTACGAATGCATCCACCGCCGGCTCAGCCGCGGCCGCTTCACGGAGCTCCTCGTGGGCTGTGAAGAGAATGATCTTCGACTGCGGCGCCACGTCCTTGAACCTCGGCGCGGCTTCCAGGCCGCTCAGCCTTCCAGCCAGACCCTGATCAAGCACGATGGTCCCCGGGTCGTTCGTTTGCACCATCTCGAAGGCATCCTCGGCAGTGGCTGACACGCCAGCGAAGGTGAATCGGGAATCCAGGGAAAAGGCAGTTTCGATGAGGAGCTGAACGTCCTTGTCGTCCTCGACCACGACCAGGCTCCTCACCGGCGTGACCCGTCACCGGAGCGAACACGGACAACCCGAGATGGCCGGGAACGCGGTTCGCCACCCGCGCGCCGCGAGGCCGTGTCAATCCACACCTTGGCAGCCATGACTATCTCCTCGCGATGGCCAAGAAACTAGAAACGGTTGGAATCAACGGTAGGCCGCAAGAGCCTCCGCTCGCAAATGCGGACAAAAGGCTGGCCATGTTTCGGCCAGGACTGCGCCGATAAGGCGTGCGAGACTCGCAGGGTCGTCGGCGGCGTTTGAGGACACGCACCCGTCCCGTGTGGCAGTTCCGGAACGTCCGCCATTCGGCCATGTCCGGTCGCTTTTCTTGCAGTTGACCAAGCGTCCCGATCGCGCAATGGCTGACCGGGATAGGGCAGGTCTGCCGGACGTCCGCTCCTAATGAGCTGACCTGGCCCGGCCGTGAACCCCGGCTTCCGTTCGAGGACGACAGCCGGGCAGGACTCTTGCTCGGCGAGAGGGCCACGGAATGACTACTCAGGCCGGCACCGGCCTCCTGCGGCTTCTGTCTGGCTTAGCAAGACGAGTCGTGGCGTTCGCTGTGCCACCTCGGGGGGCTTCCCTCTCGCCTACCCATAAGGCTAGCCTTCCCTCGGTGGTGACGGTGTATCGAACGGCGGCCTACGGCGTTCGGCGGCACCGGGTCGAAAGCAAAGAGAAAGTCCCACCTCATCTCTGCGAATCACTTTCAAAGGGGAAATGCGATGCCTGACACAAACATCATCTCGGTCACGCTGCCGGAACATCACGTCGAAGGGAAACGTCTCGGCCGTCACGTCAAACACGATCCGCGCTCCTTCGAGTTTCAGGCCGGGCGGGCACCGAAAATCGTCAGCGTGACCCATCAGTCGACTGGGTTGCCGCTCGACCAAGGCAAGCTGGGGTCATGCACCGCCAATGCATTGTGTGGTGCTTTGGACTCCGCTCCGGATTTCGCCGGCGGTACGACGCTCAACGAGGCCGACGCTCTTCGGGTTTACGAGCTGGAAACCAAGATGGAAGGCAAGCCCTACCCGCCCAACGATCCCGGCGGCTCCGGCCTCATGGTCTGCACCGCAGCACGGCAGCTCGGGATGATCACCGCCTACCACCACGCTTTCGGCATCCAGCATGCGCTCCAAGCCCTCGTGGTGCGCCCTGTGATCACCGGCATCAACTGGTACAGCAGTTTCGACAGCCCCGACCCGCAGACCGGCATGGTCGCTCTCACCGCAGGCGCCACCGTTCGCGGTGGCCACGAGATCGTTGCCGACGGGATCGACGCTGACAAACAGCTCGTCTGGTTCTGGAACAGCTGGGGCACCCAGTACGGCCTCGGTGGACGCTTCTGCATGACCTTTGACACCTGGGACCGGCTCCTTCAAGAACAAGGCGACGTCACCGTCCCTGTGACCTGACGAACACCGCAAGACAACTGGTTAAGTGGCAGGGCTCCTGACTTCAGGTCAGGAGCCCTGCTACTCGGTCGCACCCGGTGGGCATTGACTGGACGGGCCACTGACCATTGAAACGGCCGCAGCCTCGCCGTTCTTGGTCCTCAGGAACGTCTGGAGCTCGGTAGACGAAAGGCTGAGCCACGTCAGCTGCGTGCTAGCTGGTCCAGCAGTTCGATCTGCAGTTCGCCGGGACACACCAAGGCCATGGCGCCAGAGCCAAAGCGATGTACGGCAACGACGAACACTGCGCCGTGGCACGCTGGCCGCGGCGAGCGCGTCCTCAGTAGCGCCATGGGCACCGTCGAGGGGGACGCTGTCGTGCTGGCATGCGGTGTAGCTTGCAGCCCTGCGCCACCTGTCGAGGTTCTTGTCCAGGACGAAAAGCCGATCACGAGAACTTGAGCGCGTGGATCTGGTTGATCACCCTGACGTCTGCATGGCGCCTTGCGGCTGAGCGCGCGTGGACCACCGGCTGCTCGGCGTGCAGCCAGCATGGCAGGCCCCGCCGGCGTGGCAGCTGACCAGGGTGCTCTCACACGTGTCAACCACAAGACGCTGTAGGCCTGCCCGGCGTACCGTCCACTCTTCGGGCGGGCATACCTGACGCGACGCCGTCAGCGGTGAACATGCGATGGCTAGCCCCCGAACCACCTCTCCTTCTGGGAGTGGAAGCCGGTGCCGGCGATCTTTGGGCGGTCGGCGGGGGCGGGAACAGGGTGCGGCATGCTGCCCACGATGCCCGTGCCGCCGCCGGTGTCACTGCGGCCGCGCCGGCGAGAGAAAGGCCGGGTTACGCCGCAGGCACGCCACGCTTCGCAGCCCTGGCGGCCATGAACTCCGCAGCCGCCTGCTTCTGGGTGGCTTTGTCTTGCGCCTGCTGGCTGGCGGCCATGTCTGCGTTGTGGCGCACGACCGTGCGCAGCTCTTCGGTGTACTTGGCCGGCTCACGCACGGCCTCCGCGAGCCGGGCGGCGCTGTAGCCCTGCTGCGCCATCCATTCCGTGAGGATGATCAGGTCCTTGTACGTGATTGGTTCCCAGTCGACCATCAGGTGCTCCGTTTTGGGGTTCGTGTCTTGCCATCCACCGTGCCCACACTGGGGCCGGCGGCGATGCGGGCGGAATTGAGCTCAGTTCCAGTACAGCGCTCAGCCTTGGCACAGCGCACCGTTTTGGACAAAGCCCAGTTTTGGCGCGGCGCTCAGTTCCAGTGAAACTCGCTGCCGTAATGGCACCGTCTTGGCGGGCTGCTAGGCAGGTCACCCTTTGCGCAAGCCGATCGTCATCCGAGACCGACTGCTCGCATCTGGATGTCAACACCGGGGGTCAAACAGTGCCACTGGCGCGGCACCTCGGTCGACCGTGAAGGCCACCCCATTAGGTGTGCACTCCGGGGCACCTACATGCGCAGGTACGAGGCTCCGTTGAGATCAAGGATCGACCCCGAGGCCCACTGCGCCTGCCGGGACGCGAGATAGACGACGGCCTCGGCCACCTCAGCGGGCGACGCCACGCGGTTGAACGGGCTCTCCGCTCGGCGGATCGCCCCGGCCTCGCCTTCGAGGGAAGCTGCCGCCATGTCGGTCTCCACAAAGCCCGGAGCGACCATCGTCACGGCCACACCGCAGGACCCGAGCGCCCTGGCGAGCGACTGTCCGAAGGCGGCCAGTGCTGCCTTGCTCGCCCCATAGGCCGGGCACCTCGGCTCGCCGCGGAACGCCCCTCGCGACCCGACATTCACGATTCGCGCAGAGCCGTCGGACCGCATGTGCCGAACGGCGCACCACGTCACGTTCGCCGCACCGACAAGGTTAACCCCCAACGTGTCAGCCCACGCTTGCTGCCACTGCTCGTAGGTCACTTTGTCGATCTCGTGTGCCACGAAGACACCGGCGTTGTTGACGAGGACGTCGATGCCGCCCAGGGCCGCCGCCGCACCATCGACCATCACCCGGACAGCGTCAGCGTCCCGTAGATCCGCCTGGGCCACGAGGTGACCAGATCCGGGCAGTGACGCCACAAGCGCGTTCGCGGCATCCCGGCTAGCGCCGCAGTGGACTGCCACCGCGTCACCGAGCTGCGCGAACGCCTGGCAGATCGCCGCGCCGATCCCCCGGGATCCACCCGTGACGAGGATGCGACGTCGCGCGGCCACTTGGGTCATCAGCCCAGTCTGCCAGGGCGTGACACCGGCCGGGCCATCGAGCGGTGCCTCCGGTCACAGATGTGCCGCCAGAGCACACCTCCGTTGGCCGTACTGGCTGCGTCCCGCCAAGCCGCCACCCCTGGCGCGGCAAGGCCCTCACCATCAGGTTCACACGTTCCGAGAGCCGAATCCTGCCGCCGGCACGATCAGGCCCGCGACTGACGGCGCAGGCAGCCACAAATACGTCCTCACACTGTTCGTCATACGATTCCGCACACTGATCCTCACCCGAGAAGGGCTCCCCGGATCCCTGACGCCACAACTCCGAACTCGTCGTGTCTGACACCGTGTGCGCAACTATGGACCGCGTCACCAAGTGCCTTGCGTCAACCGCCCTTGGCGACGGCAGGGAGCAGTCTTGCGGTTGCCCTGCCGATCGCGTGCTCACGAAACAGCTCGGCGGCGGGTAGCAGCCGACGCTCGGTCGACCAGTTCAGGCCGATCCCCCGGACCGCTCGGGGGTCGGCAATTTCCACGTAGTGCAGCGGCCCACCCACCGCCTCCGGCGCTCCCTCGCGCAGAGCCGGCACAATTGCAACACCGAGCCCGGCAGCCACGAAACCACGCACGGTTGGCAGGTCGTCGCCCTCGAAGCCCAACGTTGGCCGGAATCCGGCCTCCTCGCACAAGTCCTCGCACAGTTGACGCAGCAAAGAGGTCGCCCGCAGCATGATGAACGTCTCCGACGACACCTCGGCGAGACGGATCCGCGCTCGCCGTGCGAGCCGATGCCCACTCGCCACTGCCAGCCGCAGCGGCTCGACCGTCAACCCTCGCCATTGCACAGTCGGGTCCGTGCGCCGAACAGTCGAGATCTGGAGGTCGACCTCCCCCCGGCCCAGCACGGTTGTCACCAACTCGTCGCGCACCAGCTTCAGCTCGAACTGAACATGGGGATGATCTGCGCGGAAGCTGCTGACAAGGTCAGGCACCAACCATGTGCCCAGCGAGAGCTCGAAAGCCAGCGCCACCGTGCCGGTCTCTGGCTCAATGAGCTGGTTCACAGCCGCGAGCCCATCGTCCAGCTGATGCAGCATCGCATCCACGTGACGCTTAAAAGCCGAGCCCGCGTGAGTCATGCGCAGCGTTCGGCCGGATCGGCGCAGCAGTGGGGTGCCGACCTCGGCTTCCAAACGGGCCAGGGCGCGCGACACCCCTGATTGGGTGACGCGTTCGAGTTCGCTCACCTCCGTCACCGTCACACCGTCGGCGACCTGCTGGAACCAGCGAACGGCATCGGTATCCACATGCATGACGCTATCGCATGGATAACATGACATCGAGTCATTGGACGCATAAGTTGATCTTGTGGAGACTGAATCACATGAACCTCATCGCCCAGCAAGGACCCAAAATGGACCACCGAATCTCGTTGTCTCCGCTTTGGTCCGCAGTCCGTGACGATCTCCGCACTCGCCGGGCGTCGCGCGCCAATGGAAGGACTCTGGAGCGCGAACTGGCCAGTTACTCCACCCCTGCCGAGCAGAACGAGCTCAACGCGATCCTCGACCGTGCCGACCCAGACGCGGCCGCCGATATCCGCCGCATCATCCACCGGGGCCGCGTCGCCTGACGCCACGGCGATCGCCATGCCCATCCCATATACCACTTGACGACGTGCATTCACGCCCTCCCATGCCCGCGAAACCCGCGCTCCTCGGCTCAGAGTCACAATCATCTCGGCGCCATGTTCGATCACGGATCGGCTCACGAGACGATCGGTGTGGATCAGATGCTGGCGGTAGACCTCGCTGCGATCGGCGATCCGCAAGGCGATCAAGGGCAACTCGGCGTCCCTGATCGTGGAGACGACTCAGGAGTCATCGATTCGAATGCGCCATAGGTCGTCGTAGCCGACCAGCGTCCAGACCCTGTCCCGAGGTCAGGACGGAACTGCACGGGAAAGCTTTAGGCTTAACGGGCATCCTTGCGCCCTTGCGGGTGCCCGAGATCCCGCGCATCCCAGCGACGCCCTGGTCCAGCCTGCGGGCTTGTAGACAGCACCATGACCGTCCGGTGCGATCAGGTGGGCCGGGTCGTTCCACGCGGGCCCGTGCCGTACACGGCCGTCACTGGGAACCCTCCGCGCCCACCTGCGCCGCGGCCAGGGCACTGCCGAAGGTGCACACGGCGAGCGCGTCAAGCGCCGGATTCTCGCTCAGGTGCTCGGTCG
>Ga0066789_10001327_pt1 | contig 10624 bp, 9 predicted proteins | sample OrgsoiDNA2013049_FD_70960 | JGI IMG/M metagenome (GOLD analysis project Ga0066789, IMG submission 70960) | Permafrost soil microbial communities from the Arctic, to analyse light accelerated degradation of dissolved organic matter (DOM) -... | ecosystem: Environmental > Terrestrial > Soil >...
GAAGACCTTCATCGAGAGTTGCGCCGCGCCAAGGCCTACCTCTGGCATGGCAGTCCGAATCGGGCGCTGCGCACGTTCGAGGACTTGACCTGGGATATCGGAACTGAGACGCCACGTGCCAAAGCGCTTCAGGATAAACTTGAGGAATTCATGAACTACATAACAGCGAACATGGCGGCGATCCCGAATTACGCTGATCGTCACCGGCACGGCGAGCCGATCGCGACTGGGTTTGTCGAGTCTGCCCTCAACCAGGTCGTCAGCAAGCGGCTCGTCAAGAAGCAACAAATGCGATGGACGATGGCCGGTGCACATCGGCTGCTCCAGGTCCGAACCCGCGTGCTCAATCACCAGCTACGTAATGATTTCGAACGCTGGCATCCGCAGCTACGAGCCGCTGCCAATCCCATTTGCCTGGCCGCGTAGCACCCGGAATGGACCACTCTCGTTACGCACTAACGAGTTCGCGCATTTTACCGATCCCGAACTTCCAGACTTGGTCAAGGTTGATATGGGGCATCGACGGGATTTCGGTTGGATCAACCACCACATCCACAATGACGGGGCCTTGGGTGGATATAGCTTGCGCGATGGTCTCGCGCAACCCTTGCGGCTGCGTGACGCGAAAACCTTTAGCACCGCAGGCTTGGGCGAACATTGCGAAGTCAGGGTTTTTAAAAATCGCACCCTTGGTAAACACAGGCAGTCCAGCCTCCTCCATTTCGAGATGGACGAGTCCCCAACCCGCATTGTTAAACACGAACACTTTCACCGGCAGCCCGTGTTGCACAGAGGTAACGAACTCTTGCATCAGCATGGTGAAGCCTCCATCGCCGCACATGGCGATCACCTGCCGATTGGTGTCGAGGGCTTGCACGCCGTTCGCCATTCCGAGAGCAACCCCCACTGCCGCGTTGTTAAACGACCCGGTGATCTGTTGGCCGCCCCGGGGGCGCAGCCAATTTGCGGTCCAGAGCGTCACCTCACCGGTGTCGACACAGAAAACCGCATCCTCGGCCGCGAGATCGCTAACCGCTCGCGCAAGCGCCTGCGGATGTATGCGGTCCTTGCTGCGGGAGAGATCTGCTTTTTTATCTAACATACCCTGCCACGATGCCCAGTCCCTTTGGGCCGAACGCAAGAAACTATCGTTACCTTTGGGCTGCACTCGCTCAAGCAGCCCGGAAACGCTAGGTCGACTTGAGCCAAAAACAGCTTGAGCGACGGGTAGGCGTCGGCCAATGACGAACGCCCGTTCGTCGATTTGTACGACCTTCGCCTTTTGAGGTAAAAACTCTGTGTACGGGTAGTCACTTCCTACCATGATCAATACATCGCAACTATGGACCGCGTCATACCCGGCCTTGGAACCTATTAGGCCGAGGCCGCCAATCACTTGCGGATCGTCAAATGGATAGAGGTCCAATGCGCGATATGTATGAACGATCGGAGCGTTGAGCTTTTTGGCAAGCGCGGCGACCTCCGCCCTAGCAGAATGGGCGCCGAAGCCCACGAATAGCACGACTGATTTGGCAGCATCGATGAGCCGTGCCGCGTCGTTCAGATCCCGCTCAGCCGGTGAAAATTCCGGCCGCTGACGCAGCGTCGCCAGACTGAGCGCGGGCTTCGATGTTTTTGCGCCGAACACGTCTTGCGGAATGTTGAGTAACGCGACGCCGCGAGATCCGTAAGCAGCCGCAATCGCTTCGTGGATCTGCGCAGGGGCAGCATCGGGAGAGTTGATCGACGCTGCATAGACGCACGCATCCCGAAACGACTGCACGTGATCGGCAGCTTGTAGATAGTCGATTCCACCCATATTAGTCGGAACGTCGCCCGCGATCGCCAATACCGGAGCATGATCGTGGCTCGCTTCGTAGAGTCCCGCTAATAGGTGGGTGGCTCCTGGCCCGGTCGTGCCAGCGCACACCCCGAGCCGCCCGGTGAGTTTGGCTTGGCCTGTCGCCGCGAGCGCAGCGCCCTCCTCATGACGGACCCCGAGCCAAGATATGCGTTTGTCGCGTCGAATTGCATCGGTAAACGGATTGAGGGCGTCTCCGACCAAGCCGAAAACCTGATTGACACCAATCTGCGCTAGCGTCGAGGTAAGCAATTCACCGACTGTCTGACTCATTGTCACTCCTATTGCACTGAGGCGCCGAATCGAAAACTCTCCCGCGGAATTCGGCCCAGGTCAAACATGGTTACTGCCTATAAGTGTGACTAAGTTTTTCGAGCGCGGTTCCGCAATTGATGAGCGCTCTTGGGTGGCCCTTCTGTTTGTCATTGGGTTGGTGAAATACTTATCATGCGTGGTTGAACCATGGTTGACGGCAGGAATTCGAGCGGTTGATAGCTAACGAGCCAAAACGAGTGGCGCGCATCTTTAAGATAAACGTAAGCAAGACACTACGCAACGCCGCGAGACGGTCTGAGGGGCATTAAGCAGGAGTCTTCGTAAATGCCCGTTCGGACGAGGCTACTATTTCAGTCAACCATTGGCTGGCGGCTGTGTACTCAACTGCTGCGGCGCGGGGTCAGCGCAAGATCGCCGTCCTCTATTGCGCTATTAGACAGCGTCTTTATACCTGATATTTTCTTGCTTACTGTCTTGGTCTTACTGCCGCTTCTCGGCATTCGTCACGCGCACCCCACACATCCTTGTGCTCTCGATGGTGCTCTCGCCGCTCACGAGAAGATGCCGCCAATTCAACGGAATGACGCCGCGCAGCACCACGCGCTATGCATGAAGGTTATTCGAGGCTGCTTCGAGCCGTTTATTGCCCACATGCGGCCAAACGCGCTCGAGTAGGGCACTATGGAGATCGCAAGCCACACCGCGAGTCTGAAACCGAAGAAATACGATTCACAACACCCTAATGCTCAAATTAACCCATACCGCGGATAGCGGTTGTCGCACTCGACGCCGGCATCGCATTTATGGGCATCGGCGTCCCACGCTCACTGCGTTGCTATGCAGCGCCGCCCTTATGTACCCAATGGCAGCCGTCGCCGCGACAGAATCGGGTAGCCACTCCAGCGCGCTTTTCATAGCGCAGCTTATCGCGCTGTTGTTGGTGGGACGTTTGTTGGGCGAACTCATGCTGCGCATTGGACAGCCGGCGGTCATGGGTCAATTGCTGGCCGGCATTATATTGGGTCCCTCCATCTTTGGATCGTTGTATCCGATCGCCCAGCACGCACTGTTTCCGAGCGACGCGCGCCAAAGCAGCATGATTGAGGCCGTGGCCCAGTTGGGCGTACTGATGCTTTTGCTGCTTACCGGCATGGAGACCGATCTCTCGGTCGTCAGCAAAGTACGACGACCTACCATGACCGTGTCCATTTTCGGCATCGCGGTGCCTTTTGTCGCGGGGTTCTCCCTGGGTGAAATTCTCCCGAGCGCGCTCTTGCCGAGCCCGGGCGGGCGCTTGATCACCGCATTGTTCTGCGGGACAGCCTTATCGATCTCTTCCGTGAAAATTGTCGCCGTTATAGTGCGCAACATGTCGTTTGAGCATCGGCGTGTCGGCCAAGTACTTCTTGCCGCTTCGATTTTGGACGACACGGTTGGGTGGATTCTCCTCGCAGCAATTCTCGGCCTTGCGCAGCGCGGTCATATCGACGGCCGAGCCGTTATCCAGACCGTGATCGGCACGCTGCTGTTTCTTGCCCTTAGCTTCACACTTGGACAGCGGGCCGTGTCGTTCTTGATTCGCATCGCGAACGATTACCTCAAAAGTGAGATGGCTGTCATCACCGTAATTCTCATCGTCATGGGCCTGTTCGCACTGTTGACCAATGCGTTGGGCGTGAACACCGTGCTGGGGGCGTTCGTCGCGGGAATGCTGATCGGCCGCTCACCGATCCTGACGCATCACATTGAGGAGCAGCTGCGTGGCCTGATTATGGCGCTCTTTATGCCGGTATTTTTTGGGCTTGCCGGCCTAGCGGCCGATCTGTCGATCCTGAAACACCCAACGCTGCTCGGTTGGGCGGCGGCGTTCATCGTAGCCGCCAGCGTGGCCAAGTTTTCGGGAAGCTATATCGGTGGTCGTCTTGGCGCACTTAGCGTCCGGGAATCGTTCGCGCTCGGCTGTGGAATGAATGCACGCGGCTCCACGGAAGTGATTCTCGCCACGCTGGGCCTTGCCGTGGGTGCTTTGAACACCACACTGTTTACGCTCATCGTGACGATGGCGTTGGTAACAACGCTGGCGATGCCACCCATGTTGCGCTGGGCGCTCGCACGCGTGCCGATTACCACTGAGGAGACGCAGCGGCTCGAGCGGGTTGCCTTCGAGGCACGCGGTTATGTGCCGAGCCTAGAACGATTGCTAGCCGCCGTTGACCAAAGCCCGAGCGGTAATCTAGCGGCTCGCTGCGTCGGTCTGCTGGCCGGCGCATGGGGAATGCCGACCACGGTAGTGCCACTGCAGCGGGAAGCGGGGGCTGTCATGGCGGGTGGGCGTCCCGAAGCGGCCGCGGTGGAGGTGGGGATGGCGGCCGCCGTACTCCCGAGCGCTGACACGGAGCGGCTATCGGGATCAATTCAGGTTGAAAAGGCCCCTCATGCCCTCGATACCCACGCCGCCATTGCTAAGGTGTCGGAGAAGGGCTTTGATTTGCTGTGGATTGGCGCCGAGCCGGGTACCGATGCGAGTGGGGTCATTCACCGGAATGTTTCTGACGTCGCATCGGCGTTCGACGGGCATGTCGCGCTCGTCTTTGCGCGGGGCGCACTCGCAAAGCATCCGCTGACCAGCCGACTTAATATTCTAATTCCCGTGACCGGCACCGCCCATTCACGTCGTGCGGCCGAGGTCGCGCTAGCGCTCGCACAGGCCTGTCACGGTTCCGTAACCGCGCTTTACGTATCGGAGGTCCCATTACGAAAGGCATGGAACCGAAACTTGAGTCTGACGCGTGCTTTGCGCGGCGGAGAGGAAGCCATATTGAGGGAGATGGCCGATCTCGCACAACAGTATGGGCCCCCATTGCGACCGCTTTTGCGAATGGGACGGCAACCCGCTGAGGTCATCGTGGAGGAGATTAATCGCGGTACCTATAGCTTGGTCGTCCTCGGCGTAACCCAACGCCCCGGCGAAACGCTCTCGCTTGGCGCAACCGCCAGAGTACTTCTGGCACGTTCTTCGCAATCCGTGCTGCTGCATGCCAGTTAAGCGTATTTCAAAGGTGCGAATAGTTGCTGAGGTACCGGGCATTCTGCTGGCTCGCGCCGAGAAGAAGACCGCGACCTATTTGTCGAAGCTGGGTGAACAGGGTAAAAAACTGGGAAATTCGCCTCTGTAACCTTGACCTCCGCTCACCCGACCGCAAATTAAAGCTGGATTTCAGCCAACCGGCCAGATAATGCCCCGCTAGGTCAATTTTTTTGCAACAGGGAACTATCAGGGAATCCGAGTTTGGCTGTAGCCCGCTGAGCAGCCACCCCCGCCCGCCGTGCAGCTATCGGTACAATTCAAGCTTCGGAACTGCCGCAGATTAAGGAGCCGGTTTTCATGACGAGCGTGTTTGAACCAATTACATTCGGTGCTATCCACGCGCCTAATCGAATCATGATGGCGCCTCTCACCCGTGGGCGTGCAACCCGCAGCCATGTCCCGACTCCGCTGATGGGCGAGTACTACAGTCAGCGTGCATCGGCTGGATTGATTATCTCGGAGGCGACCGGAATTACACAGCAAGGCTTGGGCTGGCCTTACGCACCTGGACTTTGGTCTGAGGAGCAAGTGAGCGGCTGGAAGCCGGTCGTACGTGCGGTCCATGAGGCGGGCGGTCGCATCGTCGCACAGCTTTGGCACATGGGTCGGCTCGTGCACCCCGATTATCTCGGCGGTGCCCAACCGGTGTCGGCCTCGGCAACCACCGCTCCCGCGCATGCTCATACCTACGAGGGCACCAAGCCCTACGCTGAATCACGGGCCCTCGAACTACACGAGATAAAGCCAATCATTGACGACTACAGGCGAGCTGCCGAGCACGCAATGGTTGCCGGCTTCGACGGGGTGCAGCTACACGCTGCGAACGGGTATCTCATCGATCAATTTCTGCGGGACGGAACCAACCGGCGCACCGACAGCTACGGAGGCGCCGTAGAAAATCGCATCCGATTGTTGATCGAGGTGACCCAAGCGCTCATCAGCGTGGCCGGCGCCGATCGGACAGGCGTGAGGCTTTCTCCGAACGATGATCCGCAGGGGTGCGGCGACAGCGATTCGGAGTCCTTGTTTACGAAGACTGCCGACGCCTTGGACAAGCTTCGGATAGCTTTCCTAGAGATGCGTGCATCACGCCCCGAAAGCACCTTCCGGCCCGCGATTCGGCAACTCGTCCCGACCATTCGTCGGGCGTTCAAAGGCACGCTGATCCTGAATTCGGATTATACTCTCGACGACGCCTCGCAAGCCCTGCGCCTGGGCGAAGCCGACGCAATTACGTTCGGTCGGACGTTTTTAGCGAATCCCGATTTGCCGGCGCGGCTCGCAAAGCGCGCCTCGCTCAACCCGCCAAATTCCAAGACGTTTTACACGTCGGGACCCACTGGTTACACGGACTATCCAGCATTGACTTGAGTTACCGCGGTCGGCATTACTTTACGAAACCTATTGGCACTGAAAATGGACGCGGGTCAATTGAAGGGAGGGCAATTGCGAACTCCCGAAGGGCCATTGACTGAGTCGCGGAGAGGGCCCAGTCGCGCCGGAGTGCCGATGGCGAGGAGGGTTTAGCGCGAGACACCTGCCCGCGGGCACGCACCGGTGCTGGTTCAATTACTGTGCAGAGGCCTTGCGAAACATAATCCATGCAGCCGCGGAAAACACCAGCACATTGGCGACGATGACGGGCGATGCCTTGATCAGCACGCCATAGGTTACCCACAAGAGCGACCCGAACATCTGCGCGGCGCGTAGCAATGACGCGCGGGCGAAGAAGTACGACGCCACAAAGACCGCGGTTGCCGCCCACCCCAAATATTCGATTTCGACTTGGCTCATGCGGCCTCTGTTTCCGCTGCGGCACTTCTCGACGGTATTTCGCCGATCGTCACGCGATCAGTTCGCTCCTTCTCCCACTCATTCAGCGTCAAGCCGTAGGATTCGAACAAGGTCCGAATGTCTCCCGTGCGCCAGTGAAGCAATTGGTCGAGAATCGGCACCATGATGCTGAAGGCGTTGTCGCTGAGCACGGTGCTCTTGGCGATCCGTGCCAGTTGCTTGTTTTCCGAGACCGCAATCGTGAATCCGTCGCGATTATTGACGTGCAACATGACGTGAACGTCCGAGCTGCCGTCGCCTACGTAGATCATGCGATCCGGCGTGATAGCCAGTCGCTGCTGAAGTTCTTCGATCACCGCGACCTTGCCGTAGCCGGCAGGCACGCGCTTGATGGCGCGAACCTCGCCAGACACCGCGTCGAATTCCAACTCGGTTCCATATATGTGTTCTGCGGGCACCACGCCTGCGAGCGCCGAGACTACGATTTCACGAGGCGCCGCGGATATCACGAAGAAGGAAAACCGATAGACTTCGGTGCCGCAGTTCAAGAAATCGACCAGCGCCGGAATCGCACTCTTGAGGCGAACGCGACGGCCGGCTTCCACCAGATGTTCGCGACGAACGCCGCGAAATTCCGGATCGTGCCGGATCAAATAGGCGAGTTCACCGCCCTGTTGCACGAGATTGCTGCTCCCAAGCCCGGCAACACGCTCCTCGAATCCGGATATGCCCAGAATCTCGCTCAACACGAGTCCCGAATCCTTGAAACTCAGAGTCTGGTCGAAATCTGAGGCCAACAGATAATGTTTACGCGATGTTTCCGCCATGGTGTAGCGATTCTCGTTAAGTGGTCTTCAGAACCAACGCGCCGCAATAGACCGAGAAGACCAGGCGCTCGACTTCAAGCCCGTCGTAAAACTCTTCACGCCCGACTCAGACGGTCCCGAAGTAATGCGGCTCTGAGACCGAAATCTTTAAGGCCTTATTGAAACCCAAGGCATACGCAGCGCGCACAGCCATGGCGGCCGTAACCACAGCCAGAATTACGCCGTGACCGAACACGATAACGTCGCGCCGCTGAAGGCCTTCAGGCAATGTGCCAGCCGCCAGGACTAAGATAATCGACGCAATCACCGCGACAGCTGCCAGCGCCCCGTAAAACACGTCACTGTGGTATTTGGTGAAAATCATAGCAATCTCCTTAGTGTCTCACGCAATTAGCGCGTGAACTCCATGATCAAGCAACCAACAACGCATGTCAGGCGATTTAATTCTTATCCAAGTTCATTTAAATTCATCCGTCGCTGAAACGCGACGGTAAACAGATGGCTCTCGGCGACATCGCTAAGCCGACAGTAACTGCCATCATAAATCTCGTCGCTATTTCTGCTTCCTCGTGGATTACGTTTTCGTAATTGCCATGCGGATGAAGAAGCGGCGTTGACCGCGGAAAAGTGAACGTGGCGCAGGATTGTTGGAATAGAAGCGGAAGCGTCAGTGGCTGGCTGTCTGGGGCGTCATCGAACGTGGTCGCAACGAAACTTGATCAAACCAGAAACTCATCCACCCGAGCCCATCAGCAATGGCCTCCTCACCAAGTGACCAATATGTCGGGGCCGGTGTAGAAATCTCAGCCTCGGACTCCCCGGCACGGCAGCGAAACTGCGCGCCAAATTTCTTTGCAACATGCTGAATTCGGTAGTTGTCGGCAAGACAGTTTATCTGTACTCCTCGAGCCGACCGATTGCGCGCAATTATGAGAACACGACGCAGCAACTCCGTTGCAACTCCATGATCTTGCCACGCCGTCTCAACAGTGATCGCTACCTCGCACAGGATTGGAAAGTGATTGTCTGCTACCTGCAGCTCAGCCGCACCGCGTAACACGCCCGCATCAAAGAACCCGATAACCATGGTTCGAAACCAGTTGAGGGAATCGCAATGCTCCGCCACGGCATCATCGTCCAGCGCACCCATGAAACGCAGCGATCTCTGTTCGCGTGTAAGGCGACCAAGGTGGTCCCTGAGGTTACCTGCCTCGACTGACAGGAGTTTGCGCATGTTCATCGCGGTGTCCAATGGCCCACGTGAACGTTAATCAACGATCTAAGAGCAGACAAACGATAAATTCTTTATTACTTCCATGATTTCGCTCATGTGTGGGCGATAGACGAGATTTAGGCGACGCAAAATTCCTTCAATATCCAATATGTGAATTCCTGTAACTCCTTGCGTGCGGCAATTTCCGGCCGATGTAGCAAGACGTAGCTCTCATTGGTCGTCAATTCTGCGTCAAATAATTTCACCAAGCCGCCCGCAACGAAGCGGTCGGCGCTGAGCCGCGACGCCACGAGGGCTACGCCAACGCCTTGTTCAGCCGCGAGCACCACGGCGGACATGTTGTCCAATCGGATCAAACGATTTGGCTTGATGGGACTGATTCCCAAACCCAGCGCCCACCGCTCCCAGGCGTCGCCACGTTCCTCGTGCTGCAAGAGGGTTTTGCCATTCAAGTCGGCATACGTATCAATGGGATTCTCGAAAAGATATGCAGGCGAGCAGGCGGCGATGAAGCTCTGGGCGAATAGCTCGTGCGCGGTGAGCCCTTCCCAAGGGCCGGCACCCACAACAACGGACAGGTCCGCTTCCGGCGGATGCATTTTGGATGCCGAAAAGGTCGTTTCAATGCGAATGTCGGATTCTCCGCCCGCCTGTGAAAATGATGCCAACCGCGGAAGCAACAGTTCGTTGGCAAAAAAAGGCGGAACATTCAGCCGAATGATCGAGCGGCCATAACGCGCCTGCAACTGTTCGGTGACGGATTTGAGCTTCCCCACAATTTCGTTGATGTGCTCGAGATATTGAGCGCCCGCATCGGTCAGGGTTAGTGTGCGGATGCCGCGCTCGAACAACGCGATACCTAATTGCTTCTCCAGTGACTTGATTTGGTGACTGACGGCGGAGGGGGTGACACATAACTCCTCCGCGGCAGCCTTGAAGCTCTGCAACTTGGCCGCCACTTGAAAGGTCTTGAGAAACTTAAGCGACGGCAAATGCATACGATCAACCTCTGCCTTTTCCGAATTCGTTGCGTGCGGGGTCGCAGAGCAACCAAATCCGGCGAGTAGGGCTTGATACGCCAATAGAACTTTATTTACGCCGTCGACAGGAGCGCGTGACGATTGTCGTTATCGACGCCATCATGATCAGCGTCATAGCGACTGTGGTCTAGGGGTCCGGCAATTCCAGTCATGACTAGCTCCCGTTGTTTTTGCAGCGCATTAAATTGAAACAACCGAAAACAGTATGAAGACAATACTTAGCTCTTAAATGAAGTGTTTGTGAAGGACGTTTAATTTATTGTAGTTATCTAAAATCAACGAGTTAGCAGTATTATTATATATTTTAGCGTGCTATGATTTTTGGTTGTCTTGGCCGTTCGGTGTTGCCTTACGAGCGGTTTCATTCTCTTTTGCGGCGCATGAAAAGCACTTACTTTGCGTGTACTCGTCCGCGAAGGCATTCAAGTCGTTCGATTGCCGGCACGATCGCCGAATTTGAACGCTTTCGCCGAGCGGTTCGTGCGTTCAATTAAAGAGGAGTGT
>Ga0066789_10001328_pt1 | contig 10623 bp, 5 predicted proteins | sample OrgsoiDNA2013049_FD_70960 | JGI IMG/M metagenome (GOLD analysis project Ga0066789, IMG submission 70960) | Permafrost soil microbial communities from the Arctic, to analyse light accelerated degradation of dissolved organic matter (DOM) -... | ecosystem: Environmental > Terrestrial > Soil >...
GCTCATCGTGCGCGCCGTGATTCTGGAGCGAAACACCCTGCGCCCGCTGCTCTACGCGATGGCGGTGGTCGCTGGGGTCCTCACAACCGAGGCCATCGTGGCCAAGAGCCTGTGGGGAGGGATTGTTCCGCTCAGTGGGATTGCCAAGAGCACGTTCCCTCATCCGAAGATTGAAAACATCCTCAGACTGTGGACAGTGCCCAGCGAGGACACTTGGGGCCGACTGGCACAGCTCTACCTGCCAATGCCGCTTGCCGCAGCCGACCTGTGGATTCGCCTGAAACGCTGCCGGGCAGAACGGCAGATATCGGCATGGCATACCGTGCTGGCGGCCTGGAGTGTATTCACGCTCATACTGTGTGCCTACAATGTTGCCTTCGTCACACTTTTCCATCAGGGCACCTGGTATTTCGCGACAGTGTTGCTGCACACGACGGTCATTGCCTATGATCACGCCCGACTGCGGATTGACAGACTCGACGCCGGCCGCTTCCGTGCCGCTATCGCTTGGGCTTCACCTGTCCTGCCGATCCTCTTCTTCGTTCTGGTGTTTCACTACGAAGACCCCAACACCAGCCTGTACGCGTTCATCGAAAATGAGCGCGCCCCCTTGCTCGATCACTACGCCGGCCAGACCCCGCACCTCTATTCGGTCGACGACGGCCTGCTCAGCTACCTGACGCCGTTTCCGACCATGTCCGGGGTCGGCCTGATGCTCGACCAAGAGGCCTATGCGCATCAGAGAAGCGGCGGCTCCCTCCTCGCGCTGGCCTACCAGCGAGGCTTCGACCGCTTCGCCTCGTGGTTCTACGGAGCCAGCTTGCGCGGTCTTGATCCCACATCGGACGAACGCGAGATCGCCCTGCGGCTAACCCAGATCCCGTGGTTCTGGGATGAATTCAAACTACACGGACAAGGATTCGTCTTTCACGTTGAATATGTGTCGCCTTCAGGGAAGATGTACGTGCTCGCCTTCAAGCCGAGAAGCGATGCCTCTGCTATCCCAGCCCCCTCTCCGTCCTCAACCCCTTCCGCACTTTTCTGATCCCCTCGAAATCTTCGTCGGCGTGTAGCAGCGTCGCCTTGGCCTCCATGGCCTGCGCAGCGATCAGACAATCCACGCTACTTCGCACGGTCAGGCCGCGGCGGCGGCAGTCGAAGAAGATGCGGGCGGCTTCCCAGTGCAAGGCCGCGGAATCCGTGGGCAGCGCCAGGCGTTGGGTGGAGAGGTTGTCGTGCAGCAGGCGCCATTCGGCCTCGTCGCGCGCGCCCTGTAGAACCTCCTGGCAGCAAAGCAGCGGAATAGCGTAGGGGATATCGCTCGTCTCCAGGCTGGTGAGAAACTCGGCTGCAGGGGTGGCCTTTCCCCGCAAGAGGTCGATCAGGACCGAGGTATCGACGTAGATCATCGGTCGCCGGCCCGCGCCGCCTTGTGGTCGTAGCCGGGCGCGAACTTTATCTTGCCGCGCAGCTCGGCCAGCGGCCGTCGCCGCTTCTGTTCGATAAGAACGCGCAGGGCTTCGTGGACCAGAGCGCGTCGGGTTTGGATGCCGGTCAGGCGGCTCGCCTCGGCAACCAAATCATCATCGAGAACGATGTTGGTGCGGGTCTCCCGAGCTGCCTTTTCCATACACACTAGTATACACCTCTAGGGGCATAGCCCCATTTACCTCGACAACCTGGGTGATGAGATAGCGTTTCTCATGTCTACGAATACCGCCCCAGCCAGCGGCGGCTGTGGCTGTCGAGGCTGTCGGGCGTCGGCACGAGGTAGCGCATGCCGTCCTGGTCCGTGATGACGTGGCGGCCGTCGTCGAGGCGGCGGATGTGATCTTCTTGCTCGACCACGAAAATCCGAGCTCCGCGATCTGTTTCGACGTGCCATTCCGACCACGTGGCCTCGTGCACGACGCGGTCGATGCGCGTGACCTTGGGCAAGAACTCGTTTTCGCCAAGCGCGCTCCATAGGGCGCGACGGCTGTTCTCGTCGAGGCTGGCCGGCTCATTGATAAGCGCGCGGTCACGGCCGTGTTCGTCGAGCAGGCATACGTAGCGGTCGGGATGGCTGAGCGGGAAGCAGCGGCGGGGCAGCACCTTTTCGCGCTCGCCGGCCGAAAGATCCAGCGCCCACAGAGATCCATCGCCGTCGCGCTCCAGCGACAGTCGCGCCACGTTCAGGCCCGACGCCGGGGGAACCAGCTCCTCGCCCTCTTCGGCTCAGGCTGCACGGCCTCGGTATCGGATCGCATGGCAGCACTTTGCGCGCGATGAAGCCTGGCATATTCACCGTCGAGAGCGAGCAGCTCGGCATGCGTGCCTCGCTCGGCCAGGTGGCCGTCCTTGATGACGAGGAGCAGGTCGGCTTTGCGAAGCGTGCTCAGCCGGTGCGCAATCGCGATGGTCGTGCGCCCCGTGACCACGTTGTCGAGCGCGCGCTGGATTTCCCGCTCGGTATGCGTGTCCACGGCCGAGGTCGCCTCGTCGAGCACGAGGATGCGCGGATCCACCAAAATGGCGCGCGCGATGGCGATGCGCTGGCGCTCGCCGCCCGACAACGACTGCCCGCGCTCGCCCACCAGCGAGTCATAGCACTCGGGCAACTTCAGGATGAAGCCGTGGGCATGCGCGGCGCGGGCGGCATCGATGACCTGCGTGGGCGAAGCGCCGGGCTGACCGTAGCCGACGTTGTCGGCGATGGTGCCGAAGAACAAGAACGGCTCCTGCAGCACGATGCCGATGTGTTTGCGAAAGTCCTCGATGGCAAAGCGGCGAATGTCGACGCCGTCGACCCGCACGGCGCCGGCCGAGACGTCGTAGAAGCGGCACAGAAGATTGGCGACCGTACTTTTGCCCGAGCCGGTATGTCCCACGATGCCGATCATCTGTCCCGGCGCCACGGCGAAGCTGACGTCGTCGAGAATCAGGCGGCTGCCGTAGCGGAACGACACGCGGTCGAATTGGATTTCGCCGCGCAGATCCTTGACGGGTACCGGATCCTTCGGCTCGACGACGCTGGGCACACGGTCGAGGATTTCAAACAAGCGCTGAGCCGCCGCCGACGCGCGCTGGGTGGCGGTCAGCATGCGGCTCATGCTTTCCACGCGGGTGTAGAAGCGACTGATGTACGCGATGAATGCCGTCAGGACGCCGACCGTGACCTGGTGAAGAAGGACCTGGCGCGCACCCACCCCCCACACCACCAGCAAGCCTACCTGATTGAGTAATATCACCAGCGGCCAGAAGAACGTCCACAGGGCGTTGTTGCGATTGTTCACCTCGACGATTCGCTGATTGGCTTCGGCAAAGCGGGCGATCTCGCGGCGTTCTTGCGAAAACGCCTTGACCACGCGAATGCCGGGAATGGTATCGGCAAGGATGTTCGTCATGGCCGACCAGACACGTCCCCCGCGAAGAAAGCCGTGGGTCAGCTTGGCGCGAATACGAATGATGAGCCACGCAATGGGTGGAAAAGAGACGATGGCGGCTACCGCCAAGAACGGGTCGAGCATCACCAGCACCACGCAGGTGCTGACAATCATCAGGATGTCCGTGATGAAATCGATGAGCGTGTCGGAAAGAAACGAGCACAGGTGATCGGTGTCCGAGCTGATGCGCGCGATGAGATCGCCTGTGCGTTTGCCACCGAAGTACTCGAGGCTCAGGCGCTGCAAATGGGAAAAGGTTCGGTTGCGCAGATCCGCCGCGACTTTCTCGGTCACGAACGCCAGCAGCGCTCCTTGCGCCCACCCCAGCAGCCACGCCACCACCGCCGCGCCGCCAAGACCGCCGAGATAGAGCAGCACCTTGGGCAACGCTGCCGTCAGGCCGAGCTGTCCTGCCTGCCCAGGCACGAGAACCTGGTCGACGAGCGGCATGGTGAGGTATGGCGGAACCAATCCCGCCGCCGTACTGGCCAGCGTGAGCAGCAAGCCGATGATGACGGCCTTCAAATGCGGACGGGAAAAACGCAAGAGGCGCAGCAAGGGGAACTTCCCCCGCACGACCGCTTCGTCCGGCTCGTCGTCTTGCGGTGCTTCCGGCCGCGGCCGCGATCGGGCGGCGCCGTGCTGAGCTTCGAAAGCATCCAGTAGCGCCGTTGCCTCGTCCGAGGCAGCCATGGTGTGGAAGAAACGCGCGAGCGTCTTCGGTCCCTCGCTGATGCGGAGCTCGGCAAGACCGGCATATTCCCGCTGCGCAAGGACGAGCGTGGGCGAAAGCGGTGCCGCGCACCACGCTCCGTTCGCGCCCTGCCAGCAAAGGCGCTGCGACGTGAGCGCGACGACTCCGGCGCCGTAGCGAAGCTTCTCATCGAGATCGGGTCGAAAGACCGCGCGCAACGATTCGCCCGAGGCAAGCGCGAGATCGGGCAACGGCAGCAGTACCTGGTCCTTGGTGTCCATCGTCGAAGGGTGCTAAATGGCCGGTCGTGATTCGAGGACGAAGGTTTGCAAACTCGAGCATTGGGTCCGAGATCTCGAGAGCACCCTCTCCCTTTGGGAGAGGGCCGGGGTGAGGGTGCGGCATCTCAGAAGGATAGCGCTGCGCGCGCGGCCCAAGGCCTCCTCGGCGTTGGACTTCGTCGAGCGAGAAGAAGGTCTTCCCTCACCCCAACCCCTCTCCCGACGGGAGAGGGGCAGCCGGTCAACTCGCCTTATCCTCGAATCGTGGTCGGTCATTTAGGGCACTAGGGCTGGGCCCCGCCGTCGATGGCCGAGGTTTGCGCTGCGGCTGGGGGCGGGTCTCTCGGCGCGATGCTGGCGTCACGGCCCTGCGTCTTCGTGGACGGCACGTGCAGGCTGGCGTCCGCCGCGCGGCAGCTCTCGATGTCGCGTTTGTTGTGGACCCGCGACAACTTGGCAATAGCCTTGCCATCGGCGTCGCGCTCGGTAGCCGTGACCTTCACCCCACCGACGCTGGCGTTTCCCGTCGAAGCCGAGCTCCCCGCCTGGAGCTCCGTATCGATCACGTACAGGCGTCCCGCCTTCATAGCCAAGGCATAGGACACGTGCCCGATGTTCACCGACCAGGCGCCGCTCGAGGTGCCTTCCCCGAGCTGGGTCGGCAACTCGACGATGTGGCAGCCGGGCAGAAGCGCGAACAGCGAGCCCATGTGCGACACGTCGACCCCGTCGACCTTGGCAATCGGCCCGCTCAGCTTGGCGACCTCAGCGGCAGGGAGCACCTCGCCCTCGTACAAAGGATGCGCGTCGTACTGGAAGTGGCGGCAAGTGGCAAAAGCGATCGTCAGCACGGCGGCCAGCGCGAACGTCGAGGCAATGCGGGTCATGCGCGCAGATTGCTCCGGCCGGCACGCGGTTTCAAGCTCGCCTTCATCGCCTCTGCCAATGAATCCGATCTGGAGATCGCGCGCGCAGAAGTGCAGGATGGCGCCGCCGCGCGCGCGGCGAGCCCCAAGCATGCACATCCGCAAGATCCTGTCGCTCGTAGGTCCGAACGTCTGGGCAAACTATCCCGTGCTCGAGGCGTGGCTCGACCTCGATCATTACGACAGCAAACCGTCGAGCACCCTACCCGGCTTCGTCGACCGGCTGACCGCGTGGCTGCCGTCGATGATCGAGCACCGCTGCAGCGAGGGCGTCCGCGGCGGTTTCTTCCTGCGTTTGCGCGACGGCACCTGGCTTGGTCACGTTCTCGAGCACGTCACTTTGGAATTGCAGTCGCTGGCGCATTTGCCCGTTGGCTACGGCCGCACCCGCGAGACCAGCGAGCGCGGCGTCTACCGCGTGGTCGTGGAATGCCTGGAGCCGACCTTCGCCGAGGAATGCCTGCGCACCGGCCTCGAGCTGATAGTGGCCGCCATCCATGAGACGCCCTTCGAGGTCAAAGCGACCCTGCGGCGCTTGCGCGAGCTAGCCGACGACGTCTGCCTCGGCCCCAGCACGCAGGCCATCGTCAGCGCCGCCAAGGCGCGCGGCATCCCGCACGTTCGCATTAGCCAGGGCAATCTGGTTCAGCTCGGCTACGGCAAAGCGCAGCGTCGTATCTGGGCCGCCGAGACCGCCAAGACCTGCGCTTTGGCCGAGTCCATTGCACAAGACAAAGAGCTGACCCGCCAGCTTCTCGATTCGGTGGGCGTTGCAATGCCCGCGGGTCGCGCAGCAGAAGACCGCGAAGACGCATGGGACGCCGCCGAGGAGCTTGGCCTGCCCGTGGTGGTGAAACCGCAAGACGCCAACCACGGCCGTGGCGTCTCGATTTGCCTCGAAGACCGCGACGCCGTGATGGCGGCCTTCGACATTGCCTCGCGCGAAGGCAGCGGCGTGCTGGTGGAACGATTCGTGTCGGGTACCCAGCACCGTGTGCTCGTGGTCGGCAACCAAGCCGTGGCGGCAAGTGGCGGCGAGGCCGAGCACGTGGTCGGCGACGGCGTTCATACAGTCGAAGAGCTGGTGGCGCAGGCCAACCAAGATCCAAACCGTGGCGAAGATTCAGCCCAACCTTTGACCACGCTGGTGCTCGACGACATTTCGCTCGAGCTCTTGCGTCGCCAGGGACTCGACCAAACGGGCATTCCCGCCACTGGCTGCAAGGTCATCATCCACTACAACGGCGATCTTACGGTGGACGAGACCGATCGCCTCCATCCCGACATCGCGACCAGCTGCGTGGTGGCGGCGCAAACCGTGGGGCTGGACGTGGCCGGCATCGACGTCATCGCGGAGGACATCGCGCTGCCACTCGATGCGCAGGATGGCGCGATTATCGAGGTGAACGCCAGCCCGGGTTTGTTAATGCACCTCAAGCCTTTAGCAGGCAAGCCGCGTCCTGTCGGCGAAGCCATCCTCAATCATCTATTTTCTGTCGGAGAAACTGGGCGCGTGCCCCTGCTTGCCGTCTCGGGCACCAACGGCAAGACCGCCGTGGCGTCGCTGATTTCGGCCATGGGAAGCGCTTCGTCGCTCACCGTGGGCGAAGCCAGCTCGCGCGGGTTGCGCGTTGGCGGTCGTGTCCTATCGAATGCCGACTGCGCGACGGCGGCCAGCGCGCGCCGGCTGCTGGTAAACCCCTTCGTCGACGCCATGGTCATCGAGACCGACGAAATCCACGTGATTCGCGAAGGCGTGCTCTTCGATCGCTGCGAAGTCGCGGTGGTCACCAACCTCGGTTCGGGCGACCACATGGCCGAGCAATATGTAGACGACCGCACGCTGATCGGCAAAGCGATCCGAACCCCTGTCGACGTCGTCGCGCCCGACGGCTGCGCCGTGCTGAACGCCGACGACCCGGACGTCGCGATCATGGGCGAGAAGTGCCGCGGAAGAACCGTCTACTTCAGCAAGGACGGCACGTCCGAGGTCGCTCGCAAGCACCTGGAGGCGGGCGGCCAAGTTGTCTTCCTGGACGGAAGCGCCATCGTTGTGCAGGAGAAAGGACAGCGGAGGGCCGTCCTCGACATTGCCTTCTTGCGCAGCCGACCGCTCGGCGCCCATGCCATCGTCGTCGATAACGTCTTGGCAGCCACCGCCAGTGCCGTCGTCCTGGGCCTGACCCCCAACAGCATTCGCGCCGGCATTCAGGTCGCGCTGGCCGAGACCGACGATACGCTCTTCGAATCAAACGGAAGGCGCCTGCTGGTCACGTGTGCTCGCAACCCGTCGGCGCTTTCGGCCTGGATCCGTGTGCTTGGCGACGTCGCAGGCCAAGCAACCCGCCACGCTATTGTCGAAGTCGCTCCCGACTGGCGAGCCGACGACGCCAAGGAGATGTCCCGACTGGCAGCGGAGAACTTCGCCAGCCTAACCCTGGTCGTTTCCCACGACGCACCGGCAAGCATCCGAAATCTAAGCGAAATATTCCAGCATGCGAAGCTTGCCCGCGAGGCCGCACTTTCTGCAGCCATCGACAGAATAGATAGAATAATCACTGCCGACGGCTCGTCTGACTTCATATTCGTCGCGCCCTCCAAGCGCTCTGGCAGGGATTTGGCGAATGAGCACTGCACAAAAAGGAACATGGTCCGCCTGAGCTGATGCGACGGCGGCCGTGGAAGGCACGCTGATGAAAGCAGACAACATTCGCATTCTTCGTGGACCCAACCGCTGGTCGAACGACACGCTCCTGGAGGTTATCGCGGATGCGGATTCCGACTTGGCCACTCCGGCTATGCTTGGGCGCCTGCGCTGCTCGATTCCCCAAGAGCTGGCGGACGTGACCCAGGCGGTGTGGGATCGCAGCGAGGCCGCAGACTCGCATCACGGCGAAGCGTGCCTGGTGGCCGAGCTGACGGCGGCATTCCAGCGCCTGGCTGGCTGCGAGATTGGCGCGCCCACGGTGCATGCCCTCGACAGCCGTACGTTCCGCCTCTTGGTGCAGTACCAAGAGGAAGAGGTTGGCCGTCGCGCGCTGACGCTCGCATTCGACCTGCTGGTCGCGGTCCGCGAAGATCGCCCAGTGGATCTGACTGCCGCCATTCAAGACTTGCGCAAGTTCAATCAGTCCATTCGCTTGGGGCCAAGCACCGGCGCCATCGTGCGCGCCGCCGAGGCGCGTGGCATTCCCACTCGCCGGCTCACCGACGGCAGCTTGGTCATGCTCGGCTACGGCTCGCGCCAGCGGCGCATCTGGGCCGCCGAGACCGACCGCACCAGCGCCATTGCCGAATCGATTGCGCAAGACAAGGAGCTGACCAAATCATTGCTCAGCGCCATCGGCGTGCCGGTGCCCGAGGGTCGCTGTGTCGACAGCGCCGAAGAAGCCTGGGCCGCGGCGCAGGAAATCGGCGTGCCGGTGGTTGTAAAGCCGCGCAAAGGCAATCAGGGCCGCGGCGTTTCGGTTCGCCTTACCACGCGCGACGCGGTCATGGCCGCCTACGAGATCGCGGTCGCCCAAGACGGCGAGGTCATGGTCGAGCGCCAAGTCGAAGGCTGCGATTTCCGGCTGCTGGTCATTGGTGGCCGCTTGATCGCGGCGGCGCGCCGGCAACCGCCGACCGTCATCGGCAACGGAACGCACACCATCGCCGAGCTCGTCGACATCGAAAACCTCGATCCTCGCCGCGGCGAAGATCACGCAACCTCGCTCAGCAAACTGCGGCTCGATGCCATCGGCCTCGAAATGCTGGCCGAGCAAAGCCTCACCGTTGAAACCGTTCCCGAAGCGGGCAAGGTCGTCGTCCTCCGGCGCAACGCCAACCTCAGCACCGGTGGCAGCGCGGTCGACGTCACCGACGAGGTTCATCCGCTGGTCGCCGAGCGCGCTATCGACGCGGCGGCCATGGTCGGCCTGGACGTGGCCGGCATCGACGTTATCACCTCGCGCATCGACCAGCCGCTCGATATCACCCGCGGAGCCATCGTCGAAGTCAACGCGGCCCCGGGGCTGCGCATGCATATCGAGCCGTCGGAGGGCACGCCCCGCCCGGTCGGTGAGGCGATGGTCAATTCGATTTTCCCGCACGGCGAAAACGGCCGCATTCCTATCGTCGCCGTGACCGGTACCAACGGCAAGACCACCACCACCCGCTGCGTGGCGCACTTGCTGCAAATGTCCGGGCGCCGCGTGGGAATGACCTGCACGGACGGGATTTACGTCGAAAACCGCCGCCTCGACACCGGCGACTGCAGTGGTCCCAAGAGCGCCCGCGCGGTGCTCGGTAATCCTCGTGTCGATGCTGCCGTGCTCGAAACCGCGCGCGGCGGCCTGCTGCGCGAAGGCCTGGGCTTCGATTGGTGTGACGTCGCCATCGTTACGAACGTCGGCGAAGGCGATCACTTGGGCATGGCCGGCATCCACACCGTGGAAGAGCTGGCGCTGGTCAAAGCCATGCCCATCCGGCGCGTATCGGCCCAGGGCGCGGCCGTGCTGAACGCCGACGATCCGCTGGTCGCCCAGATGGCCAACCAGTGCCGCGGTTCCGTGATCTTCTTTAGCCGTCATTCAGAGTCGCCGGTCCTCGTCGCCCATCGCAACAAAGGCGGCAAGACCGTCACCGTTCGCGACGGCGCCATCGTCCTCGGCATGGGCCGCGACGAACGCAAGGTGGCGCGGCTTGCAGATCTGCCACTCACCCTAGGCGGCAAGATCGGATTCCAGGTGGAAAACATTCTGGCCGCGGTAGCGGCCGGCCACGCCCTCGGCATTTCCATCGACGGCATCCGCACGGGCATCGAAACCTTTATGAATGACCTCAAGACCGTCCCCGGTCGCTTCAACGTCGTCGCTCATCGAGGCGCGACCATCATTCTCGACTACGGCCACAACTCGTCGGCGCTGGTCGCGCTGAGCGAAGCCATCGAGAAGATGCCGCACCGAAAGCGCAAGATCGTCTACACCGCCGCTGGCGACCGTCGCGACGAGGACATCCTTCGCCAAGCCACGCTCATCGGCGACTTCTTTCACGAGATCTACATCTACGAGGATCAGTGCACGCGCGGACGCCCCGACGGCGAAGTCATGCAACTCATGCGCGAAGGCTTCGGCGCCGAGCGACGCGACCGTGTCGTCCTGCAAGAGTCCGGCGAGCTGGCGGCGATCGGAGCTGCGATCGCCAGCCTGCACTCCGGCGACCTCTTGCTCTGCCAGGTCGACCAGGTGGAATTGGCACTCGACTACGTGACGGGCATCTGCCGACAGGGCGACGTCCACCCGGCAGCCAGCTACGCG
>Ga0066789_10001329_pt1 | contig 10622 bp, 6 predicted proteins | sample OrgsoiDNA2013049_FD_70960 | JGI IMG/M metagenome (GOLD analysis project Ga0066789, IMG submission 70960) | Permafrost soil microbial communities from the Arctic, to analyse light accelerated degradation of dissolved organic matter (DOM) -... | ecosystem: Environmental > Terrestrial > Soil >...
CGGCCGAAGGATTCCTCGAGGAAATGGCGGTTGTGGAGGCCCGTCAGGGCGTCGTGTGTCGACTGCTCCCGGAGCTTTACCTGCAGGACCTGGACCGCACGCTCGGCCCGTGTGCGTTCCGTAATATCCATGAGCAGGCTGATGAGGAGCAATCTTTTGCCGACTTGCATGACGCTGCTGTGGCACTCGATATCTATCACTGCGCCATTCTTGCGTAACCCGTGGAAGACGTATTTGAGCTGGCCGACTTCGCCTCTCAGTCGCTTGTCAATGTTTTCCGCAACGAGGCCGCGATCGCTTTCGACTGCGGTTTGGAGCGGTCCCATTCTTCGGATTTCATCCGAGCTGTAGCCGAAGATCTCGTCGAACTTGGCATTGGAGTAGCTGAACTTGCCGTCCTCGATGAGGACAATACCGACCAGGGACTGACTCACCAACCCGCGGAACTTCGCCTCGGACTCGCGCAAGGCGCGATTGGTCTTCTCGTTTTCACGCAATGCCGCTTCCAGTTCGGCCGTGCGGCGCCGCACGCGCTCCTCCAGCATGATTGTTGTCTGGAACATGCTGAAGTCGGAGCCCTGAGCGCTGGTGTTCCGTTCGGCGCGATCCATCAGCGCCTGGATGATCTTGTTCAGGCGGGCCGATTCGGCCGCCCAGTCGGGTGGATCCGCGGCAAGAGCGGATGCGGGCTCAGTCATCGGGGAGATCACCGAAGGCAATGCCGGTGAGAGTCTGATTGACATGCACGCCGAGATGCTGTTCCCCATAGCTGCTGAAACCTACGACATTGTTGTCGCATAATACCTCTTCAACGCGATCGACGAGTCCGCGCTGGGTCATCTCCAGCTTCCGCAGGATGCAGTCGCAGCCTATGACCAGTTGTGGCCGACCGATTGCCGCTTGCACCCCGGCAAACGCCTCCTCCAAGTTCCCCACAAGATCCACACCGCGCGCCCCCCTCAAGACGAGACCCTCCTCGATAGCACAAAAGAAAGTGAGGCTACCGTCAGGGTTGGCCTTTTGGATCGAGCGTACGTAGTTCGTACCATCGATCATGACCACTATCGGCTGTTCCGCAAAGCGAGTTGGGTCGAGGTTATCGACGTCCGTTCCAACGAATTGAGCATAACTGTCGGCAGCTGGCAGGCCGTCGATCTCCCGGACGATTCGATGTTCGGCATCTGCCGCAGTGACCACCATCCGTTGGTCCGTGGGGGCGAAATGCTGGGTCTTGAATATCTTGAACGGCACGGCTGTGGTGACCAGTGCCACAACGGCGCTATCCGTCTGGAAGGCTCCGTCGGAATACACCTGGGTTCTACCGAAATTTAGGCCATCGCCCGCGGATCCTCCCACCAGCGGCAGCTTTCCAAAGGCATTCTGCAACGTTCGTGTGACCGGTTCTTCGCGCACGGACAAGCCATCGATCAGCAGGAAAGCGAAACTGTTGCTTGCACCGGCTTGAGGTTCCAGGCTCTCTAGCCTTTGCATCAGATCCTGTGCGAGAGACTGTCCTCGGATAGATTCGAACTGCTGCAGTTCATCGAGGCGACCGCAAACAGCGGCAAAGTTATCTGAAGGAAAACTTGCGCCGGAGATGCTGCGGTCCTGGTAGCCTTCGGGTCCGATCTCGCCCGCAGTAGTGCAGCCAATGACTTGAACACCGGCAAACAGACGCCGCATTTCCACACCGAGAATGTCAAGATCGTACTCGGCCGAGCAAAAGAACACCACCAATGTCATGTTTGGTTGCGCGACCGCAGAGTGAAACTCGCATGCGGCATCACGAGCGTCTGCGGCACACGACTGAGCCCTGCGGATGCGACTCCTGCCTTCCATGTATTGAACCCTTCGTTTTTCCGCGCGGTCGATTCGTTCCAGCGTCTTCACGATCCTTACCCCGTGCTGGCCTCCCCGCCGGGAGATCGCAGGCTGGGATGTGCCCGCCCGCACCGTCAATTCGGCGTTCGCCAACTGCGCGCAGTTCGCGCGCCCCGATCAGCGATTCGACATCCACGTTCTAATTTACCGGCACCGATACGACCTCGTAGTCAGAATACGTATATGTAGTCAATATACGTATACCGAAACGTCCATACAAGGGTGCAGACCTGACCGTGGGCGAGGGCTCAAAGGCGAAGGCCGGCAGATCGGCTCGAGGAACACCGAACCCACCTGCTGGCGGTCGTCTACCGGATGGGTGGCTCACAGAGCCTGGATCCACCACGGAAGTAGTTCACGGGAGCGGGGCGGAGCACGCGAATACCCTTCTGACCTGGGAGAATACGGCTTAGCGAAGGTCGTTATCATCGAGACAGAAGGGCATCCACGCGATGGTGCGACACGAAGTCGCTTGTGTTGAGTGGGCGCGTCGATTGGAGGGTCGATAGCGATGACGTAGCCCCGAGCCAGTGTTCAAGGCTCGTCTCCGCTCTGACGCGCGTCGCTGGTTACGGCGGGGTGCAAAGCTCAGGGTTCAAGCCTGTCTCTGGCCATGAGAAAGTCCCCGCAGGTGGCCATTAAGAAGTCCCCGCTGGTGGCCAAGTAAAAGTCCCCACCCCTTGCTCGTCGTGTCGAGCCGGAGCATGAAGCCCTGGACGGTGACGGTGGCGGTATCAGCTAGTCACCACACCGCCCGGGGGAGCTCCATTGAAGTCTGCGAGGGACCAAATGGCCATCATTTCCGCGTACCAAGACTCGGGTACCTACCGTGGCGCCGCCCTGCGTGCCAGGGTTAGTTGAGGCCAACGGCTCGTAGCAAGTCCGTCCACGCAGGGCGAGATTCGGATTGATTCCTGATGAGTTCTTCAACGCTTACCCCCGTGCCCCACGATGGTCGGATGGATGCTTCTCAGCCACGCTTTGGTGGCCCTACCCGTCGGCGGTCGTTCACGCCGGCGCAGAAACTGGACCATGTGGCCGCCTACGAGGCGGCGCTGACCCAGGGCGGTGGTGGGGCGTACCTGCGCCAGGAAGGGCTGTACTCCTCCCAGATCACCGAGTGGCGAAGGCTGCGTGACGCCGGCGTCCTGGCCGGTAAGTCGGCCGGCGCCAAGGTCGGGCGTCCCACCGCTGAGCAGTCCGAGATCGCCCGGCTACGCCGTCAGCTGGACCTGACCCAGCGCCGCCTGAGCACGACCGGGGCGGCGTTGGACATCATGGGAAAAACACATGCGCTCCTGGAGGAGATCTCCAAGAGCGCGCAGGATCAGCCCAAGCCCAAGAAGCGTTGATGGCCACCTACCGGGACCTTCGGGCGGCAGGGGTCACGACCAGGTCGGCGGCGGCGTTGACAGGCCTGTCTCGGGCAACCGCTGGCAGGAAGCCGGCCACGCCGCTGCGCGCGACCCGGGTGGTGCCGGCGAACCGGCTCAGCCCGGCCGAGCGCAAACGGGTAGTGACCACGTTGGACTCGGCGCGGTTCGTGGACCAGCCACCGTTGCAGGTCTACGCCCAGCTCCTGGACGAGGACACGTACCTGTGCTCGGTTTCGTCGATGTACCGGATCCTTGGTGAGCACCACCAGGTGCGGGAACGGCGACGGCTGGCCCGGCACCCGGCCCGGGTCCGTCCCGAGCTGGTCGCGACCGGCCCGGGGCAGGTCTTCAGCTGGGATATCACCAAGCTCGCCGGGCCGGTCAAGGGCAAGTACTTCGATGCTTACGTGATGATCGACATCTACTCGCGTTACATCGTTGGGGCAGTGGTTCATGCTCACGAGTCGGGTCCGTTGGCGGTGGAGATGATGAAGGAGATCTTCGGTATCCATGGGGTTCCGCAGGTCGTCCATGCCGATCGTGGCACGTCGATGACGTCCAAGACGGTCGCAGTCTTGCTGTCCGACCTTGAGGTCACCAGGTCACATTCACGCCCGAAAGTCTCCAACGACAACCCCTACAGCGAGGCCTGGTTTAAGACGTTGAAGTACGCCCCGACCTTCCCGGAACGCTTCGGCTGCCTCGCGGATGCTCGCGGCTTCCTGGCAGATTTTGTGCAGTGGTACAACCACGAACACAGGCATACCGGGATTGGCCTTCACACCGCGGCCGACGTCCACTACGGCCTGGCAGCAGCCAAGGCCACCGAAAGGGCAGCCACCCTGACCATCGCCCGAGCTGCCAACCCGGAACGCTTCAGCACCTCGAACCCACCCAAAATCCTTCAACTTCCCGACTCGGCCTGGATCAACCCACCACTACCAGTTCAACCAGCCGCTTAACTCCCTTTGGCCTCAACCACCTTGACAAATACCGCTGGCCCCGCAGAGTGTGCCTCGAAAGTGTCCTTGCGGCAATGCCCTGGTAGCTGACCGGGCCCCGTTCGGATCATCGCGAGGACGCTGGGCTACCAGTGTTGTCGTGTCTTCGCTCCCCGCCAGCAGCTGCTCGCGAGCATCGGACTAGTGGCATCGAGCACAACCTCAAACGATTCGCGCCGTTACCTCCTAGGCGTCTTCAAACCTTCCTCATACCAAGACCGCCGCCCCCCGGGGTTGGTGTCGAACAAGGAGCCCAAACATGGACATCAAACAAATCAGCGCCGGGCCAAGACCACTATGGACCGTCAACGTGGACCAGAGCCAGATCATGACCACGGACGAGCTGCGAGCCCGGTGCGGGTTTGTCCCGCCCGGCCGCCCGGCGCCCGCGCTCCCGCCACCGTCGTGCGAGCACCGCACCGCCACAACACCGGCAGCCGCCCGTTCGTCACCATGACCACAGCCCCGGCATTTCCTCTCTTCGGCGCTGGCCACTAAGGATTAAGCGGGCGGGCGGCGCCCGAGCGCATCATGAGCCGCGTGGGAAGGTTCAACGGCGGCAGACCAATTGACGGGTCCTCGGGCCAGGCGCCGACGCCCTGGCGCGGATGGTCCAAGCGGATGGGTCAGCCCGATTGACGAGCCAGCCGATGAGGCGCGAGCCCCGGTCATGCTCCGCACGCGAAACATGTGCCTGCTCGCCGGGCGTTCGTCGAGGCAGACCTCTTCCCCGTGATCGACGACGTCGTCGCGGATCGCGAGATGCTCGACGACGTCGTCGGCTGGCTTCAGCCGCGCCCGGTGTGGTTCGTGACGCTGGCACCTGACCTGTCGACCGCCCGAGCCAGGAACGTGAACCGGCCAGTGCGCGAACGCGTCGATCGGATCACACCCCCTGCAGCGATTGGCCTACCAAGTGCCTCGATTCACCTGAGAGCCATAAGGCCATCGGCACCTGCGTCTATCCGAGTGTCTGCTATCGCCGCGTGCGCTGGCGCCGCATGGTAGACCAATGGGCGCGAACGATGAACACCCTCGTGATCTTGGGTATGTCGCTGACTGAGGGCCTTGGTGATCGCCGCGCTCGCAGCGATCAGCAGCTTGGCGATCGCCTCCGTGCGCTCGCTCATCCTGGCCGTCGGGCCAGAGACGTTCAGGACCGCCAAGAGGTGTCCCCGACCGTTGCGCACGGGGACGCTGACCGAGGTTAGTCCAGCCTCGATCTCTTCGGACGCAACGGAATAGCCCTGCATTCGCTCGACCCGCAGGCGCGCTAGCAGCTCTTCGACGTTGCGAGGGGCGTTTGGCGCCGATCTGGAGTCGGCCCCGAACTGGTCGGCGGTCAGTGCCTTGACGAGCTCGTCGTCAGCATCGAACATGAGGGCACGTCCGGTGGCCGTGAAGTGCATCGCCGAGCGTTGTCCGATCCAGCCGCCTCGCCGCGGCGTGTTCTGCGACTCCTCGCGCATGACGGTCAGCCCTCTGTTCGCCTCTTGAATCGCCAGCAGGGCCACCTCCCCGGTGCGGGCGACAAGGGCCTGAAGGATGGGGCGTGCGGCGTGAATCAGGATCTGGTCTCCGGCTCCCGCAGCCAGCACCCGCACCCGCCAGCCAAGCCGGTAGCGGTGGGAGTAGGGATCCTGTTCGAGCACCTGGGCCTGGCGCAGGGACTTGAGCATGCGGCAGACCTGACTGCGCTCACGGCCAACGATGGAGGCCAACTCGCTGACGGAGCGTTCAACGCTGCCGGACTCGTTATCACACTCAAAAGCGAGCATCAGCTGCGCCACCTTCTCGGCGGTCGACGTCACCATCGTCTGTGAGCTCGTCTTTCAGATAGACCAACCGCGGCATCTTGCGCCCGGTTGTAGATCCATGGATCAACACTAAGTCTAGCCGCTGACCACTGAGAACGGCAGGGTGGGGCGCCGCTGGTGACCTCACCAGCCGCACTGAGATCCCGGTCACAGCGTCTCGTGGCACGCAGAACGCCGTGTTGCGTCCAGAGCAACAGCATTCGTCTTGCCGGACGTTCCTCCATAACGTGATGGACGTCCCTAGAACGCGCCTCGACAGTAGGAACCGCGATCAGGTCGCGAATTTCACACTGGCCGGGCCGGGCAAGGTGTTTGAGAATGCAGCGCCGAATTCGCCACCCAGGGCCGCATCTCTAAGTCTCGGTTCACCGATAGGTGGATCAGTGAATGAACCATCATGGAGGAACGCCGTTGTGAACGAATTCCGGATTGAAGAGGACCTGTTGGGTTCCAGGGAAGTACCGACCGACGCCTACTACGGCGTGCATACGGTTCGGGCGTTGGAGAACTTCAAGATCAGCTCGGCGAAGGTCAGTGATGTGCCGGAGATGGTGCGCGGGATGGTCCTGGTCAAGAAGGCTTCGGCCATGGCCAACAGGGACATGTTCACGATCTCGGCCGAGGTCGCTGAGGCAATAATCGCGGGCTGCGACGAGATACTGGTCGGTGGCCGTTGCATGGACCAGTTCCCGATCGACGTGTTCCAGGGCGGGGCGGGGACCTCGGTCAACATGAACGCCAACGAGGTCATCGCCAACCTTGCTCTGGAGCACATGGGTCTGGAGAAGGGCCGTTATGACGTGGTCCACCCCAACGAGCATGTCAACCAAAGCCAGTCGACCAACGACGCCTACCCCAGCGGCTTCCGAATCGCGCTTTTCACGGTCGTGCAGGGGCTGAAGGTGGAGCTGGAGAACCTGGCCGGTGCTTTTGACGTGAAGGCTGAGGAGTTCAAGGACGTCCTGAAGATGGGCCGCACCCAGCTGCAGGACGCGATCCCGATGACTCTCGGCCAGGAGTTCAAGGTCTACGGGGTCCTGATGCGCGAGGAGGTCCGCCAGCTCGACCGGGCCGCGGAGCTGCTCCTGGAGGTCAACCTCGGTGCCACCGCGATCGGCACGGGCCTGAACACCCCGCAGGGTTACGCCAAGCTCGCCGTCGAGAAGCTTGCCGAGGTCAGCGGGCTGCCGATGGTCCTGGCGGAGAACCTCATCGAGGCCACCTCCGACGCTGGGTCCTACGTCTCCATGCACGGCGCGATCAAGCGTGCGGCCGTCAAGCTCGGCAAGGTCTGCAACGACCTGCGGCTGCTCTCTTCGGGCCCGCGTACCGGACTGAACGAGATCAACCTGCCAGAACTACAGGCCGGTTCCTCGATCATGCCCGCCAAGGTCAACCCGGTCCTTCCCGAGGTCGTTAACCAGGTCTGCTTCAAGGTCATCGGCAACGACGTGACGGTCTCGATGGCCGCCGAGGCCGGCCAGCTCCAGCTAAACGTGATGGAGCCGGTCATCGCCTCGACCCTGTTCGAGTCGGTCAGCTTGCTGACCAACGCCTGCCAGAACCTGCGGGTGCGGTGCGTGGACGGGATCAGCGCCAACCCCGAGGTCTGCCTGGGGTATGTGATGAACTCGATCGGGATCGTGACCTTCCTGAACCCGATCATCGGCCACCACGCCGGTGACCTGGTCGGCAAGGAGTGCGCGCGCTCGGGCAAGAACGTGCGTGAGGTGGTCCTCGAGATGGGGCTGCTCAACGAGACCGAGCTGGACAAGATCTTCTCCCCGGAGAACCTTATCCGGCCGGAGTTCAGGGGTAGAGTTTTTGCCGTTGACGCCGGTTCGGGTCACCTGCCGCAGAGCGTCACGCCATGATTGCTGTCCAGTTCGCGGTCGTCCTTGGGGCAATCTTCATCGGCGCCCGCGCGGGCGGGATCGCCATCGGCTTCGCCGGCGGTCTCGGTGTGCTGGTGCTGGCCCTCATGGGCGTTACCCCCGGTGACATGCCCCTGGACGTCGTGTCCATCATCATGTCCGTCATCGTGGCCATTGCAGCGATGCAGGTGGCCGGCGGCATGGACTACCTCGTCGACCTGGCGGATCGCATCTTGCGCAGGAACCCCAAGCGCCTTACGTTCCTGGCCCCGATCATCACCTACCTAATGACCCTCATGGCCGGCACCGGTCACACGGCGTTCTCGACCATGCCGGTCATCATCGAGGTTGCGAAGGAGAACAACATCCGGCCGTCGCGGCCTCTCTCGGTGGCCGTCGTGGCCTCGCAGATCGCCATTACGGCCTCGCCGATCTCGGCCGCCGTGGTGTTCTTCTCCGGCATGCTGGAGAAGAAGGGTATCGACTATCTGCAGCTTCTGGCGGTGGCCATCCCCTCGACCTTCCTCGCCTGCATGGCAACAGCCGGGATCATGATGGCGGTGGACAAGGTCCGGGGCACCACAGAGCTCAGCACCCATCCCGAGTACCAGCGACGCCTCGCCGCAGGCACGGTCAAGATGAAGTCACGCCAGGAACCTGTGCTGGCAACCGGGACCGGCGGCGCCAGGACCTCTGAGGTCAGCGCCAATGCCGGGTCCCAGTCGGGCGGCGGCGTGGGCACCCTCGCGCGCGAGGTGCACGACGTGCACGAGGTACACGAGGGCCGGGTGATCGCGCCCAAGGCGAAGCTGTCGGTGCTGGTCTTCCTCATCGGGCTGCTCAGCGTGATGGGTTATGCCACCGCTATCAGCAAGAACGTCGGTCTCATCACCGACCCGGTGATGACCCGCGACCAGGCAATCATCGCCTTCATGTTGTCGACCGCAGCGATTATCGTGCTCCTGTGCAAGGCGAACACCGACGAGATCCTCAAAGCGTCGACGTTCAAGTCAGGCATGAGTGCGGCGATCTGTATCCTCGGTGTCGCCTGGATGGGCACTACGTTCGTGAACGCCCATGAGAAGGAGATCATGAGCTTCTCTGGCAGCATCCTGAGCAGCCAGCCATGGCTGCTCGCCGTGGTCCTGGTCTTTGCCTCGACACTGCTCTACTCGCAGGCTGCCACGGCCAAGGCTCTCATGCCGACGGCTCTGGCGATCGGTGTCTCGCCGTTCGCAGCACTCGCGGCCTTTCCGGCGGTATCCGCGCTATTCATCCTCCCCACGTACCCGACGCTTCTGGCGGCCGTGCAGATGGACGACACCGGAACTACCCAGATCGGTAAGGGAGTGTTCAACCACCCCTTCATCATTCCGGGGTTGATCAACATCTCCATCGCCGTGGCACTGGGCTACTTGTTCGGCTCAATCATCCTCTGATCGATCCTCTGATCGGCAGATTCTCGAAGCCCGCCCCGCCCCCACTGCTTGACGGTCAGGGCGGGGCCGTCGCATGTGGCCCGGATCGTCGCCGACGCCCTGGTCACCGCCAGGGCCTGTGGTGGGACCGGGTTGGTCACCGTGCGCGGACTCCGCTTTCTGCCGATATCGGCATAAAGCGACTTCTCTGGAGCCTACGGACGGATCCCTTGTAGTGAGCGGATCTTCCCGTCGGAGGGGAGGCACGAGACTCGGTGCCGAAAAAGGTGGCGAGCCAGCCGAAGTCTTCGCTCGCCCGCTCCGCTCCGCACGGAGGGACGCCACCGGTACGCCGAGACCACGACTGATCGCCTCCCGCGATGGCGCGGGTCGTCACGCCCTTTCCGACGAAGGTATGCAGCACCGACCCCGCGGGCGCGTCCTCTACAGCGGACGGACGAGGATCCCGGTGTCGAGTCGGTGCACGGGGGCTAGCCGTCAGTGCCGTCGTCGGTGTAACCCAATGGGTTGGTTCGTCAAGCCTATTCACCCTCGCTAGGGGTTGGTGACTTGCGGTAAAGGAACCGGCTGCGACAACTCCTGGAGGGCTGTAGTCGGACTCTTACGGAACGAAGTCCCGACTGTGCTGTAGCGGGCTGCTTGGTCAACCGGACGGGCATCTCAGCGCCAAACGCCGGTGCGTGCATGGGATCACATGGGGCGCTTCTTCTCGGCGCTGTAATTGAGCCCGTTCACATCGAGCTCGTACTTGCGGAGACACTCCCCGGGTGACATTGGAAGACACGGGAACTGAACAGCCGGAGAACATGACGGAACAAGCTGAGCGTCCTCTGCAGCTGAAGTTGGTGCCGAGGTGTGGATAAGTGTGGCCCAGAGTGGCCCGGTCGAGGACCGAAACCCGCGTCCGGCAGAGCGCTAAGATTCTCGAATACGGTTCTGCTGCAACGTTTTTCGTGTGTGGAGCGGGTGACGGGAATCGAACCCGCACTGTCAGCTTGGGAAGAGTTCTTATCCCACCGTGTTTCCCTGTCCTGCAACGATACTGGCGGCCTCAGCTAGCCGCTGGTGACCCCTATCGGCCTGGTCTTGTGGCCCGTGTGTGGCCCGGTTGCATCCAATCTTGGGTTGAGGCCAAGAGGCCTTCCAGTGGACGGCGAAGAAGATTACGTTCTCCCGAGTCGCCGGAGGTTGCCGGGGTCGCCGACGGCGCCCGGCGCCAACCGCGAACACCCGT
>Ga0066789_10001330_pt1 | contig 10621 bp, 10 predicted proteins | sample OrgsoiDNA2013049_FD_70960 | JGI IMG/M metagenome (GOLD analysis project Ga0066789, IMG submission 70960) | Permafrost soil microbial communities from the Arctic, to analyse light accelerated degradation of dissolved organic matter (DOM) -... | ecosystem: Environmental > Terrestrial > Soil >...
CTGGTTGGACGCCTGGGTGTACGCGCCGTTGGCACGGGCGAACGGGATGCGGTTACCGCCCACGATGACAGCGGATCGGGGGCTTGCGGTGCTGCCGGCCATGCTTCCTCCAGGGTCGATCGATGCCTGCAGACGAGCGTATCGATCCTCAGGGACCGGGCATGGCAAGACCCGCCCGGCCCTGCCGTGGCTTCCGCCTCGGACCCAGCGGGGCCGGACTACGGGGCGATGCCGACGTACTTGATCTCGAGGTACTCCTCGATGCCCTCGAACCCGCCCTCACGACCGAAGCCGGAGTGCTTGACCCCGCCAAACGGCGCAGCCGGGTTGGACACGATCCCCTGGTTGATGCCGACCATCCCGAACTCCAGCGCCTCGCTGACCCGTAGCGTGCGCGAGAGGTCGCGGGTGAAGACATAGGCGACCAGCCCGTATTCCGTGTCGTTGGCCCGTGCGATCGCCTCCGCCTCGGTGGAGAACGCCGCGACCGGCGCCACCGGACCGAAGATCTCCTCGCGCATCAGCACCGCGTCCGCCGTGACGCCGGTCAGCAGCGTGGGCGCATAGAAGTAGCCCTTGTCCCCCACCGTGGTCCCGCCGCAGACGACCGTGGCGCCCCTGGCCGTGGCATCGTCCACCAGCGCGGCGACGGATGCCTGAGCGGTCGCGTCGATCAGTGGTCCGACGGTGACACCGGCCTCGGTTCCCCGGCCGATCGACATCGAGGCCAGCTTCGCGGCGAACTTTGACGAGAACTCCTTGGCCACGCTCACATGGATCAGGAACCGGTTGGCTGCGGTGCAGGCCTCACCGATGTTGCGCATCTTGGCCAGCATCGCCCCCTCCACTGCCGCGTCCACGTCGGCGTCCTCGAATACGAGGAACGGCGCATTCCCACCGAGCTCCATCGAGACTCGCAGCAGCTGCTCGGCGGACTGCTCGACAAGTTTGCGGCCAACAGAGGTGGATCCGGTGAAGGTGAGCTTGCGCAGACGCGGGTCACGGATGATGGGCTCGATCACATCACCCGTACGGCTCGTGGTGATGACGTTGACGACACCGGCAGGTACGCCGCATTCAGTAAGCAGGTCCACCAGGGCCAGCATCGACAGAGGAGTCTGCTTGGCCGGCTTGACCACCATGGTGCAGCCGGCCGCCAGGGCAGGGCCGATCTTTCGGGTGCCCATCGCCAGCGGGAAGTTCCACGGCGTGATCATCAGGGTGGGACCGACCGGCTGCTTCATCGTCACCAGACGGGTAGCGCCGTTGGGTGAGGTGGACCAGCGGCCGCTGATCCGAACGGCCTCCTCGGAGAACCACCGGAAGAACTCCGCGCCATAGGTGACCTCACCTCGAGCCTCGGCCAGCGGCTTGCCCATCTCCAGCGTCATCAGCAGGGCGAACTCCTCGGCCCGGGCGGTGATCTCCATGAACGCCCGGCGCAGGATCTCTCCACGCTCGCGCGGCGCGGTGGCCGCCCACCCGGCCTGTGCGGCTACGGCGGCATCCAGGGCAGCGGCACCGTCGGCGACCGTAGCATCCGCCACCGAAGCCAGGGTCTCGCCGGTCGAGGGGTCCTCGACCCCCAGGGTCCGGCCATCGCTGCTGTCACGCCACTTGCCGTCGATGAACAGACCCGTGGGGACCCGTGCCAGCACGGACTTCTCGATATCGGTCAGCGCCATGGGTCCAGCCTTTCGTTTCGAGATGCGGTCAGAGCCATTCAGGTGGGAGCTACTCGGTGAGGGAGTCAGGCTTTGAGCACGAAGGCACGCTCGACAATGTCCAGCCCCTCGTTCAACAGGTCGTCCCCGGCCGAGAGAGGCGGCAGGAAGCGCAACACGTTTCCGAATGTACCCGCCGTCAAGGTGACCACGCCCTGACTGTGGCAGTAGGAGTTGACCGCGGCGGTCAGCTCCGGGTTTGGCGTCTTGCTGCCGCCACCTGCCACGAGCTCGATAGCCAGCATCGCCCCTCGACCACGAACGTCCCCGACAACGCTGAACTTCTCGGCCAGCTCACGCAGACGGGGCTTGAACAAGGCCTCGACCCGGCGGGCGCGGCCACAGAGATCCTCGGTCTCCATCGTCTCGATGGCGCCAAGAGCCGCCGCGCACGCAACGGGGTTGCCGCCGTAGGTTCCGCCGAGGCCGCCGCCGTGGACCGAGTCCATCACGCCGGAGCGACCGGTCACCGCGGCCAGCGGGAGCCCCCCGGCAATACCCTTGGCGGTCGTGATCAGGTCGGGCACCACGCCCTCGTGCTCACAGGCAAACCAGTCGCCGGTCCGACAGAAACCGCTCTGGATCTCGTCGGCGATGAACAGGATCCCGTGCTGGGTGCACCAGTCGGCGACCCGCTTGAGGTACCCGGGCGGCGGCACGATGAAGCCGCCCTCACCCTGGATCGGCTCGATGATCACGGCGGCGGTGTTCTGCTCACCGACCTGGGTGTGCACCTGCGAGACGAACGCGTCGAACGCCTCGTCGGCACAACGGTCCGCGCCGGTTGGCCAGCGGTAGGGGTAGGCCATGGGCGCGCGGTAGATCTCCCCGGCGAAAGGCCCGAAACCTTGTTTGTAGGGCATGTTCTTGGCGGTCAGGGCCATCGTGAGGTTGGTCCGGCCATGGTAGGCGTGGTCGAACGCGATGACTGCAGTGCGCCCGGTGAACACGCGCGCAATCTTGATCGCGTTCTCCACCGCCTCGGACCCCGAGTTGAACAAGGCACTGCGCTTCTCACCATCGCCGGGGGTCAGGACATTCAGGCGTTCACAGACCGCGACATACTCCTCATACGGGGTGATCATGAAGCAGGTGTGGGTGAAGTCCTCGACCTGGGACTGCACGGCCGACACAACGCGCGGCGCTGAGTTGCCCACGGTGGTCACCGCGATTCCCGAACCCAGATCGATCAGGTGGTTGCCATCGACGTCCACCAGGATGCCGCCGCCGACCCGGTCGACATAGACCGGAAGCGCAGTTCCGACACCGGCAGAGACCGCCGACAGCTTGCGCTTGTGGATCAGCTGTGACCGGGGGCCCGGGATCTCCGTCACCAGGATCCGACGCTGTTCGATGTGTCCGGACGTGGTGGGGGCAGTCGACATCGGGTGCTCCTTGGTCGTGGGCCTCGGGCAGGTACTCAGGGCAGGCAGGACCCCATCGCCTCATGCTGCGGCAGCCGTAGCACGTAGTCAAATAGTCCTCGTGCTCATGCAGGCGGTATGCAGGCACAGGTGAGAGAGTGACGCCCATGTCGCAACAAGCGGGGGACGAGTTTCGGGATGCCCGCGACGAGATTCTGCCTCAACCGGACCAGGCGCCCGGAAGACGCCCGGCCGGACACCGGTGGTCGCTCCTGCAGGAGATAGGCGGCATCCTGCTCACCGCCGTCCTGGTGTCGCTGGTCGTCAAGACCCTTCTGGTACAGGCATTCTTCATCCCGTCCGGATCCATGGAGCCAACCCTGCATGGATGCGAGGGCTGCCTTGGCGACAGGGTGCTGGTCAACAAGCTGACCGACCGGATGGGGGGCGTCCGCCGCGGTGACGTCGTGGTGTTCCATGACCCCGACGGCTGGCTCACCCAGACCCGCTCCACCCCCGGACTTCAGGGTCGCATTCGCAGCGCACTGGCGATCATCGGCCTCGCCCCCACGACCAGCGAGAGCGACCTCGTCAAGCGGGTCATTGGTATCGGCGGTGACACCGTCGAGTCCCGGGGCGGCAAGGTCTACGTCAACGGGACCCAGCTCACAGAGCCCTATGTCTTCCCCGGCAACAGCCCGAGCAATGTCAGCTTCCGGGTGACCGTGCCCCTCGGCAAGCTGTGGGTGATGGGTGACCACCGCGCCGAGTCGGCGGACAGCCGGTTCCACATCCACGGCCCCGGCAAGGGCTTCGTGCCCCTGACAGACGTGGTCGGGCGAGCCTTTGTCATCGTGTGGCCGCTCGACCGGGTCGGGTCGCTGGACCGGCCGGTGACGTTCGACAAGGTCGCCTCCCCGGCACAGCACTGAGATCGGCGAACGTCGGACTTCAGACCCACCTGGGACCTCAGGGCCTTGGCTCAGCCGATCCCACGACACCGACCTCGTGCAGCCGGCGCACTTCGTCGTCGGAAATGCCAAGGTCGCTCAGTATGCCGTCTGTGTGCTCCCCGATGGCTGGCGGCGGAAGCGTGAGCTGCGTCGGCGTCTCCGAGAAACGGGGAGCTGGCGCCGGCTGGACGATGTCGTCGCGCGTGACAAAGGTGCCGCGGGCCACGTTGTGCGGATGCTGCGGCGCCTCGGACAGCGACAGCACGGGAAAGACGCATCCATCGGCGTCGGCGAACAGCTGCGCAGCGTCCGCCCGGGTGCGAGCGGCGAACTCCGATGCGAGCCGGAGCCGGAGCACTGGCCACGAACGGACATCGTGCTGGCTTTCCGGATCGATGTCGAGGATCCCCAGCCGCTCCAGCAGGATGGCGAAAAAGGCGGGCTCGAGCGGCCCCACGGACAGGAAGCCGCCGTCCGAGCTGGGGTACACGTCATAGAACGGAGCGCCGGTATCGAGCAGGTTGGTCCCCCGCTCCCCTGTCCACCTGCCGATGGCGCTCATCCCATAGAACTGCGCCATCAGCAGCGCTGCTCCGTCCACCATGGCGGCATCCACCACCTGACCAGCGCCGGTACGCCCGACCGAGAGCAGGGCAGCGACCACGCCGTAGGCGAGCAGCATGCCGCCGCCGCCGTAGTCGCCGACGAGGTTCAGCGGGGGCACCGGCGTCTGACCGGCGCGCCCGATGGCCCCCAGCGCGCCCGACAGCGCTATGTAGTTGATGTCGTGGCCGGCCGCCCGGGCCAGCGGACCGTCCTGACCCCAGCCGGTCATCCTGCCGAAGACCAGACGCCGGTTGCGCCGCAGGCAGATCTCGGGTCCCAGTCCGAGCCGCTCCATGACCCCCGGGCGGTATCCCTCGATCAGCACATCCGCCGAGTCGACCAGCTTGAGGACCAGCTCGACCCCCTCGGCCAGCTTCAGGTCGACCGCGATAGAGCGTCGACCACGGGAGACCACGTCGGCTTTGCCGGCGGACAAGAGGCCACGCGAGCTCAGCACCCCCCCGCCGCCCGGCAGCCGGTCCACCCGAATCACGGTGGCACCCAGATCGGCCAGCATCATCCCCGCGAAGGGGCCGGGACCGATGCCGGACATCTCGACGACGGTGGTCCCTGACAGAGGTCCCGTTCCGGAGGCCGGTCCCATTCCAGCAGCGGGTCCCGCCTCAACAAGGTGTCCCATCTCAGCAGCGGGTCCCATCTCAGGCACCCAGGCCCTCGCTCATGAGGGTGCGCAGTCCCGGCACGACGTCAGCGGCAAACGATGTCAGGAACCGGGACTGGTCATGGCCAGGTCCATGGAAGACCAGGTGGTTGAACCCGAGGTCCAGGTAGGGCTTGATCTGGGACAGCGCCGTCTCGGGATCGGAGGCCACGATCCAGCGGCTGGCCACCTGCTCGATCGAGAGCGCGTCGCTGGCAGCCTCCATCTGCGCCGGGTCGCTCAGGCCGTGCTTCTGCTCGGGTGTCAGTGACAGGGGGGCCCAGAAGCGGGTGTTCTCCATCGCCAGCAGGGGGTCCCGATCGTAGGAGAGCTTGATCTCGATCATCCGGTCGATCGACCCGCTGTCTCGCCCGGCGGTGGCCAGGCCCTCGTCGACGGCCGGGATGAGCTTGTCGCGGTACAGCTCCGGACCCTTGCCCGAGGTGCAGATGAACCCGTCGCCCGAACGGCCGGCATACCTGGCCACCACCGGACCACCGGCGGCGATGTAGACGGGCACCGGGCGGTCCGGCCGGTCATACACGGTGGCGTTGTACGTCTTGTAGTAGTCACCGTCGAAGGTGACCCGCTCGCCGGCCCACAGCTCGCGCATCAGGGCGACCGCCTCGCGCATCCGTGCGAAACGCTCCTTGAAGTCCGGCCACTCCAGCCGCGAGACGGCCACCTCGTTCAAGGCCTCGCCGGTGCCGATGCCGATCATGACCCGGTCGGGATACAGGCAGCCCAGAGTTCCGAACGCCTGGGCCACGACGGCCGGGTTGTAGCGGAAGGTCGGGGTCATCACCGAGGTGCCCAGCAGGACCCGCTCGGTACGCTCGCCGGCAGCGGCCAGCCAGGCCAGCGAGAACGGGGCATGGCCACCGGTATGGCGCCAGGGCTGGAAGTGGTCGGAGACCATCACGCTGTCCAGACCGACCTGCTCGGCCTGGACGGCGAGCCCGACCAGCTCGCGTGGGTTGAACTGCTCAGCCGAGGCCTTGTAGCCGATCCTTAGCGTCATGCCGACAGTTTCACGTACGGCCAGGTCGGCCGCCAATCGCATGGTCCTCGGGCGTCGACCGGGGATAGCCATCACGACACTCTCGCTATGGATGGGCACCCGCTGCGAGGTGATTCTTGTCCATACCTTCTTGACACGTGACCAAAAGGTCACCTATCGTCGAGACGTCAAGAAGATACCCCCCGAGCCATGGGGGCAGTTGCGCCCCTGGCCTCAAGAACCAGACTGGAGAGCGTCATGGAAAAGGTATACGAGATCTACATCCGCACCACCCCGGAGCGTCTCTGGGAGGCCATTACCGACCCCGAGATCAGGAGCAAGTACCAGTTCGGCTCTCAGATCACGTCCGACTTCACGCCGGGATCTCGATTCGAGATGACTCACGAGGGCGCACCGGACCCCTGGGCGAAGGCCAGAACCTGGAGGTCGACCCGCCGCACAGGCTGGTCCAGAGCATGGTTGCGCTCTGGAGCGAGGACGTGAGGAACGAAGGCAGCTCACGGATCACGTGGGAGATCGAGCCGGTCGGCGACAGCTGCCACCTGACCGTGACCCACGACCAGCTGCGCGACGGCGCGCACAACGAGCTCTATGGCGGCTGGCCGATGATCCTGTCCGGACTGAAGACCCGGCTGGAGTCCGGCCGGCTCCTCACCACGCCGGGTTCGCTCATGTATGCCTGACGTCAGGCTGGGTCGCCGATGCCCCAGTTCTCGATGACGTAGTCCATGTCCTTGTCGCCCCGGCCACTGAGGTTCACGAGGATCGTGCCGGTCTTCATCTCCCGCGCCGTCACGAGCGCGTGCGCCACGGCATGTGCGCTTTCCAGTGCCGGGATGATGCCCTCCTTGCGGCTGAGCATGAAGAAGGCATCGCGGCACGCCTCGTCGGAGCTGGTCACGTACCTGACGCGGCCGGTGTCCTTGAGGTAGCTGTGCTCGGGCCCGACGCCGGGGTAGTCGAGGCCGCTGGCGCAGGAGTAGACCGGGGACGGCTGACCGTCATCGTCCTGCAGCAGGTAGCACTTGAAACCGTGGATGATGCCCTCGCGACCGTAGGTCATGGTCGCTGCGTGCTCTCCGACGGCCGTCCCGCGACCCAGCGGCTCGACCCCGATCAGCTCGACGGGGTCGTCCAGGAACGCGGAGAAGATGCCGATCGCGTTGGAGCCGCCACCGACGCAGGCCTCGACGACGTCAGGCAGGTTGCCGGTCATCTCGTGGAACTGCTCGCGCGACTCGATCCCGACGACGCGCTGGAAGTCGCGCACCATGAGCGGGAAGGGGTGCGGACCGACGACGGAGCCGATGCAGTAGATCGAGTTCTCGTAGTCGGCGAGGTAGGCCTCGAAGGCCGAGTCGACGGCCTCCTTGAGGGTTCTGAGGCCGTGGGTGACTGGCACGACGGTTGCGCCGAGCAGCTGCATCCGGCTGACGTTGGGCGCCTGCTTCTCGATGTCGACCTGGCCCATGTGGATCTCGCACTCGAGGCCGAAGTGAGCCGCGGCAGTCGCGAGCGCGACCCCGTGCTGGCCGGCGCCGGTCTCGGCGATGACCTTCGTCTTGCCCATGTACTTCGCGAGCAGGGCTTCACCCATGCAGTGGTTCAGCTTGTGGGCGCCGGTGTGGTTCAGGTCCTCACGCTTCAGGTAGATCTGCGCCCCGCCGTTCTCCAACGACAGGGTGCGCGCGTGGTAGACGGGTGTGGGCCGCCCCTGGAAGTGCTTGCGCAGGTAGCGCAGCTCCGCAATGAAGGCAGCGTCGTTCTCGATCTCGTGGTAGGCCTTCGTGATCTCGGCGAAAGGCCGCTCGAGCTGGGGCGGCAGGAACTGCCCGCCGTACTCTCCGAAGAAACCGTTCTCGTCGGGGACAGTCGCCCGCCTGGACATCTTCCACGTAGTGCCTTGCTCAGCCATGTGTCGCTCTCCCGGATTGTCCGTCCTGACCGCGGAGGGCGAGAGATTCGAACTCTCGGTGGGTTTAACCCCACAGCGGTTTTCAAGACCGCCGCACTAGGCCACTATGCGAGCCCTCCATGCCGAGCGGCATACCGATGACGACCGTCCAGCAGGGCTAACCGTATCCGGCAGTCTCAGATCCAGAGTGCAGGGTCCGCGAACATCGCCTCGTAGGGGTCCTCGCCCTTGTTCGGGAACCGGATGGTGGCGGGAACACCCGTGGCCACAGCCCCGGCCGGAATGTCTTTGACGACCACTGAGTTGGCGCCGATCTGCACCCGGTCGCCGATGTACACCGGGCCGAGAATGCGCGCTCCCGCCCCGATCGTGACCTTGTTGCCGATGGTGGGGTGACGCTTGACGTGCTCCATCGAGCGTCCGCCCAGGGTCACGCCGTGATACATCAGCACGTCGTCGCCGACCTCGGCGGTCTCGCCGATCACCACGCCCATGCCGTGGTCGATGAAGAAGCGCCGGCCGATCTGCGCGCCGGGGTGGATCTCAACGCCGGTGAGGGCACGGGCGAGCTGCGACAGGAGTCGAGCAAGAAGGCGGCCACCTCGTCTCGTCCACATCCAGTGCGTCAGCCGGTGCACCCAGATGGCGTGCAGCCCCGGCGAGGCGAGCGCCATCTCGAGCCGGGAGTCCACGGCAGGGTCCCGCTCGATCGCGGCGTCCAGATCCTCAAGGAACCGGCCGAGGCGCCCCGGAGCGGGCTCTGGAACCGGAAGGGCCCGGACTTTGGTCGATCGACCGCGCGCATCAGGGGGGGTGGCAGCGCGGTCGATCGACAGATCCCTAGTCAATCGCAAGAGGCTCATTGATGTAGTCGTTTCAGAGAAATTCAACCTGGTCAGACGAGCAGGTCGGAGAACAGGATGGTGGACAGGTAGCGCTCACCGAACGAAGGAATGATCACCACGATGGTCTTGCCGGCGTTCTCGGGCCGGCGGGCCACCTTGTCTGCGGCGGCAAGGGCAGCGCCGGAGGAGATGCCGACGAGCAGGCCCTCTTCCTTGGCGGCACGGCGGGCCCACTCCACAGCGGTCTCGGCGTTGATGTCGATGACCTCGTCATACACCTCTCGGTCAAGGATGGCGGGCACGAAGTTCGCACCCAGACCCTGAATCTTGTGCGGGCCGGGAGCGCCGCCGTTGAGGATCGCGGACTCCTCGGGCTCCACCGCAATGACCTGGATCTGCGGGTTGCGGGACTTGAGAACCTGGCCGACGCCGGTGATGGTGCCACCGGTGCCGATCCCTGCGATGAAGATGTCGACCTTGCCGTCGGTGTCCTTCCAGATCTCCTCGGCGGTGGTCTCGCGGTGGATCTGGGGGTTGGCCTCATTCTCGAACTGGTGGGCCAGGACGCCGCCGCGGTCGGCTGCGATCTGCTCGGACTTCGCGACAGCGCCCTTCATCCCCTCGGCGCCAGGGGTCAGGATGAGCTCGGCACCATAGGCAGCCAGGAGCATCTTGCGCTCCTTGCTCATCGTCTCCGGCATGGTGAGAACCACTTTGTATCCACGGGCAGCACCCACCATCGCGAGCGCGATACCCGTGTTGCCACTGGTGGCCTCGATGATCGTCCCACCTGGCTTGAGCTGGCCGGACCTCTCGGCCGCGTCCACGATCGACACGCCGATCCGGTCCTTCACAGAGCCGCCCGGGTTCTGGAACTCGAGCTTGGCGGCGATCGTGGCTCCTGCGCCGGCGCTGAGCCGGTTGACACGGACGAGCGGAGTGTTGCCGACGAGGGCCGTGACGTCGTCATAGATGGGCACGTGAACCGCCTTTGGTGTGAAACGGACAGGTCTGAGCTGGTCGGGTCTGAGCTGGTCAACATCCATAACGTGAACAAACGAAGCGTTATAGATATTCCAAGCACAGGTTATGTCGAACCATCGCCCTGGACAAAACCGGGTCCACCCTGTGGCCGCTCGCGGACGATGGTCGCCTCCCGGCGCGACGCGGTTGACTCTGCTCCGTAAACTCCGGTCCATGACCTCGCATATGTTGCTGCGCGCCAGTGTCGGCGTCGCACTGACCGTCCTGATCCTGTTCTTCGCGGGCAAGCGCCTGTGGTTCCTGATCCGGCTGGCTCGTTCGGGTAAACCCGCAGTGGGCCGTTTGCTGGACGCGCCGAAGCGGGTGCAGGCCGAGGCGGTCGAGGTGCTGGGCCAGCGAAAGCTGCTGAAGTGGACCGTGCCCGGCGTGGCGCACGTGTTCGCGTTCTGGGGCTTCCTGGTCCTGACGCTGACGATCCTGGAGACCTACGGAGCGTTGTTCGTCGCTGACTTCCACATCCCGCTCGTGGGCACCTGGCCGGTGCTGGG
>Ga0066789_10001334_pt1 | contig 10597 bp, 3 predicted proteins | sample OrgsoiDNA2013049_FD_70960 | JGI IMG/M metagenome (GOLD analysis project Ga0066789, IMG submission 70960) | Permafrost soil microbial communities from the Arctic, to analyse light accelerated degradation of dissolved organic matter (DOM) -... | ecosystem: Environmental > Terrestrial > Soil >...
GGATCGAACACCATTCGCCAGCTGTCGAGCGGCGCCTTGGGCAGCAGCGCCTTGACCAATTTTTCGTTGTAGCCGATGCCGTTGGTGCCCCACATATAGATCACACCGTGTGCATTGCCCGGGTCGTGCAGCGCCACCTTCGACATCAGCAGCCCGTCCATGTACCGGAGGTTCGGCAGCTTCGACTTATCGAGCGGTAAATAGACATCGGCTTTGATCTGCCTCTCGAAGTACGAGGCCGTGGGCACCACGATGTCGTAGCCGCTGTTGCCCGCGAGCAGTTTGGTCTCCAGCGTTTCATTGGTGTCGAAATAGGCGGCATGCACCTTGATGCCCGTTTGTTTCTCGAAATTCGACAGGGTGTTCGCCGCCAGGTAGTCGGACCAGATGTAGAGATTCAGAACCTTGCCGGTGTCGGCGGAAGCGGGCGTGGGACCGGCGGCCTTGCCGGAGGGCGACTTTTGGTTGCCGCAAGCACTCAAAAGCAACGCGCACCCAAGCGCCAGAACCGCCATCCGAGGAATGCTGAATTTCAAAGGCTTCCCCTTTTTCCCGAGGCTGCTGCGTGTGTTAGTTATATCGCAGCCCGCGCCTGGGGGACAGAGCCAACCTCGATTCCCTACGACATACGAAGGAATGCCGCAATTGCGCGGTAAATTGCCGCGGCGCCGCAACAGGGTGGTCACGCGCCACCGTGGGCTTGGTTGACGCCCTGATTTTTAAGTCCTATATTGATTTCACGCGCATTTGATTTCATTAGGGATCCGTATAGCGACAGCAATCGACAGAATCATGACTGCCAACTTTCCCTTCGCACGCAGCATTTTTCTCGAATCGCGCCGATTTCGTCTTGTAGCGCACATTGATCCTCGCATTTCCTCTCAAGTGACCGAGCGCGCTGCTCCGAATGTTCGCCTCGAAGGCCCCGACATCTCCTTGTCCGGGCGACAAATCTTGCTCAAGGCGCTGATTTAACACTTGGCGTTTGGGCCGTACGAGCGGCCAGTCCCCAACGAATCGCCCGATCCGACTTGGTCGGTGCATCGTCTAACGGGCGATCGAAACAGATCCTTCCCCCGGAAGGATCGAGCAGGAGCAAATCTTATGCGTTTGTCGAATAAGGCCGTTCTGGCTTCCTCAAGACGTTATCTCGATCTCATCGGCGGTAAGCCGATGAGCGAGACCGAAATGCATGCGTTCATCGGTGAAACTGTGAATTCCTACGAGAAGCATGTCAATCGGGGCTTCATCACCTACCGTAAATCAGTCACGGAAGCGGGGCAATTTGCGGCGCTCGAATGGGCCGGACATGGTTCGACCGTTACCGACTTGATGGGCCGCGAATACATCGATTGCCTCGGCGGCTACGGAATCTTCAGTGCGGGCATCAACCATCCGCGCATCGTCAAGGCGGTAACCGACCAGATGCGCCGCATGGCCCTCAATAGCCAGGAACTGCTGGAGCCTTGGCGTGCGGCCCTGGCCAAGTTGATTGCAGACATCACTCCGGGTGACTTGGCGTGTAGTTTCTTCATCAACAACGGCACAGACGCGGTGGAGGGCGCGATCAAGTTGGCCCGCCTGCACACGGGCCGCAATACATTCCTATCCACGCTGGGTGGATTTCATGGAAAGTCCATGGGTTCGTTGTCACTGATGGGCAAGGCCTCGTTCCGTGAGCCGTTTCGAGGTGGCTTGCAGGACGTTAGATTCGCTCCGTACGGGGATGCCAGCGCGCTGGAGGCGGAGTTTGCCAAGGCGGAGGCTGTCGGCACGCCGATCGCGGCATTTATGGTCGAGCCCATTCAGGGCGAAGCCGGCGCCGTGGTTCCGCCGCCCGGATATTTGGCACGAGCACGGGAACTTTGCGACCAGTACGGCGCCTTGCTAATCGCGGATGAAATACAAACCGGCATGGGGCGAACCGGCCGACTGTGGGGCGTCGATCACGCCGATGTGGTGCCCGATATCATGTGCCTCGGCAAAGCGATTGGTGGCGGTGTGATGCCGCTGTCCGCGTTTGTGTCGACGCCAAAGATCTGGGAGGCACTCATCCCGAACCCCGTCATTCATTCAACAACTTTCGGCGGCAACCCCATCGCGTGCGCGGCGGGCATTGCGGCAATCACGGTGACGCTCGAAGAGGACCTTCCCGGTCAAGCGGCCGCCAAGGGCGAGATGTTGATGAAGGAACTTGCCATCCTGCGTGCCCGTTATCCCGCCATATTGTCCGTCTGTCGTGGCAAGGGACTGCTCGTCGGGCTGGAGTTTCCCTCAGATGCCGTCGGCTATGATTGTGCTGCGGCCTTGTTTCGCCGCGGCGTTTTGGTCGCGGGAACGTATTCGAAAGCACGCACCATTCGCATTGAACCCGCCCTCGACATCCCAACGCCGCTACTGCTGGAGGTGCTGAACCGGCTTGAGGACGTATTGAAGGAAATTAAAACCAAGCGGTTCGGATCCGATGGGTGCACCAGACCGGACGCATTCGTCGGCCCTGCCACAGCCACCAAATACGCCGTGTTGCCGGGTCACGCGAACTAGCAGTTGGCGTCGACGCCCTCGCTGCCGTGGGGCGAATTAGCGCGCCTTTCACTGGCGAAGCTCGGCTCGCTTTACAACGGCGGAGCGAACTGGAGTACACAATGGAAAAGACGGCATGGATGCAAACGATGGTATTTGCGCTCCTGTGCAACACCGTTGCGCTGGCACAATCGCCGATCCCGAAGGAAATCGAGGGTTGGCAAGCGTGGGTACAGGATGGGCAGGAGTTTCGACACTGCCCGTTTTTCGCCAATACCGATGGTGGCAGTGAGAGCGATCGAATTTGTGCTTGGCCGGGACGGCTAAGCTTGGATCTCAATCAACGCGGTGGCCGTTTTACACAAAGCTGGACCAGCTACTCTGAGGCGTGGGTGCCTCTGCCGGGCAACACGGAATATTGGCCGAGTGGAGTCACTGTCAACGGCGCAGCTGCCGCAGTCGTGGCGCGCGATGGTATCCCGCAGATTCGCGCGTCGGAAGGGACATTCAACATCGCCGGATCTTTTGCTTGGGTGAAGCGACCCGAGTCCTTGCCCATTCCGCCCCAAACCGGCTTGGTTTCTTTGAATCTCGACGGTCACAAGGTGGAGCAAGCCGATCGACCCGATGACGCTGTGTGGCTCGGCAAACGACGCGAAGAGGTGGTAGCGCAACAATTGGAGATACAGGTTTATCGCCTGCTCGCCGACGGAATTCCGGTGACATTGCAGACGCTTCTGAATATCCAGGTGGCTGGTGACGCTCGCGAGGAGACATTGTCCAAGGTGTTACCGCAGGGATTCGAACCGATGTCGCTTGAAAGTGAACTGCCCACGCAGATCGGCGCAGACGGTCGACTGCGCATCCAGGTGCGCGCGGGCAGCTGGACGGTCAAGGTCGTGGCACGCTCCGTAACGGACGTGGGAAAAATGACGGTTCCCGATTCACAAGGCTCGTGGCCGAAGCAGGAGGTATGGAGTTATGCGGCCAACGATCGATTGCGTATTGCGGCGTTGGAGGGCGGCGAAGGTATCGATCCGGCCCAGGCGAGCGTGCCGCAGGAGTGGCGGCGGTATCCGAGTTACCGGTTCGCAACGGGCGGTGTTTTGCGGATCGATGAACGCAGTCGCGGCATTTCGCCACAGGAAGTAAATCATCTGAAGCTGCAGCGCGAACTCTATATGGACTTCGCCCGCCAAGGACTTACGGTCGTTGATCGGATTTCGGGGCAGATGCGCACCGGCTGGCGTCTGGATATGCGATCACCGTATCGGTTGATGCGCGCTACGAGCAGCGCGGACAACTTGCTGGTCACCGAAACCAACGGGTCAGCACTGACCGGGGTGGAGTTGCGCACGCCCGAATTAAACCTCGTGACCGTGGCGCGAATCACGGTCCCCGGCGGCGCGATTCCCGGGAGCGGTTGGAATGAGCGTTTTGACCACGTGGCAGGCGTACTGAATCTGCCGCCAGGACACCGTTTGCTTGCGGCATTCGGTGCCGATAGCGCGCCTGACTCGTGGGTCGAACGCTGGGGACTACTCGATCTGTTCCTGTTATCGCTGACTTCGGTGATCGCTCTGCGGCTCTTCGGTTGGTTCTATGCAGTTGTTACATTTGCCGCGGTCACCTTGGTGAATCAAGACGCTCCGCTGCTGGTGTGGCTGGTTCTTTTGCTCATATTGGCCATCGTATCAATGCGAGCCGCGCCAGCAGGTTGGCCGCGATCGCTGGCGATGTGGGCGCGAAACGCCTTGCTGGTCGCGCTGCTCGTGACCGCCGTGCCATTTGCGATTACTCAAGTGCGCTTCGCACTCTACCCGCAACTTGCAGACCCCGGCGGGTTTGCTCTCGATGACAAGGCAACGGTGGCGCAGTTGGCTGCGCCGGCGATGCGACGCGAGGCAGCCGTGCGGCCGCCGAATTTCGCACCGCCTCCAGAGTTCCAGGAAGTGATCGTGACTGGCGCCAGAAAGACGGCGGCACTGGACAGTTCAATCCGAATATCCCGCGAGCGCGTTGCGCCCGGAACCTTGGTGCAGGCAGGCCCTGGGGTTCCACACTGGCACTACGTTGCATATCCGTTCAGTTGGAGTGGTCCCGTCGACGCCGCTCAAACGGTGCATTTCTTCATTTTGCCGCCGTGGCTTGTTGGCGTCTGGCGTGTGCTTGGCGTTGCATTGCTCACGATATTGTTCCTACGTTTGTTACGCGGTAACCACGATTTGAAAGCTGCCCTGCAAAGACTGTTTTCGGTGCGCGGCGGCGTCGCATCGTCGGTGTTTCTCATACTCGCTTGTACGCTGCTTGGCACCCCGAGTCATGCCTACAACACGCCGGATATGGAATTGCTCAAGGACCTGAAGGCTCGTTTGACGCGGCCTCCGAAGTGCGTTCCGAACTGCGCCGAGATCATGGCGGCCCGCGTTACGCTGACACCGACAACCCTAGAGGCGGGCTTTGACGTGGCCTCTTTGAGTTCAGTGGCAATCGTGTTGCCCACCGCGGGACTGCGATTTGACCCGGATGTAATCACCGTTGACGGCATCTCTGTACCCGGAGTGTATCGGGATGGCGATCAGCAGATGTGGATTGCATTGAAACCCGGTGCACATGTAGTCAAGTTGAGCGGTCGCTTGCCGGCGTCTGACACGATCCAATTGCTTTTCCCCCAAGTGCCTCGGGTCGTCACTGTGGGCGGCGATGGGTGGGACGTATCTGGCGTGAATGCGGGTAGGCTGCTTGGGAATACCATCGAGCTCGTGCGCCGCCGCCTGGCGGGGAATGACGCGGGCGTACCTCAAGGCGCTGCTCAATTCCCACCGTACGTTCGGGTTCGCCGCCAGTTCTCGCTTGGATTGGATTGGTCGGTCCAGACGACGGTGGAGCGGCTCGCGCCTGAAAAAGGGGGGTTCACGCTGGAGATTCCATTGCTCACGGGTGAGTCCGTGCTCACCAACGGAATCGAGACGAACAACGGAACCAAGGTGTCGGCTGGTTTTGATTCAGGCGCCGCCGAATTTAGCTGGCGCTCGGGACTTTCGCACAGTGATTCCTTGACGCTGACAGCCGCCAAGGATAAGCCGTGGAGCGAAGTATGGACATTTAGCGTAAACCCCATGTGGCAGGTCACATTTGCCGGTGTGCCGGCGGTGTTGCCGGAGAACCTCCGTTCCGGGGATTGGACCTTTGAATACTTCCCGCGCGCCGGGGAGACGTTAACTGTGAGGATCTCCCGCCCACCCGCCGCGAAGGGCGGCACGCTCGCGATCGACACTGTCGGACTTGAGTACGAGGTGGGTAGGCGCTCGACGAGTGCGACTATGAATTTCGGCTATCGCAGTACTCGAGGCGATCGTCACAGCGTGAAATTGCCGGCTGCGGCGCGAGTCACCGCGGTCACCGTCGATGGCGAGAATATTCCTGTCCGAATGGAAAAGGGCGAGCTGCCGCTTGCACTATTGCCGGGAGCTCATCGGGTGCAGATCAATTGGCAATCCGACGACGGGGCTACGCTCGTAACGCGACTGCCGCGCGTGGACCTGGAAGTACCCAGCAGCAACGTCGACACCGTGGTACGAATCCCTGGGGACCGATGGGTGCTGTATGCAGGAGGGAGCGGTATCGGTCCGGCGATTTTGTACTGGGGTGAGCTGATCGTCTTTGCCTTGATTGCGGTTGGCTTGGGCCGGATGCACCGCGCGCCTTTGCGCCGGTACGAATGGTTGATCCTTGGTTTGGGACTGAGTACGTTTTCGTGGTCGGCGTTGCTGCTCTTTGCCATCTGGATTTTCGCCATGCGCTGGCGCGAGGAAATTGATGCGGAGCAATGGAGTGCGCGGAAATTCAATCTACTGCAGGTAGGCCTGATCGTTTTATCGGCCGCGGCGGTAGTCTCTCTGGTCGCAGCGATTCCGTATGGGTTGCTGGCGAATCCTGATATGCGGGTTGCCGGTTCCGGGCAGCAAGCGAATGAATTGAGTTGGTTCAACGACCAGGCGGCGGGTGAGTTGCCGGTCCCTTGGGTATTGTCGCTGTCGTTGTGGTGGTATAAGGCGGCCATGTTGCTGTGGGCGCTGTGGCTGGCTTTCGCGCTGGTGCGCTGGCTGCCCATCGCATGGAAGGCGCTCGGTGCCGGAGGGTTCTGGCGCAAAAGGCTGCTTCCCGCGCCACCGCCACCGGCGGCGAACGAGCGATTGGAGCAGTGATTTGCCACTGGTGTGCGCGATCGCGTGGGCGTACGATTACGCGCTGCAAGTGATTGTACCCGCGATGGCGGTAATGCCTCGGGATTGAAGTAGCATCCATTCCGACGGGCCTACCGTGATGTCCAGGATGGTGCCCGACATGAGCGACGCGAGCAGACCGTCCGTATCGAGTGACTGCCCGGCAATCCCCGACTCGCCGTGGTCTATGCTTGAAGCGGTCGATAGCGGAATTGCGGTGACGCAACCCGATGGGACGCTCGTTTTCGCGAACCAGTTGCTGTCGAATCTAGCCGGCATACCCATCCCCGCCATCGTTGGCTCGACCGCGTTCGCACTTTTCGACAGCGAAATGCGCCCGGAACTGGAGAAAAAGCACGCTGCGGCGCTGGCAACGGCCGTCCCGCAGCGCACGCATGCGCGTGGGCCGGCAGGCGCACCCACACGCTTTTCAGCCACATTGGTATTGAAGCGATCCGACCAGTTATTAGGATCCTTTGTTGTCTGGTCCGTGCGCGTGGTCGAGAAGGCCGTGCCGGAAGAGCAGCCTCCCATCGATCGTGAACGCGCTGACGTACTCGACATCGCTCTGCGCGGGACCGAGATCGGGCTGTGGGATTGGAATATCGGGACCGACAACCTCACCTGGATAAACAACTGGTGTGGGCAGCGGGGGCTGACGGAATACGCAGGAAGCGGCCATGAGCGCCTTTGGACCGCGAGAATGCATGAGGATGATCTGCCGGGCTACCGGGCGGCGCTCGAACGCCATCTAGCGGATAAGACGCACGTCTTTGATGTCGAGTACCGGCTGCGGGACCGCAACGATGCCTGGGTGTGGGTTCAGGAACGCGGTCGCGTGATAGAGCGTGACGCCACGGGGCGCGGCATACGCATGGTCGGCCTCTGTCGGTACGTCGATGAGCACCATCGCGCGGCGCAGGCGCTCGCGCGCAGCGAGTCGAGATTCGAACTCGCCGTTTGGGGTACGCAGGTCGGTTTCTGGGACGTCAACGCCGTGACCGACGAGATGCATTGGTGGAATGACTGGTGCGCTAGCATCGAGGTGCACCCGTGTGAGGGCCGAGAGCATTCGCTGCGTTGGAATGAGCAGATTCACCCCGAAGATCTGCCGTTCACACTGAGTTACGAGGCGCTCGTTGAAGGCCGTACGGACGTTTATGAGGCGGAGTATCGACTGCGAACGCGCAGCGGTGGATGGCGCTGGGTGCTCTGTCGCGGGCGGGCGACCGCCCGCGACAGCAGTGGACGTGCGCTTCGGGTCGCCGGCGTAACCATCGACATTGACGCGCGCAAGCGCACCGAGGCCGCATTGCGTATTGCCGAAGATCGCTACGAGCTGGCAATCCACGCTGCGCGATTGCCCGTCTGGGAATACGACGTCTGCAGCGACACCGTGACCGGCAACGCCAATTGGCACCGTGCAGTGGGCCACGACCTCACGGACGATGAGGCTCTGCGACGAGTCGAGACCTGGCTGAGTGACATTCATCCGGACGACGTTGAGCGCCACCGTAGACTCTTCACGAGCGGGGCGACTGACCACGCGGGATTCTATCAGTCCGAATTCCGGATCGGATTGCCCAATGGCCATTACAAGTGGCTGCTCGACCGCGGTCGCGTAGTGGCGCGGGCCCCAGACGGAGCGCCGACTAGAGTCGTCGGAATATCGCTCGACATTGACGCACAGAAGCGCATGGAAATGGATTTGCGAGAAAGCGAGCAGCGATTTCGCGGCGCCTTCGAATTCGCGGCCATCGGCATGGCGCTGGTCGCACCCGACGGGCGCTGGTTACGGGTCAATCGGTCTCTGTGCGATATTGTCGGCTATACGGCGGAAGAACTGCGGGCCACGAATTATCAATCCATCACACACCCCGAAGATCTAGATACGGACGTCGACCGCGTGCGACAGATGCTCGACGGATCGCTGTCGCACTACGACATGGAGAAGCGTTATCGTCATAAGGATGGACACATCGTGTGGGTTCTGCTGTCCGTCTCGTTGGTACGCGCTGCCACGGGTCAATCGATGTATTTCGTATCACAGATCCAGGATATTACGGATCGCAAGCTTACGGAGGGTCGGCTGATCGAAAGTGAGCTGCGCTATCGCACTGTTGCGAACCTCGTGCCGGGATTCGTGTTCGAGGGCATCGTGCGCGATGGATGCTCGCACCTGACCTGGGTGAGCGACGGCTTTGAGCGTGTCTACGGTTGTACCCTTGGTCAATTCCTGGAGTGTGGCGGAATGGGTTTTCACGATGTGGCGGCTTGGTCGAAAATACTCATAGGCGCGTCTGAAAGTGCCAGCGGATCGGACCTCGGCGTCGATGTGTCCCTTAAGATCGCTGATGGAGTCCAGCGGTGGCTGCGGGTCGTAGCCCGAGCGGTTCGCGACGGCGCCGGGTCGGACGGTCATCGCGTGCTCGGCGTTGCGCAAGACATCACGGAACGTAAGCGTCTCGAGCGAGCGCTGCGCGAAGCGACCCACCGGGAGCAGCAGCGACTCGGGCAGGAGATTCATGACGGTCTGGGGCAGGAGTTGACGGGTCTTGCGTATATTGTCGGTTCGCTCGCAACCCAGGCCGCGCGTACAGGATCGCCGTTCGCCAATGATTTGACCAAACTCGTTGACGTGGCGCGACACACCATCGAAACCTGCCGCAGCATCGCCCGCGGCGTGTCGCCGCTCACCGAAAGCCGCGGCTCATTGGTCCAAAGCCTTCGAAAAATTGCCGATCTCGCCGGCGCTAGTGGACACGCGAGTGTGGATTTCGAGGCGATCGAGAACGCGCCATTGACGCTTCTGTCCGAATCGCGTGACCAATTGCATCGAATCACGCAGGAAGCGGTCAACAACGCGCTCAAACATTCGAACGCAGACAATATTGAAGTCACGATCCAAATCGATCCGACACTTGTAAGGATTCAAGTTGCCGACAATGGGCGGGGACTGCACCCATCCGGAGCCGAACAGACCGGATTTGGAATCGATGGCATGCGCCAGAGAGCAGCGACTATCGGCGCTCGGCTACGGGTTGAAACCGGACGTCGCGGAGGCGCTGCCGTCGTGTGCGAATGCCCGCAGCCGACCCCAAGCGAAGCACCAGCAATGTAATCCTGTGTAGTTACATCACCGGAAACGGTCCGACCGACACGGTCCGCGTCAAGCGACACCAGCCACGCCGAAGGACATCAAATATCCAACATTGGATAGTCGGTGTAGCCGGCGTGGCCTTGGGTATAAAAGGTTGAGGCGTTCGGTTTGTTGAGTCCAGCGTTGTTCGCGAAGCGCCTCGGTAGATCTGGGTTGGCCAGGAAAGGCCGGCCAAAAGCTATGGCATCCGCCTCCCCGAGGCGTAGGGCTGTAGAAGCACTCTCATACGTATAATCCGAATTGAGGATTAAAACACCGTCAAATGCGCGACGCATGCTCGGCAGCAGTTGACGGATTGCTGGGCGAAATGTGCTTTCGGGACGGGACGCTCGCATCTCCAGAAACGCGATCTTGAGTTTGCTCAACTCTCTCGCGGCCTCGGTAAACAACTCCGCGGGGTGGCTGTCGCTACAACCCTGAGGATCGTCATTAGGCGATAGTCTCACCCCGGTTCGATCCGCGCCGACGGTGTCGATGAGGGCACGCGTCACTTCCAGCAAAAGGCGGACTCGATTGCGAATCGAACCGCCATAGATATCCGTGCGTGCATTCGTGCCATCGCGCAAAAACTGGTCAATGAGATAGCCGTTGGCGGCATGCAGTTGTACGCCGTCGAAACCGGCCGCCATGGCGTTTTGCGCCGCGCGACGGTAGTCATTGACGACTAACCGTATCTCGTCGAAATCCA
>Ga0066789_10001335_pt1 | contig 10590 bp, 4 predicted proteins | sample OrgsoiDNA2013049_FD_70960 | JGI IMG/M metagenome (GOLD analysis project Ga0066789, IMG submission 70960) | Permafrost soil microbial communities from the Arctic, to analyse light accelerated degradation of dissolved organic matter (DOM) -... | ecosystem: Environmental > Terrestrial > Soil >...
CGGTTTTGTAAAGAATACAAACCGTTGTCTAGATTCGTACAACGACGCAGAATGCACCTCAAGAGTTTGCGCCGGCGCTTGGTTACCGCTCTGCAATCGGATCGAACGAATCCGTCGCCGGCAGCTCTACAGATGACAGCGTCCCGTCGACGGAATTCAAGGATTGGCGAGGGCGAACGCCTTGATCAACCAAAAGAACAGATGAACAACACCGCGCGACCCGCTGATCGGAAAATCTCTCCTTCAGCTGCGCTGTTCAAGAAGGTCTTGCAGGCCTTCGCGAACGGCGATCTCCCGTATTCGGATGTGCAGTCTCACTTGGAGCGATTGCTCAACTCAGACGCGCCTCCCGAGGAGCTGCGGGATGTTCTGCAGCGCTACGAGTCGATCGAGCCGCTTCCTGCCTACGCGCATGCGGAGGTCCTTCGCGTCCTCAATGAAGCGATGGTACGGGCCGCCGCATCGAACGTGGACTCGGATCCCGCGCCAGGGCAACCGCAGGATTCACAATCCGCGCCGACGTCGATTCCCACTCCCGTTCCCGAGCCGATCGCCGCAGCGGTGGAAGCGCGAACGCCGCAGTCTGCCACCGTTTCCGCGGTCAGCTCGATCGAGGATCGAATCGCGCGCCAGAAGGCGGATTACAAGGCCCTGAATCATGCCTACGAACGCGTCAGGGATGCGGGGTCTGCCGCTTCCGCTCGCACCATCGCACTCACTGCGGAGCTCGCGGCGATCCGCACCGCTCTCGAGGCGGAGCAAGATAGGGCCCGGGCAGCTGACCAGGCATTGGCCGACTCGATCGCATTCGGCGAAGCGGCGCGCGTGCGCGGCGACGAGGCGCGGCGGGAATCGGAGCGCCTCCAGATGGAACTGCGAGGGGTGCGCGACTCGTTGGCCGCACGCGACGCCACCATCGAGCAACTGCGCCTCTCGCTCGGTGAGCGCGAAGATCGGCTCGCCGCGCTGCAAGCGGACACCGCGACCCGCATGTCGGCGATCGATGCGCGCGCGTCGGTCGGCACGCAGATCGAGGCCGACCTGCGGGCGGAGCGCGCGCGCTCCGCGACGCTCGGCGCGGAGCTTGCCGATGCCCGAACTGCGCTGCAAGCGGCGCAGAACAAGGTCCGGGACGCAGACAAGGCATCCCGTGCGCGTGGCGCCGCACTCGCGGCGGATCTGGCGTCGACGCATGCGGCACTGGAATTGGCGCACAGCAAGTCCCGGGAAACCCGCAAGGCACTGGCCGAAAGAATCGCGGCAGAGGAGGCGGCGCAATCGCAGGGCGAGGAAGCGCTGCGCAAATCGGAGTCATACCGGGCCGAATTGAGCCGGGTGCGCGACCTGCTCGCCACGCGGCAGCAGGAACATACGAAAGCCGTCGCCGCCCTCGAGGCGCGCACGAAAACCCTGGAAGCGCAGGTGCGGGCCGCGGAGACCCGTGTTGATGCGGGTAAGTGGGAATCGAATCCGAATCCCGAAATCACGGTGGCGATCGATCCGCCGCGCGAACGCGTTGCCGCACCGCCGGCGGCGGACCGAATAGCCGCCGCGACGCAGTGGGAGTCCGGAACCGCCGCGACAATCGCGCGGTTCAATGCGGCGGAGACGGCACCCGTCGTGGCGCCTAAATTCATGGGCGCCGCGCAATTCTCGGAGTTCCCCCTGTTCGGGTCTCGCGGACGATGGACGACGGTGGCCCGCGTCGCCGGGGTCAGCGTTGCACCGGTGCTGCTTGCGGTTGTCGCGTGGATCTTTGTCCACCATGCCCCGGTTTCCGAGAATGTGCCAGCCGGCGCATCCGTGGTGGCCCCGCAACCGGGCGCGGTCATCCGCGACTGCGCGACGTGTCCCGCCCTGACGGTGGTGCCCGCAGGGCGATTCAAACAAGGATCGGACCGCCCCGAGGGTAATTCCGCGGCATTCGAGAAGCCGCCGCATTGGGTGCTGATCGGTCGTCCTTTCGCCATCTCCACCAACGCAGTGACCGTGGATGAATTCCGCGAATTCATCGCGGCTACCGGGCGGGATATGCGCGGCTGCGATACCTACGAAGACAAGTGGCGGTTGCGGCCGGAAGCCAGTTGGGAGAATCCGGGTTTCGTACAGACCGGATCGCATCCCGTCACGTGCGCCTCCTGGGACGATGCCCGGGCCTACGCGGGATGGTTATCGAGGACGACCGGACATCGATACCGGCTGCCAAGCGCAGCGGAATGGGAATATGCCGCGCGCGCCGGCGGCGAGGCCGTTCGGCCATGGAATCCCGATGGATCGGGCGCATGTGCAAACGCCAACGTGGCCGACCAACGCGCTGGGCATCGTTATCCCGGGTGGGCGGTATTCGCCTGCGACGACGGCTACGTTTACACGGCACCCGTCGGGTCGTTCAAAGCCAACTCCTTCGGACTCAACGACATGTTGGGCAATGTCTTCCAATGGACCGAGGATTGCTGGCACGCGGATTACAAGGGCGTGCCGGCCGACAGCTCACCCCGCACGTACGGCGATTGCTCCGAGCGCGAGTTACGCGGGGGCTCCTGGTTTACGACTCCCGACTTCGTGCGGGCCAGCTACCGCAACCACTTCGGTGCGAATTTCCGGGCAAGCAGCGTGGGAATTCGACTGGTCCGAGACATCGCTTCTTGAACAGCGTCGCGGCGAAGATCGGCGCGACCGCATTGAGAAATCCCCTCTACCAGCATCCGTGCGCCTTACCCCGGGGGGGTAGCTTGGCGTCAGGCGGCGCTGAAGCGCTTGAATATGCGCTGAATCATCGTATCGCTCACGAAGCTCTCCGTCACTTCCATCTGCGGTTCCTCGACGAAGTCAATGATGTCCGACGGCAGTAGAGACGTCGGCGGCGGCGCTTTCGTCGGCGGCCGTTGTTTCGCGTGTTTGTCTTCCCACTTATTCGACATGAAGGAGAAGTAGTCGTCGCTCATCGAATTGCTCATCGAATTTGGCTCCTGTCCAAAAGAAAGACTTGATTCGCCATGCACCAGCGATTGCGCGCAGTATCTGCAAGGAGCGAGCGCCAGAATATGTAACTGTGCACATATTGCCTGGATTCAGGGTTCCACCTAACGATCATTAGGGCCCACATGCGGAAAGACGCCCAATGGCATGATCCGGCGCACTTACGGCGACGGCATCATCGATGAGCCGTTGCAGTTCCGGCACGCAGGAACCGCAGTTGGTGCCGGCCTTCAAGCGGCGGCCGATGGAGGAGAGATCATGGCAACCGGCGGCAATCGCGGCTTCGATGGCGTTGCGGCCGACGCCAAAGCATGCGCACACCGTGACGCCGGTGTCGAGGCGCGGATCCGGAGGCCGGGCCGTCAGCACGCGGGCCCGCTCGCCGGCCGCCAGGCGCGGTTTGTCGAACAATGAGGCGAGCCACGATCGAGAGAGAACCTGGGGTTGCGGGCTGACGAACAGGCATGCCTCCAGACGGTCGTCACGAAGGCACGCGGCCCGGTAAGTCCCCGCATTGGCATCCTCGTAATCGATCCAGTCAGCCGAGGACTCGGCGCGCACGAGCGATCGCCCCCACGATGCCCAGCTGTGCGGCACACTGCGGCCGGCGATCTCATAGCGGCGATACTGCCCGCCCTCGGCGCAGGCCCACCAGCTCAAGCCCCCGAGCGACAGCGAGCCGCGAGTCAGCGCGAAGCCGTACCAATTCACGACGAACGGTTCGACGCGTGCGGGCGTGTTTTTGAATTCCGGCTCCCCGCTGATGGGATCGACACCAGGGCCCACGAGCGCGCCGACGCGCGCATCGGACGCGTTTGATCCGCTCCAATGAATGGGCACGAAGACTGAGCCGCGCGCAATCTCACCGCTGGTGCGAAGGCGCGCCACCATGCGACCCCATCGCGTGACGACGCGCACCAATGTACCGTCGCGTGCACCGAACAGCAGTGCATCCGCGGCGTGCATGTCGACAAAAGGTTCGGCAAGATGCGATGCGAGACGGGCCGAGCGCCCGCTGCGTGTCATGGTGTGCCATTGATCGCGGATGCGCCCGGTATTGAGCACCAGCGGATATTCCTGGTCCAGTGCGAATTTGGGTGGTCGCGGGCGGGTCGCCACCAAGCGCGCCCGTCCGTCGGCATGATAGAACCGGCCATCGGCGAACAGTCGCGGCGCGCCCAGGCCGTCCTGCCGCGCCATTGGCCACTGGGTAGGCGTCAGGTCTGCGTACCCCTGTTCGCCCAGCCCGACCACTCCGCCGAGCTGGAAGGCGCGCGCCCCGTCGTTTCCTTGAGTGCTCAGGCGCGCATGCTCGTCGAAGATCTCGGCGACGCTCGAGAATTCAAATCCGTCGCGAAAGCCCAGTCGTTGCGCGACTTGACAGATCATCCACCAATCCGCGCGGGCCAGCGCGGGCGTCGGCAAGAAACTGCGCTGGCGCGAGATATGCCGGTCCGAATTCGTGACCGTGCCTTCCTTTTCTCCCCACGCCGCCGCCGGCAGCAGTATGTGGGCGAGGGCGGTGGTATCCGTCTGCGCCACGCAATCGGAGACGACGACGAGCTGACAGCGTCGCAGCGCCTCGCGCGCGCGATCGGCGTTCGGAAGACTGACGACGGGATTGGTGCCGATGATCCAGATCGCCTTTACCTGTCCGCGATGCATCGCCTCGAACAAATCCACGGCTTTGAGGCCGGGCTGCCCCGCAATCCGCGGCGCCGCCCAAAAATCCTGCACGATGCGCCGATGTCCGGCATTCTCGAGTTCCATGTGGGCGGCCAGCATATTCGCGAGACCGCCCACCTCGCGCCCACCCATCGCGTTCGGTTGGCCGGTGATGGAGAACGGTCCGGTACCCGGCCGACCGATCCGCCCCGTCAATAGATGCGCGTTGATGATGCTGTTGCCCTTATCCGTTCCGGATGAGGATTGATTGACGCCCTGCGAGAACAGCGTTACGACGCGGTCGGTGCTCCCGAACCACCCATAGAATTCCTGAAGCGCCCCGGCATCGAGCCCGCAGACCCGTGCAACCGCCGCGACGTCGCCCGCCGTGTTCTCGGCCACCAACAGTGCCTGCGCGGCGCCACGGGTATGAGCGTCGACAAATGCGCGATCGACGAGCTGATGCTGCGCCAGCCAGCTCAGCAAGCCGTTGAAGAGAGTGACGTCTGTGCCCGCGCGCAGCGGCAAATGCAGATCGGCGATATCGCAAGTGGGGGTGCGTCGCGGATCGATGACCACCACGCGCAGCGAAGGGCGCAGTTCCTTGGCCTTCCGGATGCGCTGATGGAGTACGGGATGGCACCAAGCGAGGTTCGACCCCACCAGTACGATGAGGTCGGCGCGATCCAGATCCTCGTAGTCCGTCGGCACCAGGTCTTCGCCGAATGCTCTTTTATGAGCGGCCACCGCCGAAGACATGCAGAGCCGCGAGTTGGTGTCGAGGTTGGCCGAACCGATGAACCCCTTCATCAGCTTATTGGCCACATAGTAGTCCTCGGTCAACAACTGGCCCGAGACGTAGAACGCCACCGAGTCGGGACCATGGCGTTCGATGGAATCGCGGAAGCCCCGTGCAACCGCATCGAGCGCGACATCCCATTCAACGTCGACGCCACGCAATCGGGGACGCAGCAACCGGCCTTGCAAGCCGACGGTATCGCCGAGTGCACTGCCCTTGGAGCACAACGCGCCACGATTCGCGGGGTGCTCCGGATCGCCGCTGACCTCCGTCACGCCGTTGACATTGCGAGCCAGTATTCCGCAGCCCACCCCACAATAGGGGCACGTGGTGCGAACCTTCATCGCGGCTGCGGCGCGCCGAACAGGAGTTGGTCCCGGATGGCGTGAATGTTGCGGCCTTCGTTCATCAAGTCCAGATACCAGCTGCTATCGCGGATGTCGCCATACAGCACCGCTCCGCGGATTTTGTCCTGCTCAATCACCAATTTCTTGTAGATGCCGCGCTTCGGGTCGCGCAGCACGAGCGACTCGACTCCGGGTCCCGCATGGTGGTTGCCGGCGGCGAAGACCTGGATGCCGGAGACTTTGAGCTGGGTCGATGGCTGCGATGCGCGATAGCCTCGGGTACCCCGCTCGGCGAGGTACGCCGCACACACCCGGGCCTGTTCCAGCAGCGGCGCCACCAAACCGGAGGTCTTGCCGCGGTGCTGCACGCACTCGCCGATGGCATAGATGGCCGGATCATTGGTTAGCATCGTATCGTCGACCAGCAGGCCGAAATCGCACGGCAGCCCGGCCGACCTCGCGAGTTCGATGTTCGGCCGCACACCGACGGCCATCACCACCAGATCGGCCGGCAACTCGGTGCCGTCCGCAAGGCCGACGCCGCTGACGTGAGTCTCCCCGCACAGGTGCGAAGTCCTGGCAGCCATCCTGAACTTCAGGCCGCGCCGTTCGAGTTCGCCGCGCAGCAGATCTGCCGCCTGCGCATCGAGTTGCTGTTCCATCACATGCGGGTGAATGTGCACCACCGTCACGTTGAGGCCACGTTGCATCAGCCCGCTCGCGGCCTCGAGCCCGAGCAGGCCTCCGCCGATCACGACCGCGTGCCGCCGCGACTCGGTCGCGGCGAGCATGGTGTCGACATCCTGCAGGACGCGAAAAGTGATGACGCCCGGAAGACCGCTGCCAGGCACCGGCAAGAGGATCGGAAGCGAACCGGTCGCAATCACCAGCCGATCGTAGGGCGCCTCGATGCCGCTGCGGGACCGTACGCAGCGGCGCACGCGATCGATGTGCGCCACGGGATCCTGGCGATGCAGGGTGATCCCATGCTCGGCGTACCACGCCGGCGGATGAGTGACGACGTCCTCGATACGCTTGTCGCCGGACAACAGGGGTGAAAGCAGGACGCGATTGTAGCTGCCGTGAGGTTCGGCGCCGAACACGGTGATGTCGTAGCCTTGAGGCGCCAGTCCCCGCAACTCCTCAATCGCACGTACGGCGGCCATGCCGTTGCCGATGATGACGAGGCGCGGCTTGCGCCCTGAGTGTCGCTGCAGCAGGGGCTTCGCCCGCACCCAGATCTGCCCCTTGCGGACTTCGGCCATATAGGCGGGAACCGCAAATCGCGGCTCTTCGAGGCAGCGTCCCGTGATCAGGCTGAAGTGCTGCTTGTACATCGGCGAAGCCACCACGATCTCCCCGCCGACGTCGCCGACGATGCCCCGGGCCAGCACGTTGGCATCGCTGGCGGGGTCGTAGTTACCGATGGCGAACACGGCGTCGCGTACCCGGAACACCGCGACCTCCTTCCCATCGACCAGCGCCGCGGCGCCGCTCTCGGGCAGGATGTCCTCGAGCGCGCAAATGGCGTGCCAAGACGCCGCGATGGGCAGCGCGACAGCGGCGCTCATACGCTCTCCTCGAGCAGGGCGCGTTCCGCCGGTCGCGCCGGTCGGGGTTGGCCGCGCTCATCGACGAAGACGACGTGACCATCCGGGCGATCGCTGTTGATGTAGTGACGAAAACGCCTCAACGCCTCCGGGTCACCGATGGTTTTTTTCCACTCGCACTCATACGTGCCGATCACACGCTGCATATCGGCTTCGAGTTCGGCGCCAATGCCGAGCTTGTCCTCGCACACCACTTGTTTGAGATACTCCAGCCCTCCTTCGAGATTGTCGCGCCATACGGACGTCCGTTGCAGGCGCTCGGCGGTGCGGATGTAGAACATCAAGAAGCGGTCGACGTAGCGGACCAGGGTCGCCTTATCCAGATCGGATGCCAGCAGCTCGGCGTGACGCGGTTTCATGCCGCCGTTGCCGCAGACGTAAAGATTCCAGCCTTTCTCCGTCGCGATCACGCCCACATCCTTGCTTTGCGCTTCCGCGCATTCACGCGTGCACCCGGATACCGCGAACTTGAGTTTGTGGGGCGAGCGCAATCCCTTGTATCGATTCTCGATCTCGAGCGCAAAACCCACGCTGTCTTGAACCCCGTAGCGGCACCAGGTCGATCCCACGCAGCTCTTGACCGTACGCATCGATTTACCGTAGGCATGGCCCGATTCGAACCCTGCGTCGACCAATTCGCGCCAGATCAAGGGTAGCTGATGGACCTGCGCCCCCAGCATGTCGATGCGTTGGCCGCCGGTGATTTTGGTGTACAGCCGATACTTTTGGGCGATCTGTCCGATGGTGATGAGCTGCTGGGGCGTGATCTCGCCGGCGGCAACCCGCGGCACCACCGAGTACGTGCCGTCCTTCTGGATATTGGCGAGGAAGCGGTCATTCGTGTCTTGCAAGGGCGCCTTATTGCGCGCCAGTACAAAATCGTTCCAGCACGACGCGAGAATCGAGGCCATTGCCGGTTTGCAGACATCGCAGCCGAGACCACGTCCGTGCCTGGCCAGCATCTCGCCGAACGTATGCAGCCCACCGACGCGGGCCAAGTCGAACAGCTCCCGTCGCGAGAACGCAAAGTGCCCGCAAATATGGTTGTTGACGGCAACGCCGAGGCGCGTCAGTTCGGTCCTCAAGACTTGTGTCACGAGCGGTGCACACCCACCGCAGGAACTTGCCGCCTTGGTGTGTTGCTTGAGCGCCCCGATCGTTCTCGCGCCGCCTGCGATGGCAGTGCACAGATCGCGCTTGCTGACATTGTTGCAGGAACAAATTTGCGCGGAATCGGGCAGGGCGGCAAGACCGGCGGGTTGATGGCCGTCGATCGCTTCCACTGGGGAGAACATCAGCTGTTCCGGATTTGCCGGCAACGGCAAATCGTTCTGCACCATTTGCAACCACGTGCCGTACTCCTCGGCGCCGCCGATCAGGATGCCCCCCAGCAATCGGGTTCCCTCTGCATTGACCACGAGCTTCTTGTAGACCTGGCGGCGCTCATCGATGAATACACAGGCCCGAGCGCCCTGCCCCGCGGCATGCGCGTCGCCGATTGACGCAACATCCACCCCCATGAGCTTGAGCTTGGTGCTCATGTCGGCCCCGGCGAATCGAGCCTCCGAGTTGCCCTGCAGTTGCGAGGCGACGATGCCCGCCATCTGGTAGCCCGGCGCCACCAGTCCATAGATCTTTCCCTTCCACAGCGCGCATTCTCCGATCGCAAAAATGTCGGGATCGGAGGTGCGGCAGGCATCGTCGATCACCACGCCGCCGCGCTCGCCCACCTTGAGACCCGCGTCGCGCGCCAGCTCATCACGCGGGCGTATGCCGGCGGAGAAGACGATCAGATCCGTCTCGAGTTGTGTGCCGTCCGCAAATCGCAGGCAATTCGCCCGTTCGCCGCCGTCGGCGATCGCGGTGGTCTGTTTCCCCGTATGCACACCGACTCCAAGGTCGCGAATGCGTCCGAGCAGCATGCGGCCGCCGGCATCGTCAATCTGCACCGCCATGAGCCTTGGTGCGAATTCGACCACATGAGTCTCAAGCCCCAAGTCCTTCAGCGCCTTCGCGGCCTCGAGGCCCAGCAGTCCGCCGCCGATGACCACGCCGCTCTTTGCGTTGCCGCTCGCGCTCCGTATGGCGTCCAAGTCATCGAGGGTGCGATAGACGAAGCAACCGGGACGATCGCTCCCGGGGATCGAAGGCACGAAAGGATACGAGCCCGTTGCCAGCACCACGCGATCGTATTCGAGGCGCTGGCCGCCGGCGGTTTCCACCACGCGCCGTCCGCGATCGATGGCGACCGCCCGTTCGGACAACTGGAGGCTGATGCCGGATCGGTCGAAAAAGTCGGGATCGACCAGCGACAGATCCTGTGCGCTCTTGCCGGAGAAGTAGGAGGTCAAGTGCACGCGATCGTAGGCCGGCCGCGATTCCTCGCACAGCACCGTAATCTCGAGATCGGACGCGTTCGCCTGCAGTTGCTCCAGCAGCCGCTGCCCGACCATGCCATTGCCAATGACTACCAGCCTCACAAGCGCTCCTCGGCGGTGATCGGGTAGGCGCGCGCCACATCCAGGGTCAACCCCGTCATTTCCGGCGCCGACCATGCGAGCCACTGCCGATGCAGAATGACGACCAGTGCGAAGGCTGTGGCCGCCAAGATGCCGAACGTGGTGAAGCCCCACTGGTAGCTGCCGGTGCTTTCCTTGGCGATACCCATCACGACCGGTAGATAGAACCCGCCGATTCCACCTGCCGCACCGATGATGCCCGTCATCAATCCCGTCTTTCCCTTCCAGCGATGCGGCACCAGCTGGAATGTGGCGCCGTTACCGAGGCCGAAGCACACATACAGCGTGGCCAGCAGCGCCACCGCGCCAGGCAACGGTGGCATCAGCATCGCGAACCCGATATTGCTCAGCGCGATCGCCAACAGCAGCACCAGCAACACTTTGACTCCCGAAAGACGATCGGCCAGCAGTCCTCCCACCGGCCGCACCATGGCGCCCGTAAAGGCCAGGCCCGCCATGGTAAGGCCCGCATCGACCTTCGATAATTCGTATTGAGTCGTCAGGAGCAGGCTTACGTACGAGGACATGCCGACGAACCCGCCGAATGTGATGCTGTACACCAGCATCACCACCCACGTATCGCGCTCACGGAGCACGGCCAAGTACTTGCGCGGCAGTACCGCAAGCGCGACCGCGGCACCGAGGACCGGCAGCAACAATTGTCCCGCCTT
>Ga0066789_10001336_pt1 | contig 10588 bp, 11 predicted proteins | sample OrgsoiDNA2013049_FD_70960 | JGI IMG/M metagenome (GOLD analysis project Ga0066789, IMG submission 70960) | Permafrost soil microbial communities from the Arctic, to analyse light accelerated degradation of dissolved organic matter (DOM) -... | ecosystem: Environmental > Terrestrial > Soil >...
GCCCCGCGCTGCGCGAATGCGAGCAAGGCGTCGATAGCGTCGGCCGGGATGTCGATATTCGAGACTTTGGGCTCGAGCGCCGTGCCCGCGTTTCCGGGAGCCACGAATACCCGCGAAACGCGCGGCGACTGCCCGCACTTCCACGCCAGCGCGTGTTCGCGGCCGCCGCCGCCGACGATCAGAATCTTCATGCGAATCCTAGTGGCTGCGAATCCTAGTGGCGAAAGTGGCGCATTCCGGTGAACACCATCGCGATGCCGTGCTCGTCGGCCGCGGCGATGACTTCCGCATCGCGTTTCGAGCCGCCCGGCTGAATCACCGCTGTGATCCCGAGTTCGGCGACGGCGTCGAGCCCGTCGCGAAACGGGAAGAAGGCATCGGATGCGACGCTCGCGGATTGCAGGTCCAGGCCCGCATCCTTGGCCTTGAGTGCGGCGATTTTACTGCTGTCCACCCGGCTCATTTGTCCGGCCCCGATGCCCACCGTCGCCTTGTCCTTGACGCAGACGATGGCGTTGGACTTGACATATTTCGCAACGCGCCACGCGAAAATCAAATCATCGAGCTCGGCGAGGCTTGGAACGCGCTTCGTCACCGCGCGCAGTTCCTGGGCGCGAATCACACCGTGGTCGCGTGTTTGCACCAGGAGACCACCGGCAACGCTTTTGTATTCCAGCAATTGCGTGACGGCGACCGTCAAATCGCCGGCCTCGAGCACGCGCACGTCATCCTTGCGCGCGAGCAACGCCTTGGCAGCGTCCGACACGCTCGGCGCAAGTATCACTTCGACGAACTGCTGATCCAAGATCGCTTGCGCGGTCGCCGCGTCCAATTCGCGATTGAAGGCGATGACGCCGCCATAGGCGGATGTGGGGTCGGTGCGATAGGCGCGTGCGTAGGCCTCGGCGACGGTGCCGGCTCTGGCGGCGCCGCAGGGATTGGCGTGCTTGACGATGACGCAGCCCGCCGAATCGAATTGGCGCACGCATTCCAAGGCCGTATCGCTGTCCGCGATATTGTTGTACGAGAGCTCCTTGCCCTGAATCCGCCTCACCTGAGTCACGGACGCGCCGATGGCGCGCGGATCAGTGTAGAACGCGGCTTGCTGATGCGGATTTTCGCCGTAACGCAAATCCAGTTGCTTGCGGAACGACAAGTTCAGGTCGTCCGGAAACGTCGGGGCCCCGCCGCCGATGGCGCCCGTGAAATAGGCGGACACCATGGCGTCGTATTGCGCGGTGTGCGCGAACGCCTTCGCGGCGAGCTTCTGGCGCATGGCAACACTGGTTGCGCCCTGATTGGCCGCCAGTTCGTCGAGCAGTTCGCGGTAATCGTTCGGATCCACGACGACGGTCACCGAGGCGTGATTCTTCGCTGCGGCACGAACCATGGCCGGACCGCCGATATCGATATTGTCGACCGCGTCGTCATAGGTGCAGTCGGGCCGCGACACCGTGGCGGCGAACGGGTACAGATTGACGGCCAATAAATCGATGGGCTCGATGTCGTGCGCACGCATCACCGCTTCATCGAGACCCCGCCTTCCCAAGAGGCCGCCGTGAATCTTCGGATGCAGGGTTTTGACGCGGCCGCCCATGATTTCAGGAAAGCCGGTGTGCTCGGCCACTTCCTTGACCGTGATTCCGTGACTTACCAGGAGCTTGGCGGTGCCGCCGGTCGACAGCACCTCGATGCCCCTTTCCTTCAGCTCGCGTGCGAGTTCAACGATGCCTGTCTTATCGGAGACGCTGAGTAACGCGCGGCGGACGGGCGTGAGCAATGGAGGACCTACTCGTTGATGCCGAACTCTTTGAGTTTCTTGCGCAATGTGCCGCGGTTGATGCCAAGAATGGTCGCCGCGCGGCTCTGATTGCCCTGCACGTGGCCCATCACCACCTTGAACAAGGGCTCTTCCACTTCGCGCATCACGAGGTCGTACAAATGCGCGGGCTTGTGGCCGTTGAGCGTCTCAAAATAGCACTGCAAAGCTTCCTCGGCCTGCGAACGCAAGGGCACGCCCTTGCCGTTCACCTTCAGATCGCGGCCGTTGAAGGCCTGCGAAACTTCTCTTCGTGACTTTGATTTCTTTTTAGCGACCATGGTTCATCTGATTTTCCGTCGATCGTCTTGTTATCCAACTGCGCTGTTATAAAGCGCGGCAACACTCCCGTGTCGAAATGTTCCAGCAGAGTCGTCAGTTGCTCCGTTGGCGTCTCGATCAATACGAGACGATTCCGCAATGTGTCTTGTCCAGGATGCTGCCGAAAATACCAACTCAAATGCTTGCGTGCCACACGAACACCGGTTTCATCGCCGTAAAAGGCGTACAGGTCTTCGAGGTGGGCGCGCATAATATCACGTACTTTTTCCATTGCCAGACTTGCGCGCGATTCTCCCGTCATGAGGAAAAAATTGACATCGTCGAAAATCCATGGCCTGCCCTGTGCGGCTCTGCCTATCATGATGCCGTCGCATCCGGTGGCGAGAAGAATTTGCAGCGCGTGTTGCGGAGAATCGACATCGCCGTTCGCAAACACGGGAATCTTGACCGCGGCCTTGATGGCGGCCGTCGTTTCGTGTTCGGCATTCCCCTGATAGAGATCAGTGCGCGTGCGCCCGTGAACCGCAAGTGCTTGAATACCGTTGTCTTCCGCGATCAGCGCAATGCGCACGCCGTTCTTGTGGTCGCGGTCCCAGCCGGTGCGCGTCTTCAGCGTGACGGGCACGTCGACGGCCCGAACGACGCTGTGCAAAATTCGCGCAACAAGTTCCTCGTCCTGCAGCAGAGCGGAGCCTGCCAATCGATTGCAAACTTTTTTTGCAGGACAACCCATGTTGATATCGATGATTTGGGCGCCTGCATCGACATTGCGGCGCGCGGCCTCGGCCATCATCGACGGATCGAAACCGGCGATTTGCACCACGCGGGGGCTGGGCTCGCCGGTATGGTCCATGCGCCGGCGCGATTTCGGCGTTGCCCACAAGCGCACATCCGCGCTCAGCATTTCCGACGCTGCAAGTCCTGCGCCGAAGCGCCGGCACAGGATGCGAAACGGGCGATCGGTGACGCCCGCCATGGGCGCCAGCACCACATTGGACGGCAAGCTGTAGGGGCCGATCTTGACGGCGCGCGCAATTGCGGTCGTCATTGCTTGGCCTGCGCCGCAACATCGTTGGCGCACGAGATCCTGCGATCGACGCCGCGCATGCACACATCGACTTCAAATCCTTCCGCATTCTTGCCGGGATCCAAAATCTCCAAGGTCGCATCGGCGCGCTCGCCGGGCGCAAGCAGCCGTGCGGTCGGCGTGCCCATGTATTCGCTCGCCTCGAAGTCGCGCCGGCCGATGCTCTTGCCGAAGCGATCGGCGAGCGTCACGCGCAACAACGGGTAAGGTTGCAATTGAGCGGCCGCGTTGAGGATGCTGGCGCGCAGCCGCAACGTGCCGTTCGCGTCGGGATCGCCGGTAACGCCCCACTGGCGGAGCTGATAGGCGGATAGATTCGAAGGCGCCGGTAACGGCGAGCCCACTGCTCCGTACAGAGCACCCACGGCGGCGCCGAAGGGTCCGTGGGTGTGGGCGACGAACCATGCGCGATTCTGATGCACGACCTGGGCCAGCAGCAGCAGCGCCGACGCGATGGCGGCGCACAGCCACAGGATCAAAGGCCGGCGTTGGACGTTGCGGCGTGCGGCGCTGCGTGTCTCGAGCTCCGGTAGTATGTGTTGCTCGAATTCCGCCAGCATCTCGCGGCGCACTTCTTCGGGCACTTCGAATCCGCTGACATGGCTGCGGGTGGGCGGGACATCGAGGAGCACGCTCTCCGGATGCGGCGGTGCGCCCGGCAGCGCCGGCTTGCGCGCGAACTGCGGCGTGGGTAGCGGCGGTTGCGGCACGAGTTCGGGCGTTTGCTGCGGTTGCAGCGTGGGTTGGGGCGGTGCCTTTTTCGATTCGACAAAGATCCGATCCAGTTCCCCGGGCGGAAGCGTGAACTCGAGCGACCGGTCATCGTCCGAGTGCTGCGCTTGATCGTCTTCAGGCCAGTCCAGGATTTCTATTCGTGCGATCTCAACGCCGGGGCGCGCGAAATCCTCGGTGTCGTTGTCGTAGTCGAATTCCTGGATTCCCTGCTCTGGAACTACGAATTCCAGAATGCTGTCGGCGCGCGTCTCCAATTCGAGCGGTGATTCGCCCACGGTAAATGCGCTCGAGTCTTCGGCAAGGCGCGCCAAGGCGCTGAATACCTCGCCGCATTTTCCGCAGCGCACCTGACCGCCCGCGGTACGCAGCACTTCCGCCGACAATTTGAAGACGGTCTCGCATTTTGAACATTGCGTGTACACGGCTTAGGCCACTCTCCGGGCGTAGATGCAGCACCAGTCGTCGCGCTCGACGACTTGCACCATAGCAAATGCGCCGGTGTAAGCGGCCTTCACCGCGTAGGCCTGCGTCTTCAAAAGGCCCGAAAGCAGCAAATACCCTCCCGGCTCGCAGGCTGCCGTGAGTTTCGGCGCCAGTTCGATCAGCGGGCCGGCCAGAATATTGGCCATCACGCAGTAGGCTTGGCCCAAGGCGCCGTGCTCGACACCCTGCACGTCGATGCTCGCGGAGACGCCGTTGCGAATTGCGTTGTCGCGTGTCGCGAGCAGCGCCTGCGGGTCCAGATCGACCGCCGTCACGCGGGCCGCTCCGAGCTTCAACGCGGCCAACCCCAAGATGCCGGAGCCGCACCCATAATCGATGACGCGGCGGCCGGACACCGGCAGTGAATCCAATATTTGCAGGCACAGCGCCGTCGTGGGATGGGTGCCGGTGCCGAATGCAAGTCCGGGGTCGAGCCGCACCACGACCGCAGCGGGGTCGTCCGGGAGGTCGGCGGCCGTTGGGCATACCCATAGCCGGCGGCCGAAGCGCATCGATTTCCAGTCGGTGAGCCAGACGCGCTCCCAGTCGCGGTCCTCGACCGCCTTTACGCGCGCGGTACGCGTAATGTGCGGTCCCAAGGCGGCGGCAAGCCGGCCCAGATTGCTTGCAGCCTCCCATCGTCCCGCGACGGAAGATTCGTGGAACAGCGCGCGCACCAGCGTGTCGCTCCACAGCCTGACTTCGCTTGGGCCAGGCTCGAGGACGGGCTCATCGCCGCGATCGACGAAGGTGATCGAATCCGCGCCAATCTCGAGAAGCGCGGCTTCGACCGTTTCTACACTCAGGGCCGCGAGCGGGAATTCGATTTCATAGAACGTCATGCAACACGCGTGGGTCTACTTCAATCCCAAGCGTCGCTCCAGATAGTGGATATCGGTGCCGCCCTGGCGAAAGGCGGAATGATTGAATATCTCTTGATGCAGGGGAATGTTGGTCTTGATGCCTTCGACCACCATCTCCGCCAAGGCGTTGCGCATGCGCGCGATGGCCGTATCGCGCGTGTCTCCATAGGCGATGACCTTGCCGATCATGGAGTCGTAGAACGGCGGCACGTTGTAGCCGGTATAGACGTGGCTGTCGACGCGGATGCCCGGACCGCCGGGCGAGTGCCACAGACGGACGGGTCCCGGCGACGGCACGAAAGTCTTGGGGTCCTCGGCGTTGATGCGGCACTCCACCGCATGGCCGCGAATCTGGATGTCGCTCTGGGTGTAAGGCAGCGGTTCGCCCGCGGCGATGAGCAGCTGTGCCTTGACGATGTCGATACCGGTCACGAGCTCGGTCACCGGATGCTCGACTTGCACGCGCGTGTTCATCTCGATGAAATAAAATTCGTTGTCCTCGTACAGGAACTCGAGCGTGCCCGCGTTTCGATAGCCGACTTCCCGGCACGCTTTGGCGCAGCGGTCGCCCATGGTCTTGCGCTGCTTGGCCGTCAAGCCGGGTGCGGGGGCTTCTTCGATGACTTTCTGATGGCGGCGCTGCATCGAGCAATCGCGTTCGCCCAGGTGCACCACGTTGCCGTAATTGTCCGCCATGATCTGAAACTCAATATGCCGCGGCTTCTCGAGGAATTTCTCCATGTAGACCTGGGGATTGCCGAAGGCGGCGAGAGCCTCCGACTGAGTCACGCTGATGGCGTTCAGCAACGAGGCGTCCGTGTGCACCACCCGCATGCCGCGGCCGCCGCCGCCGCCGGAGGCCTTGATGATCACCGGATAGCCGATATCCTTGGCGATGCGGAAATTCTCATCGACATCAGTGCCCAAAGGTCCGTCCGAGCCGGGGACGCAGGGCACGCCATAGGACTTCATGGTTTTGATCGCAGAGACTTTGTCGCCCATCATCCGGATGGTTTCCGCGCGGGGCCCCACGAATATGAACCCGCTTTTCTCCACGCGCTCGGCGAAGTCCGCGTTTTCCGACAGAAAACCGTAGCCCGGATGGATGGCAACCGCATCCGTCACCTCGGCGGCGCTGATGATGGCGGGCATATTCAAATACGACAGTGCCGATTGCGGCGGCCCGATACAGACGGTCTCGTCCGCGAGCAGTACGTGTTTCGTGTTGAAGTCGGCGGTGGAGTGCACCGCGACGGTCTTGATGCCGAGCTCTCGACAGGCACGCAAGATGCGTAGTGCGATCTCGCCGCGGTTAGCGATGACGACTTTTTCGATCATCGCGGCTATTCGATGATGAACAAGGGCTGGCCGAACTCGACTGGCTCGCCGTTCTTGGCGAGTATCGCGGTCACCCGCCCCGCCTTGTCGGATTCAATTTGATTCATCATCTTCATGGCTTCGATGATGCACAGGATCTGGCCGACTTTGATTTCGGAGCCGAGCTCGATGAAGGCCTTGGCGCCCGGCGATGCGGCGGAGTAGTAGGTCCCCACCATGGGCGAAGTGACCGTGTACTCGTCGTTGCGCGGCTTGTGTTCGCCGGCCGCGGTGGCCGGCATTGCGGCTGCGCTGACCGGTGCGGCTTGGACCATGGGCATGGGGCTGCCCATCGCCATCGGGGTCTGCATGGCCATCCGCGGATGGCGGCTGATGCGCACGGATTCCTCGCCTTCGGAAATCTCGAGCTCCGAGATGCCGGATTCCTCCAGCAGCTCGATCAATTTCTTTACCTTGCGAATATCCATCCGCGAACCCCTTGAAGAATCTTTGGTGTTAGGTTTTGGTCAGGCGGGCGCAAGCCGCCTCGAGCGCGAGCTCGTAGCCGATGGGCCCCAATCCGAAAATGCCGCCGACCGCGATGTCGGATAAATAGGAATGCTGCCGAAAAATCTCGCGTGCGAACACGTTGCTCAGGTGCACTTCGATGAACGGCACGGCGACCCCGAGGAAGGCGTCGCGCAATGCGATGCTGGTGTGGGTGTAGGCGCCGGGATTGATGATGACGAACGCAATGCCATCGGCTTTTGCGGAATGAATTTTCGCAATCAGCTCGTGCTCCGCGTTGCTCTGGAACGCGGCCAATGAATGGCCACAGGCCCGGGCGAGCGCTTCGAGTTTGGCCTCGATGCTCCGCAAATCGGCCGAGCCATAGATCTTAGGCTCGCGGAGCCCCAGAAGATTCAAGTTCGGACCATTTAGCAGCAAAATTCCAGCCATCGTGCCTTAAGTCCGTCGCCGTCGCGTTGCAAAGGTCCGCGATAATAACCAGAAATTGAGGTGAAATGGCAAGCTTCGGCGGCGAACGTCGCCGGAACCCAAGTTCTGCGTCCCTTATCCCGCGTGCGGCGCCATGAGCGCCCGCAAGCCCTCTTCGATGGCGCGCCGGGCTGCCGGGAGCTGCACGAGGCCGCTGTTCAGGCTTTGAACCTCCGACAGGATGAGATCGGCCTGCGGCTGATGCAGTTCGCCGATGAACAGTGCGACCACCTCGCCGCGGCGATCGGTGAAGACCGTGAACGGAAACACCGGCGTTTCGACCCCGAAAGCCGCGGCGGCTTCGAGGGCGTCTTGCTCGCCGATGAGCAGCGGATAGCCAATTTTGAAACGGTCGGCGAACTCCCGCACTTTGTCGCGATGATCGACGGCGATGCCCACCACGCTGAACCCGCGGCCCGCCCATTCGGCGTCTAGACGCTCGAGCAGCGGTACTTCGCGTAGGCACGGGGCACACCAAGTGGCCCAAAAGTTGATGATCAAGGACTTACCGTCGAAAGACCCGATCGAGGTGGCTTTGCCCGCGCGGTCCTCGAGCGAGAACTGCGGCAGCCGATCCGGGATCTTCGGGGGGGGCAATTGGCCGTCAGGGGCAGCGCCCTCGGGCGCGTGCGCCAAATCGCTGGGATTCGGGGCGCTGGCAATCCCCGCCGGCACAGCGACCACCCCGGGATGGCTCTGCGCCAGGCCGCGGATGAGGTGGACCCTTGCTCCCGCCCAAATTCCCAATACCACCAGCAGTACGACGGCGGCTATGCGCAGCCCCGGAGCGTTCATGCCGCCGGAAGGTCGAGATTGCGTCCCTTGCGCAGCAACAGCCCCGCGAAGAGAAAGGCGAAACCGCCCCCGAGAATGGCCACACCCTCCCAGGGATGCTGTGCGGGGGCGGCAGTCGGTGCCGCGTGTCCCGGTAAGAGCACCTTGGTGATGGGGGGGTAGCAGAGGCCTGCGTCGGCGCAGCCTTGATACGTCACCTTGATTTCCATGGGATGGGCGCCCGCGTCAAGCCGGGTATAGGTCACCGTGGCTTCGACTTGCTGCCGGTAGATCTCCTGGGTCCCGAGATAGGGATCGGTTTTGAGCGCGCCCTGGGGCAGCGCCGGCGCAGTGACCTCAAGATCCGGACTCTCCGCCCGGATGTCGATTTTTTGCCGGTACAGGTAGTAGCCATCGGCGATGACCCACCGGACCCGAACCAGGTTGCCGTCGACGGCGGCGCTCGCGCGAAACGCCACGTTCGGGTCTAGAAAGTCGTTTTCGTTGGATTCAACTCCGCGCATCCACCAGGGCTTGGCGCTCGCCGCTCCGGCGAGACCGAGCAGCAACACGGCGAGGACCGACATTCTCATTGGCATACTCTATCCCAGTCGCGCCCGGCAGGCCGTTCAAAGGCAAATCTGGTGCGTTACAGCAAAAATTCTGTGACGTAACCCTTGAATCCGCCGAATCCGACGCTATTATTAGCAGCCACAGGTGGAGAGTGCTAATAACTCTTCGCTACATCCCGTAAATCTAGCATTAGGAGTCTTGTCTTATGAAGATTCGTCCCCTTCATGACCGTGTGATCGTGAAACGAGAAGAGGAAGAGCGTAAGTCCCCAGGCGGCATCGTGATCCCCGATACCGCGACTGAGAAGCCGATTTTCGGAAAAGTCGTTGCCGTAGGCAAGGGCAAGATTTTGGAGAATGGCGAAATTCGCCCGCTGGACCTCAAGGTCGGCGACAAGATTCTATTCGGTAAGTACAGCGGTACCGAAGTGAAAATGGATGGCGATGAGCTGGTCGTGATGCGTGAAGAAGACGTCATGGCCGTGGTCGAAGGCAAGTAATTCACTTCCCGCTTAATCAATTTATAGAGGTATCAGCAAATGGCAGCAAAAGACGTACGCTTTAGCGACGACGCTCGGCAACGCATGTTCAAGGGCGTGAATATTCTGGCGAATGCCGTCAAGGTAACGCTGGGTCCTAAAGGCCGCAACGCAGTGCTCGACAAGAGCTTTGGCGCCCCCACCGTCACCAAGGACGGCGTGTCGGTAGCCAAAGAGATCGAGCTCAAAGACAAGTTCGAGAACATGGGCGCCCAGATGGTGAAGGAAGTCGCTTCCAACACCTCCGACGAAGCCGGCGATGGCACCACCACCGCGACCGTTCTCGCACAGGCGATCATCCGCGAAGGCCTCAAGGCCGTTGCCGCGGGAATCAATCCGATGGATCTGAAGCGCGGCATCGACCAGGCGGTCCTGGCGGCGACCGAAGAGCTCAAGAAGCTCTCCAAGCCCTGCAAGGACCCGAAGGCGATTGCGCAAGTCGGCACAATCTCCGCGAACTCCGACGAGAGCATCGGCAAGACGATTGCCGACGCGATGGCGAAGGTCGGCAAGGAAGGCGTGATCACGGTTGAAGAGGGTTCGGGCCTCGAGAACGAACTCGAAGTAGTCGAAGGCATGCAGTTCGATCGCGGCTACCTCTCGCCGTACTTCATCAACAATCAGCAGAGCCAGAGCGCCGAGCTCGAGAAGCCGCTGATCCTGTTGGTGGACAAGAAGATCTCCAACATCCGCGAATTGCTCCCCTTGCTGGAAGCGATCGCGAAGGGCGGCCGTCAGCTCCTGATCGTTGCGGAAGATGTGGAAGGCGAAGCGCTTGCCACGTTGGTCGTCAATACGATCCGCGGCATCGTCAAAGTCGCCGCCGTCAAGGCGCCGGGCTTCGGCGATCGCCGCAAAGCCATGTTGCAGGACATCGCCATCCTCACGGGCGGCACGGTCATCTCCGATGAAGTCGGCTTGTCGCTCGAGAAGGCGACGCTGAACGACTTGGGCGAGGCCAAGAAGATCCTGGTGGAGAAAGAGAACACCACGATCATCGACGGCGCCGGCAAGGCTGCGGACATCAAGGGCCGCGTCGAGAGCATTCGCCAGCAGATCGAGGAAGCGACCTCCGATTACGACAAGGAAAAGCTCCAGGAGCGCGTTGCCAAGCTCTC
>Ga0066789_10001339_pt1 | contig 10577 bp, 8 predicted proteins | sample OrgsoiDNA2013049_FD_70960 | JGI IMG/M metagenome (GOLD analysis project Ga0066789, IMG submission 70960) | Permafrost soil microbial communities from the Arctic, to analyse light accelerated degradation of dissolved organic matter (DOM) -... | ecosystem: Environmental > Terrestrial > Soil >...
GAGCCGACCAGCGCGCCGGTGATGATCAGCGCCGAGTTGCCGAGCGTGAAGCCGATGCCGGCGGCGGCCCAGCCGGAATAGGAGTTCAGCATCGAGATCACGACCGGCATGTCGGCGCCGCCGATCGGGATGATCAAGAGCGCGCCGAGCGCCAGCGCGATGATGGTGATCAGCCAGAAGTCGAGCGCGCTGCCCGACATCACGAGGCCGACGATGAACACCACCAGCGCAATCGCCAACGCGATATTGATGACGTGACGCGCGGGCAGAATAATCGGCGCACCGCTCATGCGGCCCGACAGTTTTGCAAACGCGATCACCGAGCCGGTGAAGGTCAGCGCGCCGATGGCGACGCCGAGCGACATTTCGACCAGGCTGGCGCCATGGATGTTGCCGGGCGTGCCGATGTCGAAGGCTTCCGGTGCATAGAACGCACCGGCGGCGACCAGCACCGCGGCCATGCCGACCAGCGAGTGAAACGCCGCCACCAGTTCCGGCATCGACGTCATCGGCACCCGGCGCGCGATCACCGCGCCGATGCTGCCGCCGATGGCGACGCCGAGAACCACCAGCACCCAGCCGATGCCGTCGGCCGGCGGGTGTGCGGCCAGCGTGGTCGCGATTGCGATTCCCATGCCGGTCATGCCGAGGAAGTTGCCCCGGCGGGATGAGGCCGGGCTCGACAGCCCGCGCAGCGACAGGATGAACAGAACGCCGGCGACGAGATATAGAACTGCGGCGAGATTGGCGTTCATGATGCGCGCACTCCGTCATGCGCGGGCCCGACCCGCGCATCGATCTGAAAAAAACCAACGTTGCGAAGCGCGATGGATTGCCGGGTCGTCAGGCGTGAAGACGGCGCATGGCGCCATTTGTCCGGCAATGACGACGACATCTTCTGAAAAAGATCCATGATCGTCGTCACTTCTTTTTCTTCTGGTACATCGCAAGCATGCGCTGGGTCACCAGAAAGCCGCCAAAGATATTCACCGACGCGAAAATCAGCGCAACAAAACCAAAACCGCGCGCCCACGCCCCGCCGTTGCCGACCATGGCGACGCCGACGGCCAGCAGTGCGCCGACCACAATCACCGAGGAGATCGCATTGGTCACCGACATCAGCGGCGTATGCAGCGCAGGCGTCACCGACCACACCACGAAATAGCCCACGAACACGGCGAGCACGAAAATCGACAGCCGGAACACGAAGGGATCGACGGCCTGCGCGATATGATCCATGACGGCTCTCCTTACGTTTTCGGCTGAAAATTCGGATGGATGACGGCGCCGTCCCTGGTCAGCGCGGTGGCCTTGACCAGTTCGTCGTCCCACTTCACGGCAAGCGCCTTGGTCGATTTGTCGACCAGCGTCTCGATGAAGGAAAACAGGTTGCGCGCGTAGAGGCTCGAGGCCGAGGCCGCGACCCGGCCTGCGACGTTGGTGTAGCCGACGATCTTGATGCCGCCGACATCGGCGACTTCGCCGGCCCTGGCGCCCTCGACATTGCCGCCGCGCTCGACCGCGAGATCGACCAGCACCGAGCCCGGCTTCATCGACTTCACCATTTCGGCGGTGACGAGGCGCGGCGCGGGCCGGCCCGGAATCAGCGCGGTGGTGATGATGATGTCCTGCTTCTTGATGTGCTCGGCGGTCAGCGCGGCCTGCTTGGCCTGATACTCCTTCGACATCTCCTTGGCGTAGCCGCCGGCGGTTTCGGCCTGCTTGAATTCCTCGTCCTCGACCGCGAGGAATTTGGCGCCGAGGCTTTCAACCTGCTCCTTCACGGCGGGTCGCACGTCGGTGGCGGTGACGACGGCGCCGAGCCGCCGCGCGGTCGCGATCGCCTGCAGCCCGGCGACACCGACGCCCATCACGAATACCTTTGCCGCGGGGATCGTGCCCGCCGCGGTCATCATCATCGGAAAGGCGCGGCCGAACGCCTCCGCCGCCTCGATCACCGCGCGATAGCCGGCGAGATTGGCCTGGCTCGACAGCACGTCCATGACCTGGGCGCGGGTGATGCGCGGCATCAATTCCATCGCGAACGCGGATATGCCGGCATCCGCCATCGCCTTCAGCGCGGCGTCGTTGCCATAGGGATCCATGATGGCGATGACCAGCGCGCCGCGCTTGTAGTTGGCAAGTTCGCCAACCTCGGGCCGCTTCACCTTGATGACAATGTCGGCGTCCTTCAACGCATCGGCGCTGACGGTGGCGCCGGCCGCGGTGAATTCCGAATCCGGCAGACCCGACTTGATGCCCGCGCCCGGCTCGATCGCGATATCGACGCCCAACGCCTTGAATTTTTTCACCGTGTCGGGCGAAGCCGCGACCCGCGGCTCGGACGGATCGATTTCCTTGGCAACGGCAATTTTCATGGGGCCTCCGGCGGCGCGGGAAGCACGCGCGCGAGCTAACTAGCGCTTATTTGGCAGAGATGGATACCGGTTTTGCGAGCGGAATGCGTGCGATTTTCCGATAGCGTCGCCAGCCGGCGGTGCGGCCGGCGGTGGATCAGGTCAGGAAAAACGCCATCATGCCGACGATGAAGATCACGGCGAAGGTGCCGTATTTCACCAGCATGATGAAACCTTCATAGGTCTGCTCATGCGCCGGATAATCGTTACCGTCAGCGGTCGTGTAAGCTACTTCGTTATGCTCAGCCATCGGTGTCCCCGGTGAATGTTTGTTGCCTCGCGTGCAATTACCGCAATCCCGAAGCGAGGGCAACGGGCGGCGCGGGTACACGAACTGCCCGTTTTACTCGCGAGACTCCGGCGGCCAGTTATCGCTGATCCAGCGGGTCAATCCCTCTTCATTCACCTCGCGAGCTGCGAGGGAAAGGATCATGGCGGTGGCATGCGCAGGATCAGGCGCAAAGGCGATGCCGTTGCCGCGCAGAAAGACCATCATCGCGTGAAACGCGATGCGTTTGTTGCCGTCAACAAAGGCATGGTTGCGGGCAAGGCCGAACGCATAGGCTGCCGCAAGCGCAGCCATATCGGTTTGTCGATTGACGGGCCGCAAGATCGCCGACTCGAGAAAGCCATGATCCCGTACGCCTTCCGGGCCGCCAAACATCGCCAGTTGCTCGGCATGCATGTCAATGATTTCGTCGACATCGAGCCAAATTGGCTCGTTCATTTTGCAAGCGCGGCGAAGGTATCGCGATATTCGTGCATGACTTTCCGGGCGATTTCCATCGTACGGGCATGCTTCGGATTGAAGGGCGACAGCCGCAGGCTGCCATCCGGTTGCTCGACCGGATAGAACTTGTCCCCCTCCTTGAGATTAAGTCGTGCCAGCAGTTCCTTCGGCAGGATCACGCCGACCGAATTACCGATTTTCCGAATTTGAAGGGCGGTACTTTCGATCTTGAGATTGCGAGGGTTCTCGGTCATGGCACAGCTCCGTTATACAAACTGTATAACACGATCGTCTACCACGTTCAACAAATGTTTTACGTGCCGGAAATTTCCGCCCTAACTCAATCCGATCCGGGCGGAGCCCCGTCGCCGGGCGGGGTATCCAGGGGCGAAACCGTGAGGCCGAGGGCCGCGCGGACCGTTCTAATCGAGTTCACCGCACTGGCAGCACTGAATTTTCTCCTGATGCAGCGCTCGCTCTCGGTGTTGACAGCCACGTCGTCGGCATCGCCGGCATCGCCGCAGAGAAAGTTATGCATCATGTGAAAGCCGAGCGCGCGATAGACCTCGAATTGTTCCTCACTGAAAAACTGATCGCCGGTCGATTCGTGCGGAAAGCTGGCGTTGCGCCGGGCATAATCGCGAATGTAGTCGTTCTCGTCGCCCGTCAGCGATGACTTGATGTAGACGAGGTAACCCGTCTCACCCCCGCCGTAGTCGATGGCGCCGATCGCGGCATGCGGTCCACGCGACCAGACGGGCAGAGGCGTCGGCGGCTTGCCGGCATTGCAGCTCATCCATCCCAGCGTGCTCGTCCGGATCGGGGTCCACGGCAAATCGATGCGAATGCCGAGATCGATGCGCGCATAGCGTTGCAACGTCATCAGCGCCGAAAAATTCATCGGCGCATCGGCCTCCGCATCGACCGCGATGATGACCTTGCAGCGCCGCCGCAGCAGCTCATAGACCCCGAGATTCTCGATGTGACCGCCGTCGGTGAGATATACGGCTTCGGCGTTTTCATAGAGCCGGCCGGTGATCTCCGACCAGAGATAGAGCGGCGTCGAGCGATGCGGCGGTTTGCTATCGGCTTTTACATAGCGTGGATTTTTGAGCCAGTAACCCAGCCGCACGTTGAGCAACGCCAGCGTCGGCGTCAGCACCCTGATCGAACTTGAGCCCATGTTGGAGGAAGCAGCGGCGCCGGAGATGGCCATCGCGGTTGCGACATCGAGACCAGGCGCGACAGCTTCGAATTCCGTGGTTTCGGCGTAGCGGGTCGCCTCGCTCCCCACCCGCAGCGGTGAAAATATGAAGAAATCCGCGTTTCGGCCCCGACGGTTGGCGAAATCGGATCCCTGGATGTTCAGCGCGGCGTTGATGAGGTGATAGGGCGCCTTCAATTCAGGCTTTCCGGAAACCGGATTGACCGGAAAAAGCGCGGTCAGTTTCAAATCGTCAAGATCGGGGAAATCGCGGCCCTGATCCAGACTCGCCTCGTTTCGCGCAGGCTGGTCGGCCTTGGATCTGTCGTCCTTGGGCGGATCAGGGTTGAACAGGAAAGCCTTGCTGAGGCGGTCACGATACAGGCGATGCAAAGAATTGGCGTTGGGCGTCAAAATCCAGGAAATCAGAAACACGATTCCTGCCAGCACCACGTAGAGAACCGCGATCGGCAAATTCACATTATTGGCGAAACTCGTTTTATTGGCGAGATTCGTTTCGGGATTGCCGAAGTACTTTTTCGCCCAATGATCCGGGTTGGGGTCGCCAAAGCGGCTCGCGAGGGAAAGCAGCCAATTAGGGATGTGCGACGTCACCTTGATCGGTGTTGTTTCGGGCGACTTTGCCGCTTCCTTGCTGCCGATCTCGGCTGAAAGCGTTTTTGCCTCGGAGTTGAACTGGATTTTCCCGGACAGACTGCCGGCCGCTTTCGCAGGCGCCGGCTGCATGCCGACATTGTCCCACGTTGACACATGGCGTTGGCGCGCTTCGGCGGAGAGCACCTTGTCGTTGGCTATTCCCCAATAGCCGAGATAGAGATATGCGATCCATATGAGCAGCGGCAACGCCAGACCTGCAATCCATACCGCGACCTTGGCCAGATAGGCCAGAATGCGCGAGGTCAGATCCGAGGCTGCTGCGCCTTTTATCAAATCCGCAAATTGCTGCCTGAATATCGTGACCGCGGCGGCTACAGGAGCCGTGATGGCGGCCAGCGATTTAATCCATCCGAACATTACGCCGGTCACAACATTCTGATCGGCGCCCGCCTCGGCAACATCGAACATCTCGGCGAGCATGAACGGCTGAAACTCGAAGAAGGCGATCACCGCCAGCAGCACCAGATAGGTCGCGCCCATGGTCGGCAATTGACCGCGGAATTCCTGCAATTTGTCTGGACGGCGGCGAGACCGCAACAGCGCCCAAACGAAAAACAACACCTGTCCCAACAAAGCGGCCGATAGCGTCAATCCGAAATGCCCGACCTGCACATGGCGCGCAAGATCGCAAATCACGCCCACCGTGACCGCAACGCCAACCAGATACGCTCCGAAGATGTGGTATCCCTTGGTGCCATCCCACACGAAAATGAAATAGCAGATCTCGACGCAAATAAATGCCGCGAGGCCTATGACGAATCCCGCCAGCGTGAACGCGAATTTTGCGAGCAGCCAGTTTGTCGAGAAAGATGACCAGAAAGGATTTTGGTCGTCGACGCCAATGCCGAAAAGATTCGCAACGTAGAAGCAAGACCGTGCCGGATTAGATCCAATCGTTATCGCCGCCAGCAGCAATATCAAAGGCAACGTAAGACTTACATTCGCGACGAGACCGCGCACGACGATCGCTATGCCGGTCAGCAGATCGCGCGCGCCGGCCGGGATCAGATAATTGGAATAATTTCTGAGATGACCGACCGCAGGCGTATCACTGATTTCGCCTGCGGGCGCCGCGGCCGGACCGGCAGCGGAACGCTCCCCGAAAACAAACCTCCCTGTTTTCGTCATGGTGGCGGAGAGCGAGCTTCCGATATAACCGCCGCCCGACACAGTCGACAGATAATCGATGCGCTTGATCAGGTCGTGATGGTTGAGCCCCTGCAATACACCCAGGCAAATCGCGGAAGATCGGATCCCGCCTCCGGACAGGGCCAGACCCACCACGTCAATCACCTGACCGGGTTTGAAGTCCTTTGTCGCGATCCGGCGCGGCTCCTCGCGGCGGCTGTTGATGGCTTCAAGTTCGAGCCTGACGATATCGTGGTGTTTTTCGCCCCAGGGCCTGTCGTCGTAAGCATCCCGTGTGCCTTGCGTTGGGTCCGCTACTTTCTCCGGCGCTGTGTCCGCTGCCTTTGGCTTTTCCCCTTCATCGGCCATGTTCGCCTCCCCCGCCGAGGGCGTATGTTAATCGCAACTCCCAGTTGCGTGCAAGCCGGTCAGCAGATGAAACCTTGCCGCCTCAATCCATCCCCTCCAGTTCGTCGATCATGCCCGCGATCACCGACAGGCCGCCATCCCAGAATTTCGGGTCCTTGGCATCCAGCCCGAACGGCTTGAGCAGTTCGGAATAATGCTTGGTGCCGCCGGCCGCCAGCATCGCCAGGTAGCGCTCGGCGAAGCCGCTTTGCGCATTCTCGTAGACCGCATAGAGCGAATTCACCAGGCAATCGCCGAACGCGTAGGCATAGACGTAGAACGGCGAATGGATGAAGTGCGGGATGTACATCCAGAAATTCTCATAGCCCGGACGGATATCGATCGCAGGACCCAGGCTCTCGCCCTGCACGCTGAGCCAGATTTCGCCGATGCGCTCGGCGGTGAGTTCGCCGTTGCGCCGCTCGGTATGGATGGCGCGCTCGAAAGAGTAGAACGCGATCTGCCGCACCACCGTGTTGATCATGTCCTCGACCTTGCCGGCGAGCAGCGCCTGGCGCTGCCTGGCATTCCTGGTCTGCGCCAATAGCCGCTTGAAGGTCAGCATCTCGCCGAACACGCTGGCGGTCTCCGCCAATGTCAGCGGCGTCGGCGCCATCAGCGCGCCGTTCCTCGCCGCCAGCACCTGATGCACGCCGTGACCGAGTTCATGGGCAAGCGTCATCACGTCGCGCGGTTTGCCCTGGTAGTTCATCAGCACGTAGGGATGCGCCGATGGCGTGGTCGGATGCGAGAACGCGCCGGGCGCCTTTCCGGGCCGCACCGGCGCATCGATCCAGCGATCGGTGAAAAAGCGCGCGGCGATATCGGCCATTTCGGGCGAGAATCCGCGGTAGGCCGTCAGCACCATGTTCTTGGCGTCGGGCCAGGCGATGCTTCCGGTGGCGGCAAACGGCAGCGGCGCGTTGCGATCCCAATGCGCGAGCTTCTTCTTTTTGAACCAGCCCGCCTTCAACTGATAATAGCGATGCGACAGCCGCGGATAGGCCGATCGAACCGACCCCACCAGCGCATCGACCACCTCGCGCTCGACGCGATTGGCAAGATGCCGCGAATCCGCCACGTCGGCAAACCCGCGCCAGCGGTCGGATATCTCCTTGTCCTTGGCGAGCGTATTGGTGATCAGCGCGAAAGTCCGCTCGTTGGCCTTGAAGGTTTTCGCCAGCGCCTGCCCCGCCGCCTTGCGCTTTTCGCCCGCACGGTCCTGCAGCAAAGTCAGGGTCGGCTCGATCGCGAGTTCGCGGCCGCCGACCTTGAAGCGCAGGGCGGAGATGGTCTGATCGAACAGCCGGTTCCAGGCGGCATAGCCGCTCTGGGATTTCTCGTGAAACAACTGCTCGACGCGATCCTCGAGCTGATACGGCTTGTCCTTGCGCAGATCTTCGATCCAGGGGCGATAATGCCCGAGTTCGGGGGTCTGCATCGCGCGTTCGATTGTCGCATCGTCGACGCGGTTGAGCTCGAGCGCGAAAAACAACAGATGCACCGACGCCGACGTCAGCCGCTCGGAAACATCGCCGTAGAATTTGGAGATCGCGGGATCGACGCTGTCGCCGGCATGGATCAGGCCGGAATACGATCCGAGCCGCCCCGCCAGATCGTCGATCGCCTCGTAGCGCCTGACCGCGTCGGCCAGCCATTTGCCGCCGCCCTCGCCCGCGGTTTGTTCGGCGAGCTTGCCTTTGAAGTCCGTCTCAAACGCGACGCAATCCGCGTCCATCTTTTGCAAGTCGCGCGTGACTTCGGGCGCGTCGATTCCGGAATAGAGATCGGCCAGGTTCCATTCCGGCAGCTTGCCTGTCGCGGTTCCTGTCTTGGTCTTGGCGGAAGTGGACGTTTTGGTGGCCGGTTTGCGTGGAGCAGTCGACTTGCGGAAAGCGGACGAGGAGCGGGAGGTCATCTTGTTCGAGCCTGTGTATGCGTTTCAACCGGACCGGTGGAGACAGCCGGGCGAGAACGGGACGGCAACAATTAAGAGGGCGTTAATCGCCATCGGCGAGAGTGCCCCGATTCGAGACAGATAGTTGTAAAGCGGGGGGAAAGCCATGGCTGCCAATATTTTGATCGCGGATGACGACGCGGTAGCGCGCCGTCTGGTCGAAAACATGGTGCAGAAATGTGGCTACGAGACACTCGTGGTCGATTCCGGCGACGCGGCGATCGCCATGCTGACCGCGCCGGACGCACCTGTGATCGATGCCGTCGTGCTCGATCTGGTGATGCCCGGCCTCGACGGCATGGGCGTATTGGCCAAAATCCGCGAAGCCGGTCTCCGCGTCCCCGTCATCGTGCAGACCGCCCATGGCGGCATCGACAATGTGGTGTCGGCGATGCGCGCCGGCGCCCAGGATTTTGTGGTCAAGCCGGTCGGCATCGAGCGGCTGCAGGTGAGCTTGCGCAATGCGCTCGACGCCAGCGCGCTGAAGGGTGAGTTGCAGCGCATCCGGCACAGCCGCGAAGGCCGATTGACGTTCGCCGATATCATCACCCGCAGCGAGACCATGGCCGAGGTACTGCGCACGGCGCAAAAAGCCGCCGCCTCGTCCATACCGGTGCTGATCGAAGGCGAATCCGGCGTCGGCAAGGAATTGTTCGCCCGCGCCATCCACGGCAGCGGTGAGCGCAAATCAAAGCCGTTCGTCGCCGTCAATTGCGGCGCGATCCCCGACAATCTCGTGGAATCGATCCTGTTCGGCCATGAGAAGGGCGCCTTCACCGGCGCCACCGAACGCCACACCGGCAAATTCGTCGAGGCTTCCGGCGGCACGCTGTTCCTCGACGAAATCAGCGAATTGCCGTTGGCCGCCCAGGTGAAACTGCTTCGCGCGCTGCAGGAAGGCGCGGTCGAGGCGGTCGGCGGGCGCAAGCCGGTCAAGGTCGACGTCCGCATCGTCTCCGCGACAAACCGCAAGTTGCTGGACCGGGTCAAGAGCGGACAATTCCGCGAAGATCTGTTCTACCGCCTCCACGTTTTGCCGCTTACAATTCCTCCGTTGCGGATGCGGCGCGAAGACATCCCGCATTTGCTGCGGCATTTTCTGGCGAGGTTCTGCGCCGAGGAAAATCGTCTCATCACCGGCATCAGCGGCGCGGCGATGACTTACCTGTCGCAACTCGAGTGGCCCGGCAACATTCGCCAGCTTGAGAATGCGGTCTATCGCGCCGTGGTCATGAGCGAGAGCGACCAGCTCGGCCTTGCGGATTTTCCGCAAATCCACGCGCAGCTCCAGGCAATGCCGGAAACCCACAACCAGATCGAACCCCTTGTCGTCGCCCCGGCGTTTCACTTGACCGTGCCAACCATGGTTTCAGGTACTGAGATACCTATCGCGCCGTTATCTTCAGCCGGGACGCTGGCGATGCTGACGCGATCGGGAGAAATGCGGCCGCTTGAAGAGATGGAGACCGAGATCATTCGGTTCGCGATCTCGCATTATCGCGGACAGATGTCAGAGGTCGCACGCCGATTGAAAATTGGCCGCTCGACGCTTTACCGCAAGCTCGATGAGGCTGCCGCCAATGAGCCTGCGGCCGGCGACGCAGACGAGGCAAACTGAGACAATGCCGGATTGTGACGCTCGGGTGTTTGAAATGAAGCAGAAGACGAAGCAGAGATATGGGCGATTCCAGAACATTTGAACCGTGGCTTGCCGGTGACAGACAAAGCGGCAGGCGCATGGCAAAAGCGCGTAATCCGTTGAAAACGGAGCCGCTTGAAGTCAGTTTGTCGTGAGTTGCCCGCGTGGCGCTGGCTGCATGCCGGTGGCGCGTGTATCGTTTGCATGTGAATCGTTGCATGCGGGCGAAAGCTGTGACGGACTATACCAGAGCTGTTCCATGACGGGGCAGTTTCGCCAAGGGGTGCGACGATGCGTGACTGTTCGACCAACCGTGCGGGATTTGACCGCGTCCTGATGGCCGTTGCGGCGACCTTCCTCACGGTGTCCGCGACCTCGGCGCTCGCGCAGGCCAATCCGGCCCGCAACAGCGCCGC
>Ga0066789_10001340_pt1 | contig 10573 bp, 7 predicted proteins | sample OrgsoiDNA2013049_FD_70960 | JGI IMG/M metagenome (GOLD analysis project Ga0066789, IMG submission 70960) | Permafrost soil microbial communities from the Arctic, to analyse light accelerated degradation of dissolved organic matter (DOM) -... | ecosystem: Environmental > Terrestrial > Soil >...
ATCGCGGGCGCTACTCTCATCGCGTTCGGCGTCATGGCGCTCGCCCTTGGTTAAGTAGCGTCGGCAGTAGCATCATGACCTGCGTTCCGCCGGATAGATGGTCACCTCCCGGCAACGCCCGCACATGACGTGAAGTACAATTATCCGGTCGTGCGTGCAACAAAGGACGCAGTTTCAGGGCATCGTTATCGTGGTGTCGCAAATCAAGAAAGCCAGGATTCTGATTCATGTTCATTCGCTTTTGGGGAACACGCGGCTCCATCGCCAAGCCGGGTCCCAGCACCATACGCTATGGAGGAAACACATCGTGCGTGGAGCTTCGCTCTTCGCGCGGAACGCTTGTTGTGTTGGATTGCGGTACGGGAGCCCACGGTCTCGGCCAGGCGTTGGCTCGCAGCGAACCCCGGCCACTCCACGGCCACCTGCTGATCGGCCATACGCATTGGGACCATATTCAGGGCTTTCCCTTTTTCACGCCACTTTTCGTTCCCGGTAACGAGTGGCACGTATACGGACCGCGCGGTGTCGGCACTTCCCTTCGTGAAACGTTGTCCGGGCAGATGCAGTACAACTATTCTCCGATCACTCTTGATGCCCTTGGCGCAACGCTGCACTACCACGATCTGGTCGAGGGCACGTTGGAGGTTGGCGACATACATGTCACCACGCAATACCTCAACCACCCTGCTCTGACGCTCGGTTACCGGCTGGAGGTAGACGGCGTGACCGTCGTTTATTCGACCGACCACGAGCCGCACTCTCGCATTCGCGCCAGTGGTAGTACTGAGCCAATCGTCGGCCAGGACTCGCGTCACGCTCAGTTTCTCGCGGATGCGGACCTCGTGATCCACGACGCGCAGTACACGGCGGACGAATACCCGTCCAAGACCGGCTGGGGCCACAGCACTATCGAATACGCGGTAGAGTTGGCAGTCTGCGCCAGAGTGCGACGCCTTGCCCTGTTCCACCACGATCCGGCGCGGGACGATGCTGCGATTGACCGACTCGTCGACAGCGCACGCGATCGAGTTGCGAGAGCGCATGGAGTGACACGGGTGTTCGCTGCTGCCGAAGGGTTGGTTCTCGAGCTCGCCCGCGATGCGGCGGTTACATCATCGATTGGTGGACCGGCAGAGACGGCGCGGACGAATCCTGCGCTGACAGCAGATCGCAGTGTGCTGGTGGCAGTGGTCGACCCGCTCGTCGATCGGCGTCTCAGAGACGCAGTCGACGCCGACGGTCTGCAGCTACTCACTGTTCAGGCAGGAGACACGCTCGCCTCGCTGGTGCAATCAGAACGGCCGTCCCTGATCTTTGTGCAACGTGCCTTGCGAGACGACGACGTCCTTCAGTCATGTCGCTCCGTGCGTCGCGATCCAGCTTCTACGGCTAAGAACGTCCCCATCGTGATGGCGAGAGAAGGAGAAAGCCCGGCTGAGCAGCAATTGGAGGCCGAAGCGGGTATTACCGACTGGCTTATCTGGCCATTCTCCGAAACGTACGCGCGAACGCGTATTCGCGCCTGGTTGCTGGGCGAGGCGTGTCGCTGGAAGCCTGCACCGATGGCGCCCGACGAAGACCGGCGCCTTGGCGCGCTCCAAGAGTGCGGTTTGCTCGACACCGCCGCGGAGGAGCGATTCGACCGTTTTACGCGTATCGCGGCCGCCTTATTCGATGTACCAATTGCCTTGGTGACACTGGTCGATCGCGATCGCCAGTGGTTCAAGTCGCGCAGAGGCTTGGATGTGAGCGAAACGGCGCGCGACTCAGCCTTCTGCGCTCATGCCATTCTGAGCGATGACGTGTTGCAGGTGCAGGATGCGCTGGCAGATGACCGATTTGCCGACAATCCACTGGTGACCGGCGAGCCTCGCGTCCGCTTCTACGCGGGGGCACCCCTCACGTTGAAAAACGGCACCCACGCAGGCACCCTTTGCGTTATCGACCACCGGGCGCGAAATCTCGACAATGGACAGCTCCAGTTGTTGCGCGACCTCGCGAAACTAGTCGAGCGGGAGTTCCAACCGGGTTCGGCTGTCGTTCGAAATTGATAGACGTACCGTGTGGCGCGCGGGCTCTCAGTGATTGTCCCTGGGCGTTCCCTTGCTCGTCGAAATTCGCTGATACTTGACCGCAGGCTTGAGCACCATCCCTTGTGAAAGCTCGTCGACCATTCCGCGCTGGATCTCCTGCCAGGGTGTCTGGCTGTCGGGAATCTTGAAGCCACCCTGCTTCGCCAGCGCCTTTTTGCGCTTGTCGTACTCCGCTGTGCTGATCAGGATGTCGGCCGTACGCTTGTTCAGATCGATGCGAACCCGGTCACCGGTTTTCAGGATCGCGAGGCCGCCGCCGGTTGCCGCTTCCGGAGAGGCGTTCAGGATCGAAGGCGACCCCGACGTGCCGGACTGTCGTCCGTCACCGATGCATGGCAATTCGGTCACGCCGTGCTTGATCAGTACTGCGGGCGGCTGCATGTTCACTACTTCAGCGGAGCCGGGATAGCCGACGGGTCCAACGCCACGCACGAACAACATGCACGTGTCGTCGATCTTGAGCTTCGGATCGTCGATGCGGTGGTGATAGTCCTCCGGGCCTTCGAACACGATCGCCCTGCCCTCGAAGGCGTTCGGATCCGTCGGGTTGGAGAGGTAACGCTTGCGAAAGGCGGCCGAGATCACGCTGGTCTTCATGATCGCGCTGTCGAACAGGTTGCCCTTGAGGTTCAAGAATCCCGCCTTCTCCTTCATCGGTTTCTTGTATGGCCAGATCACCTTCTCGTCCTCGATTGACGCGCCCTTGCAGTTCTCGTACAGCGTCTTGCCGTTGACGGTCAGCGTGTTCTTGCGGATCTTTCCGGCTCTGATCAGCTCGCCGACTACTGCGGGCACACCGCCGGCGCGATGGTATTCCTCACCCAGGTACTCTCCGGCCGGCTGCAGATTCACCAGCAGCGGGATGTCGTACCCGATCTTTTCCCAGTCGTCGTTGTCGAGTTGCACTCCGATATGGCGGGCGATCGCATTGAAATGGATCGGCGCGTTGGTCGAGCCGCCGATCGCCGAGTTGACGACGATTACGTTCTCGAAGGCTTCACGGGTCATGATCTTCGACGGGCGCAGGTCTTCCCACACCATCTCGACGATGCGTTTGCCGGATTCGTAGGCGTTCACCGCGCGATCCTTATGCGGCGCCGGGATCGCCGCGCTGCCCGGCAGTGACATGCCCAGCGCCTCGGCAAGCGAGTTCATGGTTGATGCCGTGCCCATGGTGTTGCAGTGACCCGCCGACGGTGCCGAGGAGGCGATGAGCTCGATGAATTCCTCGTCGTTGATCTCGCCGGCCGCCAGAAGTTCACGCGCCTTCCAAACGATGGTGCCAGAACCGGTGCGTTCGCCGCGGAACCAGCCGTTCAGCATCGGGCCGCCGGACAGCACAATGGCCGGGATGTCGACGGTCGCCGCCGCCATCAGTTGCGCAGGCGTGGTTTTGTCACAGCCGGTAGTAAGCACCACGCCGTCGATGAAGTAGCCGTAAAGAGTCTCCACCAGCCCGAGGTAGCAAAGGTTGCGGTCCAGCGCGGCGGTCGGGCGCTTGCCGGTTTCCTGGATCGGATGCACCGGAAATTCGAATGCAATGCCGCCGGCCTCGCGAATTCCTTCGCGTACGCGATGAGCGAGCTCGAGATGGTGGCGGTTGCACGGAGAGAGGTCCGACCCCGATTGTGCGATACCTATAATGGGCTTGCCGGCCTGCAGCTCCTCGCGCTTCAGGCCGAAGTTCATGTAGCGCTCCAGGTACAACGCCGTCATATTGGGATTGTCCGGATTGGCGAACCACTGCCGGGAGCGGAGTTTTGAAGGGTCTTGCTTGATAGATTTTCTTGCCATGATCGAAATCCTTTTCCGGACAGTTTGGCCAGCGTGGCCTCGAGCGAGAATATTTGACGATTGATCGTCGTTTTGCAACTGCCTGCCGGTAATATCTCCCCGCTGCCCTTGGCGTAAGCGGGCACAATGGGCGCCTGACAGGTAAATGAATAATCGCCGTAAGCTGATCTTTGCGCTTGGCGCGGGTGCGCTCACAGATCCGTTCCCATCCTTCGCCATGGGCCCGAGAAAGCAAATATCCGACAGGCGCGCCCCCTTTTCGGGAGCTTGACGAACCATGATTCAAACGCAATGGTCCGCATCGATCGCCGTGATCCTGCTCATGTTGGCAGGCTGCGCCACGCGCCCGATCAATCCGCCGACGGCCCACTACGACCCCGACAAGGCGTACCGAATCGAGCGCCAGTCCGAGAACGCGGAGGACAATGCGACGCTCGTCATCCTCGCCTTCTCCGGCGGAGGCACCCGCGCGGCCGCGTTTTCCTACGGCGTGCTGGAAACCTTGCGCGACATGCAGGTGACCACCAAGAGCGGCCGTAACATTCGCGTGCTCGACACCGTCGATGTGATCACGGGGATTTCCGGCGGGAGCTTCACGGCACTGGCATTCGGCCTCTATGGCGACAGGCTCTTTGATACTTACGAATCGAGCTTCCTCAAGCGCAACGTGCAGGGCGAGCTCATGAAGCGCGTATTGAATCCCTTCAGCTGGCCCTCGCTCGCATCCGACGGCTGGGGACGCTCCGAGCTCGCCGCCAACATGTACGATGAGATCCTGTTCAACGGCGCGACGTTCAAGGACCTCAGGCGCGACGGACCAAGGATTCTCGTGAGCGCGACCGATCTTTCGGACGGGACGCGCCTCATATTCAATCCTGAGAATTTCGATGTGCTGTGCACGGACCTGTCGAGCGTTCGCCTCGCGCGCGCTGCGGCGGCATCGTCGGCCGTTCCTGTAGTCCTGTCATCGATCACGATCGACAACTACGGCGGGACCTGCGGTTACCAGCCACCGCCCTGGACGAAGTTGTTCCTCGACAACCCAGACCCGCCCCGCCCCGCCGCGCGCACCGTGAAGCGACTGCAGGAGCTCGAGGCATTCGCCGACTGTGAGAATCGTCCGTATCTTCATCTCGTGGACGGTGGCGTCTCGGACAACGTCGGCATGCGCGGCGTGCTCGACGTGTTGTCAACGTTCGAAGCGCTGCACGCTTCGGGGCAGAAAACGCCTTACGATCACGTGCGGAACATCTTCATTTTCGTCGTCAATTCGCTGGCAACGCCGCCTAACGACTGGGACCGCCGCGAGAATCCGCCGGCCCTTTTCGACGTGCTGCTCAAGGCGACCGGGACGCCGATCGATCGATATTCGTACGACACGGTGGAGACGTTGCGGGACATCCAGGCGCGGTGGGCGGCTTTGCGTGAAGTCCGCGACGCGATCAAGCCCTATCCGGCGCTCGACGACAAGCTGCAGACTGTCATGCGTGCTCCCGACATCACCATCCGCGTCGTCGAAGTGTCTTTCAGCGTGCTTCCGGACAAGGCGGAGCGCGACTACCTCAACACGCTTCCCACGTCATTCGTCCTCGACAATGAAGCCGTGGACCGCCTGCGCGTGGCGGCCAAAAACGCGATACTCGCCTCTCCGGAGGTGAAACGACTCATGAGTAACGGTGCGCTACGAATGGTCGGGCCAGGACCGCGCGTTGACGCGACAACGGCTGTCGTATCTGGGCAAGCCAAGTAGGGTGTTGACAATTGACTCGCCATAACGCTGCATTATCGCCTCCGATGTGAGCGGTTCCGACCAGCTCGATTGGTTGTTGCTTCAAGGCGAACGGGCCTGCGGCGAGCTGTTCTTGAAGAAAGCGAACGCATACGCGAACCTTGGCCGAATGACCTAGGCGCACTGTGCTCGCGCCCCAGATGTCCGCGGGCTGGCAGTACTCGGGCATGGTCGGAACCGACATGCTGTTCGAGCAGATCCCCGCCTACCTCGAGTTCTTTGGGTTCGGCACCGCCACGCCGGACGAACTGTGCGCCGTTGCGCAAATTCCTACTTGAATTCGGACACTGCTGCCGCAGTTGCTGGCGCACGTGCGTGCGGTGGCGCCGCAGGTGCGGCTCGAAGCGGCGCGCATCGACGGCAACACCGCACACGCGTTGGAATCGGGTGAGGCTGACCTGGCGTTGGGCTACATTCCCTGGCTCGAATCCGGCATCTACCAGCAAACGCTCTACCCGCAGGACTGGGTTTGCCTAGCGAATCGTCTTCACCCGCGCATTGGCAAGACCTTGAGCGTGCAGCGGTACAAGGAGGAGGCGCACATCAGCGTCGTCGCGGGCACGGGCTTTCAATTGCTCGAAGCGGCGCTGCTCAGCCATCGGATCAAACGAGAGGTCGTCCTCGAATTGCCGGGATTCCTTGGCCTCGTCCGCATCGTCGCCACCACGGACCTGATCGTCACCCTGCCTCGGCACATCGGTGAAACTCTGGCCAGGGTTGCCGAGTTACGGGTACTCGATTGCCCGGTCCCCATCCCGACGTTCACGGTCAAGCAACACTGGCACGCGCGCTATCACCAGGATCCAGGCAACCGCTGGCTGCGCGGCATCATTGCAACGTTGTTCATGCAGCGTGCCGTGCGAGGCGCGAAGTAGCACTCCCAATTTCGATGCACCTAAAGCTTCTCTCCAAATTTCCGGGAAGCGTTCGTTAGCGTGACGTTCCGTTGCCCCGCTTTGGTCGCAACAGACGGTAGGTCAGCCATGAAAAGACGACGGCAAGGACAACGAACAAGCACTGGCCCGTTATGCTGAATGCCTCAAGATAGGGAGCCAGTGCTACCAGCAACGGGTTGTAGGAATTGCTGGCGAGGGAGTACAACGCAACCCAAATTATCAAGGCAATCGTAAGACCGCTGAACGTGCAAAGAAAAGCCATCTTGGTGGTTCGCCGTGACCTCTACGACAGTTGCTCAGCAGCTTCGATGCACGAGGACTCGACGCGAACCATCCGTGCGTGTCGTTCATACCCGGGTTCGATCAGGCCCAGAGAACAGGTTTCTGCTCCGCGTACCACGCGCCCACCTGCGCAGCCAAGATGGCCTCGATGCGGCTGCGCTTGATCTTCATCGTCGGCGTCAAACAGCCGTTCTCGACCGACCAGGGCTCGCGTGCCACCACCAGCACGTGCAGACGCTCGTATGTTGCGAGGCTCTCGTTCACGTCGTGCAGCAGCTTGCTGAGTTCCGCGTCAACGCGTGCACGCACCGTAGGATCACCGAGTTGCGCGCGCAGGGACTCGGCAAGCACCACTATCGCATAAGGCGCCGGTTGTCCGACACCCGAAACCATCACCATTTCCACCATCGGGTGCGCATTCAGTCGATACTCAATCGGCGCAGGGGCCACGTATTCTCCTTTTGCGGTCTTGAACAGCTCCTTCACGCGGCCGGTGATTCTGAGCTGGCCATCGGCACGCCGCACCCCCAGGTCACCGGTGCGGAAGAATCCATCCTCGGTAAAGCTCGCCGCATCCAGGTCGGGGCGCTTGTAGTAGCCGACCAGTTGCCCGGGCGACTTGATCAGCACTTCGCCATCTTCGGCAATGCGCACCTGAACATCGGGAAAAGGCACGCCAACATGGCTCAGCAAGTTCGATTCCTCGGTCGTGCGGTGCGAGTAGCCAAGGTCTTCGGTCATCCCATATCCCTCGATCAGATTCAGGCCCAATCTCCGGTACCAGCCGAGCAGTTCACCCGGGATCGGGACTGAGGCGCTCGCGGCAATGCGAACCTCATCAAGCCCCAGTCCCGCGAGTACCTTGCGCCCAACTTCCGTTGCGATGGCAGGGTCATCCAGCATGGCGTCGAGCTTGTGAGATGGCATCGTCAGGAAAACACCCTGCTGGAATTTGAGCCACAGTCGCGGCACCGAAACAAACGCGGTCGGGCGAGCGCGCTTGATATCCTCCAGAAACGTCGCGAGCGACTCGGTAAAGAAAACACGTCCGCGTCCTTCGACAAAGGTGCAGCACTCGACCACCGCGCGTTCGTACACATGGGCCAACGGCAAGTACGAAAGCACTCGCCGCTCGACATTGTCAGGAAGGCGTGTATGCGCGTCGCTGATTCGCAGCTCGGCAGTGCGCGTGATGTTGTGGAAATTATGCATGACCCCTTTGGGCTGTCCGGTGGAGCCCGACGTGTAGAGCAGCATCGCCAGGTCATCCGCGTTGCGTGACGGACGACCGCCCAGCGGCTCGGTTCGCGCGACGATCGCGTCCCACGTCTCGAAGTCGGTCTGTGGTGCGAGCGGCAACGCGATGCACCGCAGGCCGGCGGGCACGGCCGCGACCTGCTTCTCCCAGGTATCGAGTTTGCCGACGAACAGCAGGCTCGCGTCGCTGTGCTCGAGCACGTAGCGCACGTTCTCCGCGCTTTCGGTGGGGAAGATCGCCACCGTGGTGCCACCAGCCATCCACACGGCCAGCTCGACCATGAAGCAATGGGCGCAGTTCTTGGACAACATGGCTACGCGTGCACCGGGCTCGAAATCACGACTCTTCAGGTGCGCCGCCATGCGACGCGCCTCATCCAACATCTGGCGCCAAGTGTACTCGACCACGCGGCTCCCGCCGACAGGTTGGACGAGGAGCACCTCGTCCGGCTGTGCGGCCTCGTGGTCATATACGTAGTCAAGAATCAGCTTGAGATCGGGCATGTGGTTCCTCCACTGGGCCACGAACACTGCATGACGAAGTGCTGAGAATCCGTACACCGCCGCCACGAAAGGCGTTACTTTACCTGCAAGGAGCTTCACCGGCCCTCGTCATGCTAGAAATGAAAGGCGCGTTCGAACCGCAGACCAAGCATCGAGTCGAGGAGGGCACGGTGACGACCTCACTTCCAGCATCTGCCAAGAGCACAGACGAGTCCGCCCCCGACGTTCGGCCCAAGCGTTCGTGGCGGCTGCCGCTTTGGATGTGGCTCGCCTTTTGGCTTCTTCTGTTCGTGCTCGGCGCCCAGGAATACCTGTGGTCGGGCGGCAGGCAGTTCTGGCGACCACTCGTCGACTACGGTACCGCTGCCCTCGTCGCTACAGCGCTGGCCGTGCTGCAGGTTCGTCGCTCGCCGCGTTTCGACTATCTGCTCGGACAGCCGGCGCGATGGTTCCTGCACATGTGGGCCTGGATGCCATTACAACTGGTGGCCTTCGTCGCCGCAATGTACCTGATGCGCCTCGTCCCCTATTCGCTATCCGGAGAGCGGTTTCAACCGGGCTGGCGATTCGAAGTGCTTGCCTATGAGGCGTTCAAGTTCTTTCTCTACTATGCGCTACTGGGCGGCATTCAGTTTGGTCAGCGCTCGTACCGGGCGTGGGCCAACGAACGGCTGCGCACCGAGGAGCAGGCGCGCCTCGCGCAGCAGGCCCAACTCGCGCAGCTGACACAGCAACTGCAACCGCACTTCTTGTTCAATGCGCTGAATACCGTGTCGTCACTGATCCACACTGACCCGGACTTGGCGGATACCCTGCTGACGCGCCTGGCCGTCTTGCTGCGCGCTGCCACTGATGCCAGCCAGCGACCGGAACAGCCGCTGGCCGACGAACTGATTCTCTTGCATGCCTACGCCGACATCATGGCGCAGCGCTTCGCCGATCGCGTCGAGATTCGCTGGGAGATAGACGGCGCCGCGGCGCAGTGCAGGGTGCCGACCCTTGGCCTGCAGCCACTGCTCGAGAACTGTTTCCATCACGTCGTCGAACGCCGCCGCGAGCTCACCCATGTGGTTGTCCGCGCCGCGCACGGCGCGGGGAAGCTGCGCATCGAGGTGGAGGACGACGGCGATCTTCTGGCACTCCCGGCGACGCGCGGCGTTGGCCTGGGCAATCTGGAGCGCCGCCTGCAGTCCCTGCACGGCGCGCAGGCGAGCCTAAAATTGCGACAGCGGCCCTGTAGCGGGCTGATCGCGGCAATGGAACTGCCATGCGCGCACTGATCGTCGACGACGAGGCTCCGGCGCGCAATAAGCTGCGTCGGATGCTCGGGGCGTTTGCCGATGTCGAAGTCGTGGGCGAAGCCGCCGACGGAGGCGCCGCGCTATCGCTCGTCGCCGCTTTGCAGCCCGATGTGATCTTCCTCGACGTGCAGATGCCGGAGGTTGATGGCTTCGACGTGGCCGCGTCGCTTCCCGATGGCGGGCCGGCTGTGGTATTCGTAACAGCCTTCGACCGCCATGCGCTCAAGGCCTTCGACACGCATGCTTCCGACTTCCTGCTGAAGCCGGTCGAGCCTGAGCGGCTAGGTCGGGCGATCGAGCGCTTGCGCACCTCTTCGCGATCCGCAGCGCGGCCGGGGGTCGGCGTCCCGCCGGCGCAATTGCTGATAATCGACCGCGGCGCGACGCATGTCGTGCCGGTCGCCGACATCGAGTGGCTGCAGTCCGCCGACAACTATGTCTACGTGCACCTGCAGGGCCGCTCCGTGCTAATGCGCCGGACACTGGAGGCGCTCCTCGACGACCTCGGCCCCGCGTTCGCGCGCACCCACCGCAGTGCGGCCGTCGCCTTGGCTCGCGTGCGCTCGCTGCGGCCGCGAGGCAAGAGTGACGCGATGGTGGTGCTGGAAAGTGGCACCGAAGTACCCTGTAGCCGGCGGCATCGCTCCGCCCTCGTGC
>Ga0066789_10001341_pt1 | contig 10572 bp, 10 predicted proteins | sample OrgsoiDNA2013049_FD_70960 | JGI IMG/M metagenome (GOLD analysis project Ga0066789, IMG submission 70960) | Permafrost soil microbial communities from the Arctic, to analyse light accelerated degradation of dissolved organic matter (DOM) -... | ecosystem: Environmental > Terrestrial > Soil >...
CGTTGATGGGCCCGGCGCGGCCCTCGCGGAGTCGTTGGGTCTGACCAGGTTTCTGTGGAGTCGGATCGATGTCCGTGGTGGCGCGACCGTCGTGTTGGCCGCTGGTTACGACCGCAGCAAAGCCAAATTCAATCCGCCCTTCGACGAAGGGGAAGCGGCCCATCTACGCAATGCCGTTCAACACATCCAAGGGCTCATCCGGAACGCCGGGCTGGTTCGGGAAGTGCGCGCCGCCAACGAGACCCTCGAAGAGCGGGTGGTCGAGCGGACCAAGCAACTTGAACGCCGAAACAGCGACATGCGCCTCGTGCTCGACAACGTCGAGACGGCGCTGCTTACGGTTGATAGTAAGGGCCATCTGGCGCCGGAGCGATCCGCGAAGGTCGATCAGTGGTTCGCGCCGTACGAGGGTACGCCCCGCTTCGTCGACTACATCGCCGAAGCCGACCCCAAATTCGCCGAGCACTTCGCGATGGCACACGAAGCCCTTATCGACGAATTCCTGCCCCGCGAACTTTGCTTGCATCAAATGCCCCGCCGGCTTCAGTGTAACGGCCGGGTCTACCAATGTTCGTACCATCCCATCGTTCAAGCTGGTGTTGTGACCGGCAACGAAGACGGTACCGGACTTCTCTTGATGATCGCCGACATCACCGAGGAGGTCCGTTTGGCCCAGGAAGAAGCCGAACAGCGTGAGCTCCTGGCGGTGTTTCAAGGCCTGGCCCGCGACCGCAGCGGCTTCCTAACGTCATTCGAAGAAGCCAATCAGCTTGTTCAGAAAATCCTGCAAGCGAACCTCGACCTTGTCTCGCATAAGGGCGATCTCCATACCCTCAAAGGCAATTCGGGTTTGATGGGGGCGAAGGTGGTAGCCAGTCTCTGCCACCAGGCCGAGGACGCGCTCGCATTGGACGGCGTCGGCTTGGCCGACATCCTTGAACGTCTCAGGCAACGCTGGGCGGCCATCACCCAAACCTTGGAAGCAGTCTCGGGCAACCGGCAAGCCGAGGTGGTGGAGGTTCCCGTATCCGTGCTGGAGCAGCTCTGCCGTTCCCTCGGCGAAGGGATGAGCCAGGCGGACCTTCAAGCGCAGCTGCGCATGCTCTCGTTCGAACCCGTGGAACGTCCGCTGGCACGGCTTGGGCAATACGCCAAGGCCCTGGCAGAGCGAATGGGCAAGTCCGGTGTCGTGGTACGAATCGATTCGGATGGCAGCCGGTTCGATCGCCATTACCTTGGCGCACTGTGGGCCACGCTGGTACACCTGGTTCGCAACGCCGTCGATCACGGAATCGAATCGCCCGACGAACGAATCCGGCACAACAAACCCTCGCATGGCCTGGTCGACCTTCGGGCCCATGGCACGCCCGAGGTGATTGAGATCGACATCGAGGATGATGGTCGAGGGATCGATTGGGCACGCGTCGCCAAGGTAGCGGCAGATGCCGGCTTGGCCCACAGCACCGAGAAGGAACTGATGTCCGCGCTCTTCCGCGAGGGCTTCACCACACGGGAAAGCGTCACCGAGACCTCGGGCCGCGGGGTGGGGCTTTCCGCGGTCGTCGAGGCGCTCAACAAACTAGGGGGCACAATTTCAGTCACGACCAGAAAGAATCGCGGCACCTGTTGGCAGATCCGCATTCCCCGGGACCACGCCTTAAGCCACATTCCCAGCTCGCCATGCCAAGACTCGGCTTTCCGTTGCTAGGAAACCCCATCGGGGAAGGGCCGGTCAACTCCCGGTCGACGGTCAACGAGCGGGGCCGCGCGGCCCTTCAGAATTTCGGTGGCCGCCGCGCGGCCCCGGCAGTGCTACTATCCACCATCACGCAACGGCCCTTGCAGCTTATCGGCAAGGCGTTCGACCGACGTAGCTTCAAGCGAACTTGACGAGACGAGAACCTCGGATCCGGCGGTCCCGAGTTAAAAGTGGGATTTGGTGGACGATGCTGGTTGCCGCAATCAGTTCATCCGCAGGATCGCTTTTGAAATCGAGCCTAGTCGACTGAATGCTTACGGCAAGGTCGATTGGCCAGACCTGAATGCTGGAGAGAGTTCTCGTGAGCTCTGCATCGCCAAGGTCGATATCGATTCGACCAAGCTGCGCGAGCTTGGCGAGTTCCCAGAGGACAATCGCCGACACGCTCCAAGTATTCGATGCCAGAACTCGACGCTCCTTGTCGGTTACCTCGCCCATCAGGGCGAAGACGAGGATGTGTGTGTCGACGTTAACCATGGGCTTCCCAGGTGACCCCTGTGGACTGGATGTCACCCTTCACCCGGATGCGACCGCGAAAAGCGCCGATAAGATCAGCCGAGGCTCGCCCAGCCGGGAGGATTCGCGCGACAGGCTTGCCGTGCTTCGTGATTACAAGTCCATCCGGCTCGAGATGATCGAGGATCGAAAGGCATTGCTCCTTGAACTTTGCGGCTGCTAGCGTCTTCATAGCCATAATATACGACCAGTTAGATATTCTGTCCATACCTGTGCGGACGCCGTTCAACCCGCCGTTGCAGACGATCGGCCGCAGACGGCCGCTCGCGGGTGAACGCCAAGCCGTTGGGCAGACGGAGCCGAATGTGGCAAAGAGATCGCTGGCCGGCGGAGGCTCGGTCTAGGATGAATGCAGAGCGACTTCGCGGAGGTACTTTATGACATTGCGCAAACGACGACTTGGCAGTCAGGGATTGGAAGTTGGGGCGATTGGGCTCGGCTGCATGGGCATGAGTCAGTCTTACGGTCCGGCGGACGAGGCAGAATCGATCTCGACGCTACATCGGGCCATCGAGCTAGGATGCGATTTCTTCGACACAGCCGAGAACTACGGCCCCTTCACCAATGAAGCGCTTCTCGGCCGTGCCTTCAAGGACCGGCGCGAGAAGGTGGTGATCGCCACCAAATTTGGCTCGCGTTTCGATGGCGACAAGATCGTCGGCATGGATAGCAGGCCGGAGAATATTGTCAGAGTCGTCGAGGGATGCTTGCGCCGGCTCCAGACCGACCATATCGACCTGCTCTATCAACATCGCCTCGACCGCACCGTGCCGATTGAAGACGTGGCAGGTGCGGTCAGCGATCTCATCAAACACGGCAAGGTGCGGTACTTCGGTCTTTCCGAGGTAGGTGTCGCCAAACTTCGTAGCGCGCATGCTGTCCATCCCGTCTCGGCGCTGCAAAGCGAATACTCGCTGTGGGAACGCAACGTGGAACCCGAGATTATCCCGGTCTTGCGCGAGCTGGGCATCGGCCTTGTGCCGTTTTGTCCGCTCGGGCGCGGTTTTCTGGCCGGGGGCGTGAAGCGCGAGGAGGAATACCCGGAAGGGGACCCAAGGCGGATCGATCCACGCTACCAAGGAGGTACGCCATGAAGGACATTCCTGAACTTACCGAGGAACAACTTGCTCGCGCGATTCCGGCTCGCGTGCGCAGGCGTCTCGTGGCCGGGCAGATCAAATCCGGTGACGACGTCGCTGCTCTGAGGCGCTTCGTCGGTCTTTCCCAGTCCCAGTTCGCTCAAGCGATAGGTATCAGTGTGCATACGCTCCGAAACTGGGAACAAGGCCGAAGAAAGCCAGAAGGTCCGGCCATCGGTCTCCTGAGAATCGCAGCTCGTCACCCGCGGATGATTCGCGAAAACCTTAAATCGGACATGACGTGTAGCGCGCCGTCGAACAAGGCGTTGAACGCGACGGTCGGCCGCGGGTTGACGCCAAACCGTTAGCCAGACATGACCGTCTCCTCGACAGCAAGGACAGTCGTTTGGGTTACGCAAGAAACTGTGGACATCGACCAATCAGAGCCGATTGCTGGCCGCACACTTGCGTCCTTTGTTGACCGCTACGACAACGCGGGCATTGTGACGTCGATGTTGCTGCCACGACGAGTGCTCGAGATCGGGCGAACGACCAACCTCATCGTTTGCAGTGATCGACGGCGGGCGCTTGAATCGGCTGCGCTCATGGCGCCCGATGCCGACATCCTGTCGGGAGCAGAATTCAGGGAGGCAGGCCTTCCTATCGCGTTTCGCACCGGTATTCGCCTACGGGCCAACCTCTGGATGACCGTCGCGCGTGCAGCCTGGTTTGTAGGATGGGCACCAGAGTGCGAGACCATCGACAACGTGAAAGCCCGTGCGATGCAGGCCGCGGTGAAGCTACTCCATCTTGCTTCGACGCGAGGCTCCGTCGTTCTTGTTGGCCACGGGCTTTTCAACCGATACATTGCGAGATGTCTTCGTCGCGAGGGATTCGCCGGCCCTCGACTCATTTCCACTCGTCCATGGGGGGTGGCGGAGTACGGGGGCGAACCGCTGCCCATACCGCCGTTGCAGCAGTCAGGGTCGCCGCAGTGAAATCGTATAGAATCGCGGCGCCGGCTTGGCGGCGCCCACACCGCTGAACGGCGAGGCGTTGGACGTATCCGAATTTGATGCAGGAGTGACAGTGAATCAGCAGAGCATCGAAGCGTATGACCTTCCACAAAGGGTTGCATCCTATGACACCGACATGGAGCTGATGCACCCGAACAGGGCAAAGATGGTTCGTGTGGCCTTGCAGATTCTGCCCTTTGTTGGTACGGCCCCTCTCTGGGCACTCGATCTCGGCGTGGGGACCGGCTATTTCAGCAAGCAGTTCCTCGCCTGTTTTCCGAACAGTCGGGTACTTGCCATTGACGGAGCCAGGCTGATGGTTGACCTCGCGAAAGCGCGGCTCGGAGATGCGGCCAGCAGGGTCGACTTTCGAATCGATGACTTCCGCAACCTGAAACGTGCTGCCGCCGATCTTCCTGCCTTCGATGTCGTCTTCTCGTCTTATGCACTTCATCATCTCAACGGCGAGGACAAGCAGTCCGTGGTCGGCCAGGCCCTCGATCTTCTGAAACCGGGCGGCTGGTTCGTCAATGCCGACCTCGTGGTCGCTGACTCGCCTGAGATCGAGGCTCGAATTCAAGAGGTTCGCGTAAACGGAATCGTTGAACGTGCGTGCGGCAAAGACGAGCGATTTCGTGACTCCTCCGCGACTCGACGGTACTTGGATGAACTGGAGGTGAACGAACACGACCAACCCTTGGCAATGTCGGCGGACCTTGAGATTCTCCGGCGCGCGGGCCTGCGAAGTGCATCGGCCTTGTGGCTGGAACACCGGGAGGCGGTTTGTGCGGGACATAAGTAGTGCCCGCGGAACGCCCAACAAGGCGTAGGCGGCCACCTCCATCAATGTTGGTCCTTTCTGGAGAAAGAACATATGCAGAATTCAATTTCGCTCGTCTGGCCGTACACCCACGATCCCCTTCGGCCAGAAGGCGACGCGTGGGTGACTCGCGATGGAAAAACGCGGTACCCGGTGGTAGATGGCATACCCAATTGCGTGTATCCGCCAAGACTCGGTACGGATGTGAAAGAGAGAACGCTTCGCTCGCTGATACGCCTACAGGATGGCCGCTACTTGGTCTGCCGGGAAAGCTTGCCCCTGCCCTGGCCAGGGCGCATGCGTTCCGTACGGCGGGTGGACTTGGTTCCAGCGGCCAAGGCGGCGTGAAGAGCGTCGACCTGGCCGGCAGCTAAGCCGTGCGCCGGTGACCGCAGCTGGATAATGGTCTCGGACAGAAGGCCGCGAACCGACTCCTCGCGCGCGAGGGTGCATTCGCTCTTCAGCCAAGCGTGGGCAGCTTGGGCCAGCACGCTGGCCGAACCGGCGCTGGCCGCGCAAGCCGCGATGCCGGAGGGAAGCGCGGCCAGCAACCGACGATACGACTCCCAGCGTGAGGCCGACCTGGGCGCATCTGCGACGGCCGCCACGACCCGCGACAGGAATTCCCGTAGCAGGGACGGGTCGGCCAGCTTCGTGATGATTGTCTTCTTGGCGAAGATCTCCGTGAGTACCGCCGCCACACCAAACTGCGGTTCCTCGCCGTCTTCATCCATCCAGTGCAGGGCTTGGGCTATCAGCCGATCCGCCTGAAACGGATAGCCGCAATGGCGCACGAGCGCGTCTCGAATACCCATGCGGACAGGCGTTCGCTCGTCGGCCAGGAATTCGTGGACCGCGTTCCAGGCGCCCTGGTTGTCGGGCGACAAACGCGCCAGCGCAACCCAACCGTAAGCCGCGGCAATGGGCACGAAGACGTCCGCAGTCTCTGCCTCCGAATTGGTGGCCGCCAAGGTGGTCAGCAGGGCGGTCACGTCGCGCGTCTGGGCGGCGACCTCGACACCAAACGCCGCGGCCAACTCGAGATTCGGGTTCGGCGAAGGCATGTTGCCGTGGTGAGCAAGCAACCCCCGCAGATCGTCCAAGCGCCCGCTCAGGGCTTGGTCGAGCGCCACCTTCATGGCCTCGCTCTTCAGGCCTTTCTGGCCAGGACCTACGTTCGGGTGCGGGTTCATGCCCAGCAAGATAGCATCGAAACATCGCGCGAGCGGCCTTGCACGGACGGGGGGCGACACCTACTAACGAAACAACGTCACCGGCCAGGGCGCTGGCCTACAATCATCGGACCGTGGCAATCGACACCCTGAAGTCTCGCATGGGCAGCCTGGTCATTGCTGCCCTGTTCATCGGCGCATGCAGCAACCAGGCAAGCCCTGCCCCAGGCCGCGCGGATTCCAGTATTGGCGACGACGCCGTCACGCAGCCCGAAGCCGGTCGGGAAGCCGGCCCCGACAGCCAGTCGCCCGGTGACAGCAGTCCCGAGGCCGCCTCGTTCGCCGACACCGCCGCCGACGGCGGCGCGACCAGCGGCTGGCCGCAGCCGATGTGCGTGTGGAACGAGGCCTACCAGGAGAACTACGCGGCCGACACCGTGACCGAGATCCTGGCGGCCGCGCGCGGCTGCTACGTCCTGGTCGACCCCTTTGCCAACAACGACGCCCGCGCCTCCATCGCGCAGATGAAGCAGAGCCGAAACCTGGTCAGTTGCTACATCAGCGTCGGCACCTGCGAGGACTGGCGCGACGACTTTGCCGCTCTGAAACCCTCCTGCGTGAGCAAGCCATGGGGCGAGTGGCCGGGTGAATACTTCGTCGACCGCACCGACACCGGGCTGGTCGCCCTGATGGAAGCACGCATCGACAAGATGGCCGGCTGGGGCTGCGCCATGGTGGAGTTCGACAACATGGACTGGGCCTTCGACAGCGCAAACCGATCGCAATACGGTATCACCGCGACCGCGGCCCAGGGCGAAGCCTACAACCAGACTCTGTGCGCCTACGCTCACGCCAAGGGCCTGGGTTGCATGGCCAAGTCCAGCGCGCAAGGCGCCGCCACCTTCGACGGGCTGACCGTCGAGTCCGCGCCCGACAACCTGGACTGGTGGAACGCCGCCGACATGCGCGGCATGCTCTCGTCAGGCAAGATCGGCATCGTGGTCCACTACAACGAAGCCGACTGTGCCGCCGCCCGCACCGCGTACCAGACCGAGTACGGCAGCAAGCTGTCCTTCATCTGCGAAGACCGCGCATTGAAGAAGTACCGGCACTTTCCGTAGTTCGGCAGAGACTACTGAGAGTGTTGATTCATTGACACTCGCACAGCGGACCTGCCCCTGCCGACAGTGATATGACCATGGTCTAGAACGGCGGCAGCACGACGTCGCCCCAACAGGCGGCGCTGCCGTCCGCGCGCAGCGCGCAGGCGTGATTGAAGCCGGACACAAGTTGCACGAAGGAACCCGAGGGTGTGCTGGTCGCCCAGTTGCTCTTTCCCCAGCAGATTACGCCGCCGTCGTCGCGTAGGCCGCACGCGTGGTCGGCCCCGGCGCTGATCCTGATTAGCGTTCCTTCGGGAGCGGCGTCTTGAGCAGTGAAATTGGCGCCCCAACAGACTGCGGTTCCGTTCGTCCGAAGGGCACAGGTGCGGTTGCTGCCTGCGGAGACTTGCGTAAATGCGCCGCTCGGGGTGCTGCCGTGCCCGAGGGGCTCGAGTCCCCAGCAGATGATACTACTGTCGCTTTGCACGCCGCAGGTGTAGTAGCCGCTGGCGGAAATCTGCGTGAACGTGCCGGCAGCCGGCGTGGCTTGATTAAGCTTGTTGTCTCCCCAGCACGCGACGCTGCCGTCCGCATGCAGACCGCAGGCGTGCGACTCGCCGACTGTGATTTGGGTGAATGCATCTGTCGAGGCACTCCCTTGATCGGCGCCCCAGCACTGTGCACTGCCATCGGCACGCAATCCGCAAGCGTGGAAGTAGCACGCGGAAATTTGCGTGAAGCTCGCCGCCGGCATGGTCATGTCGTTCTCCTCGTTTGCCCCCCAGCAGGTCACGCCGCCATTGGCACGCAGTCCACAGCTGAACTGAGAGCCGGCGGCAATTGCGACCAAAGGCTCGGCTGGTGGCACCGCTTCTTCGAAGCCCTGGTATCCCCAGCAAGTAATCGTGCCGTCGGCGCGCAGACCACAGCTATGGCGTCCACCCGCCGCAATGGCGGAAAAGGAGCCGCCGGGCGCCTGCGTCTTTCCCAGGTCGGTGTTTCCCCAACACACCAGCGTGCCGTTGCTGCGCACGCCGCAGGCGTGGATGAATCCGACGGAGGCCGCGGTGAAGGTCCCGGCGGGCGGCGTGGACTGGCCGGAGCTGTTGCTACCCCAACAGGCAAGTGTGCCGTCGCTGCGCACGCCACAATTGTGTGAATTGCCGGCGGCGATCTTCGTGAACGTGCCTGCAGGCGCAGAAGTCTGACCTACGCTATTGCTGCCCCAGCATTTGACAGTGCCGTCGCTGTGCAAGCCGCAACTGTGCTCGCCTCCGGCGGCGATTTGCACAAAGGTATCTGCTGGCGGCGGCGAGGATCCGGTGCCCCAGCAGGTCGCGGTTCCTTCCGTGCGTAGAGCGCAAGCTTGCAACTCTCCGGCAGAAATCTGCTTAAACGCGCCCGACGTGGGCGCCGCTGTGCTGCCGAACGAATTGTCGCCCCAACAGGTCACGCCCCCGTCCAGGCGCAGTCCGCAGGCGTAATGCTCACCCACTGAAATCTGCGCGAATGCGACGTTGGGCGGCTCGGACTCGGCGAAGTAATCTTCGCCCCAGCAAGCGACACTACCGTCGGCCCGCAGTCCGCACGAGTGGGCGAATCCCGCCGCGATCTCCACGAACGGAGCCGGCAACCGCGGGGCTGTGTCGATCGCGACGGTAGCATCTTTCGAAGGCGCAACGTCGGGCACCGATTCAGTGGCGGTATCGAGGGCGACCACGGCAGCGTCGGCTTCGTCCACCGCGACAGGGCTATCGGCAGGCTCGGCCGCATCGTCGGCTGGATAGGTCACGCGAAAGCTGCCGTTGTCGCAGGCAGATCCAAGGGCTACGAAAAGGCCCGCAAGAGCAATTCGACCGAATGCGCAGCCAACGCCAAGTCTCATGAAGCCATTGTAACGCTCTAACGAGCTTCCGACTGCTTCTTCGCGGCCATCCGTTGCCAGCACGAGGCCCGCCCACGAAATCGAGCAGCGCGATTCCAAGCTCATCACGGCCGTGTCCGGAGGTTGACCGAGCATCCTCTCCGATCTCAAATCGCTGCTCGAAAAGGGGCGAGGTTGCCCTTATTTCGCAGCTTGTTGGAGAGGTAGTCGTCGGCGCAGCCCGTCGACGGCCACGCGAGACGGGTCGCATTCCACGCCTATGCGGTACAATTCCTGGCAAGGCTGCCTGGGGCTGGACAATTCCAAAGAAAAACGTGGGGGGGGGCCTCTGTTGGCCGCGCGGGCTGCGGGGCGCTCGAATGGAGGAGACCTTCATGATCTACCGCATTACGCCTGGCATTCTGGTTACGTCCTTCTGGCTCGTGTGTTCCGCGTGCTCGACGTCCACAGGTGAGTCGACTGGGGCGGGTGGCAACAACTCCGACGGCTCGGGTGGCACATCGAGCAGTGGGTCGGGAGGTGCTCAGGGCAGCGGAGCAGGCGGGGCGAGCGGCGGCGGCGGCAACGCCTCGACTGGCGGAACGATAGGTTCTGGCGGCAACGTCGCCGCGGGCGGCGCGAGAGGCTCTGGCGGGATGACCGGCGCCGGAGGCGCAAGCGGCGGAGGCGCAAGCGGCGGAACGACTGGTTCGAGCAGCAGCTCAGGTTCGGGCGGGAGCGCGGGTTCGAGCGGTTCCAGTTCGAACACCACGGGACCTTGTGACTTGTACGCCACGGCGAACACCCCGTGCGTGGCCGCCTTCAGTACGATCAGAGTCCTGCTGCACTCGTACAAGGGGCCGCTTTACCAGCTTAGGAAAGGGGGGACGAACAACGTCTTCAAAGGGAATCAACCGGCTGGCACCGGCGGTGGCACCACAGGGGGAACGACCCAGGATATCGGGTTCACCGCCGACGGCTTCGCGGACTCGGCGGCTCAAGACGCGTTCTGTGGCACTGCTACGTGCACCTTCTCGAAGTTTTACGACCAGTCCGGTAAGGGCAACGATCTCATCCAGGCGGCGGCGGGCACGTATGAGCCTGGACCGGACTACGAGGTGCCCGCCAGCCACTCGGTGACGGTCGGTGGTCGCAAAGTGTACTCAGTCTATTTTCCGAACCCGCCGAGCTTGCCCTCCGGCTCGGCGCCGTCGGGGTACGGGTATCGGAACAATAAGACCGT
>Ga0066789_10001343_pt1 | contig 10565 bp, 10 predicted proteins | sample OrgsoiDNA2013049_FD_70960 | JGI IMG/M metagenome (GOLD analysis project Ga0066789, IMG submission 70960) | Permafrost soil microbial communities from the Arctic, to analyse light accelerated degradation of dissolved organic matter (DOM) -... | ecosystem: Environmental > Terrestrial > Soil >...
GGCGTGAACCTCCTGCCGCCCGGGCTCAGGCTCTGCACGTTCGATTGCCGCTATTGTTAGTGCGGCGTGTCAAACGACATCGGGAAGAGACCCCCTTACGACACTAAAAATGCCCCCCTCGACGCGTTTTCGAATCCGCTTGCTGATCTCGTAGCCAGGATGCCTCGTCGTCCTGTCGTCGAGCGCCGAGGACCGTCCCGGATATTCGTTCTGGGCAACGTGCGGCGTGACGTTCATCGCGCGCGTCCATACAACAAACTCTTTCGTGTCGAACCCCTTGTCGCCGGCGATCGTGCGGCGGCCATCTCGTTCAGGGAGCTGAGCGAGCATCTGCAGCGCGTTCGTGACCTCGTGTGGAGCGCAGAAACTCCATCCCCCGGACGGCGTCGTGTGCCGAAAACCGCGCCGAAGGCGTTCACGCGGCCTCCCGATGGTAGAAGTTGAGCAATCCGCCGAGACGCTCGCGTCGCTCGACCCGGCCGTTCGTGTTGGCTGGGCTCGGCGTGCTCTCGATCAGCGCGTTGGCGAGCCCCTGATGGTTCCGCTCGAACCGGTAGTGACGAACGAACTCTGAAATCGATCGCCGCAGATGCGCCTCTCCCAGCGGAACGATCCGGTCGAGGCACTCGCTCCTGATCGAGAGAACGAACCGCACCGCGTAAGCGTTCAGGTTCGGGCTGCTCGGCGGCAATCGAAGCACCTCCACCCCACCCCGCTTCATCGCCGCTCGAAACTCGCGCGTGTACAGCGGGTCCCGGTCCAAGATCAGGTACCGCTTGCCCAACAGGAACCCGTCACTCACGTCGAGAAGGTTCCGGGCCACCTGTTCCATCCAGAGCCCGTCCGGGCAGCTCGATATGCCGGCGATCTCGACCCGCCGACGCGCCAGGTCGATCACGAAAAAGACGTGATAACGGACCAGCCCCGCCCAGCTCAGCACTTCGACCGTGAAAAAGTCAGCGGCGGCGATCGCGCTCAAGTGTGCCTTGATGAACGTCGCCCACGAGTACTGTCGCCGACGCTGCGGTGCCGGCTCGATGCCCTCCTCCTTCAAGATCCTCTTGATCGTGTTCCGACCCACCGCGTACCCGACGTTCTTGAGCGCGCCTCGCAACCGCGTGTAGCCCCAGCTGGTGTTCCGCGTCGCCATCTCGACGAGAAGCCGTACGATTTCTGTCGCCGTCCGCGGCCGCCCAGCCCCGCGACGGGCGCTGCCGTCGTACTTCTTGGCCACGAGTTCCCGGTACCAGCGCAATATCGTGTCGGGCGTCGCGACCGTCGCCACCTCCGCCAGAGCCTTCCGCCCGAGCTTCTTGCCCAGCACCGCAAGCTTCCGCCGTTCGGCGTCGGTTAACCGCAACCGCCTCTTCCCCACCCGCTCCATCAGGGCGCAGTTGACGGTCTTCAGGTACTCGATCTGGTCCGTCTGATGGCGCGCGACCCACACGCCTACCCACGCCGCCAGGAACTGTAACGGCAGCGGCAGCGCCCCTGCTCCCGTCGCCTTCTCTCGCCCACGGATCGCCTTGTACGCCCCCAGATCTCCTTCGTAAAGCCCTTCTTCTACCCTCACGAAGACCGCGATTCCTCGACGGTTTTCCTCGATCGGTTTTTGGTACCAGACGGGCTCGTGAACGAAGCCAAGACTGACATCCCGGACGCGAACCAGGGCACGCTGATGGTCGCAATCGGTCCGCGCGCGCACTTCGCGATCGGCCGCGGGCTCTTCCTGAGGTCCGGGATCTCTTACACAGGGGCCCTCGACAACCCGCTCTCCGCGGCGTCGTACAACGTCTTGCAGGTCGACGTCCCGGGCGCGTTCTGACGCTGAGGGTTGCGGTCCCTCGTCAGCCTCAAGGTTTGTCGATCGTGATAAGCCGACAGCTCTTCGGGCAAGGCGCGCCGCTCGCCTGCACGCCGTCGCAGTCCTCATAGGGCGCCTGGACGATGCCGTCGCCGCAGTACTCGTCGATCTTGCAGTCGGGGCCGCACTGGCCGTAGCCGCCGGCGTTGACGCCGTCGTCGCACTCCTCGCCGATGCCGACGATGCCGTCGCCGCACTTCGGCGTGCAGACGCTGGGCATCGAGTTGAACCCGCTCAGCGTCAGCTTGAACGACGAGCCGTTGGTCTGGCGCTCGGCGTGGAATCCGGCGATCTGGTAGACCTTTCCGTCGGTGAGGCCGAACTGGGCGGCGTTGGCGGCGGAGAGCGTGATCGACCCTTCGACCGGCGTGTGGATGCCGCCGAGATCCACGGCCAGCTTGCCGTTGATGAAGAACCAGACGTCGTCGTCGCCGATGAAGTCGAGCTGGTAGGTCTTGCTGGCGTCGTACTGGAACCAGGAGCGCACCTCGCTGGTGAAGCTGAAGTTGTGCAGCGGCTTGCCCGGCTCGTCCATCCAGTTGCCGGCATAGAGCGGCGCGATCGACGCCGAGGTGAGCTCCGAGGCCGGCGTGAACGGATCGCCGTCGACCGGGAAGAACAGCGGCGTGCCGTCCATCTCCGCGACCAGGAAGAGGCCCTTGTAGGTCGTACCGTCGACGTAGCATTTCAGCATCGGCAGCGTCTCGGTCTGGCAGTCGGTCGGGCCGTACATGAACGTGCAGGGGACGCCGTTCTGCTCCTGGCCGACGGTGCCACACCACTGGGCGATTGCGGTCTGTTGCCAGCGCTCGCCGTTCGGTCCGTAGCGGTTGACGTAGACGCCGTTGCCGTTGTTCCACAGCGTCAGCTTGCCGACGTTCGCGTGGTTGGTCCCTGGGACGTCGCGGTACCACTCGGCGAACGTGGCGGCGCTGGTGACCAAGCTGTTGACGATCCCGGTGAACACCGGCTTCCCCTCAGCGTCGAGGCTGGTCTCGACCATCCCGGGGAGCGCGCTGTCGCGCCCGGTGGCGCCGGGTTCGAAGTCGGGCGGGGTGTGGAAACGAAAGTCGCGGAACACCGCCGGCACCGTGATCGTGTCGCCGAGCGGCGGCTGCGCGCAGGTGTACCCCGGCTCGACTTGGCAGTGGGCCGAACAGCCGTCGCCGTCCAGGTTGTTGCCGTCATCGCAGGCCTCGCCGAGCACGATGCCGTCGCCGCAGCGGGAGGTGCAGCCGGCGGCGGTGCACGACGGCTCGCTCTGGCAGTCCGACGAGCAGCCATCCCAGGGGCGGGCGTTGCGGTCGTCGCAGCTCTCCGCTCCCTCGACGACGCCGTCACCACAGACCGTGGGCGTGCAGGTGCTGGGGTTCCCCGAGCACTTGAAGCCGAGCTCCACTTTGCAGGCGCTGGAGCAGCCGTCGCCGTCGTTCTTGTTGCCGTCGTCGCACAGCTCGGGGCGGACCACCACGCCGTCGCCGCAGCGCGCTACCGGGTGGCAAGGCTGGCCGGCGGGGACGCAGGAGTAGCCGGGCTCAACCTCCAGGCAGTTGGCCGCGCAGCCGTCGCCGCCGGTGGTGTTGCCGTCGTCGCAGATCTCGTCCTTGGTCAAGATGCCGTCGCCGCAGTTGGGCGGCGGGGGGAGCTGGCCGCCCGCGCCGCCCGGACCGAGGCCCGCGCCGGTTCCGCCGAGGCCGCCGGCGCCGACCAATCCTGCTCCGCCGACGCCGCCGTCGGGCTGCGCGCGGTGGACGCCCACGCACGCGCACACCAAGAACGGCGCCAGGACAGTCCAGCGGACGCGGAGCAACAGCACCAGCCACAGTGTGGCGCGCGGAGAATCATGCCGGGATGACACCCGTCATCCCTCGAGCACCGCACGGACAGACGGAGCAGCGCCCAGTACTGATGGCGTCGGGCAATGATCATGACGGGCGTCATCCCCTGGGGTCGCTCGCTGGGCCAGACTGGACTGGTGTCGTGGCCTCGCTTCGACGTATTGGCTGCTTCCGTTCGGGGCGCAGGCGGCGGCGAGGCAATTCGCGCTGCCGCCACGACCCTCCGCCTGATTCTTCTCGGCATCTGCCTCGTCGGCGCGGCCTGTGCCGGGCGGGGCGCGGGCAGGACGGGCGGCGGTGGCGCGGCCGGTCGTGCAGGCGCGGCCGGTGGTGCGGGCGCGGCAGGCAGTGCGGGCACGGGCGGTCCGGTCCCGGGCAACGACGGAGCGGCAGGCGCATCGCCCACGGACGGAGGCGTCCTCGATGCGACGGTTCGCCGCCCGGCCCCGCATCCCGACGCTGACCCGGCGGTGTGCGGTGCGTGGGCGCTGGTCGACAACGTCTGTTGCGCGCAGTACTGCAGTACCGACGACACGTCCGAGAGCTGCACCTCCTGCGGCGGCCCGGGCTCGGCGAGCTGCACGCCGGTCAACGCCAAGGCCTGCGTCTCGGGCCAGTGGCCGGAGGTGCACGCCGTCGGCACTGACGAGCCGTGGCACTACTCTCGCTCGACGCACTTCGGTCTCACCTACGCAGGCGCCTGCGCGTTCGGCCTTTACGGTCTCTGCACGACGCAGTTCAGCTTCACCGATCCGACGCTGGCCGCGAAGTGCGACGCTTTCTGCAAGGCGTATCCGGATCTCTGCCGCGACCCCGCCGGCACTACGCTGCGCGGGAACTTCGCTGCGCCGCAGGGGAACTACTACACGCAGTTCTGGTCCAGCCTGCCGGGCGACGACGACAATTACCTCTCCTGCGGCGAGTGCTTCGAGCTGATCCGAACGCAGAAGGACGGGACCGACTACCAGCCGGGGCAGCGGGGCTACACGCCGCCGGTCGTGCTGCAGGTGGTCGACTCCTGCCCCTGCTCGGCGAACTCGAAGTGGTGCTGCGGCTCGGGGCGCGATCACTGCGGTGAGGTCTCCGACTTCAAATACGGCTGTCAGCTGCCGCCGGCCCCGCCGTCGCCGCCTACGGATCATGATCCCCTGCCGAACGAGAGCGTCCACCTCGATCTGTCGGACATCGCCATGGCGCGCCTGCAGACCGGCGACGCCAACGGCTCGCTCGTCGACGGCATCATTCCGACGCGTTATCGCCGCGTGCTCTGCCCCGTGGTCGGCAACATGTACATTTGGCTGCACAGCGGCGCCGGCCCTTACTGGTTCGCCCTCTCCGTCGTCAACACCGCGGGGCTGGGCTCAGTCGTGAAGGTCGAGGCCCAGATGAAGTCAGGCGCGTGGGTGGCGCTGGCTCGCGACCCCAACTACACGCGTGCCCGCCCGCAGGAGCGGTACGGCAGCTGGGTGGTTCCGCAAGGGGCCGGCCCGTTCGATTTGCCGCTGCCGCTGCGGGTGAGCGATCCGTCCGGGCGCTCGGTGGCGGCCTCGGTGAACGCCTGGGCCCCGGTGGATCCCTCGCAAGCCGAGTCGTACTACATCGATACCGGCGTACAGTTTTGAGCGTGCCGTCGCAGGAGTGGACCTGCGACTCTGGTGTGTGCCTACCAGAGCCTCAGTTACGTGAAGGGAAGGCCATGAGCGTTTTCCCGCTGTGAAGTTAGTCCGCCTGCAGCGCCTCGACCGCGTCCTGCTTTACCCAGGAGGCGCCCCGAAATTGCCCGCTTCCGGCGACGATCAGGCTCCCGGTGACAACCGCCGCTGCGGCGCCGGTGCGGCTCGTCGGCATGGGTGGCAAGGGTTGCCATGCCGTGCGCGCACCGAGTAGACCTTCGGCAGTGGGCGTGTCGTCTCCGATCCAGCCACCGGCGACCATGAGCCCCGAGGGGAGCAGCCCCCCGCGTCGCGATGGGCGCTATGCGCGAGGGGGCGGTGCACTCGGCGGTGCGTAAGGCGCGCGCGGCCGGCGTGACGCGGGCGGACATCGAGCAGGTCGTGGCGCTCGCCGCCAGCACCGTCGGGTTCCCGTCGGCCGTCGCGCTGCACTCCTGGTGCCTGGATACACTCGACTCCCGCGCGAAGCCGCGGTAACGAGCCGGACCGATCGTGGGGCGCCTGGGTTCGCGGGCCTCCCACGGCTCCTGACGTCCGTCATGTCGGTCCCGGGCGGTTGCGCGGTTAACTATGCGCGAGGTGGTTCGCGGCTCGAAAATGGACGACTTCAGGCCAGGCCGCCCGATCCAGCCGGGGCTGGCAGGCGCATGGTTGTTCGTGGTGGCGTCCTGCGCCGGTGTCCGGCCGCAGGAGAGCGCCCCGGCGACGGGCGGCCGGGCGGCGCCGGCAGCGTCTTTGGCCGAGGGGGCGCAGACGGCGCCGGTGGGTCGTGGGCGGCGCCGGACGCCCACGCCGAGCGCTGCGACGCCGCCGGCGTCTGCGCTTGCATGAAGCCAGTGGGGAGGCGTGAACACCCACGGCGCGGATTGCAACGGGCATACCGCCTCGGAGCTCTACGACGTCCCGCAGTTTTGGTACAACGTGCTCCACTGGCTGCTGCCGGACGCGAGCTGCTTCACGATCCTGGATCCGATCGTCATCGATTGAAGAACGTCGAGCTCACGCAGTCCAACGTTCTCTCGTCGGATGCTCCGCGAGACTGAGCCCGCTCCATTCGAAGATCTCCGGGTTCCCGTTCCGAAACGCGGCGTAGCGAATCCAAAGCGGACGAGCGCGAAAGTAGGTGAGGTCGGGGAGGGTCGCGCGTCGACGGCGTTCGGGGAAGCGCTCGAGGTAGGTGTTCTTGAGGCGGTGCAACTCGCCGCCCGCTGGTTCGTCCGCCAGGCCATCGTACTGTACGGTCGCATCGTCTCCACCGAGCACGAACGCGATGCGCGGGTTTAGGCGGAGATTCGAGGCTTTGCGCGTTCGTCCGAGAGTATCGAAGACGAGCTCGAGCGCGTCCGTGACCGCGACACCGACGACCGCGGCCTGCGGGGCACCGTCCGGCGTCACACACGCCTGAACTGCATAGGGGTACACGCGAAAGAATGAAACGAGGTCGGCCGGCGTCATCCTGATTTGATCATCGACCCGAATGCCGGGCAGCTGACATGACGTGCGTCATGCCGCGCTCTACCGGCGACACCCGGCGAGCGGTTTGTCACCTGACAGCCTGATGTTCGAGGACGCCCTCCAGCGAGCTTGGGCGATCCGAGTGTTCGGCGGCGACGACGAGGTTCGTCAAGTTCGATCCAGGCGCTGTTTCGCGCCCTCGGATCGCGCAACTGCGCCGGCCTCTACTTTTTTCGCTCCCGTGTCGTCTGACAGGCTGGCGGCGGTGCTGGCCGACAAGTCGTCACTCGCGTGGACGGTTTCGTCGCTGACGGTTGTCATGTTCCCTTTGGCCGCGGGCCGCTAGGCTCGTATCCCATCCGCAAGCTCCGCATCAAGCTCGTCACGATCCCCTGGGAGCTCGAGGTCCCGACCTTGTCGCTCGCCTGCCTGGCCGCGGTCCCGCCCGCGAACCGGGTGGATCTGGCCATCGTCGACGTTCTCCGCGAGCGCCTCGTTGAGGACGAGCCGGTCGACGCGGTCGGAATCACGGCGTCCACCCCGCGCATCAAAGCCGCCTATCGCTTGGCGGACGCCTACCGCGCCCGGGGGGTCAAAGTCATCCTCGGCGGGCATCACGCCACCGCGCTGCCCCGGGAGGCGCTCAAGCACGCGGACGCGGTTGTGACCGGCGAAGGCGAGACTCCTTGGGCGCGCATCATAGACGGCTTGCTCACCTCGCCAGCGACCGTGGGCGGGGTCTACAAGGGCGGAATGCCGGATCTTGCCCACCTCCCGGCGCCGGACACCCGCCGGCTGCACCTGGAACGTTACGGCGCGTTCTGCTACCCGCTCATCGCCACCCGCGGCTGTCCCGAGCAGTGCACGTTCTGCTTCTCCCGCCGCATGAGCCCAGCCTTCCGCGCTTACCCGATCGCGCGCGTGCTCGAGCAGGTGCGCGCCCGACCCCGGTGGGTGAAGGCGGCCTACTTCGTCGACGATAACCTGGCCGGCGATCCCGACTACGCGCGCGAGCTCTTCCGCGCGCTGGCGCGCGAGCCCGATCGGCTGCCGTTCGGGATGCAGGTGCGGTCCGAGATGGCCGACGACGGCGAGCTCTTGCGACTGGCCCGCTAAGCCGGCTGCGCCCTCATCTCGTCGGGGTACGAGTCCGTCAACCAGAGCACGCTGGACGGCGTGCGCAAGCGCGCCAACGCCTCCGACTACCGCCGGCGCATCGCGGCCATCCACGCGGAAGGGATGATCGCCTCGGGCAACTTCATGTTCGGCTTCGACGAGGATGGTCCCGAGATCTTTGACGACACACTGGCGTTCCTCGACGAGACGAAGATGCTGCACGCCTCCTTCACCGCCGAGATCCCTTTTCCGGGCACGCCGGCCTGGCGCCGCTACCGCGACGAGGGGCGGCTGCTCAGCCTCGACTACGACGACTACCTCGGCAAGGATCACGTCCTCGTCCACCCGCGCCGGATGTCGCCGAAGCAGCTCCGGCACGGGATCCGCGGGCTGGCCCTCGCGTTCTACGGACCTCGGCGCCGGCTCCGTCTGGCCGTGGCGGCGGCACGCAACCAGCGGTTGCTCGCGGAACTCGGTGCCGCGCGCACGCCCGCGCTCGTAGGGCTGAACGCCTTCCAGATGTGGCAGTGGCACTATCGGATGAGCCGACCGGGCGCGTGGCTCTACCGGACGCTCCTGCCCGCCGCGCGAATGCGCTATCGTTCCGAATGGACGCGGCGCTCGAATTTCTCATGACCGTCGCGCATCGGTTGCGGCGCCGGTCCCACGAGCGCCGTGGGGACCGGCCGTGACGAGTCACCCTGACGCCAGACGCGCCGAATGAGGCGGGGGTGCTGGAGGCGATCGATCTTCAGGGTCGCCTTCGTCCCGACCGCCATGCCCAGCGCCACGATCGACATCGCGCGCTCGCCCCAGGTCGGAGCGCCGAGCGCGGCGTGTACCCGGGCCTCGAGGCCGGCGATGAAGGGGCGCGACGCCCGCGGCGCGAGGAGCCGCCCGGCCAGGAATGCCGGGTAGGCCTTGCGCAGGTTGCGGGCGAAGCGCGCCGCCTTGGCGCGCTGGAACGCGCTGGAAGCGTCGCGCAGGGCGAGATACCCGTCGAGCCAAACCTCCAGGCAACGGTAGACGGACGGTCCCAGGCGGGCGAACTCCTCCGCGAAGCAACGCTCCTGTGCCGCCTCGATTTCGGCCGCAGACATCTGCGGGTGGTAGACCATCGCCCGAAAGCCGCTCGCCTTGCGCGCGTAGGCCACCGGATCGGCGGCCAGCTCCTCGTGCAGCAGTCCCTCCTTCATCACCTTCTCCCAGAACGGCGTTCCTGGCGTCGGTCCGTAGATCATGAACTGCGTGAACGTGGGCCGCAGCGCCAGCAGCCCCGCCAGCTCCTCTTCGATGATCGCGGGTGTCTGATAGGGGAACCCGACGATCATCGAGGTGAGCACGGTGATGCCGTGGCGGCGCAGCTCAGGGATTAACTCCTCGACCGGGCGTCCTGCCTGCTTCGCGTAGCCGGAGCGCGTCCCCTCGTACCCGATCCACAAGCCGTCGATGCCCATATCCAGAATCTCTTCGAGCGCGTACTTGCTCAGCGCCCGCACGCTCGCGAAGGCGAACACCGAAATGGGCACGCCGCCCCGCTGCACGGCCTCCCGGAACTCGAGGGCCCGCCGCCGGTTGAGGAGGAAATCCTCGTCTATGATGAGAAACGACAGCTCGGGATCGACGGCCAGGTACCGCTCGATCACCCGGTAGATGTCGGCGCCCGTCGGCAAGAGCTTCACGTGCTTGCGCTTGAAGAAGTGCGAGGTGCAGCAGAAGTCGCAACCGGAGGGACAGCCGAGGCCAGCGAAGACCATGCCGGTCGACGAGACATGCTGGCCGAACAGCCGCAAGGGGTTGACTACCAGCGGGTGGCGGTAGGGGAGGGGGAGCGGGGGCTCGTCGAGGAGGCGGCGCATGAAGGCCACGCCTTCCTCTCGGCAGACGTGATCCGCCAGCGGCCCCAGCACCTCGTCCGAGAGCACGGTGCCGTAACCCCCAAGCACGATGCGGGCTCCCGGAGCGTGGCGCCGCACGAGGGCCGCAATCTCAACCATGCGATGGAAGGTCGCTAGTACAAAGGAGATCCCCACCACGTCGTACCCGCGCCGGAGCTCGCGAACCAGCTCGCGCTTCGACGGATAGTGGAGGACGGTGGTGGGGGCCTCCAGGTTCTCGGCCAGGTAGTCGAGCGAGAACTGCACGTGGTGCGAGCGGGGACTAAAAGCGCCCTGGGCGCGGGTCACCTGGCCGAAGAGGAGCTCGTAGCCGACGCTGGGCGCGTCACCGTGCCGGATTCCGAGAGGGCGGCAGACGCTGGTGAGGAGGACTTTGGGCTGCAAAGTGCGTAAGGTAGTCTGGACGCTGGGCGCGCGCACTGACGGTTGTCAGGTTCCGCGCGCCCGATTGGCTCCTGGTCGCGCGAGCGATCGCCCACCCGCCACCCCATCACTGCAGCGATTTCGGCCCCTGGTCGCGCGACAGCGACACCGACGCCCCGGTGAGCGCGTCGACGTCGGTGGTGATGTCCAGCTCGCGGCCGCTGATCGAGCCGTGGCAACCGCCGCAGACGCTGTTGAAGAAGCGGCGGGGGACCGCCAGCTCGATGTTCTCGCCGGGTGTCCTTCGCCAACCGGTCATCCGGGCGCCGGACGGGAGGGACGAGGCCGATCCTGGATC
>Ga0066789_10001344_pt1 | contig 10565 bp, 9 predicted proteins | sample OrgsoiDNA2013049_FD_70960 | JGI IMG/M metagenome (GOLD analysis project Ga0066789, IMG submission 70960) | Permafrost soil microbial communities from the Arctic, to analyse light accelerated degradation of dissolved organic matter (DOM) -... | ecosystem: Environmental > Terrestrial > Soil >...
CGGCCGCACGCGCGCGCTCACGCTGAGCATGACGCCGACGGTGCCGAGCGCCGCTGCCAGGACGACGAACTGCCGGTGAAAGCCGAGACCAGCGCAGCTCAGTGCAATGCCGACGACACAGATCGCTGCCAATGGCCCAGGTGCGCGGCGCAGCGCGAACCACAACACGGCAATGCCGACGGCGACGACTGCGATCGCGCGGCTGATTCCCGGGTCGGACACGCTGACGATGGCCGACGGCACGAGACCCAACGCAATCGCCAGGACTCCGATGGGCGGACGTGCGACCACGGAGTGAGCCCGACTGATGCAGAAGATGACGAGCCCGAGGCCGACAGAGACGTATTCGACCGGTCGAAGCGCAGGACTCTGGAGTTGCACCACCTGCGCAATTGCGAGGGTCACCAACGCAGGCTGCGAGTAGCGATCGTGCTCCGGTTGCGCAGCAAACAGCAACCAGGCCGCGCCCGTCAGCACGAGAGCGAGACCGAGCAGGCGGAACCCGTCGAAGTCCGCCAGACCGAGAATGCCACCGCCCGCCGCCATAGCCGCGACGACGAGCAAACCCGGCTGTTCTGATGCATGCCGACGAATCGCGGCAACGCCCAGCACGACGCTGCCGACCGCCACTGCCACGAACGCGACACTGTTTGGTGCGACCTGCCACGACGCCAATGCCGACGTGACGGCGATGACGAGTGCCGCCGTCCCTATCGGAATAGACAGGCGACGGTCGTGAGCAGCCAGAACTCCGTGAACGACAGCACCAGCGCCGCCGCCAGCAATAGCAATCCACGCCAGTGATCGCGGATGCGTATTCACCAACGCAGCACCACTGACGACAGCAATCCCAACGCCGCTCGCCAATACCCAGCGTTCAACCGATCGCAGCTTCGAACCTACGGCGATGAGAGCGCCGCCGACGAGCCCGAGCGCGCACAGTCCCACATGTCCAGCGGCGAAGTCAGCGATGAACCGCGCGTCGAGCACGGCTGCGGCGATACCGCTTGCCGTCACGAAGTTCCGAACGTTGGCGGGAACATCGCGGGTCAGCGGCGGCAGCGCCGACACTGCTGCGATGGCGAGCACGACCATGGCCGTGTGCCTGCTCGCGACGTTCGGTGCGGACGCCGACGCCAACGCAAGGATTGTGCCGACCAGCCAACCCGCGACTGCAAAGGTCCAAGCGGCGGCTCGCGGCAGTCCGACGGTACGGACGGCGAGCACTCGGTCGAAGGTGGCGGTGCTCACGAGGGCTGCCGCGATAAGGACTCGCAGTTCACGGTGCGGCCCGGTGAGGGCGAGCATCGACGCCATCACCGGCACTTGGGCAGCCACGACTCGGGCAAGGCCGAACACGAGGACGCCACGGATCAACCGGCTCGCGCCGGCGAGGAGGAGAGCGGCCACGACCGCACTGATGGCGGCGTAGGCCGGCCCCGACACATGCCGAACACCGAAAACGTCGAACTGCCACACCGCCCAAAGGTCGACGGCGACCAGGCCGCTGGCAACCGCGCCGAGTGCCTCGGCCGTCGCGCGCAGGTGTCGTCGCGCGACCACCGCCGATGACCAGGTGGCCAGCGCAGTGACCCCCAGCATCGCGGCCATCTGCACGGCGAGCCCGAGGTTGTTCCATGCCACCGCCACGAACACGATCGAGGCGACCAAAAGCAACGCGGCGCCGAGGCTGAGCAGCAGTTGCTGGGGTGACACGTTGCGTCGCACCTTGGCCGGCATTTGCCGGTCATTGGCCGGGTAGGCCGCGGCCGTTGGCGTGCTTGGCCAGGCGAACTCCGGTGCGGGAGCGGCTGGCTGCCGCAACTGGTTGAGCAAGTGATCGTGTTCGATTACGAGGGCGGCAAGCTGCTGGTTCACCACCCACAGCCGAGCGGCATCCAGCCCGACCAAGCGCAGGCCGCATGCGCTGCACGATTCCGCAGGCGAGTCGAGGGGCGCATCGCACGCCGGGCAGGGAGTCGTCATGACGGCCTCCCGTTTGAGCTGCCCTTCGCCGTTCCGGCCGGCCGGGTGCAGTGCGCGCATACGCGTCCGATTCTTTGTCGGGTGATCAACGGCCACACCTGAGCGCCCGAACGGCGTCCGCCATGTTGGCCGGAGACTAAGCTGCGCTCGCTCATGCACCCGCCGACTGAATTGAGGCCAGCGATGGAGAAACCGCTCGACGGCCGGGTCGCCATCGTGACGGGTGGAAGCCGCGGCCTTGGCGCCGCCTTCGCCCGAGGGCTGGCCGCCTCCGGCGCCAAGGTCGCGCTCACCTCGCGCGACAAAGCTCGCGCCCAACTCGTCGTCGACGAGCTGCTTGCCACCGGCGCCACCGCAGTCGCGGTCGAAGCCGAGATGCGGTCACGGGCGTCGGTGAATGCGGCCGTCGAGGCGGCCACCCAAGCGCTCGGTCCGATCGACATCCTGGTGAACAATGCGGGCGGCTGCGTCCATGCGCCCGCTCTCGACGTCACCGAAGAAGACTGGATCGACGTCATCGAAACGAACCTCAACGGTGTTTGGTACGGCTGCCAAGCAGTAGGTCGGCAGATGATCGAAGCTGGTCGCCGCGGGTCGATCGTCAACATCGGGTCGATGTCGGGTGCGATCGTCAACCGCCCGCAGATGCAGCCCGCGTACAACGCGTCGAAGGCCGCCGTCCATCATCTGACCCGCTCGCTCGCCGCTGAGTGGGGACCATTCGGTATTCGTGTCAACGCGCTCGCCCCTGGCTACGTGAAAACCGAGATCGCACCGGTCGACGAGCCGCGCTTCCGTCAACACTGGATTGAGGATGCACCGCTTCAGCGTTACGCGACGCCCGAAGAGATTGTGCCGACGCTGCTGCATCTGGTCGGTGACGGTGCCGACTTCATGACCGGCAGCGTCGTCTTCATCGACGGCGGCTACACCCTGTGGTGACTCCAACCGTCGAGAAGCCGTTCGACCTCACCGGCCGCACCGCTCTCGTCACCGGTGCAGCGCGTGGCCTGGGCCGAGCGATTGCCATCGCCTTGGCCGACGCAGGTGCCGACGTCGTCCTCGGCCTTCGCCGCTCACACACCGCCGACGACCTCATCGACGAAATCCACCAACGCGGACGCCGAGTGGTGGAGGTCGCCCTCGATGTGAGCGACCTCGCGCAAGTCGAGGCGGGAGTTGCGCAGGCGGCCCAAGCCTTCGGCCACCTCGACATCGTGGTGAACAACGCCGGCATCGCGCCAGGCAACAACGTCGAAGATGTGACCGAAGCCGACTTTGACGCGACGCTCGCGGTGAATCTCAAAGGCACTTTCTTCGCCAGCCAGTTCGCTGCTCGCCACATGTTCGATCAGGGCTTCGGTCGCATCATCAACGTGAGTTCGCAGGCCGGCTTGGTGGCGTTGCCGGGGGAGTCGGTCTACTGCATGACCAAGGCCGCTCTCATCCACCTCACCAAATGCCAGGCGATCGAATGGGGGCCTCGCGGCATCAACGTGAACGCGGTAGCCCCAACGTTTATCGAGACGCCGGGCACTGAGCCGGCCTTGTCAGACCCGGCGTTCCGGGCCGACGTCGAAGAACGCATCGCCGCCCTGCATCGGGTCGGCCAGCCGACCGACGTCGCCAACGCCGTGGTGTTTCTTGCGTCACCGGCCGCGGCCCTCATCACCGGCCACACGCTCGTTATCGATGGCGGCTGGACGGTCCGCTAAAGCACTGGCGGCGAGGCGACCGCAGCGTCCGTACTGTGGCCACCATGTACCCCGATGGGATCGAGCGATGGCGACAGCGCGCCCCCTGGGTGGTCATCGTCGCCTTCGGCGCGAGCGGGGTTGTGCATCTGGTCCATCCCTCGACCTTCACGCGCATGGTGCCGACGTTCATGCCGGCCAAGACTGCCCTGGTCTACGTCAGTGGTGTTGCCGAGTTGGCCTGCGCGGCCGGGTTGTGGCGCCGGGCGCCGTGGGCCGGCGTGGCATCGGCAGCCCTGTTGCTGGTGATTTGGCCAGCCAATCTGCAAGACGCAATCAATGCCCAGCGCGGCGATGTGCTGTCGACCCAGGTTGAACAGTGGGTGCGGTTTCCGTTGCAGATACCGCTTATCTGGTGTGCGCTTCAGGCTCGCTTTCGGCGCAGGTCTCGACCCGAATCGTCGTGACGATCGCGCGAATCGCGGCTAGAAACTCTTGCGTATGCGGTTGGAGCTCGTGGTTGGCGTGCGCCGCTCGATCGCGGTAGACCTCGTAGAAGATGCGCGCGAGCGGCTCGCCCTCGACCGTGTGCGGCTGGTAGATGAGCGTGCCGGGCTCGCGAGCCGACCTGATCTGTGGCAAGGCGGCACTCGTCAGCTCGTCGAATTGCGCCATGGCCGCGTCGTCCGGCAGGTCGAATCGCACGATCAAGGTGAACACGTGCGCGACCGTATCGCGCTCGGCGCTACGGTGAGCACTGACGTCAGGGGCACTGACGTCTCGTGAGCACTGACGCCTCAGGAACGTACGAGACCGGAATGGAGCAGCGCTGAACGCCGATCCCGCGAGCCAGGCCCGCCTGCTCGACTTGCAGGCGCTCGACACCAGCCTCGACCGGCTCGACCATCGGCGGCGCACGCTGCCCGAGCTCGCGACTATTGACCAGTTGACCGCCCGGCTTCGCGAAGTCGACGACGCGCTGATCATGGCGAAGACACTCGACTCCGACCTTGCGCGCGAGCAACGCAAGGCCGAGGGTGACGTCGACCAGGTGGCCACCCGATCGGCCCGCGATCAGCAGCGGCTCGACACCGGCGCGGTGAGCTCGCCGCGCGAGTTGGAGAACCTGCAGTCAGAGATCGCGTCGCTGGCCAAACGCCGCTCCGATCTTGAAGACATCGTGCTTGAGGTGATGGAACGTCGCGAAGCCGCGCAGTCTGACGTGTGGTCGCTCGCGGGGGAGCACGACACGTTGACTGCCGATCTCGCCGTGGCCACCGCGAAGCGCGACGAGTTGTTCGGCGCGATCGACGCCGAGAGCGCCGCGACTCGCGAGGCCCGCGCCGCCGTCGCCCCTGACGTTGGTGCCGAATTGCTTGCCCTGTATGAAAAAATCAGAGCCACATCGGACGGCGTCGGTGCCGCCGCGTTGCATCGCGCGCGTTGTGAGGGCTGCCACCTCACATTGAATCCGTCGGATCTCGGGCAGATGCGTGCGGCTGCGCCTGACGCGGTGCTGCGCTGCGAAGAATGCCGTCGAATCTTGGTCCGTACTGCGGAATCCGGGCTGTGAGCCCGCGCCGGCTCATCATCGAGGCCGACGGGGGATCGCGGGGAAACCCTGGCCCGTCAGGCTATGGCGCAGTGGTGCGCGACGCGTCGACCGGCGAGCTGCTCGCCGAGAGATACGAATATCTCGGGGTCGCCACGAACAACTTCGCCGAGTACCGCGGCCTGCTGGCCGGTCTCGAGGCAGCGCGCGAGATCGACCCCGAGGCCTACATCGAGGCGCGCATGGATTCGCGACTCGTGGTCGAACAGATGTCAGGGCGCTGGCAGGTCAAGCACCCAGACTTGCGGCCGTTGGTGCGTGAAGGCGCGTCGATGGCCGCCTCTTTTGGTGCCGGACACGTCGCCTTCACCTGGATACCGCGCGAACGCAACAAGGACGCCGACCGGCTGGCGAATCGCGCGATGGACGAAGGCACCGGCCAGCCGCTTGGCCTCAAAGCATCGGGGTCATCGGCTGCGTCGGTCGCGGTCGCGACACCGAACCGCATCGTCGGCTGGACGACCGGCGCGCCACCCACCACCTTGCTGCTCGTGCGCCACGGCGTCACCACGTTCACGATCGAGAAGCGCTTCTCCGGTACCGGCGACCCTCCGCTGATCGAGCAGGGTCGCCAAGAGGCTCGAGCGGCTGCGGCCGAACTGGCGGCCAGGGGCGGCGTCCATCGTGTTGTTTCTTCGCCGTTGTCTCGATGTCGAGAGACTGCGGCAGTCATCGCATCGGCGATCGGGGTGCCGGTCGAGACCGATGACGATCTGCGCGAAGTCGACTTCGGGCTGTGGGAGGGCTTGACGTTCGGGGTGGTGGAAGAGCGGTGGCCGCGCGAGCTCGATCTGTGGCTCGCCGATACGTCTATTTCACCGCCCGACGGCGAGAGCTATGTATCACTCGCACTGCGAGTGCGGGCCGCACAGGAGCGCATCGTCAATCGCCACCGCAGCGAAACGGTCTGCGTTGTCAGCCATTCGCGACCGATTGCTTCGTTCGCGATGAACCTGCTCGATGCACCGGTGAGTTCGCTCTACCGACTGCATGTCGACAACGCGAGCATCAGTGAGATCGACTACTACGACGACGGCCCGGTGGTGTTGCGTCAGTTCAACACGACGTCGCACCTGCGGTGAGCATCTCGCTCACGGCTCGTGCTCATAGAGCAAAACTAGGGCGCCTGCCGCACGCGTGATCGTTTCTCACATACGGTGGCGGCATGCCGCATCGCAGGGTTCGCCTCGTCGCTGACGGGCCGGTTCTGCGAGAGGGCTTCGCCGCGATTCGCACCGAGCTCAACATCCCTGCCGCGTTCCCGCCCGAGGTGCTGGCCGCCGCAGCCGCCGCGGCCGCGCATCCGCGCCTGCCTGATGCATTAGCCGAAGGCGTCGACCGTACCGACACTGCCTTCTTGACCATCGACCCTCCGGGCTCGATGGATCTCGACCAGGCCATGCACATCGTCCGCACGCCGAAGGGCTACCGCGTGCTCTACGCGATCGCCGACGTAGCCGCCTTCGTCACGCCGGGCGATCCGATCGATGTCGAGGCGCACGTTCGCGGCGAGACCCTCTATAGCCCCGACATGCGCACGCCACTGCATCCGCCTGTCATGGGTGAGGGAGCAGCAAGCCTGCTGCCCGACCAAACCCGGCCAGCGCTGCTGTGGACCATCAACCTCGACAATGCCGGCCGCCAAACCGAGGTCGATGTGGCCCGCGCGATGGTGCAGTCGCGTTCGCGCCTCGACTACGGCCAGGCCCAGCGCGCTATCGATGCGAAATCCGGCGACGGCGCGGCCGATGGCACCCTCGCGTTGCTGGCTGAGGTCGGCAAACTCCGGCAAACGCTTGAGGTCGAGCGCGGCGCCGTCAGCCTGCGGCTACCAGAACAAGAGGTGGACGCCGACGGCGCCGGCTATCGGTTGAGTTACCGTGCCCCGCTCGCGGTCGAAGACTGGAATGCGCAGATCTCACTGCTTACCGGCATGGCGGCCGCGGGGCTGATGCTCGACGCGGGTATCGGCATCCTGCGCACGCTGCCGCCGCCCGATGATGGCGCGATCGCCATGCTGCGACGAAGTGCGCACGCGCTGCACGTAACATGGCCGAATTCCCTCAGCTACCAGGCGTTTCTGCGCGCACTCGACCCAGGTACCGAGGCCGGTGCGGCACTGCTCGAACTCTCGACTCGGTTGCTGCGTGGCGCCGGCTACACCCCGTTCGACGGCGCGCCGCCACCGCAGCCGAACCACAGCGCGGTGGCCGCTCCGTACGCGCATGCGACCGCACCGCTGCGTCGGTTGGTCGATCGATACGTAGGCGAACTCTGCGTCGCCATTTGTGCCGGCGCGCAGGTGCCCGCGTGGGTGCGCGACGGACTTCCGGCCCTGGCCACCGTCATGGCCGACTCGGGTCATCGCGCGCACGCACTCGAGCATGCGTGCATCGACCTCGTCGAAACGGTATTGCTCGCGACCCATGTCGGCGAGACGTTCGAAGGTGGCGTGGTGCAGCGTGACAAGCACGGAGGCATCGTCCAGTTGCTGACGCCGCCGGTGAGAGGCCGGTGTACGGGCGATGGGTTACCGCTGGGCGAGCGGATCGACGTCCGCCTGGTGACGGCTGAGCCGGCGACCCGCACATTGCTGTTTGCTCGCGCCTGAGCCTAATCGGTTCGCGCTCAAGATTGGGGGCTGTCGATGGTCCTAGCACCATCGTCCAGCTAGTGATTGCGACCTCGACCCGCCGAGACTTCCGGTAAGGCAACTACTCCCGGAGGTCCCCATGCGACAGAGATTCGTCACCCTCGCAGTGATCGCGAGCTCATTGTGCCTCGCTGGTGGCGCCGTCGCGGCTGCCTCCACCGTCGGTTCTCATCCCGCGCCGCAGGTGGTGATCCCGGCGAGTGCCAGCGCGACCGCCACGGCCGACGACCACGGCGACAGCAACAGCAACGGCGACAACAACGGCAACGGCGATGGCATGACGGTCAGCCCCGCGCCGAGCACGTCCGGCGCCGGCAGCGACGACACTGCTGGCCACGACGCTTCGGAGAGTCCCTCTGGCCACGACGGTTCTGACGACAACGGCGGCACTGCGACCGAAGGCCCGAACGAGGACCAGAGTGAGGACGCTGCCGGCCATGACCAGGGCGACGACTCAGCGACATCGACCGCGGCCCCGACTGCCACTCACGAGGGTGGCGACGACCACGGCGGCGACAACAATGGCGGCGCAACCCGACCGGCCACGACCCTCACCCCGGCTGCCACTCCGGCACCGGCTGACGACCACGGCGACGGTTCGAACTCGGGCGGCCGGCACTAACGACCGCACCTCTTCCCCGACCGGGCTGGCGCCGAAAGGTGCTAGCCCGGTTTGTCGTCGGGCAGATGCTCCTTCGCCCACAGCGCGGCCTGGGTACGGTCGCCGACCTGGAGCTGCTGGAAGATGCTCGTGAGGTGCGCCTTGACCGTCCGCTCGGTGATGCCAAGGCGCCTGGCAATGCTCTTGTTCGCCAGGCCCGCGACCACGAGTTGCAAGACCTCGGTCTCGCGGGCGCTCAACTTGATCTCGCGCTGCACCGTCCGCTGCGCATCGAGCATCACCCGGGCCGCTCTCGGATCGAGCGGCACCCCGCCGGCAACCGCAGCCCGAATGGCGGCAGCGACCTCAGCAGGATCGGCGTCCTTCAGGAGATAGCCGGTCGCGCCCGCGTCGAGAGCCGCCAAGATGCGCGAACGGTCGGCGAACGACGTCAGCACGATGACGTGCACGGTGGGCGTCGAGGCGACGATGGTTCGGGTGGCTTCGATGCCGTCCATCAACGGCATCGACAAGTCCATCAACATGACGTCGGGCGTCGTCCGCTCGGCAAGTTCGCAGGCCTCGCGCCCGTCCGCGGCCGTCCCGACAACCTCGATGTCGACCTCGCGGCGCAGCAGCTCCTCCAACCCGCGGCGGACGACCGCGTGGTCGTCGGCGATCGCGACTTTGATCATCGAATCGGCACCTCCGCATGCAGGGTCGTGCCGTGACCGAGCTCTGAGTCGACCCGTAGTTGACCACCCGCGTCTGCCACCAGGTCGGCTAGCCCGCGAAGACCGAGGTGGCCCTCAGCTGGCGACACCTGGGGGTCGAACCCCACTCCGTCATCGACTACATCGATCGTCGCACCGGCCTTGTTCACCACCACACTGATCATCACCGTTCTCGCTTTCGCGTGTGCAAGCACGTTGCGAACCGCCTCCTGTGCAACCCGGTAGAGCAAACCGGCCGTCGGAGCGGGCAGCTGCTCGTCGAGGCCGTTCGTCTCCAGCGAGGCGACGACGCCTCTGCCGTTCACGCGGGCGAGCAGGTCGGTCAATGCAGTGTCGAGGCCGGTCTGGGCGAGGTTCGGTGGATAGATCTCAACCAAGAGCGATCGCAACGCGCGGATCGCCTCCTGGATTTCCGCAGCTGAATGGTCGAGCGCGGCCGCCTCCGCAATCTGTAGCCCGTCGCTTCGAGCTGACGCGGTGATCGAGTACGCGACGCCGGCCAGGTTCTGAACGACCCCGTCGTGCAAGTCGCTTGCGATCCGCCGTCGCTCGGAGTCGGACGCGTCGAGCGCCTGTCTTAGCAAGCCCTCACGTTCGTGTTGCCGACGACGCAGCCGGTGCGCCAACGAGTAGGCGAGTGGCAGCTGAACGATCTCGAGCGCGACCAAGGCGCCCAGCGAGATCGGCGCGAAGGCGCGGAAAATCCGCCAGCCGGACGCCGATACGGCGGCGTAGGTGGAGTACGCCTCGAACAACACCCGCTGGCCGCTCGGTGTGCGAATCGGCAGGTAGACCTCGAGCAGCTTCCCGCGATCACGTTCGAATTCGTTCTCCGGTTTGGTGAGGTCGCCGACCTCAGCCTCGATGACTCCGCTATCAATGGCCGACAGTTCGCCGGCTCCGAGCGCGAAGGTGCTGCCGATGAGGCGCGGCTCGTCGGAGTAGAGGATCCTTCCGGCCCGCGTCCAGATCTTCACCCGGACCAACGACTGATCGAGGACGCCGGCCTTCACGACCGCATCGATACGCGCAATCTCGGCCGCATCGCCGGTGAGCAAGGCGTCGGTGAGCACCGGCTCTACCAGCCCTTGCGCCTTGACGAGAGTCGCGCTTCGCGCGTCGGTGATCGCCTCGCGCTCGCCGACCCGGCGGCTGGCGATTGCGGTCGCGAACCCGACCAGCCCGACCGCGAGCAAACCGGCCAGCGCGAACTGGCCGACCTGCCGCGTGACGGTCCAGCGCCCGAACCCCCGGCGATCGCTCTTCATGCCCATTCCACGCACCT
>Ga0066789_10001346_pt1 | contig 10558 bp, 10 predicted proteins | sample OrgsoiDNA2013049_FD_70960 | JGI IMG/M metagenome (GOLD analysis project Ga0066789, IMG submission 70960) | Permafrost soil microbial communities from the Arctic, to analyse light accelerated degradation of dissolved organic matter (DOM) -... | ecosystem: Environmental > Terrestrial > Soil >...
CCGCGCTGCGGCCTCGAGACCGTCGATCGCATCGCCCTTGCGGTATCCGTCGGGATATCCGCCCGCCGCCATCACGACGCCGAGCGCGGCGCGCGAATCCCACTGGATGTCGAAGCGATCGAGCGCGCCGTCGAGCGCCGCCTCGCAGAGGCCGACCAGGTCGCTCTTCAAGCGCATGAGAATCGGTTGCGTTTCCGGGTCGCCGAATCGGCAGTTGAATTCGAGCACCTTCGGCACTCCATCGTCGCCGATCATCAACCCCGCGTACAGAAACCCCGTGTACGGATTGCCGTCGCTTGCGAGACCCCGCAATGTGGGTCGGATCACTTCGTGCATGATCCGTTCGTGCAGCGCCGGCGTCACCAGGGCTGAGGGCGAATAGGCCCCCATGCCGCCAGTGTTGGGGCCGGCGTCGCCGTCGTCGCGGCGCTTGTGATCCTGCGACGTCGCGAGCGGTATCACCTGTTGGTCGTGCGCCACCACGATGAAGCTCACCTCTTCGCCGCGCAGGAATTCCTCGATGACGATGGTGCTGCCGGCGGCGCCGAAGCTGCCGCCGAGAATGGCGGTGGCCGTCGCGATGGCCGACTCGTGCGTCTCACAGATGATCACTCCCTTGCCGGCCGCGAGTCCGTCCGCTTTCACCACCAGAGGTACTCGTTGGGCGCGCACGTAGTCCGCGTCGAAGTCTGCCGCGGTGAATGTTGCATAGCTCGCGGTAGGAATCCGGTAGCGCCTGAGAAATTCCTTGGTGAATGCCTTGGAACCTTCCAGGCGCGCAGCCGCGCGGGTGGGCCCGAAGCAGGGCCGATTCGCCGCCGCGAAGCGGTCCACGATGCCCGACACCAAGGGCCCTTCGGGGCCCACGATGGTCAGCGCGATATCCTCGGCCTCGGCGAACTTGAGCAGCGCGTCCGAGTCCTCCGCCGCGATATTCACATTGCCGACTTTCGGCTCGAGTGCGGTGCCGGCGTTGCCGGGCGCGACGAACACACGACCGACCAGGGGCGATTGTGCACATTTCCACGCGAGGGCGTGTTCACGGCCGCCTCCGCCGACGATCAGTATTTTCATTTAGTGACGAAAATGCCGCATCCCGGTGAATACCATGGCGATGCCGTGTTCGTCGGCAGCGGCGATGACATCCGCGTCGCGTATGGAGCCGCCGGGCTGAATGACCGACTTGATGCCGAACTCGGCCGCCGCGTCCAGCCCGTCGCGGAACGGGAAGAACGCATCCGATGCCATTGACGCCGAATCCATCGACAGTCCTTCGTCCTTGGCCTTCATCGCGGCGATCTTGCTGCTGACCACGCGGCTCATCTGGCCGGCGCCGATGCCGAGGGTAGACTTGTCCTTGGCGCAGACGATGGCGTTCGATTTCACATATTTCGCGACGCGCCACGCGAACAGCAGATCATCAAGCTCTTCAGGACTCGGTTGGCGCCGGGTTACCACGCGCAGATCGTTCGATCGGACCACGCCGTCGTCGCGAGTTTGAACCAGCAAGCCCCCGGCAACGCTCTTGTATTCGAACAATTGAGCCACGGGCTTCGACATATCGCCCACTTCGAGTACCCGGATGTTGTCCTTCGCCGCGAGCAGCGTTCGGGCATCCTGCGCGATGCTGGGCGCGAGGATCACCTCGACGAATTGCTGTTCCAAGATCGCGGCCGCGGTCGCTGCGTCGAGGCCGCGATTGAACGCGATGATCCCGCCAAAGGCGGAAGTGGGGTCCGTGCGGTACGCGAGGCCGTAGGCGGCGGCGATGCTTTGCGCCAGCGCAACACCACACGGGTTGGCATGTTTCACGATCACGCATGCCGGAGCCTCGAACTGCCGTACGCACTCGAGTGCGGTATCGCTGTCCGCGATGTTGTTGTACGAAAGCTCCTTCCCTTGGAGCTGGCTCGCCTGCGTGACTGACGCGCCGATGGCACGCGGATCCCGGTAGAACGCCGCCTGTTGGTGGGGATTCTCGCCGTAACGCAGATCGCTGTGTTTTCGAAACGAGAGATTGAGATCGTCCGGGAAAGTCGGAGTTTCGCCGCCGATCACGCCGGTAAAATACGCCGACACCATTGCGTCGTATTGTGCCGTGTGCGCAAACGCTTTCGCGCTCAAGCGCTGGCGCATCATGATGCGCGTTGCCCCCTGATTCGCCGCCAATTCATCCAGAATGCCGCGATAGTCGCCGGGATCGACGACGACGGTGACCGACGCATGATTTTTTGCCGCGGCACGAACCATGGCCGGTCCGCCGATGTCGATGTTCTCCACCGCATCTTCGTAGCTGCAATCGGGCCGCGCAACGGTGGCGGCAAACGGATATAAATTCACCGCGAGCAGATCGATCGGTTCGATTCCATGCTCGCGCATCACTGCATCATCCGTGCCGCGGCGTCCCAACAGCCCGCCGTGAATCTTCGGGTGCAGCGTTTTGACCCGTCCGCCCATGATTTCGGGGAAGCCCGTGTATTCCGCGACCTCTTTGACGGCGACGCCGTGACGTGTCAACAGCTTGGCCGTCCCGCCAGTGGACAGCAGCTCGATTCCGCGCTCCTTCAGCTCCCGCGCGAACTCGACGATTCCAGTCTTGTCTGAAACGCTGAGCAGTGCGCGGCGTACTAAGTGAGGCAATTGCTGCTACTCGTTGATTCCGAACTCTTTGAGTTTCTTGCGTAAAGTGCCGCGATTGATGCCGAGGATCGTCGCGGCGCGGCTCTGATTTCCCTGTACATGTCCCATCACGACCTTGAACAGGGGTTCCTCGACCTCTCGCATCACCAGATCGTACAGGTGCGCAGGTTTATGGCCGTTCAGGGTCTCGAAATAACACTGCAGCGCTTCTTCCGCCTGCGAACGCAGCGGGACGCCCTTGCCATTGACTTTCAAATCGCGCCCATTGAACGGGGGCGACGATTCTTTGCGCGGTCTCGACTTTTTCCTGGCGACCATAGTTCACCCAAATTCCCTGCAACTCGTTCTTTTTTTCAACTATGTACGCTTAAGTACTGCACACCAGTGTCGAAATGCTCCAACAGCATGGATAGTTGCTCCGCCGGCGTCTCGATAACGACGAGACGGTTGCGCAAAGTCTCCTGCCCGGGATGCTGCCGAAAATACCAACTCAAGTGCTTACGTGCCACTCGAACACCAGTCTCATCGCCGTACAGGGCGTACAGGTCTTCAAGGTGGGCGCGCATAATATCACGGACTTTTTCCGGCGCTAGCACTCCGCGAAATTCTCCCGTTGAAAGGAAAAAATTGACTTCGTCGAAGATCCATGGCCGGCCTTGCGCGGCTCTGCCGATCATGACACCGTCGCATCCTGTTGATTGTAAAATTTCGCAAGCATGCTGCGGTGTGTCGATATCGCCGTTTGCAAATACCGGAATTTTTATTCGCGCTTTGATCGCCGTCACTGTGTCATGCTCCGCAATCCCAAGATACATGTCCGCACGCGTGCGGCCGTGTACGCTAAGAGCTTGAATGCCGCAGTCTTCTGCGATTACCGCGATCCGCATGCCGTTCTTGTTGTCGCGATTCCAGCCAGTGCGCGTCTTCAGCGTCACCGGCGCCGAGACGGCGCGCACCACGGCGTGCAAGATGCGTGCAACCAGCGTTTCGTCTTGCATCAAGGCGGAACCCGCGAGACGATTGCAAACTTTCTTGGCGGGACATCCCATGTTGATGTCGATGATTTCGGCGCCGGCGTCCACATTCCGGAGCGCCGCGTCAGCCATCATCTGCGGATCGAAGCCCGCGATTTGCACCACACGCGGACTCGGCTCGCCGGTGTGGTCCATGCGCAGCCGCGACTTCTTGGTGTTCCACAACCGCGCGTCGGCGGTGAGCATTTCGGAGGCGGCGAGGCCCGCGCCGAAGCGGCGGCACAAGAGTCGAAAAGGTCGGTCGGTGACGCCGGCCATGGGCGCGAGAACGACGTTGGACGACAAGACATACGGGCCGATTTTGACCGCCATCACTTCGCCTGCGTCGCAGCATCACCCGCGCACACTCGCTTTTTGTCGGCGCCGCGAAGGCACACATCGATTTCGAATCCTTCGGCATCCTTGCCCGGGTCCAAAATATCCAGGACCGCATCCGCGCGCTCGCCGGGCGCGAGCATGTGCACCGTAGCCTTGCCCATATATTCTGACGGTTCGAACTCGCGCTCAGCAACGCGTGTTCCGAAGCGGTTGGCGAGCGTTACTCGCAGCAGCGGATACGGTTGCAAATGCGCAGCGGTATTCATGATGCTGGCGCGGACGCGCAGTGTGCCCTTGGCGCCCGGGTCTCCGGTCACGCCCCATTGCCGCAATTGATACGCCGACAGCTTGGCGCCGGATGACGCTCCGCCTCCGACCAGCGGTGCATGGACCGCCAACCAGTCCCGGTTGGCAAGTAACACCTGACTCACCAGGAGCAGCGCAAACACGATGGCGGCGGACAGCCACGCGGCGAAAGGCAACTGGCGGTGCGGCGCATTGATCTGCGGCAGCTGCGGATGCGCAGAGCCCGCCATCATGTCCTGACGCACATTCTCGGAAACCTCCAACCCTGCAATTCGCCCGGAAAGCGCAGCCGCCGCGACGGCAACGACGCTATCGGCGACTGCCGGCCCCTCGGGAGTCTGCGGTGCTGGCGCAGCTGCCGGCGCCGCCGGTGCTTCCGAGGGCATGCCGCGTGCCTGCAGCGGAACGCGTGGAGTCCGTTCCGTACGGTGACCTTCAGTAGCAAGCACCTGCAGCACGCTGGGCGTGGTCTCGATGAAGATCCGATCCAGTTCCCCCGGCGGCAGCGTGAATTCGAGCGATGCTGCCGAGTCCAACCCGTCATCGATCGGTTCCAGCACTTCGAGCTGCGCTACTTCGCGGTCGCTCGGCGGCGCCGCATCCGCCGGCGCAACCGGCTCTACGGTTTGAAGAATTTCATCGGCGCGCGTCTCCAAGTCGAGAGACGACTCACCGTGAGCAAATCCGGTCGAGTCCTCCGCCAGCCGCGCCAGTGCGTTGAACACCTCGCCGCAGCGCCCACAGCGTACCTGACCGCCCGCGGCGCGCAGCACCTCCGCGGACAAGCGAAACACCGTTTCGCACTTATAACACTGCGTGAACACTAGGAGCCTGTCTGAGTATTCTGCGTGAGCCGCGTTGGCAGGGAGAGGGAGCGGATGCAAGGCGCGCGGCGCAGGCCGTAGTGGGTACTACGGACAAGCCGCGCAACACCGCAGACGCCCCTCCCCCTGCCAACCCGTCGTACCCTTGCAGATTTCCCCTCATTCATCGTTGTCGCCTCCTCATTGGGTCTTGACCCAACCGCGTCGGCTCCGCCTCGACTGAGGGGAAATCTGCCGCGGTCGCGGCCACGCAGAATACTCAGACAGGCTCCTTGGCTACTCTCCGGGCGTGGATACAACACCAATCATCACGCCCAATCACCTGCACCATATCAAAACCGGACGAGTAAGCGGCCTTTACCGCATATGCCTGCGTCTTGAGCAACCCGGACAGGAGCAGATCGCCTTTAGGCAAACACGCGCTCGTCAATAAGGGTGCCAATTCGATCAAGGGTCCGGCGAGAATATTCGCAACCACGCAATCGGCAGGGCACAATGGCGCAGGGACGCCCTGGACTTCGACGGCCGATGAGACGCCGTTGCGAACGGCATTCTCGCGCGTGGCGAGCAGGGCCTGGGGATCCAAATCCACCGCGGTCACGTGCGTTGCGCCCAATTTCAACGCAGCAATTCCCAGTAGCCCTGAGCCGCAGCCGTAGTCGATCACCGAGCGACCCGACAATGGCAGCGCTTCCAGAATTTGCAAACACAATGCAGTCGTCGGATGCGTGCCCGTACCGAATGCAAGTCCCGGATCGAGTCGTACGACCACAGCGTCTGGATCCTGCGGAGGTTCAGCCGTGCGCGGGCATACCCACAAGCGCCGCCCGAAGCGCATCGATTTCCAGTCCGTGAGCCAGACCCGCTGCCAATCGCGATTTTCAACCGCGCGCACGCGCGCGGTAGCCGTGATGTGCGACCCGAGGCTCGCGACCAGTCGGTCAAGCTGGCGTATCGCATCGCAGGACGACTCGAACAGGGCGCGCACCAGCGTGTCGCTCCACAGTCTGATTTCTCCGGGTCCGGGCTCGAGCACCGATTCGTCCCCACGATCGACAAAGGTGATGGAACTCGCACCGATCTCGTGCAGCACCGTCTCGACGGCGTCCGGATCGAGTCCGCTTAGCGGAAATTCGATTTCATAGAACGTACGGCGTAGATCGCCCTGCGCGCTCACTTCAGTCCCAGGCGTCGCTCGAGATAATGAATATCGGTACCGCCTTGACGGAATGCGGAGTGATTGAAGATTTCTTGATGGAGGGGGATGTTGGTCTTGATGCCCTCGACCACCATTTCCGCCAACGCGTTGCGCATACGGGCGATGGCCGTATCGCGCGTATCGCCGAAGGCGATGACCTTGCCGATCATCGAATCATAGAACGGCGGCACGTTGTAGCCGGTGTAGACGTGGCTGTCGACCCGGATTCCGGGTCCGCCCGGCGAATGCCACAAGCGCACGGGGCCCGGCGAGGGCGCGAACGTCTTCGGGTCTTCCGCGTTGATGCGGCATTCCACCGCATGGCCGCGAATCTCGATGTCCTTCTGCTCGTACGGCAGTGGTTCGCCCGCTGAGATCAGGAGCTGCGCTTTGACGATGTCGATGCCGGTGACCAATTCGGTGACCGGGTGTTCGACCTGCACGCGTGTGTTCATCTCGATGAAGTAGAACTCGTTGTCCTGATAGAGGAACTCGAGCGTGCCCGCATTTCGATAACCCACTTCACGGCAGGCGCGGGCACAACGCTCGCCCATGGTCTTGCGTTGCTTTGCGGTGAGGCCCGGCGCCGGCGCTTCCTCGATCACTTTTTGGTGGCGGCGCTGCATCGAGCAGTCGCGCTCGCCCAAGTGCACTACGTTGCCGTAGTTGTCTGCGAGCACTTGAAATTCGATGTGCCGCGGCTTCTCCAGGAACTTTTCCATGTAAACCTGGGGATTACCGAAGGCGGCGAGGGCCTCTGACTGAGTCACGCTGATGGCGTTGAGCAGCGACGCATCCGTATGGACGACGCGCATGCCGCGGCCGCCGCCGCCGCCCGACGCCTTAATGATGACCGGATAGCCGATTTCCTTGGCGATGCGGAAGTTTTCGTCGACGTCGCTGCCCAGCGGTCCATCCGACCCGAGCACACAGGGAACGCCGGCAGCCTTCATGACCTTGATGGCCGAGACTTTGTCGCCCATCAGACGAATGGTCTCGGCGCGCGGTCCCACGAAAATGAAGCCGCTCTTCTCCACGCGTTCGGCGAAGTCGGCGTTCTCCGACAGGAAACCGTAGCCCGGATGGATCGCGACCGAGTCGGTCACTTCGGCGGCGCTGATGATGGCGGGCATGTTCAAATACGATAGAGCCGATTGAGGCGGCCCGATGCACACGGTCTCATCCGCGAGCAGAACGTGTTTGGTGTTGAAGTCCGCAGTCGAATGCACCGCCACGGTTTTGATTCCCAACTCGCGGCAGGCGCGCAGGATGCGAAGCGCAATCTCGCCGCGATTCGCGATGACGACTTTTTCGATCATCTAGGAGCCTGTCTGAGTATTCTGCGTGAGCCGCGTTGGTTGGGAGAGGGAGCGGATGCAAGGCGCGCGGCGCGGGCCGTGGTGGGCTCCACGGGCAAGCCGCGCAACGCCGCAGACGCCCCTCTCCCAGCCAACCCATCGGGAGCGGGCAGATTTTCCCTCACTCGTCGTTGTCGCCTCCTTATTGGGTCTCGACCCAACTACGTCGGCTCCGCCTCGATTGAGGGAAAATCTGCCGCGCTCGCGGCCACGTAGAATACTCAGACAGGCTCCCATTATTCGATGATGAACAGCGGTTGACCGAACTCGACGGGCTCACCATTCTTGGCGAGTATCGCGGTGACGCGTCCCGCTTTGTCTGATTCGATTTGATTCATCATCTTCATGGCCTCGATGATGCACAGGATCTGGCCCACCTTGATTTCGGTGCCGATTTCCACGAATGATTTGGCGCCCGGAGCGGACGCCGAGTAGTAGGTGCCGACCATCGGCGAGGTCACCGTATGTTCGTCAACGCGAGGCCGGTGCTCGCCCGCGGCCGTTGCAGGAGTCGCCGGCGCCGAGACCGGCGCGGCCGTAGCCATGGGAAGAGGTGCGGCCATCGGCGCTTGCATGGCCATCCGCGGATGGCGGCTGATGCGCACCGATTCTTCGCCTTCGGAAATCTCCAGCTCCGAGATTCCCGACTCCTCCAGCAATTCGATTAATTTTTTTACTTTGCGAATATCCATCCGCTAACCCCTTGAAGATTCTTTGGTATTAAGTGGCGGTCAGGCGCGTGCAAGCAGCGTCGAGCGCGAGCTCGTAGCCTTGTGCGCCGAAACCTACGATGCAGCCGACGGCGATGGCGGATAGATAAGAGCGGTGCCTGAACTCCTCACGTGCATAAATATTCGTCAAATGAACTTCGATGAACGGTATGGCAACGCCGAGAAACGCATCGCGCAGCGCGATGCTGGTGTGCGTATACGCGCCTGGGTTGATGATGACGAAAGCGATGCCGTCGCGCTTTGCGCCTTGAATCCTGCCGATGAGTTCGTGTTCCGCATTGCTTTGGGCGGCAATCAGCTCGTGACCGCGGGTGCGCGCCAACTCCGCCAGTTTATTTTCGATGCTTGGCAGCGTCGCTGAGCCATAGATTTCCGGCTCACGGATCCCGAGCAGATTCAAGTTCGGCCCGTTCAGCAGCAGGATTCGCGCCATTTCCCCGTAAGTCCAGCGTTGTCGCGTTGAAAAGGTCCGCGATAATAACCAGAAATTGGTAAGAAAAGGCAAGCTTCAGCGTCGAACGTCGCCGGAAAGGGATCAACCGGGATGCTGCGGTGCCAGTGCGTGCAATCCGTCCGCGATGGTGCGGCGCGCTGCCGTCAGTTGCACGCGGTTTTGGTTGAGGTTTTGAACCACGGAGAGGATGAGATCCGCCTGTGCCTGGTGCAATTCACCCACGTAGAGCGTCACCACCTCGCCACGCCGGTCGGTGAACACGGTGAACGGGAAAACCGGCGACTCGAAGCCCAGTTCGCCGGCCACGTCCAAGGCATCCTGTTCCCCAATCAACAAAGGATAGGCGATTTTCAGTTCAGCCGCGTATGCCAGCACCTGATCCCGGTAATCCACCGCGATGCCCACCACTTCCACACCCCGACCCCGCCATTCGCGAGACAAGGATTCGAGCAGGGGTATTTCATGCCGGCACGGCGTACACCAAGTCGCCCAGAAGTTAATAATCAATGACTTATCTCGCCACGTCGCGATGGAGGTGGGTTTGCCGGTGCGGTCGGCCAAGGTGAAGGTGGGCAACCTTTCCGGGACTTTCGGCAGGGGCATGGCCGGACCTTCGGGCGTGTTGAAGTCGCCGGGGACGGGCGGACTCGCCTCGCCGACCGGAACGCGCACGCTACCGGCGGGTGGGGCGCCGCCCGCGACTCGGTCCGGAGCGTGATTGGCGTAGATTCGCAGCCCGGCCCAGATCCCGACGACCCCCAGCAGCAAGGCTCCGGCGACCCGGGATGCCGGGACGTTCATGCCGCTGGAGTATCGAGGCGACGTGTTTTTCGCAGCAATAGGCCCGCAAAAAGGAAGGCCAGGCCTCCGCCAACGATCGCAATGCCCTCCCAGGGGTGAGGCTGAGCACGAGACATCGGAGCTGCGCTGCGCGGGAAAAGTACCTTGGTGATGGCGGGGTAGCACAAGCCCGCCTCGGCGCAACCCTGGTAAGTCACCTTGATCTGCAGGGGATGCGCGCCGAAATCCGAGCGGGTGAACGCCACCGTTCCCTCCACTTGCTGCAGGAAAATCTCCTGGGTGCCGAGATTGGGGTCGGTCTTGACCGACCCCTTCGGAAAGGACGGCTGCGAAACCACGAGGTCCGGGCTTTCCGCCTCGATCTCCATCTTTTGCTTATAGAGATAATAGCCGTCTGCGATGACCCAGCGAACGCGCAGCACGTTGCCGTCAACCCGGGAACCCACCTGAAATGCCACATCGGGCGGCAAAAAGTCACTTTCATTGGATTCCACGCCGCGCATCCACCAGGGTTTTGCGATCACCGTCCCGAAGAGGCCGAGCGCCGTCGCCGCCAGGAATACCGTACGAATTACTAATGTCATGTGTGCAACTTTATAGTAGTTTCCGAGGGATTGCGGGCGCCGTGTGCAGCGTCGCGGGTGCTTGCGCATCTGCGTCAGCAAAAATTACCGCATCCGCCCCTTGAATCGGCAAAATCCGCCGCTATCATTAGCAGCCACGAGTGGAGAGTGCTAACAACCTCCCGCTCATTATCAACCCGAAACTCAAGCATTAGGAGTCTTGTTTATGAAGATTCGTCCCCTTCATGACCGTGTCATCGTGAAACGAGAAGAAGAAGAGCGTAAGTCCCCAGGCGGCATCGTGATCCCGGATACTGCGACAGAAAAGCCC
>Ga0066789_10001347_pt1 | contig 10551 bp, 4 predicted proteins | sample OrgsoiDNA2013049_FD_70960 | JGI IMG/M metagenome (GOLD analysis project Ga0066789, IMG submission 70960) | Permafrost soil microbial communities from the Arctic, to analyse light accelerated degradation of dissolved organic matter (DOM) -... | ecosystem: Environmental > Terrestrial > Soil >...
GGCCGACGTACGGGACCAGCTGATCCCGGTTCTCGACGCGGACATCGAGGACTTGGGCGCGTGCTACGTCAAGCATGTCAATGAGCCTATCCGCGCATATCGTGTCGGCCCACCGGGGCCGCGGCCGGTGATTGAGCCTGGAAGCGCGGCGATGCCAGAGCTGCGCCCCACGATCGCGGTGATTCCGTTTGCTGCGCGCGGAGGTGAGGCCCTACATCAGGTACTGGGCGAGGTGCTCGCCGACGAAATTATCTCGGCGTTGTCGCGCGCAGCGGATTTGAACGTGATCTCGCGGTTGTCCACCACCGTGTTCCGTGAGCGTGCGGCATCGCTGGGTGAGGTTAGCGGCTACCTCAACGCGACCTACGTGCTGTCAGGGGCTTACCTCGTAAGCGGCAACCAATTCAACCTTAGCGCCGAGCTAGCGGATGCCAAGGCCGGCAATGTCGTATGGGCCAAGAGTCTCAAAGGTCAGGTCGCAGGGATCGTAAACGGTAAAGACGGACTCATCGACAAGGCCGTGGCGGGCGTCAGCGCAGCAGTCATGTCGCGTGAGTTGGCGCGCGCCCAGTCGCAGCCGCTGCCGACCCTCGAAAGTTACACATTATTGATGGGTGCAATCGCCCTCATGCACCGGCTTTCACTGCGGGATTTCGACCGGTCAAAGCAAATGCTGCAAACACTGACCGAACGGGCTCCCAGGCAAGCGATACCCTGGGCCTGGATGGCAAAGTGGCACGTGCTGCGCGTGCAGCAAGGCTGGTCGGACGACGCGAACTTGGAAACACGACTTGCTTTGGACTGCACGAAACGGGCGCTCGACGCCGACGCGCATTGCTCGCTTGCGTTGGCGATTGACGGCTTTGTCCACACGAATCTATTGAAGAAGCTCGATATCGCCCTTGACCGCTACGAGCGCGCACTTCGGGTCAATCCGAATGATTCGCTGGCGTGGCTCCTCAAAGGCACGCTGCATGCGTTCAAGGGCGAAGGCAAGGTGGCGTTGAGAGACACCAAACATGCACTCAGACTTTCACCGCTGGATCCGTTGCGGTATTTTTACGATTCGCTGGCGGCTACCGCGGCACTGTCGGCAGGAGAATACGAACGCGCGCTTGAACTTGCCCGGCGTTCGCTGCGCACGAATCGCACGCATACGTCAACACTGCGCGCCTTGCTGATTTCACAATGGCAACTCGGGCAATTTGACGAGTCGCGCACCACGGTGGGCGAACTCTTGCGTCTCGATCCAACATTTACGATGAAAAAATGGGTAGAACGGTCGCCAAGCACCGGATACGAAATCGGCAAGGTGTGGTTCGACGTTCTGCGCAAAGCAGGTGTGCCAGCGTAGCCTTGTCAACTCTTGAGAAACAAAATCGCTAACTATTTGTTTTTTCATGAACACCACCCACGCGAATGAGCGTGGTTGGGATGCTAACTAGTTAAACGGGGGGCGTCATGAGTGGATTCGGTCCGGAAGGCGGCGTAGGTGGCGTAGGTGGCGTAGGTGGCGTAGGTGGCGTAGGTGGCGTAGGTGGCGTAGGCGGCGTAGGTGGCGTAGGCGGCGTAGGCGGCGTGGGAGGGGTCGGTGGCGTTGGTGGGGTAGGCGGCGCATCGTACGGGGGCTACTCGTCGCCGTTGGTTACTGACGCACTGATCAAGCATCGCGACGGGATTGTCGGCAATTGGTTGGGGGCGACACTAAGCCCCGCAGAGCGCGTGCTAGAGGCTCCATACAACATGGAGGCATGGGAGCCTTGGGTACGCGCGGCCGTAATCGACTTCGACCTGCTTTCGCATCTGCACGTAACAAAGCACAAGGAAAAGTTCACCTATGTGAATCACGCGGGAACCGTCGTCCACAAGACATCGAGCCGCTCGGTGAGCGTCTGGCATTTTCACGTGACGAACACGGGGCCCGGCCAATCGCCAAGGGCCACGTCCTCCCGAGTCGCGACATTCATCAGGCCGCGGCCTACCACGTTTCGACAGCAACTCGATTTTCTCGACCAGTATGCCGATCTGCGCGAGGATCGCGCGTCGGAAATCCTCGCCCAGCTCGGCCCCCAGTATGCGTTCTGGAGCTCGATCGTCAATTTGCATCCTGACAGGACGAAGAAGACGCTCGAGCTGCTCGACGCCGCGCTGAGACTTGCCAACTTCGTCGAAATGAGGCTCAAGCATGCGCTGGGCTGCCGGCGGCCGAACGAGTATTCGACACAGGTACAGCCGCTGATCCTAACTCCCGGACACGGCACCCTGCCGAGCGGGCACTCGACCGAGAACCACATGATCGCGCGCATATTGTGGGAGTTGCGCGGCGGGGCGCCCGGCGACGCACTTGGCGAACAATTGATGCGGCAGGCCGCACGGATTGCCGTCAATCGCACGGTAGCAGGCGTTCATTTCCCAGTCGACAGCGTTGCAGGCCAGATGCTCGGCCTTACGCTGGCGCGCTATTTCGTTCGCCGCGCTACGGGCGCGAAACCATTCCGCGCATGGCGTTTCGACGGCGAACGCTACAACGGCAACGACGACTTCGACTTCCACAATCTCTACAACACGGCGACCGCGCAGCAAAGAGCGGCCTACTACGTGGATCATGTGCCGACACTGCCACCCGAGATCTCGCCTGTCCTGCGTTGGCTCTGGGATGAAGCTGCCAACGAATGGACATAGCTGGGTCTATAGGCGCCGTTCGCTGAAACTATCTTGGAGCTCTACCGTGGCTACCAAAAAGAATCTAGCAGTCACCACGAGTCGAACGCGCCGCGCCGACGTTCAGTCGGCGAATCAAACGCGGATCGATCCCTACCTGAACTGGGCCATCGCGACAGACTTCGCGTACCTCGGTGGCGACTCCGTGGAGTGGTACCCGTTGCTCCTGGAACTTCGTGACACCTGGGTGGCCCAGTTCGCCGGGAAAGTCAATGGCTCGGAAGATCTTGACCCGAAGATCCGGGTGGCTCCGATCTACCAGAAACCACCGAGCGCCATTAATGAGAAACAGCTTACTTTCTGTACCGCTCTCGTCACCCGCAGCGTCTTGGTCGATCTGTTTGGCAATCGGACTGCAGTATTGCCCGGCATCAGCCGATTCGAACTCGGCACTCCGGTCGTGCCTCATTTTCCGCTGGGACTGCCGTTGGCGCCGCCCGTGCTGGGCACCAATCCCCCTAAGGCGGCGGTGGTCGCCGTCATCGATGACGGCCTGGCGTTTGCGCATGAGCGCTTCCGCAACAAGACCGGCGGCACACGGTTCAAGTATTTCTGGAATCAGGATGACACGACCGGGATCAACCCGCCACCGGGGTTCGGATGGGGACGCGAGTTGGCTGAAACCGAGATCAACACGCTGCTGACATCGTGCACCCATTCCGGAATCGTCGACGAAGACGAGCTCTACTCGCGCGCGGGTCAGAACCTTGCGGCCCGGCGCGCCAAGCACGGCACGCACGTAATGGATCTGGCCTGCGGACTTCCGCCGAACGAGGTGATTCCCTCGTCGCCATACCTTATCGGCGTCCAACTGCCGCGATGGGTCACGACCGAAACCTCGGGCGGAACGCTCACCCCGCCGGTACTCGATGCGCTGCATTACATCCTGAACCGCGCCGACCAGATTGCTGCGCAGGAAAACACGGCGGCACTGCCTGTCGTCGTCAATCTGAGCTACGGAAACATCGCGGGGCCGCATGATGGCACGGCGCCCCTGGAAGCCGCGATCGACCAACTCGTCGCCGCCCGCCCGACGCCGCTGCGCGTGGTGCTCCCGGCTGGGAATCACTATCTCGCGCGTTGTCATACGCGTTTCAGCCTGCCGGCAGCGACATCGATGCCGGCCCGGATCGAGCACCTCCGGTGGCGAGTGCAGCCCGACGATCGATCGGGGAGCTTCATGCAGATCTGGCTGCCGTACGCCACGACCCAAGTCGCTCCAACCGTCGAAGTCCGGATCACCACGCCGAGCGGTCAGCAAAGTCCATGGATCGTGCCCGGAGGATTTTGGAATTGGCCTTCATCGATCAACACATTGTTTCGCGCGGACTACGTCCCGACGCCTTCCCTGGGAAACCGACCGCTAATTCTGCTATCGATGTCTCCCACCGCTGAGGTGACGACGGCCCCTCGAACCGCGCCGTCCGGAAAATGGCGCGTGGAGGTCAGGAATACTGGGCCCGCGATCACCGTCGACGCCTGGGTCCAGCGCGGAGACACCCCTTTCGGGTATCCGCTGCGCGGCCGTCAGTCGCGGTTCGACGATTCTCGCTATGTTCGGTTCGATCTCGCAGGGCGCCCCGAAGAAAACGATATCGGTCCGAGTCACATTCGTCGCAAACGGACCTTGAATGCCCTGGCGACAGGACGACAAGCAATTGTGATCGGCGGATTCCGCCGCAGCGACTATGCCGCGTACCGGCACTCGGGGGCGGGACCGATAATAACTCCGCCGGGAGGGCCAGCCTGGCGCGACGGGCCTGACGCAACCGCGGTCGGTCAGGATTCGGTGGCCCTGCACGGCGTGCTGGCCGCCGGCACGCGCACCGGCTCGGTTTTTGCGATGGAGGGCACAAGTGTCGCAGCGCCGCAAGTTACGCGGCTGATTGCGGCGTGGATGACGTTGGGATTGGCGAGCGACCGTACCGCAGTGCAGGTCTTTGCCACGCTCAATGATCCGGCGCCACCTCTGCCACCGGAGCGCGGTGGAGCGGGTCGAATCGAGCTCCCGCCGATTGAGCCCCACCCCCCCGTGGAGCGCTGGACGCGCTGACCTCAAGCCGCGGCGCTCGACGCTTCAGAATTGGCGAGCACCGAATGCGGGCGCCTCATCACTCGCCGTACCCGAATGCTTTGGGTTCATGCAAGGGCCGCGTCAAACCGATGGTCATGTTTCGTCGACCATCGGGCACGCTTTAGCTTTCGTTTTCGCATACAACTTTGCCAAACACCTAAACGCGCTACGATGGCGAAATCCGTTCAAAGCAGTCTGCGATGTCTGGACAAAAACTTGTTGCCTTTCAATATTAGCCCGCACATCTCGTAGCGGGATCAAACAACTAGTCTCGCCATCGATCAGAATTACGCGCGTCGCGTCCGACCCTCATCGCGGATCTTGCACAGGTAACGATTTGCGTCGGCGCTTGTTGGGGATGAGATTGCATTGCGGCAATAGCGCAAGCTTTGGACCCGGATCACTAACGCAGTCGATTTTCTTCACGGCAGTTGACCGAATTACGTTGCCGGGTTGGTCGTTCGTCTTCGCATAGACAGTTGCGGTAGTCAACTGATGGTTTATGATGCTCCGCGATCGCCGCACGTTTCCGCGTTTCACGTCGCGATCTCGCGTGCATGCCAAGGATGTTAGCAAAACAACCAGGGAGATCAAAAATGAAATTGGGAATTGCCATTGTTTGCGCGCTTGTTGCGGGACCGCTCTGTTGCCAGCCTGTGGTTCGCAACAGAATCAATTGTTCTGTCGCTGCTGCGAACCCTGGTGTGTGTCAGGTCATTGAAATTGTCAATCCGGATTCGGCTAGCCATACGGCAGCGGTCAGTATTCCCGCGCTTGGCGTACCCGGCAATGTGAAGAATGTGAGCATCGTCTGGCGGCTTCCCGAGCATTGCAGATTCTTCCGGAATGACCACGGTGACGGAGTCTTCCTCAAGCCGAATTCTCCAAGTGACGGGGAATTTTCGGGACAGGTTGCGACGGACGACGAAAACGACCATCCGTCGCCCAAGGATCAATCGAGGAGATTCCATTGGAAAGATAAGAACTCCAGGCAGTATGCGTATGAATACATGATCTTGTTTCATTGCAGGCTGCCAAGCGGCAATCTCGATCGTATGCAATACAAGGTCGACCCATTTATCGCCAACGACGGCTGATGCAATGTCCGCGAGCTGGGACGAACGCTATCGAATGGCATTTGAATCAAGCGGTGTTGCGCCCGCATAGGCGCGGATCAGACCTTGACCTTGAGCCACTCTCGAGCGTTGGCAATTGCGACGTCATGTGACATGGTGCGTCCGGAGTTCTCGGCGGCAGCAAACGCTGCCGGCCCCAAAGCGGCCTGCGCTTGCGCAATCAAAGGCCTCAGGAAGGCTTCGTCAGCTGGATCGCGTCGCGAACCCGTCTTCGCTGTTTGATTTTCCGCCGCGCCGTAAAATTGTGCTGCGCGCGACGCTTCTCCCCGGAACACCGCCAGGCCAGCGCATACCTCCATGACGCTCTGTGCCGCAGGTCTTGATCCTGTCTCCTCGGCAATTTCAATTGCCTCAACGAGCATTGATGGAGCCTGATCCTCGGCCCCACGGCCAATGCGCAACATCGCAAGGTTGAGCAGGCCAATGGCGATGCTTTCGCGATCCTGCAGTTCGCGAGCGATTGCCAATACCTGTTCGAGAAGCGGTTGCGCTTTGTCGACCGCGCCCTCCACCCGGTACAACTGCCCCAACAAAGTCATTGCTGCGGCCACGTCGCGCTGGTTTCCCAGTGCGCGTGCCAATTCGAGGGCTTCTTCCAGGTAGATCCGCGCAGTGGAAAGATCGCCTTGCCCGAACGAGACCCATCCAAGCGGTTGCAGCGCCGCCGCAACCCTTGCCTTGTCGCCGAGTTCGCGGGCGATCGCCAAGCTCTCTTTCAGGTACCCAAGCGCTTCCGCGTAGCGGCCCATGAAATTGCAAAGCTGGCCGGCGTCGAACAGACCGCGACACCTGGCTAGGTTTCTTTGCTGCGCACCTTTGCGCGACAGCGCTTCGAGCGTTACGCGGTGTCCCAGCCCCAGAAGACCACGATGGATCCAGTAGAGCCTGACCGCACGCACGAGGCGAAGTCCGGACTCGGCACCGTTGGCGGCGCTGTCGCACCATAAATGCATCGAGAGGAGATTTTCGCGATCGGCATCGAGCCGGGCGAGCCATTCCGCCTGGTTCGGCCCGAGCAGTTCGGGTCGCGCCTTCTCCGCAAGGTCCAGGTAGTGTTCGAGGTGCGCGGCACGTGCGGAAACCTCTTGTGCCGACTCACCAAGCCGTTCTCGCGCATATTGCAATACGGTGTCCAGGAGTCGGTAGCGGGCTCCCTGCGGTTCGCGGACCACGAGCGACTTGTCCACGAGAAGGGTCAGCAAGTCCAGGACTTCATCGCGATGAACGATGTCGCAGGCGGCAATGTCCTCCGCGGCCTCGAGCGTGAAGCTCCCGGCAAAGACTCCCAGGCGACAAAATACCGCGCGCTCCTTGTTCGCCAGGAGATCGTAACTCCAGTCGATCAGGGCGCGCAGCGTTTGCTGGCGCGGCAGCGCGGTCCGCTCGCCCTGGGTCAGCAGACAGAAGCGGTCGCTCAGGCGATCGGCAATTGTTTCCACCGATAGCGCCCGAACGCGCGCCGCGGCCAGTTCGATGGCCAGCGGAATGCCATCGAGACGGCGACAAATTGCGATGATGGTGGGCGCGTTTTGCTCGGTCAGTCGAAATGCAGATTGCACCGCCGTGGCGCGTTCGGCAAACAGGCGCACGGCTTCATATTGCGCTAGGGCAGCGAGCGTCACAGGCTCCGATGCGTCCGGAACGGCAAGCGCCGGCAAGGCAAATGTGGTCTCGCCGAGCAAATGCAGCGGCTCGCGGCTGGACGTGAGGATCTTGAGTTGTGGACCCGATTGCAGCAACTGCTTGGCCAACTCGGCACACGCAGACATCAAATGTTCGCAATTGTCCAAAATTATCAGGAGTTGCCGATCCTTGACGTGCTTAACCAGGGCCTCCACCACCGGATGCCCCGCCTCTTCCTTGACCCCGAGCGCCGTGGCTACCGATTGCGGTACGAGGCGCGCATCCACCAAGGGCGCAAGTTCGACGAACCACACTCCGTCCGGATAGTCATCCAGGACTTCGGTTGCAACCTGCAGCGACAATCGCGTTTTGCCAAGACCACCGACGCCAAGCAGCGTCAGCAGCCTTGTATCGGCGAGCAACTTCTTGACCTCGGCGAGTTCGTGCTCGCGGCCGATGAAAGTGGTCACCTGCTGTGGCAGATTATTCGGCGTCGATTCGAGCGAACGCAGCGCCGGGAAATCCTGACGAAGTTTCGGGTGCAGCACCTGGTAGACAAGCTCCGGACTCGTCAGGCCGCGCAGCCACACTGCGCCGAGGTTGCGCAGCGCCACGCCTTCGGGCAGCCGCTCGCTGATGAGCGCGACTACCGCGTGCGACAGCAGGATCTGTCCGCCATGCGCGGCATTCATGATTCGCGCGGCGCGGTTGACTATCGGTCCGTAGTAGTCGTTGTCACGGCGCTCATCGGCGCCGACATGCATTCCGCTGCGCACGTGCAGTGCGACACCGTGGGTGACCTGCGGGTCGTTCAGCGAAAGCAGGAGCTGTACCGTGGCGTGCAACGCATCGAGCGGATCGGAGAACACGGCGTGAATTCCGTCACCGGTCGTCTTGACGACAGAGCCACCGTGCGCCTCAACGGCCTCACGGCTGAGCGCATCGTGACGTGCCAACGCGGGACGCATGCGCGCGGGCTCCAGCTCCCACAGCCGCGTGCTGCCCTCTATATCGGTAAATAAATAGGTCGTGACCCCGGATTGGCCGTGCACGCCAACGCCCCCAAAAGGCTCAATTTCAGGACGGCTACTGTACGGCAGCTTGGCGCACGCTACCAGTGTATCCCTTGAGTCAGCTGCGCAAACGCCATCTGCTCGGGCGACAGAGGTTTCTGCTCACCCTCCTTCTTGCCCGCTGCCGCATGCGAGTCGGGGAACATGTTGAATGCGGTGTTGAGCAGGATCTGGGTGAGCCGCGGCGCAATCGCGTGCGCCACGGCGGTGAAGATACCCAACCGCGTCGCGATGCGCACCGGCTTGTGAACGATCGCTTCGACCACGAGGTCGGCGGCTTCCTCGGGCGACAGCGTGGGCACGTTCTCGTACATCTTCGTCGGCGCGATCATCGGCGTTCGCACCAGCGGCATGTTGATGGTCGTGAAGTTGATGCCCTTGTCGATGAATTCGGACGCGGCGCACGCAGAGAATGAATCCAGCGCCGACTTCGACGCCACATACGCGGAGAATCGCGGCGCGTTGGACAGCACGCCGATCGACGAGATATTGATGATGTGACCGCGCTTGTGCTCGATCATCTTCGGCAGGAAGCCCATGATCAAGCGCAACGCGCCGAAGTAGTTGAGCTGCATCGTGCGTTCGAAATCGTGGAAGCGGTCGAACGAGTTGATGATGCCGCGGCGAATGGAGCGGCCCGCATTGTTGATCAGATAGTCACAGGCGCCGTGATCCTTGAGAATCCTGGCGACCAGTGCGTCGCAGGACGCTGTCTCCGACACATCGCAAGAGTACATCCACGCCCTGCTGCCGGCCGCCTCGATTTCCTTTTTCGTGTCGACGAGTTTCTCTTCGCCGCGGGCGATCAGCATCACCTTGCCGCCCGCGGCCGCAAGCTTCAGCGCCGTCGCCTTGCCGATGCCCGACGAGGCCCCGGTGACGACGATCACCTTGTCCTTCACGCGCCCCGACAGGCTGTGGTCGATGAACAGGTCCGGGTCGAGGTTGCGCTCCCAATAGTCCCAGATCCTCGGTGCATAGCTTGCGAGTTCGGGCACCGCGATGCCCGAACCCTTGAGTGCCTTGGTCGCCTCGCGGTTATCGTAGCGCGTCGGCCAGTTGATGAAGGCAAAGACGTCCTGCGGAATGCCCAGGTCCTTGAGCACGGCGCGCACCATGCGCTTGATCGGGGCGAGCGACCCGAGCCCGTAGAGAATGGGCGCCGGGATGAAACCGAACATGCGGGCGTTCACGCGCATGGTCATCTGCGGCGCGTGCGCAGCCTTGGCGAAAATGTTCAGGGCTTCGCCGATTCGGTGCGGCGCCGGGTCGGTCAGGTGGAAGCACTTGCCGTCGAGACCCTTCTTGTGCGCTAGAAAATCGAGTGCATCGGCGACGAAATCGACAGGAACAAGGTTGAGGCGGCCGCCTTCGATGCCGACCATCGGCATCCACGGCGGCAGCATCTCCCGCATGCGCTGGATCAGCTTGAAGAAGTAGTAGGGTCCGTCGATCTTGTCGATGAAGCCGGTCTGCGCATTCCCGATCACGAACCCGGGCCGGTAGATGCGCCATGGACGCTTGCATTCCTTGCGCACGATGCCTTCCGACACGTGCTTGGTATTGAAGTACGGATGATCGAGATCCTCGGCTTCTTCGAACATATCCTCGCGGAAAACGCCGTCGTACAGCCCCGCCGCGGCAATCGAACTCACGTGGTGGAAGCAACCCGCCTTGACCGCCTCGGCAAACTCGACGGCGTGGCGCGTGCCGTCGATGTTGCCGCGCTCCTGCGCTTCGGCGCTCGCTTTGAGGTCGTATACGGCGGCCAGGTGAAAGAAATGGTCGATCTTTCCCTTGAGCAGCTTGGCGTCGGCGTCTGAAATGCCCAGTCTCGGTTTGGAGATGTCGCCGACGATGCCGATCACGCGCTTGTTATCGACGCCCAGTGTTTCGCGCAGCTCGTCCAGCTTCTTTTGCGAAC
>Ga0066789_10001349_pt1 | contig 10550 bp, 7 predicted proteins | sample OrgsoiDNA2013049_FD_70960 | JGI IMG/M metagenome (GOLD analysis project Ga0066789, IMG submission 70960) | Permafrost soil microbial communities from the Arctic, to analyse light accelerated degradation of dissolved organic matter (DOM) -... | ecosystem: Environmental > Terrestrial > Soil >...
TGCGACCGCATGGGCATGATGATGATGTGCGAAACCCGCCTGATGAGTTCCAACCCTGAGGGGCTGGAGCAGCTTGAAAAGATGATCAAGCGCTATCGTAACTCGCCGTCAATCATCATCTGGTCAATGGGTAACGAAGAGTTCGTCATGATGCCGCAACCGCAGGGGGTGCGCGTAATTGACAAGATGATCGAGAGATCGCACGAGCTTGATCCCACACGCCTGTGCACGGCCGCGGTGCCCATGGCCTTCGACACGCGCTTTCCCGAGCAACTGGACGTCATGGGTTTCAACTACAACCTCAAAGTAATTGACGCATGGCACAAGGCGCACCCGAAAACTCCGAGCGTTGGCTCCGAAACCGCGAGCACGATTTCAACTCGCGGCATCTACGAAACCGACAAGCTGCGCAACTGGGTTAGCGCTTACGACTTGAACCACACTTCATGGTCCGAACTGGCTGAAGAGTGGTGGAAGTTCTACGCCGCGCGCGAATGGCTGCCTGGCGGTTTTGCCTGGACTGGTTTTGATTATCGCGGCGAACCCACGCCCTACGGCTGGCCGTCCGTCAACTCGCAATTCGGCATCGTGGACATGTGCGGCTTCCCCAAAGACAACTTTTACTACTACAAAGCCTGGTGGGGCAATGAGCCGGTGCTGCATCTGTTTCCGCACTGGAATTGGGAGCAGCGCGACGGCGAAATCGTCAGCGTCTGGGTGCATTCCAATCTGGATGAGGTCGAACTGTTTCTGAATGGCACGAGTCAAGGGAGCCAGAAGGTCCAGCCGCTCACGCATCTGGAGTGGAAGGTGAAGTACGAGCCCGGCGTCATTGAAGCGCGGGGAAGCAAAGGCGGCAAAGTCGCGCTGACCGAAAAGCGCGAGACCACGGGTAAAGTGGAAACCATCGCACTCAGCGCGGATCGCACTGAGATCGATGCTAACGGTGAAGACATTGCAATCGCGCGCGTGGAAGGGCGCGACAAGGAAGGACGCCTGGTTCCCACCGCCGACAATGGAATCAGCTTTAAGGTGACCGGCGACGGCGCCTTCATCGGCGTAGGCAATGGCGATCCCAACTGCCAGGAGTCGGATAAGGAACCCAAGCGGAGCCTGTTCAACGGGCTGGCGCAGGTCCTCGTGCAGGCGAGCAAGACTCCCGGTACGATCGTGCTCGAAGCTTACACTGAGCCGTGGCCGGGGCCGAAGTTGCCCTCGACGACACTCATCATTACGACCAAGAAAGTGGATCCGCGGCCGGCGCTTTGAGCGGACAAAGTGCGAACACCTGATATGCGACACGGCTTACTCGGAATCGTCATGGTCGGCGCAGTGGTTTGCGTCTCGACCGGCTGTCCTCACCGGATACAGTCTCCGAACGCGATCACGCGTCCGGGCTGGATGCTCACCTGGAGTGACGAATTCAACCAACCCGACGGCTCACCTCCCGATCCGTCCAAATGGAAGATTGAAACCGGTGGCGACGGTTGGGGCAACAAGGAATTGGAGTACTACACGGCCCGTCCGCAAAACCTGCGCGTAAAGAACGGCAATCTGGAAATGATTGCGCTCAAGGAAACTTACACCGGCCCCGACGGCGTGACCCGCAACCACACCTCGGCGCGCCTCGACACGGCCGGCAAGTTCGATCAGGCTTACGGACGCTTCGAAGCCCGGATCAAGATTCCTTATGGGCAGGGAATCTGGCCCGCTTTCTGGATGCTGGGCAATGACATTGAAAAAGTTGGCTGGCCGACGTGCGGCGAGATCGACATTATGGAAAACATCGGTCGCGAGCCTGCAATCGTCCATGGAACGATTCACGGCCCCGGATATTCCGGTGCGAAGGGAATTGGCGCGCCCTATCCGCTCGCCTCAGGACGCTTTGCCGATGACTATCACGTATTCGCCGCCGAGTGGGAGCCCAATCAAATCCGTTTTTATGTGGACGATCACCTGTACGCCACTCGCACTCCCGCTGATCTCCCCGCCGGGACCAAGTGGGTCTATGACCATCCCTTTTTTGTGATTCTAGATTTGGCGATTGGCGGAGGATGGCCCGGCAATCCCGACGGGACCACAGTGTTTCCGCAAACTATGCTGGTGGATTACGTGCGGGTTTACACCAAGAATTGATTCAATGACCCAATCGTTCTTGGGTCATCTTCCGGTTTCCCACGAAGCATTCGTGCACGAAGGATTTCGTAAAGCGCTGCGCTACATCCGATGGAATGCTGTCTTCGGTAAATTCCACAAACTTGAATTGAATCGTTGCTCGCGGCTCGCCCACCGGATTCACTGTCGCCAGTACGTAGCCATAGACGTCGGTCTTGGCGGCCTTGGCGTCGCTGGCTTCCGGAGGAAGGCGATAGCGTTCGGCTCCGGCGGTTCCGATGATCCATCCCGGTAGCATGCCGCCGTTTGCTTTCCAGTACGGGGTGTTGAAGATTCCGTCCATAAAATAATGTGAATGGCTGGCCAGTACATAAACCGTTTTGTGTGCGTCGTTCTGCATCTTGAGCAACATGGCGTAGACGAGCCGCCCGCTCGCTATTCCGTCGGAAGACTCATCCATGCTGTGGTCTGACGAGATGCTCTCCGGCAGCGCTTCATGCATTCCCACCACGAGTGTGCGGATTGAATCATCTTTGCGGTCGCGATCCAATACGGCTTCAATCCACTGCATCTGTGCCGCATCGAACTGATCTTTCGTGGCGTTGTCCAGATAGATAAAGTCAATGCCGTCGCGCATCCAGTGAAAATAGGTTCTGGGTTGGGTCGCTTTAGGGTCGTCTTTCAGTCTTTGTTCTTTCAGTTCCGCCCGGTCCAGATACTGGTGAAAATAATCCACAAACGCCGTTCTGGATTTTGGTTTCGTAGTTTCATGGTTGCCGATGCCCAGAAAGAAAGGCACATCTCCCCAGGGCTTGATCTGGTTTGCGACGAAGTCGTCCCACGCGCGGTTCTCGTAGTCGGCCAGGTCGGTGGGATTTCCAGCCAGGGCGCCTTCTTGCACGAAATCCTGGTCTGGGCCGGAAATTTTCCGCAAGTCTCCCAGATGCCAGTAGAACGCGACGTTGTGTTGGATTGCGTCGGCGGCGATGGCGGGCATGACAACGTCGCCGCAGTTACGGGAATCGCCTGAAACGGCGAAGGTCCAGGTTGCTGCGGCATCCTTGGAATCCGCAGCACGAGTCGAGGGAACAAGAAGTAAAGCCAGTGCCGCGCCAAGAAGAAGTCTCTTGCTGTACATGCGTCGTCCGACATCCTTCGAAAAAGATATTGCTTCGACGGTTAGTGTAACCTTTTCATTCAGTGCGAATCTTCACTTGCATGAGAAGGTTTTCGAGATCCGGAATTTCCCGGCGGATTACAGTTGTCGCCGTCGCCGGATTGCTGATCACGTTCTTAAGCCGTTCCACCCTCGGTGACTCCGCAGCCGCAACGCCGGTCCTGGTCGAGTTGTTCACTTCCGAAGGATGTTCCAGTTGTCCTCCCGCCGACGCGCTGCTTCACTCCCTGGACAGCACTCAGCCGGTCACGGGAGTTCAGTTGATCGTGCTGGAAGAGCACGTGGACTACTGGGACGATCTGGGATGGAAAGATACATACTCTTCGCACGCGTTCACCGTCCGGCAGCAGATTTATGCCGACCGCCTGCGTCTGGAGGGTCCCTATACACCGCAGATGGTTGTGGATGGAAGTTTCGAATTTGTGGGAAGCAACCGCGAGCGGGCGAATCAGGCTTTTGAAAAAGCGCGGACTCTTCCCAAACTCGTGGTCAGAATCTCATCCCTGAAGGTAGAAAACGGAAACCTTCGCGCGCGCATCGAAACGCATGCTTTGCCATCGCCGGCAGAAGTTTTTGTTGCACTGGCTCTCGAACATGCGCAGTCGCAAGTGTTGCACGGTGAAAATGGAGGCCATCGCCTGGAACATGTCGCCGTGTTGCGCAATCTGGTCAGCGTTGGAAGAGCTGCAAAGGGCGTGATGTTTTCGAAAGATGTAAGCGTGGCACTCACTGCGCCGGGACAGCCCTACCGGGTGATTGCGTTCGTGCAGGAACCGAAGCAAGGAAAAATCCTCGGCGCGGCCGTCGAACGAATTCAGAAGTAGCCTTTCGCCTTACCTAGACAGCGGCCTCGGCCGGTTCACGAAGCGCGACTTCCGGCTCCGGTTCATCTTCCGCCATCTTCACATGCCGCTTGGCTACCAGCATGTAGATCGAGGGCACCACGAACAGCGTGAATGCCGTCCCGATGATCATGCCGCTGACCAGCATGATCCCGATGCTGTTCCGCGCGCCGGCTCCGGGGCCGGTGGCGAAGACCAGCGGCAGGTGGCCGAAGACGGTGGCCGCAGTGGTCATCAAAATTGGACGCAGTCGCGTGCCGGCAGCCTCGATGACTGCATGGAGCTTATCTCTGCCTTCTTCTTGCAGGTGGTTAGCAAACTGGACGATCAGAATGCCGTTCTTCGAGATCAGACCGACCAGCGTGATCAATCCCACTTGGCTGTAGATGTTAAGCGTAGTAAATCCGAGGAACGAGAACATCAGCGCGCCGGAAATAGCCAGCGGCACCGATCCCGCCAAAATAATGAACGGATCGCGGAAGCTTTCGAACTGCGCCGCCAGCACTAGATAGATCAAGACCGCCGACAGCAGGAACGTCGGGAGAAATTTGTTGCCCTCAACCCGCAGCTGGCGCGATTCACCGGCGTAGTCCACGGTGAAGCCTTGCGGCAAAGTTGCCTTGGCCTGGTCTTCCAGGTAAGTGAGCGCCTGGTCGAGCGGAACGTTGGGCGGAATGACTCCCTGAATGCGCACCGCGTTGAGCTGCTGAAATTTGTTCAGCGAGCGCGGCTCGGTGGTGGTATTCAGCGTGGCGAAGGTTGAGAGCGGGACCAGTTTGTCGTTCGATCCCCTGACGTAGATCTGCTTCAATTGGTCCGCAGTCAAACGTTCCACGCGCTTCACCTGCGGAATAACTTTGTAACTCCGACCCTGGATGCTGAACCGGTTGACGTAGTTTCCGCCAAGCAGCGTTGATAGATCCTGCCCCGCCTGACTCATATCCACTCCCTGGGAGCGGAGTTTGTCGCGATCAAAAACCACCTCGGTCTGCGGTTGATCGAACTTCATATCCACGTCGGCGAAGATGAAGAGGCCGCTGGCCATGGCCTTCTGCACGATCTGGCCCGCGAGCTCCGCGAGTTGCTGCGGCTCTGCCGATGACGCGATCACAAAGTCCACGGGGAAATTTCCGGCTCCAGGCAAAGGCGGCGGCGTCAGCGGAATCACCCGGATGCCGGCGATCTTCGACAAAGGGCCGCTCGACTCCAACAACAACTGTTGCGTCGTCTTCTTGCGCTTGCTCCACGGCACTGTAACCATGCCGCCGAAGCCGCCCTGCGGAGTCGTGATTTGAAAAACGCTGCCGCTCTCCGGGAACGAGTGATAGACGTCGTAAACTTCCTGCGTAAACAAGTTGGTCTGGTCAATGGTCGCGTTGGCTGAGGACTGGATGACTCCAAAAACCACTCCCTGGTCTTCGGTCGGCGCCAGCTCACGCTGCGAAAACATGTAGAACGGAACGATCAGCAGCAGCACGATCGCCCACAGCGTGAGCACGACTGGCCGGTAGCGCAGCGTTCCCGAGAGCGTCTGCACGTAAAAATTGCGAACCCGTTCGAACCGGCGATTGATCACGCCCGCAAAGCCGCGCTCGTCTGCTCCCTGGCGCAGAAGTTTCGATCCCATCATCGGCGACAACGTCAGCGCCACGACTCCCGAGACGATTACGGCGCCGGCTAGAGTGAACGCGAACTCGCGGAAGAGCGCGCCGGTTAATCCGCCCTGAATGGCTACGGGTGTGTACACCGCCGCCAGAGTGATGGTCATGGCGATGATCGGTCCCACTAACTCGCGGGCGGCGTCGATCGCAGCATGGAACGGCGTCTTGCCAAGCTGGAGATGCCGCTCCACGTTCTCTACCATCACGATTGCGTCGTCGACTACGAGTCCCACCGAAAGCACAATCGCCAGCAGGGTCAGCAGGTTGATGGTGAAGCCCGCGGTCTCCATTAGGAACACGGCACCAATCAGTGAGATCGGAATGGCAACGACAGGAATCAGCACGGACCGGAATGAGCCGAGGAAAAGGAAAATGACGACGACCACGATCAGCAGCGTCTCAGTCAGAGTGTGGAGAACTTCGTCGATTGCGTCCTGAATGTACTCGGTGGAGTCGTAGGGGATTCCGAGATTCATTCCCGCCGGCAGTTGAGCTTTGATTCCGGGAAGGGTCGCCCGTACGTTCTTGATCACGTCCAGCGAATTGGCGGTGGGAAGCACCCATACGCCAACGAAGGTAGCCGTCTCGCCGTTGAAGCGGACATCCTGATCGTAGTTTTCTGCTCCCAGCACCACATCGGAAATCTCGCCCAGCCGGACCACCACGCCATCCTGTTGTTTAACCACCATCTGGCGGAAGTCTTCTGCAGTTTTTAAATCCGTGTTGGCGACCAGGTTTACCGAAACCATGGTGCCTTTTGTGTTCCCCAGCGCGGAAAGGTAATTGTTCTTCGACAGCGCGTCGCGTACATCAGAAGGGGAGACATTGCGTGCGGCCATTTGGTCGGGCTTCAGCCAAACCCGCATGGCGAAAGTGCGGTTGCCGAGGATGTCGGCGCGTTGCACGCCGCTGACCGCGCTCAGTTTGGGCTGCACCACCCGGGTCAGATAATCGGTAATCTGATTTTGATCAAGGTCGGCGGACGAAAAACCGATATACATGGCGGCAAACTGAGTGTCGGCGGTTTCCAGTTCGATGATGGGCGCTTCAGCCTCAGGAGGAAGATCATTCCGAACCTGCGCTACTTTGGCCTGAATCTGCGTCAGCGCCGCGTTGGTGTCGTAGTTGAGCTTCAGGTGCACGCTGATCGTGCTGATCCCCTGCGAGCTGGTTGACTCCATGTAGTCAATTCCGTCGGCGCTGGCAATCACCCGCTCGAGCGGCGTAGTGATAAATCCACGGACCAGATCGGCGTTCGCGCCCACGTACACGGTGGAAACCGTGACCACCGAGATGTCGCTGCGCGGGTACTGGCGCACGCTCAGCGAGCGAATCGCCTGCAAGCCCGCGATCAGGATCACCAGGTTGACCACAATCGCGAGAACCGGCCGCTTAATGAATAGATCCGTTAGCTTCATTCCTAAGTATCCTGGGGGTTCGGCTTGGGATTGTTGGGAGGCTGTATTTTGTTATTGATCACGACCGCAGCCCCATTGCGCAGCTTGAATACTCCCGAGGTCACAACTTCATCCCCCGGGTTGATGCCGGAGACGACCGCCACCTGATCGCCGCGCGAACCATCCACTTTTACAAATTGCTGCCGCACTCCGCGATAGGTTTTTCCTTTGACCTTGGGGTCGGCAAGATCGGTGACCACAAAAACCGAATCGCCGTACGGTGCGTAATTGATTGAAGACGCCGGCAGCGTGATGATGTTACGGCTTGCGCCTAGCACTACCTGCACCTGAACGAACATTCCCGGACGCAGCTTGCCCTGGGGATTCGGAAGCGTTGCCTGTATCTGGATGTTGCGCGTTGCTTCGCTGATGACGGAGTCAACCGCCGTCACTTTGCCAGTGAACGTCGCCCCGGGCAGGTCGTCACTGGTGACCCGCAGCACGCGGCCGCTTTGTACCAGAGGAGCGTTCTGCTGCGGCACTCCGAAATTCACGTAAATCGGATTCACCTTCTGCAGAGGAACGATAGCTTGTCCGGCCGCCAGGTACTGTCCTAGGTTGATTTGTCGCAGACCCAGAACCCCGGTAAATGGCGCGCGGATTGTTTTCCGGTCAATCGTGGCCTGAATTTCTCCCACCTGCGCTTCCGCTGATTTCTGCGAGGCGCTGGTGTTGTCGAACTCGGTCTGGGCCATGACCCCTTGCTTTACGAGCTCTTGGGTGCGGTTGAAATTGATACGGGCAAGATCGCGCTGTGCGATGGCCGCGGCCAACTGAGCTTTCTCCTGCCGCGTGTCGAGCTCGACCAGCACTTCGCCTGCGTGAACCGCCTGGCCGGACTCAAAATTGATCCGAGCCACTGTTCCGGGGAGATCCGCGCTGACGGTTACTCCCTGAATGGCCGCCGCCGTGCCAATGATATCCAGAGTGGAAGGCCAGTTCTGGCGCGCCGCAACAATCGTGGTGACCGCGTCCGGAGGCGGCGCGTAATTCGCGCCCTGCGCGATTGCGGCCGAAATCTGCCGGTACTTAACAAAACCGAGGCCGGCGACGAGCGCGATAACCACCGCCAGCATCAGGAGCATCCGCTTTAACATGAGTGCCTCATTGTTTTTGGTTCCCAAGCCAGCTTGAAAATAATTGGATGTCAGGCGGCTGCCGCAGGCTCCAAAAATTCGCTGACGAAAACAGCAGATCGGTTAACCAGGGCGGAACCCAGCTGAATCGCCAGTTACAAGGATACAGCTCCCGATCGAAACTTCTTCCGGACCTGGCACGGTGCGCGTCGATCCGGGCTCTAATCAGTAACCATAAGGTTACACAATTATCCTTGTCAAGCGAAAAGTGGTTGCGTGAAACTCTGTCCCGACCGGCACAGTCTGCTAAATTGTTGACCTATGAAGCCTTCCCGCAGCTTCGCCAGTGACAACAACGCCGGAGTCCATTCCGAGGTTTTGAAAGCGATCGCCGTCGCCAATGTTGGGCACGTAGTCGGATACGGAGATGACCCCTGCACCGATTCTGCAGTGAGACAGTTCCAACGCCATTTCGGAGACGATATCGAAGTGTTTTTCGTCTTCAACGGGACGGCCGCCAATTGCCTGGGCCTGAAAGCTCTCACCAATTCCTACCACGCGGTCATTTGCCCCGAAGCGGCTCACATTTATGTGGATGAGTGCGGCGCTCCGGAGAAGTTCACAGGCTGCAAGTTGGTCCCGATTCCGGCGCAGGATGGCAAACTGACGGTGGACGCAGTTCGTACGGCATATCACGGAATCGGGGTTGAGCATCACGTACAGCCGCGCGTGGTCTCGATCACTCAATGCACAGAGGTGGGCACAGTCTATAAGGAAGATGAGGTCCGCCAGTTGGCGCGCTTTGCCCACGAGCACGGCATGTTCTTGCACGTGGACGGCGCGCGCATCGCGAACGCGGCAGCATCAATCGGTATCGGCCTGCGCCAGGCCACGCGCGACCTCGGCGTGGACGTGCTTTCTTTTGGAGGGACCAAGAACGGAGGCATGGGCGCGGAGGCCGTCGTTTTCTTTGATCCGAAGCTAGGCGCCGACTTCAAGTTCTATCGCAAGCAGGGAATGCAACTGGCCTCCAAGATGCGATATCTTTCCGCCCAGTTCGAAGCGTTGCTGAAAGATGATCTGTGGTTGCGCAACGCACAACACGCCAATCGCATGGCGCAATTGCTAAAGCGCGAGTTGAGCGAGATTCCGCAACTGAAACTGGCGTATAAAGTCGAGGCCAACGGAGTCTTTGTTAAAGTACCGCGACGCGCCATCGCAAAACTGCGAAAGCGCTACTTCTTCTATCTATGGGACGAAGGGCAGTCGATGGTTCGCTGGATGTGCTCCTGGGATACGACCGAAGCGGACGTGAAGCAGTTTGTGGAGTTCGTTCGGCGAAGTTTGTGACGCGGCAAATCCTGAGGCCCGGGAAGATGTTGCGAATGAAATGGTGCGCCCGGAGAGATTCGAACTCCCGACCTACAGCTCCGGAGGCTGCCGCTCTATCCAGCTGAGCTACGGGCGCGTAACTCTAGTTTACATCGGAACCCGTGATTTGCTTTTCAGCAGTCAATGCCAAAGCCGAAGAGCTGAGAGAGGGCGGTCAAGTAAAAAGAGCCAAAAGCCAAAAGCCAAAAGCCAAAAGCCAAAAGCCGTTCATCTCCGTCCGTGTCCGCGGTCGCCGCGGTCACCGCGGTCTCCACGATCGCCGCGGCCACCCCCGCCTCCGCCTCCGCTCGGGCGCTCAGCTTTGGGTCGGGCTTCGTTCACATTGATGGTGCGGCCTCCGACGTCTGTCCCGTTCAGTCCGGCGATGGCTTTCTCGCCTTCCTCGGCATTTGCCATTTCCACAAAAGCAAATCCGCGCGACCTGCCGGTCTCGCGATCGGTCAGAATGCTCACGCGATCCACTTGCCCGTAGGTTTGGAAAAGCTGACGCAGCTCATCTTCAGCGGTATTGAAGCTGAGATTTCCAACAAAAATGTTTTTCACGTTGCCCCTCTCTCCGCGAACCGGGGCCAACACTGCAGCAAACAGAACGCTGTTTTACCAGGGTTCGCAAATGCGCGGAGAGTATAGCAAATCCTGGGACTTGGGCAAGAGCGGAGTGTGCGGCCTGACGTGGCAAGACTGGCGGCGCCTGCTTCCGGCTTGAACCAACCATCCGCGTCTAGCCATCCGCGTCTAGCTTGACACAGACGGCGATTCGGCGTAAAACCTGTTTGCCATCAGCCGTTTATGCGGTCCGGCTTGCGAGAAAATTTGACCCTCATTCATTC
>Ga0066789_10001352_pt1 | contig 10543 bp, 11 predicted proteins | sample OrgsoiDNA2013049_FD_70960 | JGI IMG/M metagenome (GOLD analysis project Ga0066789, IMG submission 70960) | Permafrost soil microbial communities from the Arctic, to analyse light accelerated degradation of dissolved organic matter (DOM) -... | ecosystem: Environmental > Terrestrial > Soil >...
CAACGGACAACCCCACGTCGAACAAGATCACCCGCGAGCTGCTGGGCTGGGACCCCACCCACCCGAAGGTGATCGAGGACATCGAAGAGGGACACTACTTCAAGGGCTAAAGTGGCCATCCTCTCAGTTCGATCCGTTTGCGCCAGCCTTCCTCGATTGGCACAGTCATCGAGGAGGGGTGGTTTGCATCTAGGCCATCGGGTCGGTGTTCCGAGCTCGGAATTTTGCCCGGCAAATCCTCGCCGAGATTGCATCATCGCTAGCGACGAGTGGCCGAAAACGGGATGACTGACGATGCCCATGCCCACGCCTCGCGAACTTCACCATCGAGGCTGCCGAACTTGTGGCGTCAAGACTCACCTGTTGCGGTAGTGGAAGCAACCCAGGGACGTCGGGCTATAGGCCCGGCGTCCCACCGGTCGGAGCAACTTGTCGAAGCGAGTTAGCGCTGGCCGTAGACGTTCTGATACCGGTCGTACAAGCGATCGATATCGCTGGGGTCAATCTTCAGCGGTTCTCCGAGCACTCGCGCCAGGTGCACGGTGCGCGCGACGTCTTCGCACATCACCGCGGCCTTGACCGCAGCCTTGGCGTTCGCACCGATCGTGAAGACGCCGTGATTTTGCATGAGCACCGCCGGCGAGCGATGGTCGCGCAACGTATCCACGATGCCGCGGCCGATGTCGTCGTTCCCGATGAGGGCGAAGGGTCCGACCGGGATCTCGCCGCCAAACTCGTCGGCCATCGCGGTGAGCACGCACGGAATCGCTTCGCCGCGCGCGGCCCACGCCGTCGCGTAGGTCGAATGCGTGTGCACGACGCCGCCGACGTGCGGCATGGCGCGATACACAAACGCGTGCGCTGCGGTGTCGCTCGACGGCGAGTGCGACCCCTCGACGACCTGCCCATCGAGGTCACACACGATCATGTTCGCGGCGTTGAGGTCGTCATAGCTGACGCCGCTTGGCTTGATCACGAACAGGTCAGCACTACCCACGCGTGCCGACACGTTTCCCGCCGTCCACGCCACCAGGTTCCACCGCAGCAGCTCGCCGTGCAGGGCAGTGACAGAAGCGCGGACGACGGCGAGATCGGTCTCCAACCCGGTGGCCGTCACCGGGCGCTTGCCTCGACGCGAATACGACGCAGGCGGCGCAGCACATCGTTGGTGCCGCGGCCGAAGTAGTCGTGCAACAGGCTGTACTCGGCGTAGAGCTTGTCGTAGGCCGCGTGGTTGGCCGCGTTCGGAAGGTAGGCGTCTCGTTGCACCCGGCCCATCGCCTCGGATGCGGCGGTCACGTCGGCATACGCGCCAGCTGCAACTGCCGCATGAATGGCCGAACCGAGCGCAGGGCCGTTCTCCGAATCGAGCAACGACATCGACTTACCGGTCACGTCCGCGTAGATCTGCATGACGAACGCATTCTTGAGCAGCCCACCCGCAACCACGAACTCCGTCACCGGTACGCCAGCCGCGTCGAACGTTTCGATGATTTTGCGGGTGCCGAACGCGGTGGCTTCAACGATCGCCCGGTACACATCTTCGGGTCGGCTCGACAACGTCAGACCGACGATGACGCCGGACAGATCGTGGTCGACGAGTACCGACCGGTTCCCGCTTTCCCAGTCGAGCGCGACGAGTCCGTGCTCGCCCACATTCTGCTGAAGAGCGAGCGAGCTGAGGTATTCGTGTGCGTCGAGTCCCAACTCTTGAGCTTTGGTGAGGTACTCGGTCGGCAGGAAGTTATCGGCGAACCAGCCGAAGATGTCGCCGACGCCGCTTTGGCCAGCTTCGTATCCCCAGAGGCCTTGCACGATGCCGTCAGCGACGACGCCGCACATGCCGGGCACCTCGGCGAGCCGTTCGCCGTTCATAACGTGGCAGGTCGAGGTGCCCATGACCGCAAGCATTTGGCCGGGCAGCGTCGCCTTCGCGGCTGGCCCGGTGACGTGCGCGTCGACGTTGCCGACGGCGACCGCGATGCCTTCGGGCAAGCCGGTCCACCCGGCCGCCTCGGCGGTCAGCCCACCGGCCCGGCCACCCAGCGGCGACAGCGGAAAGGCGAGCTTGTCGTGGGCGAAGTTTGCGAAGGCCGGGTTGAGCGCTGCCAGAAAGTCGGACGACGGCCAGCTGCCGTCTTGGTGGATGCCTTTGTAGCCGGCCGTGCAGACGTTGCGAGTTTCGACACCGCACAACTGCCAGATGATCCAGTCGGCGGCCTCGATCCACCGGTCGGCGGCGGCGTAGATTTCGGGGTCTTCTTCGAGCAGTTGCAGGCCTTTGGCGAACTCCCACTCCGACGAGATACGGCCGCCGTAGCGCGGGAGCCACGCCTCACCCCGTTCGACCGCCAACGCGTTGATGCGGTCGGCGTGCGACTGTGCGGCGTGGTGCTTCCACAACTTCACGTACGCGTGCGGGCGATCCTTGAAGGCATCGGTTCGTGACAGCGGCGTGCCGTCGGCGAGCACGGGGAGCACCGTGCACGCAGTGAAGTCGGTCGCTATGCCGATCACCTGCTCGGGCACGACGCCACTTGCCGCAAGGGCCTTCGGCACTGCATCGCGGAGGACGTCGACGTAGTCTTCGGCGTCCTGCAATGCCCAATCGGGCGGCAACGGCTTGCTAGCCAGCTCGCGCTCGATCACGCCGTGCCGATAGTTGTGTACCGCGCTGCCCATCTCTTGCCCATCGGAGACCCGAACGACAAGTGCACGGCCGGAGAGCGTGCCGTAGTCGACGCCGATGACGAACGAATCGGGTTGGTGCGCTGACATCAAGCCATCCTTTTTGGGCGAGTGGACTGAGCGGGCGCGCCGTCGACCGAACGCGTGCTGTCGCGGACGACCAACGTTGTTCCGACGACCTGGCGCTTGGCCGGGCGTATCCCCGAGCTGATCTGGTCTAGCAGGAGCGCGAGGCTGCGCCGGGCGACCTCGGCGAAATCCTGCCGCACGGTGGTCAACGGCGGGCTGACGTACGCCGCCTCGGGTACGTCGTCGAAGCCGACGATGCTGACGTCGCCGGGAACGTTGAGGCCGTGCTCGTGAAACGCGCGCAAGACACCTACGGACATGGAGTCGTTCGCCACGAAGACCGCGCTCACTTCAGGCATGCGGGCCAATACACGGCCGGCCTCAAACCCTGATCGCGGGCTCCAGTCGCCGCGAAGCGGGGGCGGCACCTCGGCGCCGGCGCGTTCGAGGGTGCTGCGCCAGCCGGCCGTGCGTTGCCGTGCTTCCAGCCAGTCGGTGGGGCCGGCGACGTGCCAGACCGTTGAATGTCCAAGCGACAACAGGTGCTCAGTCGCCGATTGGGCACCTGCGTGCTGATCGACGGTGACGACGTCGATGTCGGCGTCGGCATCGCCCTCGACCGCAACCACTCGAAGGTCTCGCGGCAAGTCTGCGAGCGCCTCGACGACGGAGTCAACCGGAGCGATCACGATGACGCCCTCGACGCCTTGGTCGACCAATCGGACGATCGCCTGCCTGACCGCCGGTCGATCGGTCGACCGCAAACTCGCCACGGTGACGAAGTAGTCAGATTCGAGGGCCGCTTGCTCGATGCCGTACAGCGTCGAGGCCGGGCCGTACAGAGTGCTGTTGAGGGTGACGACGCCCAGCGTCTGTGAGCGGCCGGTGACCAACGCGCGGGCGGCGTTGTTGCGGCGGTAGCCGAGCTCTTCGATCGCCGCGAGCACCCGCGTTCGCGTCGTCGGCGTGACGTTCGGGTGCTTGTTGATCACGCGCGACACGGTTTGGTGAGAGACACCAGCGAGCGAGGCGACGTCGGTCATCGCTGGGCCACGGATGGCGCCATTCGATGTCGACGCCGGGCGCTCGTTAGCCATGCTGAGACGAGCCCTTCTGCCCAGCGCGCAGCTGAGTGGCAGCCCGCAAGGTGAGCGTTAACATCGCACCACAATTATGCCGCCGGGCTAGGAGGTGTCAATCGGCAGGAAGGCATGGCGTCGACCCGGCACATAGTGCTGGGCGAACCTGTAGAGGACGGCGGCGGCGAGCACGCCCGCCGCGCTCCAGGAAAGCAGGTTGGGGGCGGAGTAGAAGAAGAACACCGCCGCCTATGTAGCAGTTAGGTGACCGGCCGACGAACGAGCACTAGCAGGGCATTGAGAGTCGAGCTCTCAAGATCGGGTGTTTGACGTGTCGGTCGGTCTCGCCAACTGCAGCGTTCCGTTAACCTGTGCTCAGGTTCGGAGGTCGGCCTTGACGGCCGCCACGATGTTAGTGGCGTGGTTCAGGTCGGCTTCGACGTCTTGGTGGCCCAGCACGATGTTGTGGTACTCGCTCTTGTTGCGTCGGCGGCGCATCCGCTGGAACTCGGTGATGCTGCCGGTCGGGTCGGGGATCGCTGCTTCGGCGTAGATCCCGACGGCCTCGTGTGCTCCCATCCGCCGTTGTGCGCGGACGCCGTTTGCGAGCATGCGCGCGACGATGGCCTTGCGTGCCGCTTAGGTAGCTCGGTCGGCAGGTACGGGTTCGAGGCGGCCGGCGTTGAGCAGGTCGGCGACCGTCACATTGAACACCGCATCAACCTAATGCGCTGGAGAAACGGCGATGCCGATGTCGAGTTCGACGAGCGGGTCCTGATGGAGTTGAGCCACGAAACCGGTCTTACCGTTCGTCCATTCCTTCGCCGTTGACACGGTTGGGTTGACGTCACGGCCGAGGGTGCCTGCTGCCTTGCTTCCTCACCTCGGCAGCGTCGCGCCCATGACCCGTAGATCGCGGCTTCGCGATCCCGGGCACGTGGTGGAGCGCGTCTTCGAGGACGGGTTTCGGTCCGACGGTCTTCAGCATCAGGCCATGGAGTTCCGGGAAGATGACTGAGTCGCGTTGACCTGCACCTGGCGGGCATTGACTCGCCCGCTGATGCGCACGAGACCGGCGTCCGCCAGTCGGCGTCGCTCTCGCGAGACGGATGGCTGGGGGATACCAGTCCGCTCGACCAGATCGGCCATCGACCAGACGCGCGTCGGTGCCAGCACCAGGGTCGCCAGCAACTCGAACTGGTTTTGGCTGCGCATCAGTGGCAACGGGCTGGGTCGTCTTTCACTCACGCTGTGAATGATGTAATCCGAAGTGCGAATGTCAAGTGCCCCGAGTCAAGCCCATAGACAATTCGCGAAGTGAATGGGTTCGGTTTTCGGTCGTGAGCAAGCTCGCGGCGAATCGGGCGTTAGCTCCGTCGAGTGAACCGAGGTGGCTTGTTGGTCGAGCAAGAATCAGCTAAGCCGGAAACGCCGTGCGACGCACAAGCAGCTAAGACAGATTTGTGCGGTCACCCGAACTGCACGTCGCCCGAAGCGAACATCAGGATCGCGATCCCGACGATCACGACGAGGCCGGCGATGACAGCGAGTCCGAGAACGAGCCCGGCGATGGCGGCACCGCGCCGGACGCCGCGCCTGGTTATGGCCGGCGCCATGCCGACCGCGCCGAGGATGATCGCCCCGGCGGTACTCACGACGATCGCCCATCCGCTGTACGGGCTTCGCACGCGGGCGAAGAACAGCATCAAGATCATCCAGCTCGTGATGCCGAGAATGAGCGAGGCGATACCGAGTGCGCCTTGCGGGCGGGTGTCTGTCGGAGCGGTGCGGGTGGGCGCGAGAACAGATTCGTTGATGGTCCATGTCGTTTCATCGAAAGGTGTCATGTATTGAGTTTCGGTCGTGTGATCGCTCAAGGCATGAGTAGTGCTACGTGACTGTCGAGCGGCCATTCGGCCTAGTGCGCGCGTCATGTCCACGACACCACTGTCTCGTGCAGCAAGACGGCGAACGTCGATGCGGCGAGCACGAGGTATACGCCGTAGAACCGCCGAAGGACGGGATGCAGCAGCTTCGCGACGACGCACAGGCCGACCGCCACCGCCATGATGCGGACGCCTCGCTCGATCGCGGTCCAGATGGCCAGCGCGAGCAGACCGACGTGCGCTTTGCCTGCTTGCGCCGCGTATACCTTCACCGGGATGCCGGCGAGCGCCTGATGCATCATGCCGCTCGCACCGCCGGCGAGATCGTGGGCCGCGGCGGCTTGCATGCGCGGGGTGGTCAGCGGCATCGGGACGTCGACACCGTGGCGCGACAAGATGGCGTGTACGACGACCCCAGCCACCGAACCGAGCCACAGCCCGGTGGCCGCTTTCATGATGCGCTGCGGGGTGCCGGCGACCCACAGCACCATGAACATCTCGGCGAGCACCGGCCAACTGATGGCTTCGGCCACGCCCCACGTGAACGACACCGCGAACAGACTGGCCGCTTCTGCTCGCGCCGCGACGCGTCGCCATACCCGTGACGTGAGAGGTTCGACGGCGTCCGGCATCGCGGCGGCGACGATCTCGCGCCGAAGTGCTGAACATGCGTCGTCATCGGTGATGGCGTCGAGTTCGCTCGGCATCAACGCGGCGCCGATGCGGACCTCGACGGCGTGCAGTGAAAGCCTCCCGTGTTTGGGTAACAACCGCCGGGTCCCGACGAGGGTTACTGGGACGATCGGAACCTGGGCGGCGCGCGCGAGCCGCACTGCACCGGAGCGGAACTCAGCGACCGTTCCGTTGGCGCTGCGGGTGCCTTCCGGAAACAGGATGACAATGCCACCGCCAGCCAGCGCCGGCGTCGCGGCAGCGTGAAGCGCAGCAAATGCTCCGCGATGGCCGCGATCAACTGGCAGCGCCGCCACCAGCGACCCGACGATGGCTCGGCGCCACCAGCTAACGAACCAGTAGTCGACGGCGGCGGCGACGACTGGACGACGACGGGCTGGCAATGCCGCGAGGAGTGCCGCGGTATCCGCGTGCGACGAATGGTTCGCGATTGCGACGAACGCGCCGGCAGGGACGTCGCCAGTGACGCGGATTCCGCCGGTGAACGCAAACACGCAGCGCCATAAGGCTTTCCGGCATACAGCACCCCACGCCGTCCGCCCAACTGTTCGGGGCAAGCGCGACAGTGGGTCGGCGTGCGTCTGGCTTGGAGCCGATGTGACGCTCATCGCAGCACCACCGCGGCGAGTGGCAATACGACGAGCAGGCTGTCGACGCGGTCGAGCAGTCCGCCAAACCCTGGCAGCCAATCGCCGGCATCTTTGACACCCGCTTCACGCTTGACCATCGACTCGAGCAAATCTCCGGCCACGGCCCCAACGCCGACGACAGCGACGACGCCAATGCGATGTTCTCCGAACGCTGCCAAGACGACGGCCGCGCCGACGAGCCCACCCACGAGCCCGCCGAGTGTCTTACTCGGCGACAACCGCGACAACGGTCGACGAGCCCACGCGTAGCGGCGTAGACCCTTCCCACCGCACCAGGCCGCGACGTCCGCCACAGCAGTTGCCAGGCAGAGCAAGAAGGCCTCGTGCCAGACGATCACCAAATGAGCGAGCGACCAACACAGCCAAAGGGAGCCGAAAGCCGTCAGGCACGCCCGCCGAAAGCCGCCTGAGGCGTCGCCCGCGAGGATCGCTGGCAGTGCACACCCGATGGCGAGCAATGGTGCCAGCGCAAGGACGGGCGGCGCGAACCATGCGGCGGCCGGATAGCCGATGGCCAGAACGTACAACATGCCGGCGTCGATGCGTGGCAGCCGGACGAGCCCCGCGAACTCGTGCACCGCGACGACCGCGAGCACGACGGCGAGCACCGTGGTTGTCCCGCGACCGAACCACAGTGGCAATCCGAGCGTCGGTGCGATGAAGACCCACGTCAGCCAGCGGCGCCGCAACTCGCGATTGCCCGACACGCTGACGAGTGCGCCGCTGACCGCGAGAAGCGCCACGGTGACCCACAGAAATTCGACGCTGCGGCCAGCGACCTGCCACCCCGCTGCACTCAGTCGAAGCGACATGGTCATGACGTTGCCGTCTCGCGCCAGGCCGCAGCGAGCCGCAGCGTGGCTGTTGCGACCGAGCCGACGATCACGACCCAGCACACCGCCGGAATGGCGGGAGGCCAGGCTGTTGCGATTACCGCCAGGACGCAACGTTCGGTCTTGCCCAGTGGTCCACCATTGCGACGCGGTGCGCCGGCGCCGGCCGCGGCGAGCGCGGCGAACGTCGGCAGGGTGGCGGCGACCGCGGCGATCAGGACGAGAACCAAAGGCGAGACGACGCTCGGGTGGGGCAGCCGTGACGCGGCGAGCCCGGCGAGTCCGGCAAAAAGCAACAGGTCGCTTGCGCGGTCGCCGATTTCGTTGAGCACGAACCCCCACGGCCGTGCGACTCCTCGCGCACGAGCGACCGCGCCGTCCAGGTTCGCTCCTGCCAGCCGCAGCGCGAGCAGCACCGCAGTCGCAAGCCACCAGCCCTGCCAGCTGGTCAACGCCGCGCCGGCGGCACAGCCGACACCAAGCCAGGTGAACACATCAGGGGAGAGTTGCCGCTCAACGGAGAACCGGACGACGCCGACGAGCCGGGCGGTGTACCAGGGTTTTGCTGCATACAAGCCGCGCACCGGACCTCCAGCCGAAAGCGGCCAGTCGGCCGCGCTTCGAACTATCCGGTTTTCGCGATGCGCTCCCATGCGTCGAACTACTCAAGCGGATGGGGCAAACGGAGTAGTCGACCAGCTCGACGCGGCAGCGGCCGGGCTTGCGTCGACTGCTTAGCCGGCGTCCTCGCCGTCGAACCCTTGGGTGATGGCGTAGCGCGCGAGCTCAACGCGGTTGTGCAGTTGCAGCTTGCGCAGCGTCGCTTGTACGTGGTTCTCGACGGTTCGATGGGACACTACGAGACGCTGCGCGATCAGCCTGCTGGTCAGACCCTTCGCGACCAGTCGCAAGACCTCTGTTTCCCGCTCGGTCAGTACCGGCCTGGTGCCCCGCTTTTCGGTGGCCAGCCGCCGGTACTCGCCGAGCATGAGGCCGGCCAGCGCCGGGGTGAAGACCGCTTCACCCCGCGAGGTTCGGCGCACAGCGTCGAGGAGCTCGACCGCGCTTGCCGACTTGGTCAGGTAACCGATCGCGCCTGCCTTCACCGCTGCGAGAACGTCGTCGTGTTCACCCGACGCCGAAAGCACCAAGATGTGGGTCGTCGCAGGGACTCCGCGGGCAACCTCGACACCTGAGCCGTCCGACAACTGCAAATCGAGAAGGACGACGTCGGGGACCGTTGCCTTGATGACATTCAGCGCCTTGTCAACCGAACCAGCCTCGCCGACCACTGTCACGCCGCCCGCCTCGAGGTCACGCACGAGAGCGGACCGCCAGATCGGATGGTCGTCGACGACCACGATGCGCAACGGCGTAGGTGCCGAGACGGATTCATCGCCGAGGGACACGAAGCTCCACCTCCACCCCTGAACCCGGCGTGGACGTTACTGTCGCCTCGCCGCCGAGTGCCCGAACGCGGCCGATCACCGACGTTGCCAAGCCGAGGCGGCCGGCCGCGCGCGCTTGACCCGCGCGATCCGGTGACATGCCGACGCCGTCGTCTCGCACCGTGACCACAACTGCCGACGCCTCGTCTTCGACGAGCACCCACACTTTCGCGGCCGCGCCAGCGTGGCGATCGACGTTGTCGAGTGCGGCACGAACCGCGGCGGTCAACTCGGCGGCGTCGTGGCGCGGGAGGGGCACCGGTTCGGCCGGCATAGCGAGCGAAACCTGTCGATGAGGCCACACGGTGTCGAGGTCACTGAGCAGTCGACGTACATCGACGTCGCCACTTGGCTGGACGTCGGCGTTCAGGACAATTGCGCTGATGTGTGAGCGAAGCGCCACCTCTTGCTGTGCTGCCAGATCGGCGATTGCGGCCCGATCCATCGTCGTCGACTCACGAGCGATGAGCGCCAACGCCTGGAGGGCACCGTCATGGATCGCGCGGGCAAGCCGATCGCGTTCGGCGCGGGCCGCTTCGAACTCTCTGACCCGCGCGACTTCTCGCTCGGCCTCCAGTGCTGTCGTTGCCAGGTAGCCGACGACCAGGCCGGCGAGGATCAGTAGTGTTACCGAGCTCATCGTGGTGGCGGCGAACTCCTTCCGCTCGATCACGAGCGCTGCCGAAAGCAAGATCGCGGCCGGGAACCCCAGACGTGCCCCACCCACGACCGCAGCGCCGAGCACCGCACCGGACGCCCATGATCCCGGCAAGGTTGGCGCACCCGTCGTGATGCGGGCATGCGTGTCGACCAGCTCGGTCAGCATCACCGCTGTGATGGCGACCGCCAAGTCAGCGACCGCTAGCACAACTGCGCGTCCACCAGGCCGCCATCGTTCGCCGCGCGCGAAGACAGGTAACCCTGGCTGAACCGCGCATACAAAAACCGTCCAGACCGCCATCGCGGCGAGCACGATGACCGCACCCGCGGGGTGGGCGTACCTGTGATAGCTGCGCACGAGCTGGACGGCGACGAACATCCAGCTCACTACCCGAAACACAGCAAGCGCGCGCCATAGGGCGCCTTGCGCACCGGGTGGACGCAACTCGATGTGCACGCGCCCATCGTGCCCGGCCGCTGAAGGTGCCGCTACCGACCGCGCCGTTCCGTGATGGGTTGTTCCACTACAACGGTGAT
>Ga0066789_10001354_pt1 | contig 10524 bp, 11 predicted proteins | sample OrgsoiDNA2013049_FD_70960 | JGI IMG/M metagenome (GOLD analysis project Ga0066789, IMG submission 70960) | Permafrost soil microbial communities from the Arctic, to analyse light accelerated degradation of dissolved organic matter (DOM) -... | ecosystem: Environmental > Terrestrial > Soil >...
GGGCCCGGTCGGCAACGTCATGCATCAGCTCGCCGGCGGCCTGCGCGCGGCGATGGGATATGTCGGCGCGCGAAACCTGACCGAGTTCCATGAGAAGGCGCAGTTCGTGCGCATCACCGGTGCCGGCTTGCGCGAAAGCCACGTCCACGATGTCACCATTACCCGCGAAAGCCCGAATTACCCCGGCGGGGCTTAGCAGCAGACCTGGTGCGACAGGAACCAAATTGACCACCACAAGGCGGGCGAAACGCGCTACGCTGCCGGTGCCACGGATTGCTGCGCTGCCTGGAAATCCATGCCCGCGATTGTGCCCGCGGTTTTCAGAAGATTTCCCATCAACATCATTCCAGAAGAGAAGCTGAACATTATGGTCGATTGGTCGGACGACAGGATTGCGGCACTTTCAGATCAGGATCTGAAGAACCTGCTGGTCAATGCGGAGAAGAAATCCGTCGCCGAAGTCGTCGCGCAATGCAAGGCCGAGCAGGAAAAGCGCGACGCCGCCAAACCCCGCAAGACATCGAAGCCGCGCACCGAAGTGAAAGAGTTCGAGCACGACATGTCCGGCCAGCTCGCCACCGTCGGCAAGGAGATGGCCGAAAAATACGACCTGTCGGAGGAGACCGCGAAAGCGAACTCGGTGGGCGTGAAAGGTTTCAAGGCGCACAAGCTGCTGGACGCCAAGGGCTATGCGAAACTGGGCGGCATGCAGCGCGACGGTTCGGTCGCGGTCGACCGCTATATTTCGTACCGCCGCGGCAAGGACATCGTCTCGTTGAGCGTCTTCCTGCTGAAGGATCACCCCGTCGAGGCCCATGAGTTTCATGTGATCGCACCAAAAACCCTGCTCGATGGCGCCAAGCCGGTGGCCGAGATTCGTCCCACCGCGACCGAAGCGCAGAAGCAGTCGGCCGACGGCGGGCTCGCCTTCAAGGATTTGCCAACCGCCGCCGCCGCATTCGACGTGGCGCTGGCGAAGATCACCGCCTGACATCAAGCCACAGAATGTGAGATCGTCATTGCGAGCGCAGCGAAGCAATCCATGACTACGGGCGCCATCGAAGAGTGGATTGCTTCGTCGCTTCGCTGCGCTCGCAATGACGAAAGCAAAAAAACTGGAGGAAACAATCATGTCGCAATCCGCAAAACGCGTCGTTCTGGTTTCTCGTCCCGTCGGCGAGCCCAAGGCATCGGACTTCCGGGTCGAGGATTACGCGCTGCCGACACCGGGCGAAGGCCATGTGCTGCTGCGCACCATCTGGCTGTCGCTCGATCCCTATATGCGCGGGCGCATGAGCGACGGACCGTCCTATGCGGCGCCGGTGCCGATCGGCGGCGTGATGGAGGGCGGCACGGTGTGCGAGGTGATCGCCTCGAACAATCCGGGCTTTGCCAAGGGCGATGTCGTGCTTTCGCGCGCCGGCTGGCAAACCCACGCGGTTTCCGACGGCAAGGATTTGCGCAAGGTCGATCCGAGCCTCGGACCGGTCTCGACCGCGGTCGGCGTGCTCGGCATGCCCGGCATGACCGCCTATACCGGACTGCTCGATATCGGCAAGCCGCAGGCCGGCGAAACCGTCGTGGTTGCCGCGGCATCCGGCGCGGTCGGCTCGGCGGTCGGGCAGATCGCGAAGATCAAGGGCGCACGCGCCGTCGGCATCGCGGGCGGTAAGGACAAATGCCGTTACGTGAAGCAAGAGCTCGGCTTCGATGACTGCCTCGATCATCGCGATCCCGATCTCGCGGCCAAGCTGAAGCAAGCTTGCCCGAAGGGCATCGACGTTTATTTCGAGAATGTCGGCGGCGCGGTGTTCGAGGCGGTGTTTCCGCTGCTCAATGCATTCGCGCGGGTGCCGGTGTGCGGCCTGATCGCGCAGTATAACGACACCGAGCCATCGGTGCCGAAATGGGCCTCGTCGATGATGCGCGCGGTGCTGACAAAGCGGCTGAACATCAGAGGCTTCATCGTCAGCGATTTCGCCGCGCGGCATGCGGATTTTCTCAAGGACATGTCGGGGTGGGTGCGCGAGGGCAAGGTCAAGCATCGCGAATTCGTCACCGAGGGGCTCGACAGCGCGCCCGCTGCGTTCATGGGACTGCTGAAGGGCGCTAATTTCGGCAAGCAGCTAGTGCGCGTCGGGCCGGATAAGGCGTGAGCGATCCGGTCTAGCGCACGATCCCGATCAACCGCGCAAATATCTGCTGCCGCGGCGAGGTCCCGCAGGCAAACGCAACGGTCATGGCCGGCGGCCGCGACGTCAATCCCGGCACCGAACAGCGCGATATAATTGCATCACGTGTGGACTCATCGTGGTGGCGCCCGGTCCAATGCGCATATTTCGGGCATTCGGCGATTGATATTTCGAGCAGCGCCGTGGTAGTGGAAAACCTTTCGCGTATGCGTGAAGGACGTTCCGATGAAGCTCTTGCTCGCTGGCTTTGTCTCGTGGCTTGCCGCCTCGGCGGTGGCACAGCCGGATAACAAGCCGACCAGCGGAACAGAATTGCGCAGCGCGCAGGCAGAGGCTTCGAAGCCGGACAATGTGCCCGCGGGCGGCTGCATGCCGATCGGCCTGACCGCCGGGGGTGATCTTGTTTTTCCGATGCAGTGCCGCGAATTGATCGAGCGAGAGCGTGGCCCCGTTCCGGAGCAGCGGCTGCGGATACCCGAGCAGCGTTCTCAACAGGAGCCAGCGGCGAAGGCAGCCTCGGCAGAGAAGGATGTTGCAACGGGTCAGACGCCAACGAGTCAGATTCCGATAGGGGAAGCTGTGAGCGCTCAGGCTCCATCGGATCAAACTCGGACAGGGCAGCTTCAAATTCAAACCAGTGAGGTTCTAACCGGCCAAACTCAACGGGAGCGCAAGAAACTTACCCGGGCCGAGCGACGCGCGAAGCGAGGGCTGCCGCCGGATTCCGCGCCACAGGTCACCAGCAGCATCACGCGGAATTAAGCCGGCCGAGGAGAGCTCGCAGGAACGGCGCAAGAGGGGTCGCACCGTTCGCGCGGGCTCAAGCCGTGCCGATCAGGGAATCCAGGTCGACATCGACCTGGCCCGGCGCGCGGATGTGACGGACCTCGAAACTGTCGGGCTGGAAGCGATACTCCACCAGGCCGACTTCCTTGGTGCCGATCACTTCCTGCCTCTGGTCGGAAATGATGAAGCCGGCGGAAGGCGCCCAGACGTGCCTGACGTGGCGAAACGTGAAATCGCGGCGCTGGTGCACGTGGCCGCTTCCGACCAGCCGCAGATCGACGGCGCGCAACATTTCGATCAGGCGGCTGCGCGCCGGCATCGGAACGTAACGTATCGATGTCTCCGGAAGCTCGGCATCGTCGGGCGCATTCAGGTAAAGCGGTTTGTGAACAAACAGCGCTACCGGCTCGCCCTTTGTGCTGGAGAGTTCTGACGCAAGCCAGTCGAACTGTTCGGCTTCGCTCGCCAGTCCGGTGTTCATGACCAGCGAATTCAGGCCGATGAAACACCAGCCGGCGGCCTCGAAACGCCAGCGGTCTTCGCCGAACATCTCAAGAAAAGTCTGCCGGTCGGCTTCGCTGGCCGGGTGAGGCGGTACGGGACCAATCGCGGTCGGGTTATCGCCGATATCGTGATTGCCGGGCAGATAGCGGCAGTCGACCGGAAGTGCATCGTGCAGCGTTGCGGCAAAATCGAGATCGTCGCGATTGGTCGGCCCGTCGAATGCAAGATCGCCGCTGTTGACGACGAGATCCGGGCGCGTGGCGTCGATGTATTCGCTGATCCGATGAAAGTTTTGCGTCAAGCTCGGCAGGCGACGGGCAAGATGGGTGTCGGAAATCTGGGTCAGGCGAAATTCAGGCATGCAACATTCCTCCCGGCCCGGATGATACGATTTGCGGGCGTCGGATTGGTGACAATGCCTACATTGCTGTCGTCACCCGCGAAAGCGGGTGATCCAGTATTCCAGAGCGGTTGTGATGGAATCGTGATGCTGCGGCGTACTGGGTACCCCGCTGGATCCTGTCATCGGGCTCGCCGAAGGCGAGACCCGGTGGCGGCGTACGACGACCGGTTTTCTGTTGAGGCCTACAGCACGCGATAGCGGATCGCGAACGCGTCATTCTGCTCGGTGCGGGTTTCTTCGCCGCCGGCCGCCGAAGCGACGCGGTCCGCCAGGTGCCCTGGCCCGAACTGATCGGAGCGGCTTGGGCTCGCGGCGAGGCGCAGCCTGAACTGGCATTGCGGCTGGCCCGGCAGGTTCAGCACCACCACCCGTTCCGTGGTACGAAATTCGAGCGGGACCAATCCCCGGAGGATGCGGCGGCCGTCCTCGTCCGACGCCAGCCCGCCGAGCACCTGGGCCAGCGTCTGGTTGCGGTCGGTGTGCAACTCGATCTGGGTGTCGGCCACGGTAAACGCGGCGGCCTTGGGCAGGCGGATTTCGAACTCGACCGCGGGCTTTGCCGGGTTGATGCCGGGATAGGCGAGCGCCGCATGCCGCATGTCGGAGGCTACGAAGGCGAGCAGCGCGAGCACCGCCGCGGCGGCGAGTCCGTGCTTGAAGATATCGCGCGCGCTGCGATAGCCGCTGCGGAAATAGAGGGTGAGGATGATGGCCACCGCCACCGCGGCGGCGACGCCGGCCAGCCCGGACATCGCCACGCCTAGCCAGCCATCCGGGCTGTCGTCGGCGAAAAGCCCGCTGCCGTCGGCGATCATTTTGAGGAACGACATTACGGAGGCGCCGGCCGCATCGGCCACACCCTCCGGGATCGGGGAGGTAAGGTACATCGCAGCCCCTCGCTGGTCGCGTCTGGTGCCTGATCGAGACTGAAATCGCTTGAACTATCGACAGTTAGTCACGGGAACGCCGATTGCGGTTCAACCCGCGGCCGAGGATTTATTGTCAGGGGCAAATGCTGCCGCTATAGCGTGGGTTCGCGCTTTGCGCCGGGGGAGAATTACGATGTCCGTTCAAATGGTTTTGCTGCCGGTCTTCGTGCTGGTGGGGCTTGCCTTTGCGCTTCTGCTGGGGATGGCCACCGCGCGCGGCCAGGCGCTCAAGGCGCGGGAGACCACCTTCAAGGACATAGCCTTGCGGCAGCCGAACTGGCCCGTCCGCGCCACCCAGGTCGGCAACTGCTTCGCCAACCAGTTCGAACTGCCTGTGCTGTTTTACATCCTGATCGCGCTGGCGCTGCCGCTGCACCATGCCGACCTCGTGATCGTGATGCTGTCGTGGGTGTTCGTGGTCACCCGTTTTGCCCATGCCGGCATTTTCGTGACCTCGAACAACGTCCAGCAGCGGTCGCTGGCGTGGTTCGCCGGCGTGCTGGTGCTGTTTGCGATGTGGCTCTATTTCGCGCTCAAGGTGCTGTTGCTGATCTGAGCCGCGTTCCCCGCTCGAACTGAAAGTTTTGAATGACGCCCGCAGCGCGGCTCTCGGCCGCCATCGAACTGATCGAGACCATCGACGCGCAACGCGTCCCGGCGGCGAAGGCGCTGAAGGAGTGGGGCACCGCGCATCGCTATGCCGGCTCGGGCGATCGCGCCGCGATCTCCGGCCTGATCTGGGATGTGCTGCGCCGGCGGGCGTCGAGCGCATGGATCATGGACGACGATACGCCACGCGCGCGGGTGCTGGGCATGCTGAAGGTCGAACGCGGCATGGATGCCGATACCATCGCCGCGCTCTGTGACGGTGGCCGGTTCGCGCCGGAATCATTGAGCGATGGCGAGCGCGCCGCGCTGACGTCGCGGTCGCTGGCGGAAGCGCCTGCGCCCATCGCCGGCGACTATCCGGAATGGCTCGATGGCCATCTGGCGCAGGTGTTTGGCGATGACCGCGTCGCGGAGGCGACCGCGATGGCAAGCCGGGCGCCGCTCGACCTGCGCGTCAACACCTTGAAAGCCAGGCGCGAGAAGATTCAGGGCTCGACGGCGCATCTCGGGACAAAGCCGACGCCGTGGTCGCCGATCGGCTTGCGCATCGAGCTCGGCGCCGACGCCCGCAATCCCGGCATTCATGCCGAGGAAGATTTCATCAAGGGCGCCATCGAAGTGCAGGACGAGGGCTCGCAATTGGCGGCGCTGCTGTCGGCGGCGAAACCCGGCGAGCAGGTGATCGACCTCTGCGCCGGCGCCGGCGGCAAGACCCTGGCGCTGGCGGCGATGATGCAGGGCAAGGGCCGGCTGATCGCCACCGACCATGACAAGCGGCAACTCGCGCCGATCTATGAGCGGCTATCCCGCGCCGGCGTCCATAATTGCGATATCCGCACCCCGAAGGGCGACGGCGATACGCTGAGCGACATCCATGCCTCCGCGGATCTCGTGCTGATCGATGCGCCCTGCACGGGCACCGGCACCTGGCGGCGGAACCCCGATGCCAAATGGCGGATGCGCCCGGGCGCGCTCGAAGTGCGGCTGAAGGATCAGGTGACGGTGCTGGATCGCGCCGCAGCCCTGGTCAAGGCTGGCGGACGGATCGCCTATATCACCTGCTCGGTACTTTCGCCGGAAAACGGCGAGCAGATCCGGGCCTTCGTCGCCCGCCATCCGGATTTTGTCATCGTGCCGCCATCGCAGACCACGTCGGTGCTGTGGGACAGAGCGGAGGATTTTGCCGCCGCCACGCTGCAATCCGCGGAGGGGCTATTGATGACGCCGCGCCGCACCGGGACCGACGGGTTTTTTGTATCGATACTGAAAAGGAATGCGTCGTAATTTAGTCGGGTGCTCGCGGCTGGGTTTCGCTGATATCCGCACCGTCATTCCAGGATGGTCCGAAGGACCGGACCTCAGGTGCGCAATTGCACATCGGGGAATCTCGAGATTCCGGGTTCGATGCTTCGCATCGCCCCGGAATGACGGCTGCGCGCCCCGCTCGTTTCTTGCGAAGGCCGCATGGTTTCCGCTCGATACATATATGTCAATAATACTTACCTATATGAACCCGGCCATGTCTCCAGGACGTCCATGCCCGCAGAAGCATGTGGGCCGTCGGTTTTGTGCGGTTGCGAGCTTGGCCCCCGTCGCGTAATTGCTTGCCATGACAGCCACACAGCCAGCAGCAGAGTCGACGCCTTCGGTGGCCTCGGCGCATGACAAGATTCTGATCGTCGATTTCGGCAGCCAGGTGACGCAACTGATTGCGCGCCGGGTGCGGGAGGAGGGCGTCTATTCCGAAATCGTGCCGTTCCAGAAGGCCGAAGCCGCCTTCATTCAGATGAAGCCGAAGGCGGTGATCCTTTCCGGCGGCCCGGAATCGGTGCACGAAGCGGGCTCGCCGCGCGCGCCGCAGCTGATCTTCGATTCCGGCGTTCCCGTGCTCGGCATCTGCTACGGCCAAATGACCATGGCCGCGCAGCTCGGCGGCGACGTCGAGGGCGGGCACGCCAGAGAGTTCGGCCGCGCCGATGTCGAGGTCAAGGCCGCAAGCGCGCTGTTCGATTCCACCTGGGGCATGGGCGAGCGCCATCCGGTCTGGATGAGCCATGGCGACCGCATTACCAAAATGCCGCCGGGCTTTGTCGTCGCCGGCGTCTCGCCGAACGCGCCGTTCGCCGTGATCCAGGACGAGAAGCGCAAATATTACGGCCTGATGTTTCACCCCGAAGTGGTGCACACGCCCGACGGCGCGAAACTGATCCGCAATTTCGTCCGCAAGGTCGCAGGCCTCACCGGCGACTGGACCATGCGCGCCTTCCGCGAGGAGGCGATCGAAAAGATTCGCGCCCAGGTCGGCAAGGGCAAGGTGATCTGCGGATTGTCCGGCGGCGTCGATTCCGCCGTCGCCGCGGTCTTGATCCACGAGGCGATCGGCGACCAGCTCACCTGCGTGTTCGTCGATCACGGGTTGCTGCGGCTCAACGAGGCCGAGACCGTGGTCGATTTGTTCCGGCACCACTACAACATCCCGCTGGTGCATGTTGATGTATCCAAACTTTTCCTCGGCGAACTCGCAGGCGTCAGCGATCCCGAACAAAAGCGAAAAACCATCGGCCGTCTGTTCATCGACGTGTTCGACACGGAGGCCAAAAAAATCGGCGGCGCGGATTTTCTGGCGCAGGGCACGCTCTATCCCGACGTGATCGAAAGCGTATCGTTCACCGGCGGCCCATCGGTAACGATCAAGTCGCACCACAATGTCGGCGGCTTGCCCGCGCGCATGAACATGAAGCTGGTCGAGCCGCTGCGCGAACTGTTCAAGGACGAGGTGCGCGTGCTCGGCCGCGAACTCGGCCTGCCGGAAATCTTCGTCGGCCGCCATCCGTTCCCAGGACCCGGCCTCGCCATCCGCTGCCCCGGCGAGATCACCCCGGAAAAACTCGACATCTTGCGCAACGCCGACGCCGTCTATATCGATCAAATTCGAAAAGCCGGCCTCTACGACCAGATCTGGCAGGCGTTTGCCGTGCTGCTGCCGGTGAAGACCGTCGGCGTGATGGGCGACGGCCGCACCTACGAATACGTCGTCGGCCTGCGCGCGGTGACCTCGACCGACGGCATGACCGCGGATTTTTATTCGTTCGAGATGAAGTTTCTGGGCGAGACCGCGACGCGGATTATCAACGAGGTCAAGGGCGTCAATCGGGTGGTGTATGACATCACGAGTAAGCCGCCGGGGACGATCGAGTGGGAGTGAGGGATGGGCGATGCTGCAGACTGGGAACCGCCAGAGATTGAGGGCAGGTTCCGGACCCGCATTGGCGCCAGCATCGTCGAGGAATTCGTTGCTGCCCATGATGCGAGCGATGTGCTCCGCGAACTCGTGCAGAACGAATTCGACCCGGGCGGCCATCGAGTCTCAGCTCGTAGGATGGGTTGAGCCTGCGAAACCCATCATCTCTATAAAATGCAATTGATGGGTATCGCTTCGCTCCACCCATCCTACGGGCTGGTTGTTCGTCACGCCGACATGGCGGCGCGCAGCTCGTAGGGTGGATTAGCGAAGCGTAATCCACCAATCTTTGCACGGCGGCGCAATACGCTGCGCTATTGCGCCCTACGAGCTGTCACCGTAATGGCACTGCGTTCGCTTATGGCCGTGATGCCCGAGAGAAACCCGCGACGATGAGCCCGGCCAATACGGCTATCCCGGGAAGTTCTTGTGGTGGACATATCAGCCACGCCGCGCCGCGTTGATCGCGGCGACGTCGATTTTCTTCATGCCCATCATGGCGTCGAATGCTCGCTTTGCTTCATCGCCGCCGGCCGCCAGCGCCTCTGTCAGCACGCGCGGCGTGATTTGCCAGGAGATGCCCCACTTGTCCTTGCACCAGCCGCACGCATTCTCCTGGCCTCCATTGCCGACAATGGCATTCCAATACCGGTCGGTCTCTTGCTGATCATCGGTGGCGATCTGAAACGAGAAAGCTTCGTTGTGCTTGAACGCGGGACCGCCGTTGAGGCCGAAACAGGGGACGCCTGCGACTGTGAATTCCACCGTCAGCACGTCGCCCTTCTTGCCGGATGGGTAGTCGCTGGGTGCACGGTGGACACCGCCCACGGCGCTATCGGGAAAGGTTTCGGCGTAAAAGCGGGCAGCAACCTCTGCGTCTTTATCGTACCACAGGCAAATCGTGTTCTTGGCCATTGCGTGTCCTTTCACTCAGCTTACGCGCCGTGTCGTGGGTCTCCATCACAGCTCTCTCTGGGTGGAAGACGAACGGAACGGGCTGGAACCGACAGGCTGATGGACGTGCCTGATTATTTTTTTTCGGAGCACGTATGGCGCAATAGCGCAGCGTATTGCGCCGCCGTGCAAGGATTGGTGGATTACGCTTCGCTAATCCACCTTACGGTTTCTTCTCAACCCCACATGTCGCGCGCGAATCCGCGTCATTGACTTGCGTGACGCATCTGCAGCTCGGCAATGCGATTGTCGGCGCGGCGGAGCCGCCGGCAAAGCTCGCGGTTGATATTCTGCAGCACCATCACATACGCATGGATGTCGGCCTTGTAGCACGTGTAGAGATCCCGGGCCGTGAGTTCGTACAGCACGGTCGGGCTCTCCGCGACCACGGTGCCTGATCGGTTCTGCATTTCGATCAGCGTCATTTCGCCGAAAAAATCACCGGGCGCGAGACCCGCCATGCGAAGGACGCGTCCGGAATCCGTCAGCTTGCTCACCACCAGCTCGCCGGTGTGAACAATGAACATCGAGCGCCCCTGTTCTCCTTCCCCGAACACAGTGGCGCCGGCGTCGAAGCGGCGCTCGACCAGCATCGAGACCAGGAGATCGAGGCTTGCGCCCGAGAGGCCGCCGAAGAAAGGCGTGGCGAGCAGGAACGCTTTCAGATCGGGGGAGCTGACAGCCATCGAGCCAATATACTCCCGCACCCGGCGGCGGCAAGCGGGCCAGGCCTGGCCCGCGGTCAAACGGACGCTATTCCCTGCGACGAAGCGAAAACGGCTTTCGATCTAGCAGCCTGTCGGACTTAACGCATTACCGGGATATTGGGTAGAATCGGGAGACCGATTTTGATTCTCCGTGTAGGTTTTGCGATGAGCAACTTTCGCCAAATAGACCGTGCGACCG
>Ga0066789_10001356_pt1 | contig 10515 bp, 7 predicted proteins | sample OrgsoiDNA2013049_FD_70960 | JGI IMG/M metagenome (GOLD analysis project Ga0066789, IMG submission 70960) | Permafrost soil microbial communities from the Arctic, to analyse light accelerated degradation of dissolved organic matter (DOM) -... | ecosystem: Environmental > Terrestrial > Soil >...
CCCACCGGGTCCGCTCGACCGATACACGTCGATCCGCAGGTCGTTCGGATCGATCTCGACGTCAACTTCTTCTGCTTCCGGCAACACCAGGACGCCGGCCGCGCTGGTGTGAATGCGCCCCTGCGACTCGGTCACCGGCACTCGTTGAACACGGTGCACACCGCCCTCGAACTTGAGTCGACTCCAGGCACCATCGCCACTACCAGCGCGCACGGCAAGCGTCGCGTCGCGGTATCCGCCGAGGTCGGATTCGGTCGCGTCGAGGAGCTCGGTTTTCCAGCCCTGGCGTTCGGCGTACCGCAGGTACATCCGCAGCAGGTCGCCGGCGAACAGCGCCGACTCTTCGCCGCCTTCGCCGGCTTTGACCTCGACAATGACGTCTTTGCCGTCGTTGGGGTCGCGCGGTATCAGCAGGGTGCGCAATTCTTCGGCGGCCTCATCGCGCCGACGTTCGAGTTCGGGCATCTCCGCTCTGAACGAGGCGTCGGTGTCGCCGAGCTCGCGGGCCGCCTCGAGATCCTCACCCAGCGTTCGCCAGCGCAGGTAGGTCTCGACGATCGGAGTGAGCTGCGCATATCGGCGTCCGAGCGAGCGGGCTAGGCCCGCGTTCGTATGCACGCCCGGGTCGGACATCTTGCGCTCGACGTCGGAACGTTCGGCGATCAGCTCTTCGACTGACTCGAACATCACGACCTCCTCACTGGTCCGGACATGGCGACGGCGCCGGTTCCCGGGCTGGATATGCCCTGGGACCGGCGCCGTGCGTAGCTACTTAGCGGCAGCCTTGCCGAAACGCTTCTCGAACTTCTCGACGCGACCGCCGATGTCGAGGATCTTCTGCTTGCCCGTGTAAAACGGGTGGCAGGCGGAACACACGTCGGCGTGGATCGTGCCGCCCTTCGCGGTGCTGCGGGTGGTGAAGGTGCTGCCACACGAACAGACCGCGGTGGTCTCGGTGTACTCAGGGTGGATGTCGGGCTTCATCAGGTTCTCCTAGGGCTGTCGCAGTCGCCGGGTCGCCAGCGTCCCCAGAGCGAGGGCGTCGACGGGAACCGGAACCGCATATGACCGGCCTCTTAGTGTGCCAGACCGGCTTGACGGATGGCTAAACGCGGGCGGACGGCCCCCGATTCCCGCCACGGTCGGACGGCGGGCGGCTAGTCGTTCGGATAGGCGGAAACGTCGATGGTGGCGGTCGACGAGCGGATCGCGTCTTCGCTGATGATGACGACTACGCGGCCGTGTACGCGCCTGAACCCGCAGATGCCCCACGGCTGCCACCCGCCCTGGCCGGCCACCATCTGGCGCTCGGCAGAGCAGGCGGCGGCCTCGGTGTCGGTTCCGAGTTGCCACTCCTGGCCCGCCGAAGGCTCACCAAGCAGGTCGAGATACGCGATAGGGGTGGCGGAGTCGACGACTACCGGCGCCAACGAAGTCGCGCCGGCCGGGCGCGGAACACTTTTGACAGCAGCAACAAGAGCAGGTCCGACGTGACGGCGGGCTGCCGATTCATGTCCAGCCCAAGCGCTGCTCGCGAGACTGGCTAACGCGAACACGGCAACGATCACGTTGCGCGTCGGCTGCCTCCAGCGTCGAAAGCTCAGGACGATCATCGTGATGATTCCCGCCGCAAAGCTTAAGAAGAAGACGCTCGCGCGCGGCGAATAGACCCAGGCGGTGTACTGACTGTCGCTATCTGTCCCGAATTCGAGAGCCATCGGGAGCGTGCGGACGAACAACCAGCCAGCCGTCAGCGTAAAGGCGAGCGTTGCGAGCAACCAAGGCCAGCGCCAGCCGACCGTCGTTGGCAATAACGGCGGCAGCGGATCGGCGTCCGGTATCGCTGCGGTTCCCACCTTGCAGGCATCGACGCGTTAGCGGGGTTTCTTGATCACGCCCGAATGTGCGTCGAGGCCCGCGCTTCCGGGGCCGAGGACACCCTTCATCCCCCGAGGACATGGCCGCACAGGTGTCCTCGGGGGGTTGATCATTTAAACGTGATCAACCCCAGCCAGCCTTAGTCGACGGGCATCGAGGTGGTTTTTTGGATCTGGAGCAGGAACTCCGCGTTGCTCTTCGTCTGCTTCATCTTGTCGAGCAGCAGTTCAAGTGCCTGTTGCGAGTCGAGCGCGTGCAAGACCCGGCGCAGTTTCCAGACGATCTGGAGTTCTTCCGGCGCCATGAGCAGTTCTTCCTTGCGGGTACCAGACGCGTCGACGTCAACAGCCGGGAAGATGCGCTTGTCGGCGAACTTGCGATCGAGCTTCAGCTCCATATTGCCGGTGCCCTTGAACTCCTCGAAGATCACCTCGTCACCACGCGACCCTGTCTCGACGAGCGCGGTCGCCAGAATCGTGAGCGACCCACCGTTTTCGATGTTGCGCGCTGCGCCGAAGAATCGCTTCGGCGGGTAGAGCGCGGCCGAGTCGACACCACCGGAGAGGATGCGGCCCGATGCCGGCGCCGCGGTGTTGTAGGCGCGGCCAAGCCGGGTGATCGAGTCGAGCAGCACGACGACGTCGTGACCGAGCTCGACCAGCCGCTTCGCCCGCTCAATGGCGAGTTCGGCGACCGTCGTGTGGTCCTCCGCCGGGCGGTCGAAGGTCGAGGCAATGACCTCGCCCTTGACCGACCGCTGCATGTCAGTGACCTCTTCAGGCCGCTCGTCGACAAGCACCACGATCAGGTGACATTCAGGGTTGTTGCGCGTGATCGCGTTCGCGATCGCCTGCAACACCATCGTCTTGCCGGCCTTCGGTGGCGACACGATCAGGCCGCGCTGGCCCTTGCCAATCGGCGCCACCATGTCGATGACACGGGTCGTCAGTTGGCCCGGGTCGCCTTCAAGACGCAGGCGCTCCTGCGGGTACAGCGGCGTGAGCTTGCCGAACTCGGGTCGGGCCTTGGCCTTCTCCGGATCGGTTCCGTTCACCGTGTCGAGGCGCACCATCGCGTTGAACTTCTCGCGCCGTTCGTTGTCCTTCGGTTGGCGGACGACGCCGGTGACCGCATCGCCTTTACGCATCCCGTAGCGACGCACCTGTGCGAGCGATACGTAGATGTCGTTGGATCCCGGCAGGTATCCCGACGTCCGCACGAACGCGTAGTTGTCGAGGATGTCGAGGATGCCCGCGACCGGGACCAAGATGTCGTCGTCACTGACGACCGGCTCGGCCTCGTTGCCGAAGCGCTCGCGGCCCGGACCGGTGCGCGCGCCGCGATTGCGCTCACGGAATCGACCACGGCGACGGCGGCCGCTGCTGTCGAACTCGTCGTCATCACGGTTGGGGCCACCCTGATTGCCTTGGTTGCCCTGGCCGCCCTGGTAACTCGACTGGTTTTGCCTGTTCGGATTGCCCTGGCCGCCCTGGCCGCCCTGACTTCCCTGGTTTCCCTGGCCGCCCTGGTTTCCCTGGTTGCCTTGCCCGCCCTGGCGCGGCCGATCGCCGTCCGGCCGGTCACCGCGGTCACCCCGATTGCGGTTGCGGTTTTGGCCGCCCTGGCGGGGCTGGCCGCCGTAGCTAGTGGCGGTGTCAGGCCGACCCGTTTGCTCGGACGTGCCGGCTTGCTCGGGTGCGCCGGTTTGCTCGGTCGAACCCTGCGGCCCTGCGCTAGCCGCGCGGTCGGCGCCGGCGCTAGAACCCGATCCGGTCGCCTGTTCGGGCTGCGAGTCGCGGTCTGGCGCGCCGTCAGCCGGAGTCGTTGTCGTGCGGCGCGGGCTGCGGGCGGCCCGAGCGGGCGCGCCGTTTGCCGTGCTGCCGGTGCTGCTTGAACCATTGCTGGCAGCAGCCTGGCCGCCTTGAATCGCGGCAATCAGGTCACCCTTGCGCATAGCGCCGGTTCCGCTGATGCCCATGGTCGAGGCAAGGGCCTTTAGTTCGGGGAGCACCATCGCGGAGAGGCCGGCAGCTGCCGGTCGGCGTTTGGTGCGTGCGCCCCCGTTGTCGCTGTCGGCGCTGCCGTTACTTCCGGCGGTCGCTGTTGCGGGGGCGGCTGTTGTTTCGGTCACTCGGATCCTTCCGGAAAACGACTGGCAGCACGGCGGCGATAAGGATCGTCAGCGTCTGCAGCCACTTTCGTCTCGCCCGGCGGTGAGCCATGGCGGTTTGCAGGAGCTACGGCTGCTGGCCGTAGCGTTTTGTGCAGGAGCTACGGCTGCTGGCCGTAGCGTTCTTGTGCAGGAGCTACGGCTGCGGGCCGTAGCGGTTTGTGCGGGAGCTACGGCTGCTGGCCGTAGCGGTTGTGCAGATGCATCAGCGCGGCGGATCTGGAGCTCGACTCCACGGTGTTGCCGATGAAACCGGCGTGTCATGGGGAGCAAGCAACCAATCCAGGTAAGGCGACTGGTGCAAGTCCACCCTAGCACCCGATCGGCGGCGGCTGGCGAATTGCGGTTCGCCGGTCGAGATCAACGCGCGAGCGGGGTAACCCGTGCGCCCTGCGTGCCGACCGCCAGTCGGCTCGCGGTGAACCAGCGAGTCTCGACGTCGGCGACGTCGTCTGCGGTCGCCGACGTAGCGAGAGCCAGCACGGTCGGGCCAGCTCCCGAGATCACGGCCGGTACCCCCGCGTCACGTAGTTTCGCCATCAATGCGGCACTTCGCGGCATCGCCGGCGCCCGGTACTGCTGGTGCAGTGCATCGGCGGTGGCGACGAAGAGCAGGTCTGGCCGTTTGGTGAGCGCCTGCACCAACAGCGCGGCGCGGGCAGCGTTCGCCGCCGCATCGTGATGCGGAACCGTCGCGGGCAGCATCCTGCGCGCCTTCGCCGTCGACGACACGGTCGCCGGAATGAAGACGACAGGCGCAATGCTCTTGTGGACGTCGAGACGAACCGCGTCGATGACGCCCACGTTGTCGAACGCCATCGTGAAACCGCCCAACAGGCAGGCCGCGACATTGTCGGGGTGGCCCTCAAGCTGGGCAGCCAACCTCAGCATCGCGTCGTCCGGCAATCGTTCTGACCCGCCGAGCACGAGCTCGCGGGCGGCCAGCACGCCCGCCACGATCGCCGCCGCAGAGGATCCGAGCCCCCGCCCGTGCGGGATGCGATTGGCGCACACGATCTCGAGGCCCCGAGGTTGGCCGCCGAGCGCGTCGAATGTCGCTTGCACCGCACGTACGACCAAGTTGCGCTTGTCGCGCCGCACCTCATCGGCGCCTTCGCCCGCGACGTCGACGGCGAGCCCCGACTCGGCCACCCGCACCACGACGTCGTCGTAAAGCTCGAGCGCCAAACCGAAACTGTCGAAGCCCGGCCCGAGGTTGGCGCTGGTGGCCGGCACCCGCACGCTGGCAGGAGCGGCCCGAAACGACGGGGCCATCAGCCGTCCAGCCCCAGCGCTTTCGCCGCGAGCACGCTGTCGGCCGCAATAGTGGCTGGCGCCGGCGCACCTGAGATCGCCCACTCGGGATCTTTCAGCCCGTTGCCCGTCACCGTGCACACCACCCGCGCGCCCGCTGGCAACGTGCCGGCCTCGTGGGCTTGGAGCAGACCCGCGACGCTGGCCGCGGACGCCGGCTCGACGAACACCGCCTCGCTGGCCGCGAGCAGCCGGTAAGCCGACAAGATCTGCCGGTCGGTCACCGACTCGATCGCGCCACCTGACGCGTCACGTGCGTCGAGCGCCTTGGTCCAGCTGGCCGGATTTCCGATGCGAATCGCCGTGGCGATGGTCGACGGCTGCTCGACCACGTGACCGAGCACGATCGGCGCAGCCCCCGCGGCCTGAAAGCCACGCATCATCGGGCGCTTGGTCGACCGCCCGGCCGCCGCGTACTCGACGTAGCCCTTCCAGTACGCGGTGATGTTGCCCGCGTTGCCGACCGGCAAGCAATGCACATCGGGGGCGTCGCCCAGGGCATCGATGACTTCGAAGGACGCGGTCTTCTGCCCCTCGATGCGATCAGGGTTGACCGAGTTCACCAAGGTCACCGGATAGTCCTGGGCGAGTTTGCTGGCGAGGGCAAGGCAGTCGTCGAAGTTGCCGTCAACCTGAAGCAGCTTGGCGCCGTGCACCAACGCCTGCGCGAGCTTGCCGAGCGCGATCTTGCCGCGCGGTACGAGCACGGCGCACAACAGCCCGGCGCGGGCCGCGTAGGCCGCCGCGCTCGCGCTGGTGTTGCCGGTCGACGCGCAGATGACCGCGCGGGAGCCCTCCTCGACCGCCTTACTTATCGCCATCGTCATGCCGCGGTCTTTGAACGAACCGGTCGGGTTGGCGCCTTCGACCTTCAGCCACACGTCACAACCGGTGCGCTGCGAGAGCACGGGCGCCGGTAGCAACGGCGTGCCGCCCTCTTGCAACGTGATGACTGGAGTCGACGCCGTGACCGGCAGCCACTCGCGGTATTCCTCGATGAGTCCGCGCCAGCGGGGCTGCGCGACCCTTGGCTCTACTGCGGTCGCCATCAGTCGGCCTCCGCCCCTTCGACCCGCATGACGCTGGCCACGTCGCGCACGATCGACATAGCCCGAAGCGCTTCGACGGTTGCCGACAATGCGGCGTCAGACGCCGAGTGCGTCACGATCACCAGGTTGGCGTCGTCGCCGCGACCTGATTGGCGCACGGTTTGGATCGAGACGTCGTGGGCCGCAAACTCGTTCGCCACCTGCGCGAGCACACCGGCTTTGTCGGCAACATCGAGACTGACGTGGTAACGCGTGACGGTCTCGCCCATCGGCCGGATCTCGAGATCGGCGTACGCCGATTCGCCAGAGCCGAGCGCGCCACGCACCTTGTTGCGAGCGACCGCAACGATGTCGCCCAACACCGCGCTCGCCGTCGGAGCGCCGCCGGCACCGCGGCCGTAGAACATCAACTCGCCAGCCGCCTCACACTCGACGAACACGGCGTTGTACGCCTCGCGCACCGAGGCCAACGGGTGCGACCGCGGAATCATCGCCGGATGTACCCGCACGCTGATGCCACGCCCGTCGGCCGTGCGCTCACAGATCGCCAGCAGCTTGACGACGCAACCCATGTCCCGGGCACTCGCGACTGCGGTCGACGTGACGTCAGCAATACCTTCACGATGGACGTCGGAAATGGTGACGCGGGTGTGGAACGCAAGGCCCGCCAGAATCGCCGCCTTGGCAGCCGCGTCGAACGCATCGATGTCGGCGCTTGGGTCAGCCTCGGCGTACCCGAGCATCGTGGCCTCGTCGAGCGCATCGGCGAACTCGGCGCCGGTTTCGTCCATGCGCGTCAAGATGAAGTTGGTGGTGCCGTTGACGATGCCGAGCACGCGGTTCACCTTGTCGCCGGCCAACGATTCGCGCAGCGGCCGAAGCAACGGAATCGCGCCAGCGACACTGGCTTCGAAGAACAGGTCGACGCCGTGCTTGCCGGCCGCATCGTGCAGGGTGGCGCCATCTTCGGCGAGCAAAGCCTTGTTCGCGGTAACGATCGAGGCGCCGCGCGTCATCGCGGCCAGAATCAGCGAGCGAGCCGGCTCGATGCCGCCCATCACTTCGACCACGATGTCGATGTCGTCGCGCCCGACCAGCTCAGCCGCGTCGACGGTGAACAACGACGGGTCGACGTCGACTGACCGCGGCGCGTCGCGATGCCGGACCGCGATACCGGCGAGTTCGAGGGGCGCACCGACTCGGGCGGCCAGGTCGTGCGCGTGCTCGTGCAGCAACCTGACGACCTCGGAGCCGACGACGCCGCAGCCCAGCAGTGCGATGCGCACCGGGCGCGCGGTCATCGAGGTGCTCCGTCCGCAGCTGTGATGTGTTGGTCGGCGCTCATTCTGCCCTGTTCACCGATGGGGCGCGTTACTCAGCGACTGCGCTGGCGCTCAGCTGGCCGGCGTCGACCTCGAGACGAAGCAGGTCATCGACGGTTTCGCGGCGCACCATCACCCGCGCGACCCCGTCGCGCACCGCAATTACCGGCGGCCGCCCAAGGTGGTTGTAGTTGCTGGCCAGCGAGCGGCAGTACGCGCCGGTCACCGCTACGGCGAGCAAGTCGCCCGCAGCGACGTCGGCCGGCAGCGCCGCGTCGCGCACGACGATGTCGCCCGATTCGCAATGCTTGCCGACCACCCGACTCAGCACCGGCGGGGCGCTGCTCACCCGGTTGGCGAGGGCGCAGGTGTAGCTGGCGTCGTAGAGCGCGGTGCGCACGTTGTCACTCATACCGCCGTCGACGCTCACGTAGGTGCGCACGACGTCGGCAGCCACCTCGACCGGCTTCACGGTGCCGACCTCATACAGCGTCAACGTGGTCGGCCCACAAATCGCCCGACCTGGCTCGACACTCAACCGCGGCCGTCGTAGCCCGGCCAGATCGCACTCGCGTTCGACGATCTCGCGCAGCTGGGCCGCGACCGCCTTGAGCTGAGGCGGATCGTCGTCGGTCACATACGCAACCCCCAGGCCGCCGCCGAGGTCGAGCTCAGGCAGTTCAAGCCCGAACTCGTCACGGATCTCGCGCAGCAAGCCGACGACGCGATGCGCCGAAACCTCGAAGCCCGCGGTGTCGAAGATCTGTGAACCGATATGCGAATGCAAGCCGACGAGCTCAAGGCAGCCGCTGCCGAGGATGCGCCGCGCGGCTTCTTTCGCGGCCCCGCCGGCGAGTGAAAATCCGAACTTCTGGTCTTCGTGCGCAGTCGCGATGAACTCATGCGTATGCGCCTCGACCCCGACGGTGGTACGAACAAGAACAGACGGCCGGACGCCGCGGTCGCGCGCCACCTTGATCAGTCGCTCGATCTCGTCGAACGAATCGACGACGATGTGGCCGACGCCGACGTCGATGGCTTGGGTGATCTCGGCTTCCGATTTGTTGTTGCCATGTAACGCAATTCGGCTGGGCGGGAAGCCTGCACGTAACGCAACCGACAGCTCGCCGCCGGTGCAGACGTCAAGGCCGAGGCCTTCGTCGGCGACCCACTGCGCAATCGCTACGGTCAAGAACGCTTTGCCGGCGTAGTAGACGTCAGCATCGGCAAACGCCTCGATCCAGCTGCGGCACCGGTCACGAAAATCTTGTTCGTCGACGACGTAGGCGGGGGTGCCGAACTCGCGGGCGATGTCGATCGCACTCACGCCGGCAATCGTCAAAACGCCGTCGTGCGACCGGCTGACGTTGCTCGACCACAGGGCCGCCTCGTTCGTCGGCATGACTACATCCGATCCGGCGCACTAACGCCGAGCAGTGTGAGCCCGTTGGCCAAGACGACGCGGGTGGCGTCGCACAGCCACAGCCTGGCTCGGGTGACGTCGGTCACGGGGTCGTCACCTTGCGGTAAGACGCGGCACGCGTCGTAGAAACGGTGGTAGACACCGGCGAGTTCTTCGAGGTAGCGGGCCACTCGGTGCGGCTCGCGGAGGTCAGCTGCGCTGGCCACGACCCGAGGGTATTCTCCTAGTACGCCGAGTAAATCGCCCTCGCGCTCGTGCGACAACGCCGATGGTTCGAGGTCGCCGTGGTCGATCCCCAACTCGGCCGCGTTGCGCAACACTGACGAGATGCGGGCGTGCGCGTACTGCACGTAAAACACGGGGTTGTCGTTCGTCTTGCGGCCGAGCAGATCGAGGTCGACGTCGAGTGTCGAGTTCGTCGACGAGCGCGCCAGCGCGTAGCGCGCGGCATCGACGCCGACCGCTTCGACAAGGTCCTCCATCGTCAAGACGTTGCCGGCGCGCTTACTCATGCGCACCGGCGCACCATCTTTGACGAGGTTCACCAACTGGCCGATCAGGATCTCGAGATTCACGTGTGGTGTGTCACCGAAGCACTCGCACATCGCCATGAGCCGACCGATGTAGCCGTGGTGATCGGCGCCCAGCATGATGACAACTTGGTCGAAGCCACGCTCGCGCTTGTTCAGGTAGTACGCGAGGTCGCCGGCGATGTAGGCCGGTTCGCCGTCGCTCTTGATGACGACGCGGTCTTTGTCGTCGCCGAACGTCGTCGTGCGCAGCCAGATCGCGCCATCGGCTTCGTAGATGTGGCCCAGCGACCGCAGCCGGTCGATGGCGTGATCGACCGCGCCGGAGTCGTGCAGGTCGTTCTCGTGAAAGTAGACATCGAAGTCGACGCCGAACGCGTGCAGACTCTTCTTGATCTCAGCGAACATCAGCTCGACGCCCTCGCGCCGGAAGACTTCCTGGCGTTCATCGGGCGGTAGCTCCATCACGCCGGGCACCAACGCCCGCACGTGGTCGGCGATCTCGCTGATGTACTCGCCGCCGTAGCCGTCGACCGGTGCCGGCTCGCCGAGCGCTCGGGCGACGAGCGACCGCGCGAACCGGTCGATCTGGGCACCGTGGTCGTTGAAGTAGTACTCCCGGCCGACGAACGCCCCGCACGCCGTCAAAATGCGACCCAGTGAGTCACCAACCGCAGCCCATCTCGTGCCGCCGATATGCATCGGACCGGTGGGGTTCGCCGACACGAATTCGAGGTTGATGCGCCGGCCGGCCAAGGTGGGGTTGTTGCCGTAGCGCGACCCCTGCTCGACGATCAGCCTGGCCAGGGCGCCCTGCGCGGCCGCGTCG
>Ga0066789_10001357_pt1 | contig 10514 bp, 8 predicted proteins | sample OrgsoiDNA2013049_FD_70960 | JGI IMG/M metagenome (GOLD analysis project Ga0066789, IMG submission 70960) | Permafrost soil microbial communities from the Arctic, to analyse light accelerated degradation of dissolved organic matter (DOM) -... | ecosystem: Environmental > Terrestrial > Soil >...
CCGACGGAAAGCGGGCGGCTCTGATGATCGATCGCTACCTCACCGGACGACAGATGAAGATGATCAAGAAGGTGAAGCTGCCTTCCATTTACATCGAGCCGCTGATGGCTGACGAGGATGACGAGTCCGAATCCACGCTCGAGCGTGCTGTGGAGGAGATGGTGCCCGCGGCCAAGCGGCGTACCAGCTTCGTCGAAGTCGAGAAGGGTCTTTCGCTGCAGGCGGCGACGGATGAAGCAAGAAGGTGCCTGCGCTGTGACCTGGACTTCACCCGACCCCTTTGATGGCGCCGGCTATTTAGGAACAATGAACATGCTGACCATCGAAATCAACGGAAAGAAACTGGAAGCCAGCAAGGGCGAGACCATTCTCACGGTCGCGCGGCGGAGTGGCATCGACATCCCGACCTTGTGCCACATGGAAGGGCTCATGCCGAGCGGCGCCTGCCGCATGTGCGTGGTCGATGCCGAGGGCTTCCCTAATTTACTCACGGCCTGCTCCTACCCAGTGGCGGACGGAATGAAGGTGAAGACCCATTCACCGCGGGCCCTCGAAACCCGCCGCACAATCGTGCAGCTTCTCCTGGCCAATCACCCGGATGATTGCCTCTACTGCGCGCGCAGCTCGAGCTGCGATTTGCAGGAATTGGCACGCGACTTGGGGATTTCCCGCCGGGAATACCACGGGTTTCGCGCCAAGAAGAACCTCGACGTGTCGGGGGCGTCGCTGGTTCGCGATCCGGAAAAGTGCATCCTGTGTGGCAAGTGCGTGCGCGTGTGCGAGGACGTTCAGTCGGTGTCTGCCATCGATTTCGTCGGCCGCGGCAGTAAGACGGTGATCGGAACGGCCTTTCAGCGCGGTCTCGCCACTTCAAGTTGCGTCAACTGCGGTCAGTGCGCGGTGGTCTGCCCGACCGGAGCTCTCGTCGAGCACAACTACGTCCCCGAGGTGCTCGCGGCACTGCGCGACCCCGACAAGTATGTGGTCGTGCAGCACGCGCCTGCCGTCTCGGTCACGTTGGCCGAGGAGTTTGGTGTTCCGCCGGGATCCGATTGCGACGGCCAAATGGTCGCGGCACTTCGGCGCGCCGGCTTCAAGCGGGTCTTCGACACCAGTTTCAGCGCCGACCTCACCATCATGGAGGAAGGCTCCGAGCTGGTTCACAGAATTACCAATGGCGGCGTTCTGCCCATGTTCACCAGCTGCTCGCCCGGCTGGATCAAGTTCGTGGAGACCTTCTACCCGGACATGCTGCCGCACCTGTCTACCTGCAAGAGCCCGCAGCAGATGATGGGCGCGATTGTGAAAAGCTACTTCGCCGAGCGAGAGAAGATCGACCCTGCGAAAATCGTCAGCGTGTCCATCATGCCTTGCACGGCGAAGAAATTCGAAGCCGGCCGGCCGGAGATGTCGCAAAACTACGTTCAAGACGTCGACTACGTGCTCACCACGCGGGAAGCCGGACTGCTCTTGCGTATGTCGGGCGTGGGCATGATGGGACTCGAACCCGAAGCCCCCGACACACCCTTCGGCGAACGCTCCACCGCTGGCAAAATCTTTGGTGCCTCGGGCGGCGTGATGGAGGCTGCCGTTCGCAGTGCCCATTTCCTCATCACTGGAAAGGAGCTGCCGAGCCTCGACATTCAGCCGCTGCGCGGTCTCGACGGCGCCAAGGAGCTCAAGGCCAACATCGGCGGCGTCGAAGTTGGCGCTGCGGTGGTCAGCGGCCTGGGCAACGCGCGCGCGCTGCTCGAGCAAATCCGCGCCGGCCGCAAGGATCTGCACTTCATCGAAGTGATGACCTGCCCGGGTGGCTGCATCAACGGCGGCGGACAACCGTTGCACTCGAACAAGAGTGCGGTGCTCGCGCGCATGAAGAAGCTGTACAATCTCGACAAGGACAGCGGCTTGCGCGTTAGCCACGACAATCAATCTGTCAAACGGCTCTACCAAGAGTATCTGGGCGCGCCCCTCGGCGAAAAGAGCCATCACCTTCTGCACACCCATTACGCTCCGAGAGAGGTCCTGGTGTAACCATGAGCGAAGCAAAGACGATTCTCATCGTAGACGACGACATCGACATCCTCGAGCAGTACACGCTGATGCTGAAGGCGGACGGCCACAAGGTCGTACAAGCTAGCAGCTTGGCCGAGGCCGAGGAGACGGTCCTCACGGTTCGTCCGGATCTGGCAATCCTGGACCTCATGATGGACGAGAAGGACGCCGGCTTCGTGCTGTGCAACCAGCTCAAGCGCCTCTACGCCGATCTGCCGGTCATTATCGTGTCGAACGTTACGCCCATTACCGGGCTCGACTTCCGACCCCGCAACCTAGAAGAACGGTCGTGGGTGCGGGCCGACGCGATGTTGGCCAAGCCGGTCTTGGCCGAGAAGCTGCGAGGCGAGATCAGCCGCTTGCTGAGGCTCGAAACAAATTCTGCAGCGGCGGCACATTAGGGCAGGGTGACCACTCGGTGAAGCATCGAGGTGCAAAAGTCGGAGCTCCATGACGACTGTGCAGCCGAGATGCTTTACCAAGACGGTCAAAGACCGTTGCCACGTCTGTTACACCTGCGTACGCGGGTGCCCGGCCAAGGCCATTCGCATTCTCGACCGACAGGCCGAGATCGTTGCGGATCGCTGTATCGGCTGCGGCACCTGCGTGCGTGTGTGTGGACGAGGCGCCAAGAAAGTCGTCAACACCGTTCCTGACGTCGAGTCCTTGATTGCGTCGGGAGCGAAAGTCGCGGCACTGGTGGCGCCCAGCTTTGCTGCCGAGTTTTTCGATTTGGTCGACTCGCCGGCTCCGCAGGTGCTCGTCGGCATGTTGCGCAAGCTGGGCTTTGCGCTGGTTACGGAAGTCGGCTTCGGCGCCGACCTCGTGGCGGACCGCTACCGCGACCTGCTGGGCCAGCGCGCACCCGGCCAGCGCTACATCGCGACGACGTGTCCCGCGGTGGTGGGCTACGTTGAACGCTATTGGCCGAGCCTGGTCGCGCACCTGGCGCCCATCGTGTCGCCCATGGTCGCGATGGCGCGCGTGCTGCACGCGATGCACGGTTCCGACCTGCGCATGGTCTTCATCGGCCCCTGCCTGGCGAAGAAGGTCGAAGCCAGCATGGCCGAAGTCGCAGACGAGGTGGACGCCGTCATTACGTTCGCCGAACTGCGCACTATGTTCTTGGCTCATGGGATCGTCCCGGCTTCGGTGGAAGGCAGCGATTTCGATCCGCCGCATGCCGGCCTCGGGACGCTCTTCCCGCTTAACCGCGGACTTTTTCAGACGGCTGGAATCAGCGAGGACCTGGCCACCACCGAAGCGGTGGCTGCGTCGGGCGGGCCGTCGGCGATGGTCAATGCCGTCGAGGAGTTTGCTGGAGGCGACATCGATTTCGGCTTGGTGGAGGTGCTGTGCTGCAACGGCTGCGTGTCCGGGCCGGGCATGACGAGCAACGAGAAGTCCTTTAGGCGGCGCGCCCGGGTCGCCAAGTACGCCAACGACAGCAAGCGCACCCGCGACGCGACCATTTGGTACGACGAGATGGAACGCTTCGTGTCGCTCGACCTGTCGCGCACTTTCTTGCCATTCGACCAACGCACGGCTACGCCGTCGGACGAGGAGATTCGCCAGATTCTTCACGGCATGGGCAAAGACAATCCCACCGACGAGCTCGACTGCAAAGCATGCGGCTATGCCACCTGCCGCGAGCACGCCATCGCCATCTACCGCGGCCTCGCGGAAACGCAGATGTGCCTGCCTTACGTCATCGAGCGCTTCGACCAGACGGTCCGTGACCTTTCCGAATCCAACCGCCAACTGGAAACCACGCAAGAGCAGCTCATGCATTCCGAGCGGCTGGCCAGCATGGGCCAGCTCGCCGCGGGCGTGGCGCACGAGCTAAACAATCCGCTCGGCGTCGTGTTGCTCTACGCGCATCTTTTGCGCGAAGAAGCGGGCGAGGGCTCGGAGATGCACAAAGAGCTCAGCCTGATCAGCGACCAGGCCACGCGCTGCAAGCGCATCGTTTCCGACCTGCTGGACTTCGCCCGAGAAAACAAGCTGCTGCTGGAGCAGATCAGCGTCGAAGAGCTGATCAAGCGTAGCCTGGCCGGGCTACCGTTGCCACCGGAAATCAAGATAGTGTTCCAGCTCGGCCACAAGCATCCCGAGTGCGAGGTGGATCCCGCACAGATGATTCAGGTCCTGACTAACCTCTATGGCAACGCCTTTGCCGCCATGCCTGACGGTGGCACACTGACCATCGCCACCCAAGAGGAAGGGGACCGCCTGATCCTCAGCGTGCACGATACCGGTACCGGGGTCTTGGCCGAGAACATGAAGCGTATCTTTCAACCGTTCTTCACCACCAAGCAGATCGGCAAAGGCACAGGGCTGGGGTTGGCCGTGGTCTATGGCATCGTCAAGATGCATCGGGGCGACATCACGCTCGATTCCAACGCTGATCCAGCCCGTGGGCCGACCTGGACAAGATTTAAGGTCTCGATTCCGCACAACCAGGCCAGTGGCTCTGCCCCGAGGCTCGGGTGATGGCCGAGCGTCTTCGCGTGTTGGTCGTCGACGATGAAGAGGGCATTCGTCTTGGCGTCGGGCGCGTGCTCGAGAAATTCGTGGCGAGCTTCCCTGACATTGCGGCGGAAATCAGCTACGAGGTCGAGGGCGCGGCGAGCGGCGAGGAGGCGGTCGAGCGGTTGCGGCAGGCGCCGCCGGACATCTTGCTGCTCGATTTGAAGTTGCCGGGCATCGGCGGCTTGGACGTCTTGCGCGAAGCACGTAGCTTGGAGCCTCCGGTGCTGACGGTGATGATCACGGCGTACGCGTCGGTGACCACGGCGGTCGAGGCGACCCGAGCCGGCACCTTCGATTTCCTGCCCAAGCCATTCACCCCGACCGAAATCAAGTCGGCCGTTCGGCGCGCTAGTCGCGACCTCGTGCTAAGTCGCCAGGCCAAGAAATTGGCCGCCGAGCAGCGGCGCACGCGCTTCGAGCTGATTCGCGTTCTGGTCCACGAGCTGAAGGCGCCGCTTGGTGCGGTGGAAGGCTACTTGTCGTCCATTCTCGATGGCGTCATCAGCGACGAGGAAACCTTACGGCGGGTCGTCACGCGCTCGATCGCGCGCATCCAAGGCATGCGCCAGCTCATTTTAGATTTGCTTGATGTGACTCGACTTGAAGCCGGGATGAAGGCGCGCGAGCTCAGCACGGTTGCCTTGACCGATGTCGCGCGCGAGTGCATGGACGCCCTGCGGCCGCAAGCGGAAGCCAAAAGCGTGACGATGGAATTAACGGAGGCACCGGCGTTGCAGATGGTCGCCGTACGCGCGGAGATCGAGATCGTTCTCAATAACCTGCTGACCAACGCCATCAAGTACAACCGGGACGGGGGCCAGGTCCACGTTTCGCTTGGCCGTCACGACGACGTCTTCGAGATTTCCGTCAAGGATACCGGATTTGGTCTTGCGCCCGAGGATGCGGTGAAGCTGTTCAACGATTTCGTGCGCATCAAGAACGCCAAGACGCGCGGGATCGAAGGCTCGGGCCTCGGCCTTGCGACGGTGAAGCGAATTGCTGGGCTCTACCACGGCGATGCTGCGGTATCTTCGGTGGCCGACCAAGGCAGCACCTTCACCGTAACCCTCAAGGCCCCATCGCCAGAAAAGAATCCACCGTCATGAAAGATCATCGCATCGTTGGCATCCACATCACCGACCGCGCTACCCACGCCGGCGAGGTGCAGACGATTCTCAGTAAGTTCGGGAAGAACATTCGCACGCGACTTGGCCTGCACGATGTCAACGAGGACTCCGCATCGCCGAACGGTCTCATCATTCTGGAGGCGGTTGGTACGAATCAGGAAATCGACGCCCTTTCCGACGAGCTGCGGCGCCTGACGGGCGTTCAGGTCCAGAGCATGTTCTTTTCACATCCACAGTAATGGGAACCCTGAAAGGGCAGCCCTTTCAGGGTCTTGGCGGAGGCCGAGATCCTCGCCTCTCCCCCTCCGGGAGAGGCGATTGGCCGCTGCGCGGCCTTGCAAAGCCATTCCGAGTTTCAGAAAGGAGATCCTCAACACCTTGAAAGGGCTGTCCCTGAGAGGGTTTCCACGCCCGCGCCCCCCGCCGCCCCCCGCCGCCCACCCTGCCACCCGCGCGTTGCGCGCGGCCGCGCGCGCTCTGGCTGCGGAGGGCAAAGCCCGCCTCCGCCAACGCGAACGTAATGGGAACACTGAGCGGGTTCCCAAACCCTCCCGCGCTCTGGCTGCGGAGGGCAAAGCCCGCCTCCGCCAACGCGAACTGCGAGACAATTCCTGGCGCCGGCGCAGGGGCGCGCTAGTTTTGTAACAACGAGGAGTACCCATGTTACCGCTGTCGCAGACGCTGAGTGAGCACGCCGAGGACTTCATTGATGATGCGTACCTAGAGGGGCTAATTGGTACGGGCGATCTTGTAGATGTGGGCCGGCTGCGCGAGGTGATCGCCAAGGCGCTGGACAAGCAAGCGCTCTCCGTCGAGGAAACCGCGGTGCTGTTGCGAGCGCGCAGTCCTGAGCTGCGCGAGGAGATTTTTTCCGCTGCTCGCGATCTCAAGCAGCGGGTGTACGGCAATCGCATTGTGCTGTTTGCGCCGCTTTACCTCGGCAACCTATGCGTGAACAATTGCGCCTACTGCGGCTTTCAGAAGAAGAACAAGGACGTGGTCCGGCGCACACTGAGCATGGATGAAATCCGCCAGCAGGTCGTGGCGATGGAAAAGCAGGGACACAAGCGGCTCATCGTCGTATTCGGCGAACACCCGCGCTACGACGCCGACTTCATCGCGACTTGCATTCGCGACATCTATGATGTGAAGACCGGACATGGCGAAATCCGTCGCGTGAACGTCAACGCGGCGCCGCTCGACCACGCTGGCTTTCGCACCGTGAAGGCGGCCGGCATCGGTACGTACCAGATCTTCATGGAGACGTACCACCACAAGACCTACGAGCGGGTGCATCCGCGCGATACGCTCAAGGGCAATTATCTGTGGCGGCTCGATGCGCTGAGCCGCGCGTTTGAGGTCGGTCAGGATGACCTCGGCATCGGTGCTCTTTTCGGCTTGGCGGATTGGCGCTTCGACGTGCTCGGACTGGTCCGTCACGCGGTTTTCCTCAAGGATCGCTACGGCTGCGGACCGCACACCATCAGTTTCCCTCGCTTGCGTCCCGCTTCGGGCGTCGACCTCGGCGAAGGCCATCTGGTGGGCGACGAGGATTTCAAATTCCTTGTCGCCGTACTGCGCTTGGCGGTGCCCTATACCGGACTCATTCTTACGGCGCGCGAAACCGCCGAGTTGCGCCGTTCAGCCATGGAATTCGGCGTGTCGCAAATTGATGCTGGCTCGTGCATCGAGCTCGGCGGCTACACCGAGCAGACTTGCGGCCAGCGCATGGAACGCGAGCAGTTCACTCTCGGAGACACGCGTTCGCTCGACACGGTCATTCGCGAGCTGACCCTGCAGGGGCATGTGCCGAGCTTCTGTACGGCCTGCTACCGCCTGGGCCGTACGGGCGAGCACTTCATGGAGTTTGCTATTCCAGGCTTCATCAAGCGCTTCTGCACGCCGAACGCCCTGACCACGTTTATGGAGTACCTGGTGGACTACGCTTCACCCGAGACGGCCAAGGCCGGGTTAGCGCAAATTCAGGTCGAGCTGGACAAACTGGAGGACTCGCCCATGAAGCAGACGCTGATCGAACGGCTGGCCACGGTGCGCGAAACCAACGAACGCGACATGGTTTTTTGAGAGCGCTGAGCTGAGCGCTGATCGAGCGGCTGGCGAGAGTGCAAAGCCAACGAGCGCGTCGTGGCTTTCTGAGATCGCTGAGGTGACGGCGCGGTCTGCGGAAAGGTGCGACGCCGAGGCGGCGTTGCTGAGGTCCGGCTCAATCTTGTGCCGCTTTCCGCCGATAACGGGAGCCGTGGTCGTAGCAGCGCAGGCGATTAATCCTGAGCGTTTTGGACGCTACGTCCTCCTCGACCGTATTGGCGAAGGAGGCATGGCGGAGGTCTTCCGTGCCATTATGCCGGGCGCCGAAGGCTTCAAGCGCACGCTGGTGGTTAAGCGCATTCTTTCGCCCCACAGTAATACGGCAGCATTCGTAGACATGTTCGTGCGCGAGGCGCGCATCGGAGCGATGCTCAGCCACCCGAACATCGTCCAGGTTTACGACTTTGGCAGCGTCGACGGACACTATTTCCTGGCCATGGAATACCTGCGCGGCCGAGACGTCTTGGCCATCATCAAGCGACTGCGCGACACCAAGACGCCATTTCCCATTCCCGTCGCGGCTTTCATTGCGCACGAGGTAGCTGCGTGCCTGGGCTATGCGCACGCGCTGACTAGTCCCGACGGTCGTTGTCTGGACATTGTTCACCGCGACGTCAGCCCATCGAACGTGATGTGTTTGCGCGAAGGCGGCGTGAAGTTGCTGGACTTCGGAATTGCAAAGGCCATCAATGAATGTGCGCCGGAAAGTACCGAGCAAGGCGTCTTCAAGGGCAAGCTCGCCTACACCGCGCCCGAGCGCATGCGCAGCGAGAACGCGGACGGTCGCTCGGATCTCTACGCGCTTGGCGTGGTCCTGTGGGAGATGCTCGCATGTCGGCGACTCTTTCGCGGCGCGAGCGACGTCGACACGTTCAAGAACATCCTGGAAATGAAAGTGCCGCCACCGTCGACAAGACGTAGCGATGTGCCGCCCAGTCTGGACGCGATTGTGATGCACGCCATCGAGCGCGACCCTGACAAGCGCTATTCCAGCGGGCGAGCCATGGCCGAAGACCTGGAGGAAGTATTGCGGGAGACGGGCTTCAAGACGCGCATGCTCCCGCAGATGTTGCACGAGCTGTTCGGAACGGGCTTGCACTCGAGCCAGGTCGCGCTCAGTCAATTGACGCCTGAGTTGCTGGTGGCTGTCTCTGACGGTACCCAAAGTGGGTTTGCCTCTTTGCCTTCAACCGGCACGACAGCTCGGGTGCTCGCGAATTCATGGCGCGTATGGGCCGCCATTGCAGCGACCGCAGCGGTTGCCATCTTTGCGACCTATTCCATCGTGAACGGCGGAAAAGCGCACTCGGTCGCGTCGACAGTCCCGGCGCTCGTCGAGAAACGAGCGGCGACGCCAGTGACTTCGGGAGCGTCCCAAGGGGGCGCGCCCCAGAAAACTCAAGTCACTGCCGATCCTGTGCAGCCGTCGCTCTTAGGAGGTAGCCCGGATCAGCCGGCCGACGGTGACAAGAAGGCCAGAAAGCCGGCGATTGGCAAGCGTACGCCGGGAACCGGTGCGACGCGAAATCGGATTGGTAGCGGATTTTCGATCGATCCATTCAAGGAAGCGGCGTCGAGGGGAATGCGATGACAAAGCGGTGGCACGTCGCTGTGGCCGTGGCATTGGTGGCGACTCACCTGAACGGCCTATCCGTATCCGTTGCGGCGCCAACCACCGAGGCAGAGCAACAGTCTCGCCGTTCTTTCGAAAAGGCCGAGGCGCACTTCCGCGCCGGGCTTTTCGGGGAGGCTCTCTCGGAATATCGGGCGGGCTATGATCTTGTGCCCCTGCCGGGCTTTCTGATCAATATTGCGCAATGCCAACGGCGGCTTGGCGATTTCAATCAGGCGCTCATTACCTATCGCAAGTTCATCATGGTCGCGCCCGATTCGCGCTATGTGCCAGACGTCGAGAAGCTGGTCGAAGAATTGCAGACGCTGGTTCAAGATGCGGAGAAGTCCTCCGCGAACGCCTCGGGAAGCCCGGAGACGGAGCAAGAAAACGCGCTGGAGCCGGAGGCTCTTTCTGGGCTGCCACGAGAAACGTCGAGGACGGACCTTGTGTCCGCGCCGACCGCGGCGCCACCGAAAGAGTCGAAGACGCGCTGGTGGCTGTGGGGTACGGCTGCGGCGACTGTTGTGGTCGGCGTGACACTCGCGGCGTTTGCCCTGAAGGATCCCGGAACAACGACGGTTAGCAGCGGCTCGCTAGGGACTTTGCGGCGGTAGAGGCGGTTGGGCAGAAAAAGGCGCGCGACGCGGCCGCGTGCTAAAGCGTAAGGGCATGAGCGTAACGGCAAGCAAGCTGGAAGACGAGGTCATTCCGTTCTTTCAAGAGCTGCAAGACCGTATCGTGGCTGATTTGCAGGCTCTCGACGGACAGCCCTTTCACGAAGACGCGTGGCAGCGGCCCGGGGGCGGAGGCGGGCGCTCGCGCGTGATCGTGGATGGCAATCTGTTCGAGCAGGCGGGGGTGAATTTCTCCGATGTGTCAGGCACCATGCGCCCCGAGCTGGCAACGAGTATGCCCGGCGAGGGCACCGATTTTCGTGCCGCTGGCATTTCGCTGGTGTTGCATCCGCGCAGTCCGCGGGTTCCCACCGTGCACGCGAATTTGCGCTTCGTTCGCAAGGGCGACGCTGCCTGGTTTGGCGGCGGCACGGATCTGACGCCGTACTACGTTGTGCCGGA
>Ga0066789_10001358_pt1 | contig 10511 bp, 10 predicted proteins | sample OrgsoiDNA2013049_FD_70960 | JGI IMG/M metagenome (GOLD analysis project Ga0066789, IMG submission 70960) | Permafrost soil microbial communities from the Arctic, to analyse light accelerated degradation of dissolved organic matter (DOM) -... | ecosystem: Environmental > Terrestrial > Soil >...
TGGCGTGGCGCAGTGCGGCGCGTGTTCGGTGCATATCAACGGCCAGCTCACGCGTTCGTGCTCGTATCCGGTGGGCAATGTGAAAGCCACCGACAAGATCGTCACCATCGAAGGCCTGTCGCCCAACAGCACGCATCCGGTGCAGGTCGCCTGGGCCGCGATCGACGTGCCGCAGTGCGGCTATTGCCAATCCGGCCAGATCATGGCCGCGGCGGCGCTCCTCAAGAAGATCCCCAAGCCGACCGACAAGGACATCGACGAGGCGATGACCAACATCTGCCGCTGCGGAACGTATCAACGCATACGCGACGCCGTGCACATCGCGGCGGGCACGGCGAGCAGCGGGTGGCCGGGCCTTCCCGTCGATCTCCAGTCCAAAGCCTAGCGCGAGGGGATCCATCATGAGCAAGATCATTCGCAAGACGCGCGCCAAGGTGACGAATCTGTCGCGCCGCAAATTCATCGTCGGATCCGCCGCCGCGGGTGGCGGGCTCGCGCTCGGGATACAGCTGCAATTCGGCGTCGACGCCGGCATCGGCTCGGCGGTGGCCAAGGACGCCACTGGCGTCGCCGAGATCAACGCGTGGGTGGTGGTTCGCCCTGACGAAACCTGCGTGTTGCGCATCGTGCGCTCGGAGATGGGGCAGGGCACGCTTACCGGACTCGCACAGCTCGTTGCCGAAGAGCTCGAATGCAACTGGAAGAATGTCACCACCGAGTCGCCGACGGCCGGGCAGAACTACGCGCGCAAGCGCGTGTGGGGCGAGATGGGAACGGGCGGCAGCCGCGGCATACGCACGTCCGAAGACTACGTACGCAAGGGCGGTGCCGCCGCGCGCATGATGCTGCTGCAGGCCGCCGCCGATGAATGGAAAGTGCCGGTGGGCGAAGTGACCGTATCCGAGGGCGTGATCACGCACGTGCCCTCCGGCCGCAAGACGACCTACGGCAAGGTGGCCGAGGCAGCGTCCAAGCTGACCGCCCCGGACCCCAAGAGCATCAAACTCAAGGATCCGAGGACCTGGACCATCGCCGGCAAGCCGGTCAAGCGGCTCGACACTGCCGACAAACTCAACGGCCGCAAGATCTATGCGATCGATTTGAACATGCCCGGCATGCTCAACGCCGCGATCAAGCAGTCGCCGGTGTTCGGTGGCAAGCTGGTCAGCTACGACGGCGCCAAGATCGCGCGCATGCCAGGCATCAAGCACGTCGTGCGGGTGAACGACTCCACGGTCGCGGTCGTCGCCGACACCTGGTGGCACGCCAAAAAGGGACTCGACGCGTTGCCGATCGTCTGGGACGAAGGCCCGGGCGCGGCGCAGTCCAGTGCAACGATCGCCGAGCGCCTCAAGGAAGGCCTGACCGCCAGCGGCGCCTATCAGTCGCGCAACGAAGGCGACGCACTCAAAGCGATCGAAGGCGCCGCGCAAAAGGTCGAGGCGGTTTACTCGACGCCATTCCTCGCGCACGCCACGATGGAGCCGATGAATTGCACGGCCAAAATTGGAGCGGACCGCGCCGAATGCTGGGTGCCTACCCAGAACGCCGAGGCATCGCTTGCGGCTTTGTCCGAAGAATCGGGGCTGCCGTTGGACAAATGCGAGGTTTACCGCATCGATCTCGGGGGCGGCTTCGGCCGCCGTGGCGGCACGCAGGACTATGTGCGCCAGGCCACGGCCATCGCCAAGCAATTTCCCGGCGTGCCGATCAAGCTGGTGTGGAGCCGCGAAGAGGACATGATGCACGACTTCTACCGCCCGATTTCGCAGGCGCGGGGCGTTGCGGGACTCGACGCGAACGGCAAGCTGGTCGGCGTGCATCTGCGCGTTTCCGGCCAGTCGATCAACGCCTTCCTGAACCCGTCATCGGTGGCCGACGGCAAGGACGAACGACAAATGCAGGGTTACTACGAGAAAGCCGGCGATGCGCAGCTCGGCTACACGTTCCCGTCGTTCCTGCTCGAGTTCGCGATGCGCAACACCCACGTGCCGGTGGGACCGTGGCGCGGCGTCAACACCAACCAGAACGCCATGTACATGGAATGCTTCATGGACGAGATCGCGCGCGCAGCGGGCACCGACCCGCTGGAGTTCCGTCGCGCGTTGATGAGCCAGCATCCCAAGCATCTGGCGGTGCTCAACGCGGCGGCGGAAAAAGCGGAATGGGGCAAGCCGCTGCCGCCGGGCGTGCATCGCGGCATCGCCCAGTTCATGGGTTATGGCAGTTATTCGGCCGCGGTCGCCGAAGTGTCGGTGAGCGATCAGGGCAAGCTCAAGGTGCATCGCATGGTGCTGGCGCTCAATTGCGGGCACGCGGTGAATCCGCAGCAGATCGCGGCACAAGTCGAAGGCTCGGTTGCTTACGGCCTTACCGCGACGATGTACGGCGAATGCCCGGTCGAAAACGGACGCATGGCTTCGCAGAATTTCAACACCTACCAGATCTTGCGGCTGGCGGAAATGCCGAAGGTCGAAACGGTCATCGTGCCGACGTACGATTTCTGGGGCGGCGTCGGCGAGCCGACGATTTGCGTCGTCGCGCCGGCAGTACTCAACGCGATTCATGCGGCGACGGGAAAACCGGCGCGCACGCTGCCGCTGAAGAATAGCAAGCTCGTTTAGGGCGATTCAGGCGTCTGCGTTACTGCACGCTCGCCAGATACTGGTGGACGAAGGCAACGGACATGCTGCCTTCGCCGACGCCCGAGGCTACGCGCTTGACCGAGCCATGGCGCACGTCGCCCGCGGCGAAGATGCCGGGCACGCTGGTTTCAAGCAGGTAAGGATCGCGCTGGAGCGGCCAGACGCCCTGTGAATTCGCCACGAGGTCCATGACGTCGCGCCCCGTGCAGACGTAACCTTTTTCGTCGCAGATCACGCCGCCCGGCAGCCACGCCGTTTCGGCATCGGCGCCGATCAACACGAACACGGCGTAGGCGCGCTCCGTGGTCACGGTACCGGTGTCGCGGTTTTCGACGACGATCGCTTCGAGCTGCAATTCACCTTCGACGCGAATGATGCGCGTGCGCGTGCGAACATCGACGTTATCCTTGGTGGCGAGCTGCTGGATCAGGTAATGCGACATGCTGTCGGCCAGCGACTTGCCCCGAACGAGCAGCGTGACGCGGCGCGCATAGTTCGAGAAGTACATCGCCGCCTGTCCCGCGGAGTTGCCGCCGCCGACGAGATAGACGTGTTCGCCCGCGCAGCCGATGGCTTCGCTGCGCGCCGCGCCGTAGTAGATGCCGCGACCCACCAGCGCATTGGCGCTCGGGATGTCGAGGTCGCGCCACTTGACGCCGTTGGCGAGCACGATCGAGCGAGCGTGCAGGCGATCACCGCCGTCGAGTAGCACGGTTCGATACGGCTGCGCGGGATCCGTGTCGAGTCCGACGACATCGCGCGCCACCAGGATCTCGGCGCCAAAGCGCTGCGCCTGCTGCAAGGCGCGGCCGCCGAGTTCGTCGCCGGACAGGCCCGTCGGAAAGCCGAGATAGTTTTCGATGCGCGATGACGTGCTCGCCTGCCCGCCGGGCGCTTCGCGCTCGACGATGATCGTGCTCAGACCCTCCGAGGCGCCGTACACGCCAGCCGCGAGCCCCGCCGGGCCGCCACCAATGATGGCGAGGTCGTAGACCTGAATGCGCGGTGCGGTTTGCAACCCGAGACTTTCCGCCAGCTGACGCAGCGTCGGTGTCACCAGCCGACGGCCGTCGGGCAACACGACCATCGGATAGCTGTCGCCGGGTTGCGGCGGTTCGACCTCGCCGGTCACGGAGGGCCGCGTGGGATCGAGCCAGCGGAACAGAATCCGGTTGCGCACCAGGAAATCGCGCAGGTGGTGGCACGCGATGTCGAAGCGATGCCCGATGATGCTGACGCGTGCGGGTGGTGCCTCCTCGGCCAAGGTGCGCAGACGCGTAAAGCGCAGCGTCATGGTGTTCGTCAGTTCTGCGGAGAACTTCTTGCACGCACTGAACAGTTCCGTGAAATCGCCGCGATCGAGCTGCGCGACGCGCGAGGGCTCGAGCGCGCGCACGCTGGCAATCGCCGGCGCGCCCAACAGCAGCGGCAATTCACCGAAGTAGTCGCCGGTGCGATACGTGTTGATCTGCCGATCGCTGCCGTGCACGATCTTGCGCACATCGAGCGAGCCGTTGACGACCATGAAAAAAGACGGCTGTTCGCCTTCCTGCACGAGCCATTCGCCGGTATGCAGCCGGATGTCGGCGAGCCGTGCCGCGAGCGCGCTGCTTTCGGAGTCGGGGAGCGTCGCGAACAGCGGTATCGTGCGAAGTTCGCTGGCGGTAATCACCGGCGCCGCCGCCCGTGCAGCGACGCCGCCGTGGGCATCGGATCGAACTCGAGCTGGTCGACGAAGCACCAGCCCCAGGTCTCACCCGGCTCGAAGGAGCGCATGACCGGATGTTTGGTCGCATGAAAATGCTTCGTCGCATGGCGGTTGGGCGAATCGTCGCAACAGGCGACGTGACCGCACACCAGGCACAGCCGCAGGTGCACCCATCCGCTGCCGATCGCGAGGCATTCTTCGCAGCCGTCAGCGGACGGCGCGACGTCGACGATCGCGGTCAGATGGGGGCAGGCGTCCGTTTCCGTCATTGCCGAATACGCTACTTGGTGAATTCCTTCAGCATCGTCGTGTCGAAGTCGATGCTGACTTTCGCGCCGCCCGCCGCGCTGTCGTCGATGGTCAGTTTGCCGGCAAGCCGCTGCGGCGTGTCGGTGCTGAGCTTCAGCGTTTCCGGCCGCGCGCTCCCCGAATACTGGACGCGCTGATCGTTGCCGACGAACCAGTAGTTCATCCGCGAGCCGCCGACGAGATCGACCTCGAGGCCCTCGCGCAGGTCGTTGTCGGAGCACGACATCTGGGCGCAGGCCTTGATCTTGGCGCCCAGGTCCGCCGGCGTGAATATCAGGCGGCGAAAGACCTTCTTGTCCACTGCATCCGGACCCTTGACCAGGTACACGTTCCTGACATTGACGACGATCGGTCCGGATTTGCTCTGATAAGTCACCGTCCCGCTGGCTGAATCGGCCCACGCAGTGGACGATACCAGCGTCGCACCGGCGGCGAAAATCGTGGTGGTCAATGCGGCGGTCAGACGCGACGTGCGGAATGTGCGCATGTTAACGGCTCCCTCGGTTTGATATCGTCTCTTGCATGCCGGCAACGCAAGCATACCTTGGACGAGTTGCGATTGCATGATGCGATCGCACGGGCAGAACGTGGAACGACAAGGAGCGCCTGCGGCGCTCCTTGTCTGGAACTTCAAAGTTGTGGCGATCCGGCGATCGCCGCCTGAAGTACCAAGCTACGCTGGCAGCAGCACCTTGTCGACGACCAGAATGACGCCGTTGGACTGAATTACGTCGACGATGGTGATCTTTGCGGTGCTGCCTTTCTGATCGGTGACCATCAACGTGTCGCCGTTCGCGGTGACGGTGAGCATTTCACCTTCGATGGTCTTGAGCGTGGCCTTGCCGCCACCTTCGGCAACCTGTTTTTTTAACGCGGCGGCGGTCAGCTTGCCGGGAACGACGTGAAAGGTGAGGATCTTGACCAGCGTCGCCTTGTTTTCAGGCTTGAGCAGCGTGTCCACGGTGCCCGCGGGCAGTGCCGCAAAGGCGTCGTTGGTTGGCGCAAAGACGGTAAATGGGCCTGTCCCTTTCAGCGTCGGGACCAGACCGGCTGCCTTCACCGCCGCGACCAGCGTCGTGTGATCCTTCGAATTGACAGCGTTGTCGATGATGTCCTTGGTCGCATACATCGGCGCACCGCCGACCATGACCTGCGCGTAGACAACCGCTGCCGGCATCGCCAGCGCAAACGCCAGTCCTAGTGCCGCAATCTTCGATCTCATGAATTCATCCTCAATGGTTGGCCCGCCGCATTGTGCTTGCAGGCACACCGGCATATACGGCGGCCGGACAGCCGCGGATGCAGCGCCGATTTCACGCAATGTAGGTCGAGCCGCGGCAGATCGCCCAAGTCGATGTAAAATCGGGGTGCGATGAAGTTCCTATGGCCTCAGATGCTGTGGTTGTTGCTGACGGTTCCGGCGCTGGTTGCCGCCTACGTCGCTTTGCTGCGCCGGAGGAAAAAGCGCGCGCTCCGCTATGCCAGCCTCGGCGTCGTCAAGGAGGCCATCGGGCCGGGACAGCGCTTCCGACGGCACGTGCCGCCGCTGCTGTTCCTGCTGTCGGTGATCGCCCTGATCATTGCGATCGCCGGCCCCAACGCGGTCATCACGTTGCCGTCGCAGCAACAGACCATCGTCCTGGCGATGGACGTGTCGCTCAGCATGGGCGCCAGAGACGTCGATCCCAATCGCATCACGGCAGCGCAGGCGGCGGCGAAGCAGTTCGTCGAAGAACACCCGGCCGACGTCCGCATCGGCATCGTCGCGTTCGGCGGCACCGCAACGCTGGTCCAGCCGCCGACGCAGAATCGCGAGGATCTGCTTGCGGCCATCGACCGATTCCAGTTGCAGCGCGGCACGGCAACGGGCAGCGCGCTCTACGTTGCGCTGCAGACGCTGTTCCCCGATGAGGGCATCGATCTCGAATCGCTGATTTTCAAGGGCGCGTGGTCGCGCAGCAATCCGCAAGGCAACAGCCTCGACGCTAAGCCTAAGCCGCCAAAGAAAGAGGTCAAGGCCGTCGAACCGGGCTCGTATTCGTCGGCCGTGATCATCCTGCTGAGCGACGGCCGGCGTACGACCGGCCCCGATCCGCTCGACGCCGCGCACATGGCCGCCGACCACGGCGTGCGCATTTTCACCGTCGGCTTCGGCACCGCCGAGGGCGGCTCGATCGGTTTCGAAGGCTGGTCGGCATTCGTGCGCCTCGACGAAGACACGCTCAAAGCCGTCGCGGACATTACTCGCGGCGAATATTTCTATGCGGGATCTTCGGCGGACCTGCGCAAAGTTTATCAGGGGCTGACGACGAAGCTGGTCCTGGAGAAGAAGGACACCGAGATCAGTTTTCTTTTTGCCGCTATCGCGACCGCGCTGCTGCTTGCGGCGATGCTGCTGTCGCTATTGTGGTTCAATCGCTCGACCTGAGTGGCCCGACGCACCCGCGCGCACCACTACCACGTCTACGTCGTCGAGCTCGCGATCGACGTGTTGCGCGAACCGCGCTTTCTGCGCGCCAATCCGGACTACATGCACCGGCGCCCCTGCGTCTACGTCGGCATGACCGGGCTCTCGCCCGACGAACGCTTCGACAAGCACAAAGCCGGCATCAAATCCAACAAGTTCGTGCGGTTGTACGGCTCGCGCCTGCTTCCGGCGCTGTACGAAGCGTACAACCCGATGCCCTATGCCGGCGCCCAGGAGATGGAGGTCGAACTCGCCATTGCGCTGCGCGACGAGGGCTACGGCGTGTGGCAAGGGTAAGCCTGCCGCATCGACTGGCTAGTGTCCCCAGCGTAATACCAGCGGACTGACCTCGGCGGCGAGTTCGAGCAAGCCGGCGCGCGTGGCCGGATGCAAGCGCTCCAACGGGTGCCGCACGGCGTCGCTCTTGATGACGCCGCCTTCCGCCATGACGGTCTTGCAGGCGCGCAATCCGCATTGGCGGTTCTCGAAATTGATCAGCGGAAGAATGCGCGCGTAGGTCGCCGCTGCGTCCTTGCGCCGGCCTGCGCGATGCTGCTCCAGCACCGGCTTGATCAGGTCCGGCAGCAGCGCGCTTGGCATCGTCCCCGTCGCGCCCGCATCGAGGTCCGCCATCAAGGTGATGGATTCCTCGCCATCGAAGGGGCCGACGATGGCGCTGCCGCCGGCGTCGATCAGGCTGCGCAATTTGGCCGCCGCACCGGCGACTTCGACCTTGAGGTAACCGACCAGCGGCACTTCCCGCGCCAGCCGCACCAGAAACGGCACTGACAGGTTGACGCCGGACAGCGGCGCATCCTGCACCATGATCGGTAGGCGGGCGGCCTCCGCCACGCGTGCGAAATGTTCGAGCATGCCTTTTTCGTCCGCGCGCAGGCTGGCACCATGGTAGGGCGGCATCATCATGAGCATGGCGGCGCCCGCGCTGGCGGCCTTGCGTGCGCGGGTCACCGCGATTTGCGTACTGAAATGGCTGCACGTCACGATCACCGGCACGCGGCCGTGGATGTGCGAAAGGCAAAGGTCGACCAGCGTGTTGCGCTCGTCGTCGGTCAGCAGGAATTGCTCGGAATAGTTGGCGAGGATGCAGATGCCGTCGACGCCCTGATCGATCATGCAGTCGAGGACGCGACGCTGGCCGTCAGGATCGACGTCGCCGGCGTCCGTGAACGGTGTCGGCGCGATCGGGAATATGCCGCGAAACGGCGCGGGAGTGGATGCAGGCACGCGAATATCCTCCGTCAATGCAATCGGGCAGGCGACGATGGATGGAACTCGCGCCGCGTGGCGCCATTCTAATCGAACAGCGCACCCGGGTTGACCGGCAGGCCTGCGACTCCATGTATCCTTGCGCACTCACCTGTTCCGCTGGCAATGCTCCGGCCGCCCGATGAAACTCTCCGTCCTCGACCAATCCACCGCAGCGAAAGGGCGCCCCGAAGGCGAGGCCATTCGCGAAACGCTCGAACTCGCACGCTTGTGCGACGCGCTGGGCTATCACCGTTACTGGGTCTCGGAACACCACAACAGCGGCAGCATCGTCGGGACCGCGCCGGAGGTGCTGATGGCGGCAATCGCGGCGACCACGACACGCATTCGCGTCGGCAGTGCGGGCGTCATGCTGCCGCATTATTCGGCGCTGAAAGTCGCCGAGCAATTCCGCGTGCTCGAAGGTATCGCGCCGGGCCGCATCGATCTTGGCGTGGGCCGCGCGCCAGGCTCCGACCGCATCACCGCGCTGGCGCTCAATCCCGACGAAAGGTCGTCCGAACAATTTCCGCGGCAGGTCCTCGATCTGATGCACTGGGTGTCGGGCGCACCGCTGGAGGAGGATCACCCTTTTGCCAGGATCGTGGCGCATCCGCGGGGCCCGACAGCCCCCGAAATATGGATCCTGGGCAGCTCCGACTACGGCGCGCAACTCGCGGCGCATTTCGGGCTGCCGTATGCGTACGCCTATTTCTTCAGTGACGGCAAGGGTTGCGAAGACGCGCTGCGCCTGTATCGCGAGAATTTTCGTCCGAGTCCGCAGTGTCCGCATCCCAAAGCCACGATCTGCATCTGGGCGCTGGCCGCGGACACCGACGAAGAAGCGCGGCGCCTGCTCAAGTCCCGCGAGTACTGGCGGGTGGGCTTCGAAAAAGGCATTCGTAACGCGCTGGTGTCGCCGGAAGAAGCGGCCCGGCACGACTACACGCCCGCTGATTTGGAACGAATCGATGCGCTGCGCCGCAAGGCGTTCGTCGGCACGGCCGAGCACGTCGCGCAGCGCCTGCGCGACGAAGCGCAGCGGTTCGAACTCGACGAACTCGTCATCGTCACCTGGACGTTCGACCCGGCGGCGCGGCAGCGCTCGTACCAGTTGCTCGCCAAGGCGTTTGCATTGACCTCGACATAGCGGTTGAATGGCGGCTCAGGGCTTGTGCAACGAATCGTCGAGCTTGGCGAGCAGCGCCATGACGCGTTGCGGAGCGAGTTCGAGCGCCACGGTCGCGACGGCGTAGGTCACGATCAGCAGCGCACCGTAGATCACGCGCGGGATATACGGCGAGAGAAAGAAGCCGACCAGCACCAGGGCGCCCCAGCGTACCGCCAGTGGCAGCATCATGGTTTTCACGTACTGGCTCGGGTCGGCGGCGGGCCCCACCTTCGCAAGAAGTCGCGTCAGAAGCAGGAAAGCGCCGAAGAACTGGCAGGCGACGCCGATCCAGAGGTTACGGTCGTACAGGAACGTACTCCAGGGGACCGCCTGGATATCGACCATGACGAACAGCGGCAGCACGCCGAAGAAGAAGCCGACGACCGCGAGAAACGGAATCGGCAATGCAAAGACACCGAACCAAGTGCGCAGTCGTTTGCCGAAGGTGAGGCCGTCCTTGACCCACGCCTGATACTCCGCGCCGCGCAACAGCGTGGCGTACCCGGCGACGACCGCGCACGCGTACAAGCTCGCCAGGGTATCGGCGAAATAGACGACGAGCAGCGCCGTCCCCGACCAATCGAGAAACCAGATGCCGACGATCGGAATGAGGGCCCGCGCGATGACGTTCGCAGCGTTGAAGACATTCATCGGGAATGGATGGGGTACCGGGGCGCGTTTCGTGAATATAGCAGCCGCACCTCAGGCTGCCTGCAATGCGCGGACCCGCATCGCTTGCGCAAAGCGGAAAGGGATGATAAGATATATCGGATTACGTCATATCTTATGAGGCTTCCATGTTCGGCTTTCACTCTCATCGCCATTTGCAAATGCGTCTCGGCCACCATCATGGCCGCGACTTCGGCAGCCGCGGCCCCAAGATGTTCGAGGCCGGGGCACTACGCTACATCGTTCTGCAACTGATCGCCGAGCAGCCCCGCCACG